>Ga0209064_1001134_pt1 | contig 46863 bp, 58 predicted proteins | sample Inofromicrocosms_FD_187498 | JGI IMG/M metagenome (GOLD analysis project Ga0209064, IMG submission 187498) | Mouse cecum microbial communities from Vienna, Austria - Inoculum for glucosamine and mucus D2O microcosms (SPAdes) (version 2) | ecosystem: Host-associated > Mammals > Digestive system >...
CACTTCCGTGTTCTCCCGATTCACGTCGTTGACGTACTCCGTCAGGGTATAGCCCTTGGCGTTCGCGCTGCCTTTCACGAGCGAGGCCAGCTCCTCTTTCGGACTGTCGCCGTTCTCCGTCCGCTCGGACTTCGGAATCAACACGTCGTCGCCGTAGCAGTCCTCCCACTTGTAGGTGTTGTCTATCTGGAAGACGCGGTTGTTGTCGCCGTCATACATCGCCGCCATCAGGACCGTGCCGCCCTGGCTCACGACCGCCAGACGGTTTTCCACCGTATACTCATATTTCACCGGGTCGGCGTGGTTCGTGCAGTCCTGCTCCTGGATCAGGTTGCCGTCGCCGTCGTACTTGTAGGTCGTTCCCGGGTCGCCCCAGATGCGCGTGTTCTTCCGCTTCACGAGCTGGTTGGCATCGTTGTACTCGTACTTGTACCGCTCCTTCGTCACGCCGTTTTCCAGACGCTCGTAGATTGTGCGGTTGCCCACCTTGTCATACTCGTAATTGTGGACGACGGTCTTGTTGCCGTCCGACTTCTCCGTGCAGCGGGTCAGCTCCCAATTGTCGTTGTACTCGTACGTCCGCTTGGTCGTGACGCTCTTTTCATCGTGCTCGTGGCACTTGTCCGCCGCACCACCAGCCACGTTTCCATCACCATTTCCATCCGTGGCCGTGCCATCGCTCGTGTTCCCACCAAGTCTGTTCTCATTCAAAATTCTGCTTGCGCCCCTGCTGATTGCGCTTCCCACCACGCCGGTCGTGCAGCCGCCATACCACTCGTCCCAGCTTGGATCCTTCCTCGAACCCGCCACCAGTTCCGTGGCCGTCTCGCTGACGATGTACCCCTGCGCGTTGTAAGTGTACTCGTAAGAAGAAATCACCGCCCCGCAGTCGCCGCAAGTGTTGACCAGCTTCGTCACATGGTCTTCCGCGTCGTAAGTCACCTCGGTCTTCGTGCCATTCGGACGCACCGTTCCCGTCACGCGGTTTAACGCGTCGTGGGTGTACTCCGTCACCTTCCCTTCGTGGTCGGTCACTTTCACAATGTTGTCATTCAAATCATACTCATAAGAAACCTGAGTACCGTCCGGGTAGACGACCGCCGCCAGGTTGTCGGCCTCGTCATAGATATAGCTTACTTCCTTGCCGGAGCCGTTTGTCACCTTGGAAAGCCGTCCCAATGCGTCATACTCGTAAGTGCTCTTCCCGGTCACGTCCTGCATGGCCACGCGCTCACCCGCGCCATTGTAGGCATAGGTTACGCGCAAGCCGCTTTTCGTGGCATCGGCCGCACTGCCAGAACCGCCGACATTTCCGCCTTCGCCGTTTCCCGTGCTTCCCGCGCCATCGGAACCGCCGTCTTCGCCGTTTCCTTCGCTCTCCTTGGCATCCTCGTACGACTTTTCCAACAGGTTGTTCAGCTTGTCATAGTCATACTTCACCTTCTTGCCACTCGGCATCGTCCACGAGGTGAGCCTTCCCTTCTCGTCATAGCCGAATGTTTCCTTGCGCCCGGCCGGGTCTTCCCGCGAAGTCAGGTTGCCCTCCAAGTCATAAGTGTACTTCGTCACTTTCCCCCGCGCGTCCACATAGGAAGCCATGTTGCCCATCACGTCGTAGCCGTACTTCGTCACGTTGCCCAGCGGGTCGGTCACCTTTATCAGGTTGTCGTTTTCGTCGTACTCGAAATGGCTCTTCACGCCCGTGAAGTCGGTCAGTGTGATGACGTTGCCGTGCGGGTCGTACTCGTAGCCGTTCGTGTCACCCTTCTTGTTCGTGTAGGCGGTGACGCGCCCGTTTGCGTCATACGTCCACTTCTCGTCCTGCCCCAGCGCGTCCGTCCGCCTGACTCCCTATTTCAAATATTTATCTATAAACTCTTGATTTAAAGGCATATAATACTCACTTAATCTCATAAAATTTTTATAATATCGCTCTATTTCTTTTGCCTCAAATTTAAGAGTCCCCCTTATTTCGGTATCTGAAAAAACATCACAAGCTACAGCATACTTATCAAAATCAATATACCCGCCTCCTATATCATTAGCTAAACTTCTTGTCAATTTCTCACGGAATACAACAAATAAATGTATATACGTATGATCTGCCGCGATAAAACTACTAATAGAATTATTATCAAGTTTATCCTTCACATCTGATTTATTAACAACAAAAATTCTATTCAAATGAATTTTTCTTTCTGACACCGCTAAATTTACTCTAAGAAATTCATCTTCTTCTGGTGTATCAACCCACTCATTATCATCTAAAATTGAAACCACGTTAATATTTCCTTCTGCTGTATGAAACAACGAATATAATATCATATAATACACATCTTGATCAAAAGCTTTACTTTCATCAATTTGCTTTATTGCTGCTTTTGTCTTTGTTATTAACACGCTTTCCTCCGTAGAATTTTTTGTCCGCAAATACGGGGGTTCCGAAGAAATATATGCCTTAAACATATTCTCTAGTGAATGCCTTTTTCCCTTCAGATTAACAACAAACAAACGTATTAAAACTATAGAAAAAAGGATTAACAAAACAATATTTACTATTAAACTAACAATTACCAGTGTATCAACCTCATAAGACTGTCCTTCTATATTTTTAGTATTCTGATACATTAACCAGTTTAGAATCAACGACAAGATGGCGGCTATTTCCGCACCTATTGTTATAACATTTCTAAATTTCGATTCATCATTTTTCCCTTTCATTAGCTCACCACCTTGCCTAATCATTTTTAATCAAATTTTTCTTTTAAATATGCAGCGAAATAGTTTTTATACTTTTCTTGTAATTCTCTTATTTTCCAATCTCGACCAGTCACTATATGCCGACAATCTACAGCTCCACAATTACATTCAAATTCATAATCTTCATTATCAACAAAAGCATAATCACATGTTAATTCTTCTCCTTGATTAATATCTCTGAGTGCAATAAAAGTAATCTCACCTCTTAATCCGCAATTAGGATTACAAGAATGATTATTATAGAAACACAGAATCTCGTAAATTCAAGGGTTTTTCTTTAAAATGTAGGAATACTCATGAAATAGACTACTTCCTTACACCCTCTGATACTTGATTCTGCCCTTAACTACGCTTCCGGTTTCATCTTGTATATCTTGCCCTGATGAATCAAAAACTTCTTCCTCCACAATGAACTCTGCAGGACAACCGGATAGCATAGTTCCGATAATAATTGTACCATCTGCTCTATGCGCCTGGCAACCCTTAAGTAAGGTTTCTTCGGTAACGGTATCCGCAGTCAGGTCAATCAACGTTCTATCTCCATAAACAATTTTGTTTACTGGCATTCAATCACCCCGCAATCGTTACCGTAGTACCTCCCGCAGAATTAGAACTTTCCACATAGGGAATCGCGCCCACCACAATCTGAGACAGATAGTTATACCCCTCATCCGGCAGAATTGTCTGCTGAACGGTAGTCGGAGAAACTGTTTTGGTCTGGGCATTTACATCCTCGGTTCCGGTCATGTTTCCCTCGACTCCAAGGACAGTAACTCCACTCCGGATATTCCCCGGAACAAGTTTCGCTTTCTCCGTCTCATCGATTTCTACAATACCCGAACCGTCGTGATACCCAACAGGAACTACATACGAATCGTCTTTCCCTGATATGGTTCCCGCAACAGCGCCGTGATTCAGCATGGTTCCAGTGACCTTGCTGCCTCTGGCATATCCCGTTTTTCCTTTCAGAATCTCGTCCGCCGTAACTGTCGCATCCGTAGAGTCCACATCAAACGTACAGGTTCCGGCAATCGTTTCTCCGGATTTGTCATGGGCAGTCTCACCGGCGAGAAGTTTGTCCGGTGTCACGGAATCCCCTGTGAGATCCATCAGGGTTTTTCCACCGTAAACTACTTTGTTATAAGCCATTCTCAACATCCTTTCCGATATATGCAGTTATTCCGCCCGAATCATTACTGGTCTCATAAAACGGAACTTCTTTCACAACGACATCTTCTTTCAGTACCCGGTTGCTAGTAGGAAGTACCTGTTCCTCGAATGTCTTTGGAACGATTTTATACTCTCCACCGTAAATATCATACTCTTTGGTAACGGACACTTTCCCTGACAACCCGCCAACACATGACAATATCCCAGACAAAGAAACATCTGCAGCTATGGAGCCGGATAAAGTTTCCAATGCGTTGATGCTCCCCATGTCAATCCACCTCTTCCGTTATTTTCATGCTCCCCTTGGTGATGAACGTGTCCACTTCCCCGGTAACTTTGGTAAGCTGAATGTCATAAACATACTTCCCAAAATCCAGAGCCTTGGTATCTCCTGGTTCAAGTATCAGCTTCATCGTATTAATGGGTATGTCCTTTACCAAAAGAGGCTCATTATCCTCGTATGACTTCTTCATCGCAAACCGTATAGAATCTCCTTCAACCGGAAGATATTGACTCCCATCCGATTGTGTTATCGAAACGAGAGCCATAAAAGTATCGCCTCTTGTGAGGGTGATGGTAGTGCCCTGAACGCTATAACTCATCTCTATCCCTCTTTTCCAAAATATAATTTGCCGCTGCGCCAACGAAACAAGCAATAATCAGCGCAAAAACAATAAACGCCAGTCCTCCGTACTCAAACAGAATGACCAGCGCTATAGCCAGAACCACTATGCAAGCTAGGCACAGCAGCAAAACCGACAGGCAGCCTCTCATCACTTGCTCTCTGTCTTATTGTACTGCGCCGCACTGATTCCCAGGATTACACCCAGGAACGTGTCCACTGCCGTGATGGTGCCCACAACCTGCTCTCCACAGGGCAGCCCCCAGATTCCTGCCAGGGCGAAATATAAGGTGCCCGCCGCCGGAAGGAGATACTGTGCAATCCATTTCAAAGTGTCGTAGGTTTTGTTACTCATCTTCATGATTTGTTTCCTCCTTGTATTGTGATTTGTGTATGGGTAATTTATTTACCTCGTTCATGATACGTTTTGCGGAGCCGTTCCCGCCCATCTTTTCATACGGCTTATAGAGATACTCATAGAGATTTTCGTATTCGTCGGACGTAATCCACCCCCGGTCAATATATGACATTCCCAGGTACATGATCCGATCATGCCCCAGGCCTATCAGCATCTCAGTCTTTACGTCTTTTTTCTCTGCTCTTTTGGCGATATAAGCCCACAGCCCAGAAGACGCAAGAACTGAGCTAAAAACTGTCAGCAGTATCTGCATCCAGCCATCCATCTACATTACCTCCTTCAGTTTTTTTGTGGCAACTTATCAGTCACGACCATCTTTTTCTTGACAATCGTAATGGCCTTGTCAAACAGTTCCTCGTACAAGCTAATCAAATTTTGCCGCTGCTGTCTCGACAATAATTTATAAAAGCTGCCCATCCAGCTGCGGAACATATTCTCCACATGCTCATATAGGATTTCCCCACTTTGGACTTTGACAGCCAGTTTTTTCAGTTTCCTCCTCATCGTGGTAACACGAGTTGGATTGATCCGCTTAATGATTTTGCCGTCTTTCGTAAGGCTGTAGCGGATCTGTAAATATTTATAGGTACTCGAAATCTTCACAATCCGGGTCTTTTTCATGTTGATATGAATGCCAAGTTCTTTTGCAATAACACAAATGTTTTCCAGCAAATCCTGCAATTCTTCCTTGTTCGGATTCATGATGTACCAGTCATCCATATACCGTCCGTAAAACTTCTGCCGTCTGACATACTTCAGATAATTGTCGATACGGTACGGATAATAGATACCGATAATCTGGGAAAGCTGGTCTCCGATATTGACCGATTTATACATCCATTTCTCGCCGGTCAACAGATTCTTTGGAACATTCCGGTAATCAAGCTTGTTGAACGTATCCTCCATGCAGGACGCATATTCCTCGTCCGACATATAAGAAACGTCAATCTTGAAACCGTCAAATATAAGAGTGAGCAGCCAGTCGATGAATTCGTCATCCTCAAACAGTTTAAGCAGCTCCCTTTTGGCGATCTCATGTATGATGTTGTCGTAGAACTTGGAAAAATCCCCGAATAGTATCCATCCCTCGTTACCGTACAGCTTATAGTAACGGCGGAGATGAACCTCGAGACGATCTCTTTGATGCGAAATACCTCTTCCCTTGATGGAAGCACCGTTGTCATAAATGATATGCTTACGGACTTCCGGGAGAAAAACTTCATCGCATAAGACGTGCCGTACAATCCGGTCACGGATACTGATACTCGTAATAGGCCTGACCCGGCCTCTTTCGGACAGCGAGAACTCCTCAGCCGGTCCATTTTGAAGTGTACGGTTGAGAAGGTCATCCTGTATGGCAATTAGATACCGCAGGAAGTTTATCATGAACTTCTGGGTAGTCTCTTTCCATTTGCTGCCCTTAATCGAGGCCTTGTAAGCCTTATACAAGTTGTTAGCGTCACAGACTATCTCCTCATACGTCATAAGATTATTCACCGTTATAGCAATACTTACCGTAGTAAATTGCGTCCGGCTTTGCTATTTATCCTTGATGGAAAGGACAACATCTCCTTCTCTGTTGGTTAGGCAGAGAATCCGGACGAACCCCGTTAGAGTTCGACGCGTTGTTGTAGTTCGTATTGCCATTGTTGTTCACATTAGCGAAATTCGTCCCAGAAACGACGCAAAATTAGATGTTGCCCTGCTGCACGTATGACTTGATTTTGTTGTCCCGCTGACGCCACTTCTTTATCAAACCGATTTCTCGGTCGATAGCTTTTACATACCTGCCATAAACATTCAGGTCCACCTCAAAGGTCTCCACAACACGCTGCAGTTCCTTGATAATCTGCTCGCAGTTCACGATGGCCGAGGACTGGTAGTCCCTCCGCGTTTCATATTCCCTCATGGTAGTCGGATAGATGCTGTTGGCAGCCCTGACATTATTGGTCATAAGTGTTGCCAGATGATCGATTTCCTTCTTATGGGTCAACATCAGATAGCGGTATTTTCCGAAATCCTCCGTATCATCCTTTCCATAAGCATAACGGAGCTGGACGAAATGCTCCAGGTCTTTCACCCCAAAGTTTCTCTGCATGAACTCCCGCAGCATGTTGTGTAATTCCGTAGAGTACGTGATGGGCTCGAACTTTGACTCTGTCCGGTCACTTACCAGGACGCTCATCAATACTCCTTGCCAGTGATTTCCTGGAACTCTGCCTCGGTAATCCAGCCCATCTTTACGGCGTTACGGACACGGGTCTCCTCCCACATCTTCATATCGTAGTAGCGCTTTACTTTCTGGTAATTCTTGCTATGTTCCATGGTGTTCCTCCTTCTTTTAATCTTCTTTCTCTTAGATTTCCACACCGGCCATCATTGCGACATACTCGATGTCGGACTGCATTTTGATCTGTTTCAGTTCTGCGGCGGTCAGATCACGGAGAACAAACCAATACTCGTCTCCAACAGGAGTAATCTGTACCAGTTCCATGTTCTCATGAAACTCGTCATTCTCTCCGTCATTTATGATAACAGCAGAACAGTTGCCCTCAAAAATTTCTGCGGCCACAGGCGTATCGGAAATGAAATTGTTTCCGTTGAGCCGCAGGTTCCTGATCTCTGTTCCGTCAGCAAGGGTTATCTTATAGATTTTCTCATCCATTTCTATTGTTCCTTTCTTTTTTAACATACTTTTTAGTCACCTACATACGGTTTCAGCCGGGGGCACAAGGCCCCCAAATCGCCTAACCAATAACACCGAAGACCGGACGAACCCCGTAAGAGCCCGACGCGCCGTAGCAGTTCGTAGCGCCACTGCCGTGCACATAAGCGAAATGCGCCCCAGAAACGACGTCTCTCAGCCAATACCAATACCTGCCCGGATTGATGTACCTCGGATGCGCAGCCATGAGTGCAAGCTGAGTCTTGTCGATTGTGTAACGGTTCGGCACGAAAGATCCGTCTCCTGCCGGAGTAAACACGAGGCTGCCATACATCATAATCTCATTAGGCAGTTCAACCTTGGAATCATACCAGGCGCCTGCGGACGGATAGCCATTGCTCACGGCATTCGTCAGATACTCGCGATGCTTCAAAATTGCGGTCTCGCCAAATGCTGCATACACCAGGGTCTTGGCATTTTCCAGATTCTCCGTGTACATCTTAGAGCCTACATAGCCGCCAGTCGTGATGTTTGTCTCGTTCATCTGCGCTGTGTACAGCTGGGAATCGGGCATAACTACCAGATGGTGGGTCGTGCAAGCCGTATCGCCGCTATTCCACCAGTAATCCATGTCCACAATTCTCCAGACTCTGCCGCCGATTTCCCAGTAATCGCCCAGGAAGAATCCCTTGAATGTGCCGTTGACAATGTTGGTCTTCTGTTCGGAAGTCAGAGCCGCTCCCAGATTCTTGCCGCGGAATGTGTTCTTACGAAGCTCCAAAGGGGCGCAGGCATCCAGAACAGCCCACAAAGCATCATCCACCGTGATTCCCTTGTTTCCTGCGGATGTGTTGAGCATAAGCTTGTCTGTCTTAGCGACGGCCGTAGACCGAGTCAGGGCGGCTACATTCATCACCGTTAAATAGTCCTTAGCGTTGCCTGCCTCGGCCAGAGCTTTCAGCAAGTCCTTTGCCAAGATCGTCTTTGTGCCGCCAGCGCCGTCTACCAAAAGAACGTTATTCGCCGCCAGAGTTGATACTAAAGCATAATCCGTAATTTTCATGTTTCGTTTACCTCCTAATGGTTTTAATTTTTTACAAATACAGCCAGAGAACGGATCGGATTATTTCCGCTATCAAGTATTTGTTCTGTGGAATAACCCCGAGTGTTAAATTTTTGGTCATTGCTGTCCTTAACATCATCCCTCTCGGAGTCGAGGAGAACATATCTCCCCTTGTTGCCGTTGTGGTTATCTCTTAGCCAACTGTCTACCTGGAAGCTATCAGGAATACCCTCCAAGAATTTCGCCAGCAGTCCGTTGTATTCTCTGCTTTGCAACGGATCACCGACATTGTCCTGTACCGACTCTTTTTTTGAGTCCGAAATAGTTTGCAGATACACAAATGTATTGTCAAACATAGCAGCCTCCTTTCATTACATAGCCAGCCTAGCTACTCCTGTGATGGATTCGCCAAAACTGTCGAGGAGGTCTTCGGTACGCTTCGTAATAGTTTCAACCTGCTCATATTCGCTGAGCAGCCATGAGCCGCCATCGGAAATAGTTTGATAGAAAGCGTGATCGAGAACCAAATTAAGAATGGTTTCCTGAAGTGCTTTTACCTGTTCACTGAGACTTGCCACCTCTTTATAAAGGTCTACATCTTTTACAGCAACAAACTCCACAACTTTGGATTGAACGTCTCTTTCTTCGGAATCCTGAAGATTCTGATTGTCCGAATCCGTAACAAGTTCAAAGATGGAATGTTTATCCCTCAGATTCTCTTTGAATTCCGTGTAATCCGTCTCGAACTTTTCCTGTCCTTCGACCGTAGCAAACTCGACGATCTTTGTCTTTATCTTATTCTGCCCGTTATCAAGGACATCCCCGTTCTCCTCGGATGCATAATCGTAAATGGAATGGTCAGTGGCTAAATCAGACTTAAAAATTTCCAACTCGTCTATCCGCTTCTCCAAATCAGCCAGTTTGGCGGCAAACGCCGAAACATCCACAGAATCAAGAACTTCCCTTATCGAATCCCACCAGTTCATGAAATCTGTATTTAAATTGTCTTTCCAAGCGTTGTAATCTGTCTGATTGGTGTTTACGTATTCCTCAAACCAAGTCTGCCACAGGACTTTCCATTCCTCAGCAGTCCGCTCTATTTCACCGGAATGGGTATTGTAGAAATCTTCCCATTGCTTTTCCCAGTTAAGATAAGTCTGCTGAATCTCGGCGGTTTGAGAATCGTACCACTTCCTCCATTCGTTTTTCCAAAACGTGCTATACTCCGTGAAATCATCAGTCACAAGAGTCTTCCAATATGCAAGCTCCCGCGTGCTGTTATTCACATACTCATAGAACCACAGTTGCCATTGCTCTTTCCATTCCTCAGCAGTCCGCTCTATTTCACCGGAATGGGTATTGTAGAAATCTTCCCATTGCTTTTCCCAGTTAAGATAAGTCTGCTGAATCTCGGCGGTTTGTCCCGCATACCAGATACGCCACTGCTCTTTCCAAAAGGCATTTGTTTTGTTCATATCAGCAGTTTCGTTCTCATAGAAGACCCGCCACTGATCCGCCCATTGTTTAACAAGGTCATCAATACTCATCTTATCAAGCGGTGCCGTAACAAACGGACAGTCACTGGTTCCGACCTTGTTGGTGATATCAGCAGTACGAATGGAAGTCACTCCTGCGGCAACTTTGATATAAGCTAATGGATACTGCCAACGGTTCTTCTCTTTGAGCATCGCCGGCGGCTTAGCATTCTTCGAGGTCGGTGTCCCTTTAACGATTTTGATTGCGTTGATTCTTCCTTCTTCGCGGGCATCTACTTCCAAGACAACGGCATCAACACGGTCAAGAATCACTTCTGACTGCGGTACCGTAAGCGGAAGAATCGAGTCGTTATAAGTCCAAGTGTGGTTAAACCAGGCGCGGCCTGTTCCAACACTGATCATCATTCCGCTGTTTTGACTTACCATCAGCCTGGAGCCAACATGCTGAAATACGCCATCCTGGATAACGCCGTCAAAGATACTTCCGAACTGTATAGAGCTATAGCGTCTATCATGGTTTAACGAATCGTAAAAACCACTTGTCACCATATTCTGTTTCCCTCCTTTCGTTATTCTAATACTTGGAAAGTAGGATACATGCTATAGCCGTTTGTATCCTGAACTCTCATTATTTCTGAAACTCGGACTTTGGATTCCATGCCATATTCATTTACAATCTGAACAAGATCGCCTTTGACAAAATCCTCGCCATATACAAAGGTCTTCCTTGCCTCAATTTCCCCAGTAAATGCCTTCATATAGACATTTTCCGCCAACTCTTCAGCACCACGCTGATCCAGCAGAGCGTCCATCAGTTCATCAATCTCTTTCTGGTCAGCCACAATCTTAGCCTGATACTCCGCTATCTTTTGCTCACAAGTCGCAATATTAGCCTCATACGTGGCTTTGTTCGCCTCATACGTCGATTTTGTTTTGTTGTATTCAGCCGTAGTCCCATTGTACTCTTTCGTTTCATCGTCCAAAGTTTTCTGGTTGCTTTCTACGACACCTTCATATTTGGATATCATATCCTCGTAATCTTTTAGTTGAGACTCGTAATTAGGAAGCACTTTTTCAAGCTCCTCTTTCTTAGAGTCAACATCTTTCTTGGCATCTTCGTATTGCTTTTTTGCAGCTTCCTGACTGTCAATCGCTTCTTCATACTGAACGAGCTGAGTATATCTCATTGCCCGCTCATTGCTGATTTTGCTATTGTAACCGCTAATCTCGTCGCTGCATCCGCTTATCAGATTGGCATAGTCATCAGACTGAGCCTTATAACTATTTCTTGATGCCAACTGTTTTTTTTGAGCAGCGGTTAATGAATTTCCGTAATTGGTTATCTGGGTATTATAGTAGGAGATCCGCTGGTTAAGGGCGGATATTCTGGCTTCGTAATCGGATTTAAAAGATATGTAGTCAGACTTCGTCTTATTATAATTCGTTGTTGTGGAATTAAACTCGGATATCGCCTCGGCCAGACCCCGTTCGTTTTCTTCCAACAATTCTTGCCATTTGTTCAGAGTCTCCCGGTCTTCATTCAGTTGATCCGAATACTCATCCGACTGGATGTCTCTTGCATCGGTGTAAAGTTCCCTCCTGGATAAGCCAGTCCCTCCACCGACAATTCTTTTCTTTCTCGCACTTCCCTCGCCCTCTCCCGCCACAAGTGCAACATTCTTCAAAGTCTTCCCAGACTCCAAATAGTCGCTGTTTACGATGTTCTCGTATTTTGGTGAAAATATAACGTAGGGATTGTTATCCTGCTCGTAGGACCGATCCTGTCCATGAATAAGGCAGAACTCGAAATGCCCGTCTGTCGTCATAGATACATCAAACCCGAGCTGATATGTGTCACAGATTTTGAGCACAACATCGTAGAGATTATCACCTGTATACTGAGCCCTGTGAGTCAGATTTATAATGTAAGGGTCTTTCGACTCTACAAACCTGAATTCCGGAACCTTTCTATCAGACAGCTTCGGGTTGATGATAGCATCGTCTAAAAGTTTCTTGACTCCCGCTTGAATTTTTCCTCTTACGGATGTCTGTTCCCACACGATTCTTCGCTCAAGCAAAGATTCGAGACCTCTTCCTGAAACAATCAAATGACTTCCCGTTTCAGTATCAGTTGAGATCTCGATATCTTCTATAACCATTGCAGATGCGGATTCTTTCAGCCAAACATAACAATCGAGTTTAGCCTCCATTTTCTCCTGAATCGTGGCGATGATGCCTATCATGGTGGCGCTGACCGGCGTATAAAACTCGAAGTTTCCATACCCATTGTACCGTTCAGTCCAAATAAAGGATTCAAAGACGTCGATATTGTATAAACTTCTAAACTCGTTATCGATGATAAATAATTCCATCTTCAAACCCCCTCATAGATGATTCTGTTCTCGATTTTAAACTGAAGATTCTCAGCCCCCTCGTCTGCAGTATAGGCAAATATATTATCGCCCTTTGTAAGCTGGAACCAGTCGGATTCTTTATCCAAAGCATTCAGGATATTGGTATAAATACCTTCTCTGAGCAGGCTTATATATTTATTACCTCTTACTGTTGAGATGATGATATCATCACCAGCGATAATCCCAGAGCCGGTTAAAGCCGCTATTTTGCTGTTGTAAATCTTCATCACTTCACGAGTTCCAGTATTGTAGATCGTTATATTGCCGGCGTCGCCAATCGCATGAATAGTTATGGTCACACCGATTTCGGAATCGCCGTCGTAGTAAATAGTCTTCTCAGTCTCATTTTCAATCGAACCGAACTCCAAAAGCGGCTCGGTCAAAGACTCATTTGAAAATGCAAATTCAAACAGCGGCTCAATTCCAAAAAACACGGTTACATTTGTTCCGTTCTCCCCCGCAGAATACAGATAAGGATCTGAACAAATCAATGATATCTGGTTCGATTCCTGTTTGCTGAATATATCAGGCTCATTTGTTTCCACAACGCCGTCCGTTTCGACAATCCTGTTATCGGTTTCAATAAGAAACTTCAAATTTTTCTTGATAGGGAAGTATTTATAGGTGTTATGCCTCGCATCTTCAATGGTTGGGGCAAAAGTAAAGAACATATGAATCGTAATGTTCCTTTTTTCTACCCTTGCCGAATTGAACAAAGATCCGTCCATCGTTGCCAAATCCGTCATGCTCACGTTGGCCTTTGGAGGGCCAAGACCAGTTATGCTGGAAATTATCATCCCATGCTCGGGATCATCTTCCGCTAAAGTGATCTTGACCGACTCCCCAAGGTAATTTGTAATGGTTACTGATTTTATCACGTAGGATTCACCGCCTTTCTGAACGCAGAAAACTGATTGTTCGTCTGCCGATAGATTTCAGACCTCGACAGTGACTTAGGTGAATAGTTGTTCTGCACGAAACTGAAAGTATTCGGTGCAGGCTGTTGATAGTTGCTAGGATTTTCAATGCTGGGCGACGATTCTGCCTTTCTGCTTCTCGATGCCCCCACTGCCTTGTTATACGAGACAGACATATCCAACCCTTTAGAGAACAGGGAATTGATTTTTCCTACTCCATTTTGAACATTGGACAGATCCAGAACAGGCCTTATTGTCGGCTCGGCATCCATTTCTCCATTTACGATATCGGACACATGCGCAATCGCCGATTTCATGGAATCGATAGCTTCCCTGCCCATAGACGTCCCGGCGTCACCGATACGCCCAAGATAAGCACGGATACCATTCACCATTCCCAGATCCACATTCTCGCCAATCTTAAAGAACACTTTCGATGGAGAATGCTCATCAAGTTCTTTTTTTGCAGCGGCAACCGCTTTCTTTGCCGCATCAATCGCCGCATCCGCAATCTCATCGATTTTGCTTCTGATTCCATCTGCTAATCCCTGAGCAGCATTCGCGCCAACTGGTCTAAGATCGCCGCTTGTAAGGTTATTGCTGAACGCATTCTTAACAGCGGTGCATACTCCTTTCGCTGCCTCAACCGCAGTGCCCTGCTTGCTACTAATCCCGTTCGCCAGTGCCTGAACAATATTCTGCCCAATCGTGTTGAACGTGCTGTTCGGTAACTCAGCTTTGAACTTGGAAACCAGCGCTGTGCAGAGATTCCTTGCCGTTGTAAGAAGCGACGATTTTTTCGCATTCATGCCGTTAATTAAAGCCTGGATTACGTTCTGTCCAATCGTATTGAACGTATTACTCGGCAGAGAAGTCCTGAACTGCTGTATCAATGCCGTACAGTGATTCTTGGCCGTGCTCAGTGACAGTGCCCTCTTTGCGCTCATGCCGTTGATAAGCGGCTGCATGACATTGTTCTGTCCAATCGTGTTGAACGTGTTGCTCGGTAAACCCGTCTGCATCGTCTGAACCAACGCCTGGCATACTGCAGAAGCAGTCAGCAATATCACCGCTTTTTTGGAAGCAATTCCATCGGTAACGCCTGTTCCCAGACTCTGCCCTGCCGTAGTTCCAGCCGAAGTCAAAGTTCCTGTCTGGGACTGCATCGTGGATATAACGGTATCAAGCATATCTGTAACGCTCTTCTGTACTTTTGCATTGGCATCTGTAAACGCCTGAATGAATCCATCGATACCGTTGCTTCCCATAGTAGTCAGGTCTTTTGCAAATCTGGTCAACCCTGAAGTATCTACGCTTGTTATGCCATTCGCTAAATCCACTAGCGCATGAAGCTCAGAAATCACACTGTCAAGCAGCGAGGTGTTGATGCCGGAAATAGAATTATAATAACCGGCAAATGACTGCCCAAACTTCTCTAGGCTCTGTCCAAACTTCCCAATATCGTTGTCACCTGTAAACCAGCTTACGAGACCGCCCGTATTCGGCAGATTGTTCGCCAGTTCGCTAAGCGCTTTCGCCGCATTGGCTGATGCCGTGACCACTGTCGGCTGTACACCCGCCGCATCCTGAGCATACTTGGCTATGTGTGGGCCGAATTTCTCCAGCTCCTCGCCGAACTCTGAAAGAGTATTGTCGCCCATAATCAGTGCAGCTAAGCCGCCGGAATTAGGTAAAGTTGCCGCCATATCTGATAACACCTGTGCAGCTTGGGCGGATGCTTTCACTGCAGCCGGATTGACTCCATTCACGTCTTTCGCATACTTTGAGATATGCGGGCCGAATTTCTCCAGCTCTTCACCAAACGCAGAGAGCGTATTATCGCCCATAATTTTAGCGGCCAACCCTCCCGCATTTGGAAGTGTCGCCGCCATGTCGGCCAGTAATTGAGCCGCTTCCGCAGATGCTTTTACCGCCCCTGCATCAAGCCCTCTCACCTGATCCCCGTATTTCTTGATGTGGGGGGCGAATTTCTCCAGCTCTGCCCCAAAATCAGACAGATTATTCTCTCCGAATATCTTTCCGGCAAGCCCTCCACTGTTAGGCAGTTTTGATGCCATCTCAGCCAGAGCAAGCGCCGCATTAGAAGAAGCGGTTATCACTTCAGGGTTAATGCCGGCAATCTCATCAGAGTATCTCTTAAAATATGGCCCGAATTCCGCCAGTTCCTCGCCAAACTTCACAAGGCTGGTTCCTCCGGTAAACCATTTGGTCAGCCCGTCCAAAATATTTGCTGCTGTCAAAAGCAGAATCGTCTGTGCAAGAGCATTGACGCCCTGTAGCATAGCCGGGTCAATCTTCTTTGCTCCTTCAATGAATCCCTGGGCATTAGACATAAAATCAGTCAAGTCCTGACCAATCTGTGGGAACTGTGCCGAGATGCCGCCTAAAAATCCTCCGACAATACCCCCGACAAATTTCCCAATAGCCGTACCTACGCCCTGTAATAAATCCCCTCCTTCTCCAATCAGCCACTTCAGGCCTGGAAGCTGCGCCAATGCTCCAACGGCAGCGAGAACCAAAGCCATCTCGGCAATCACCACTCCCATACCAAGAACGCCTGCCATAGCCCCGGGTATCAGCCCTGCAACGGCAGAAAGCGCAAGCATAATAGCTGAAAGTAAACCGATACCAACGATGCCTTCCAAAAGAACGTTGGTGTCAATCCCTTTCAAGGCATCCACGACACCTTTAAAGAACGCACCGATCAGGTTCACAGCTGCTTTAATCAGTTCTGGAAGCCTCGCCGCAATCGCGTTGATGACCCCAATCAGGAAGTCCATCAGGTAAGTCACTATGTTAGGGCCATGCTCCGCTAAGGATTTCAGTACCTCCTCGATTAAAGTAAGTACGCCCTCCGCAATCGGTGGAGCGCATTCGACTATCACATCCACTATCGCAAGAACAATCGCTTTCACCGCCCCGGCAATAGCCGTAGCACTGTTTGCAATAATCCCGAGCACTCCGACAATCAGAATTTCTAAGGCGGCCACCAATGCTGTTACTCCAGCCACACCGGAAACAGCCAGAGAAGCCAGCCCCGCTGAAAATGCCAAAATGCCCACGCCGCAAGCCGCAACCGCCACCCCGAGCAATGCTAATGCCCCGGATAAACCAAGAATTGCAGGAACCATAGGCCCGAGCACTGCGCCGGCAATACCCAAAACCGTAAATGCTCCAGCCAGAGCCAGAAGCCCTTTTCCAATCTCTGCCAAACTCATCGAACCAAGGGATTTCAATACCGGAGTAAAGACAGCAAGCGCCGCTGACATAACCAGCATTGCTGATGCTCCCCCGAGAGTCCCCTTCATAGCATTGAGCGCTACTGCCAGAATCGTCATGGAACCGGCGAGAACAACCATGCCTTTTCCAATCTCTTCCCATTTCATCCCGCCGGCATCCTGAATAACACTGCCGATGATTTTAAGCGCCGCTGCGACTTCGAGCAGTCCAAGCCCAATGCCGACCATGTTCTTAGGCATAAGGTTTACAGCTACTGCTACGGCAGCCAATGCACCGCCAATTCCAATTAATCCTTTTCCAATCGTTTCAATGGACAGCGACCCGATATCTTTAATCGCTTTTCCAAATATCAGCATGGCCGCTCCAATGACAGTCAAAGCCGTAGCACTGGAAAGAATATGTTTCGCTTTTCCAGCGACTACCGAAAATACAGCCACTTCGGCAAGAATAGCCCCTATACCAATCAGGCCCTGCTTTATCACCTCGATATCCATCTTTCCGAAACCGGAAACGGACTCCTCCAATATCAGAAGAGCCGCCGCCAATTCGATAATCGCCAGCCCTTGCGTTGCCTTAAAGTTCCCAAATTTCGCAGCTACCATGAATGCGGCAAGCTCCGCCATCACCACACCAACACCGACAAGTCCCTTAGTAAGCTTATCTGGATCAAGCTTACCTAATGTTCCAACTGCTTTTACAAGTACGTTAATGGCTTCAGCAAACAGAATCATTGACACCGCACTTGTCTTTATCTTCCCGCCCCATTTTGAAAGTGCCAGGGAAGCCGCCACCATCTCTCCAATCAGAACTGTTATACTGACAAGAGCTCCGGCCAATTTATCCGAATCGATACTTGCAATCTTCTTAAGAGCTGACGCAAGCACAAGAATAGCAGCTGACATTTCAATCATCGCCATCCCAAACTTATTCAGACCTTTCTGCCCGCTCAATGTTTTATCAAACAACGCCATAGATGCGGCCAATTCGGCAAAGAGGATGCTGATAGAAGCTAATGCCCCTCCCAGTTTATCCGAATCAATCAATGACAACACCAAAAGTGAACCGGCAAGAACCGCAATGGAACCGGCAATCTTCATCAGTATATCCGCTTTCAGGCAAGCCTGAAAATCTGCAAGGGTTTCTTTTGCTCCGTTGATAGCGCCCTTGAATCCCTCTATAATTCCAGCAAACCCTCCAATAGCATCATCTGCAGTGCTTTCCAATCCGGTAAGGTTCTTGATGAATTTCATGATGCCTACACCAATACCGGTGACAATACCCCCGTTCAATAGATCAATCAGCGAATCAAATCCTTCGCCGCGCAATGCTTTCATAATTCCGTCAATTACTTTTCCGAGAGCATCGACAATGATTCCACCCAGATTCGCCAGAACAGGAGCAGATGCCTTGAATGCGTCAACCAATTTTCCCATCGCTTCCTTTGCGACTTCACCTATTTTTTTGAACGGCTCGATTCTTGCTTTCAGTTTATCTGTCACGCTCATAAGTCCCGATGTATCCGGGACATTGAAATGCGTTTCTGCAAATTTCTTGATTGCCACAACAGCGCCATCGATATGCCCTTTTACTGATTTGAGGATTGGGCTGACTTTATCGTGGAATTTCTGTATTGTCTGGTTAAAAACATCGCTCTTCTTTGCTGCTTGGTCCAGGGATACAAGCCATTCCCCGATTTTTCCGGTTACGCTCAAAACCCCTGAGCCGAGACTTCCAAGCCCTTTTGTCATCGGAAATACTGCTTTAACGAGCGCTCCAATTCCTTGTTTCACAAGATCCAAAACTGCGAACAGACCCTTGAAAGTATTTTTCAGGTTTTTGGAATCTTTATCGCTTAATTTCAAATGCGATGTAAACTCTTTTAGACCTTTGGTAAGGTTCATAAGCTGTTCCGATGTAGTTGCCGGAAAAATTTCTCGGAACGCCTCACCAACCGGTTTGACTACACTCATCAGACCACTGAATGCATTTTGAACAGACTCGATGAGAGCTTGCCTCCCGCCCAAATCTTTCCAACCCTGGAGCATATCATTCCTGGCTTTCGATGATTGGTCGATGAATCCGCCAACAACCTGACTGACAGCGGTCCATAATACTTTGGCCTCTTCCAAATCGCCAAATAAAATCTCGAATGTCTGCGCCCATCCGGAACCTGCTGCTTCTTTCAGCGTATCCATCAGCTGGCTGAACGTTTTCACATCCTGCGCCGAGTCAAACGCTTTCTGCCCAAGCTCTTCAATAGCCTTAATCTGTTCTTCGGTATATCCAATGCCCCGGAGTTTTTCCTCATATGCCTTCTTCTCCGCAGCGGTCATTTCCCGCACATCCGTTGCATAATTACCCAACGTCTGCACAAGAACATCTGTAGTCATCCATTGCGAGGAAAGAGAATCATTAAACATGCTCGTTGCTGTGAACAAGTCAGATATCTTTCCCTGTGCATCTGTTGTTGTTGACTGATATTTATCGCCGACTTTGACAACGGTTCCCATTGCAAGGGCTGTGTCCAACAATGACTGTTTGAACTCCACAGTAGCCATGTTAGCATTTTCAATGGACTTCCAGTCTATCAGCTTGACCGCTCCCGAAGATAACGCCTGAGCAAAATTGTACATAGCCCTTGAAGCTTCATTCGCATTTGCTCCTGAAACCGCCGCTTCATTGCTGATACCCTTAATCGCCTTTACCGCATCATCAAGAGAAACTCCTGCATTTGTAAATTTTCCAATGCTCGAAGTCATATCAGAAAACGAATAAATGGTTTTATCCGAATAGGTATTCAGTTCTTCAAGGTAGCCATTTACTGTCTTGATATCCGCCCCCGTACTTGCCATGATAGTTTGCACGGACCCCATTTTGAGTTCATACTCTGCAAATCCCTGATGAATCGATTCAAGAGTAAATGAATCCACGAGCTTCTTTCCGGCGTTGACCACCGAGTTTGTGATATTCGCTAACGCTGTAATTGCGACTACTTCAAGCGCCGAGAATCTGCTCTTAACAGTTTCCACCGCACTGCTCAGCCCTGATATGTTAATCCCTTTTACCGCTTTATCAACATCTTCGAGACCCTTTGTCGCTCCGTCGAGCTTCAGGGAATGTTTAAGCTTGTCGAGCGTACCCATAGTAGTCTGTACGCCCTTCTCGAACTGCTGATTGTCAAACCGCATCTCGACAATGCGTTTTTCTACAGACTTACTCATAGATTCGTTACCTCCCTCCAAGCTTCATTTGCCATCTTATCGAAAATTGGCTGTATGGCCGGATTGATGTAATCTCTTCCTGCCACGTATCCGCCACCTTTTGTTCCATGCCCATACTGTAAAATGATTGCAATATTCACACCGTTGCTTATATTGGAATTGGTGAATGCGATTGTTGTTTCTTTTCCGTTATGGGTTATCTCATAGTCCCAGGAAGCAGCTGTCAAACCACTATCCTTTGGCGTTGCAGAGGCGAGAGCCGCAACCCCCGCCTGCCCATAACGCTCCAGCACGTTGAGATAATCCAGCTTCAAAAGAGAATTAAAAAACTTCTCCGTTTTGGAGAAGTCACCTTTATGCCGGAACGTTATGCCGCTCATGATCTACACCCTTTCTGTAATATCCAAAGAAATCCATCCGTCTCTGTCATCCGCATAGGACTTCAAAAGCCCCCATCCAGAATCCGATCCCTCCCCGGGCTGTACCTCTACAATCGTAAAGACTCCGATTCCAGTGTACTTCCCTGTCTTGGAATGATTAGTTCCCGGGCCCTTTCTGATGTTCAGATAGGAAGTATTTACCCTTACCAAAAACGGTTCAAAAGAACCTGCTGATGAATATAAAGTCCGTCCGTTTTCATCGAACACGCTATAGCCAGGGTTCTCATCCGCACATGCCTTTGCATATTCCATAACCTTAAATGCCCCTTTCTGAGAGGCAGCATCGTCCCAGGTCTTTCGCACCCGATACCACACTTCGGGTTCAGGCTGTTCGGCAGGCGATGTTCCTTCTGTTACAGAAAGGATGCTGTTAAGGATAGTTAAGATTTTCCCTCCATATCCGCCACCGGCTGCCCATCCGGTCCCCTGCGGGTTCTCCTGCTGCCCAAGCCATTCCACATACTTTGCGCATCCACGCTTAACATACTGGAATCGGGAATCGATGCAATCACCGTTCAATGGCTCCATCGAAGCATAGGCTTTCAAATGCTGAATCTGCGCACGGATTCCCATCTGCGGCGTGTCAAAGGAATTTCCTTTCATACCGTTGGCAGTCACTCCCATGCCACAGAAATTGTTCTGGTCAAGAGTCACCGCCGATCCGGAAAATCCGAAATTGCCCGTTTCCAGACACGACTGGGCAAACGCAACATCCCCACGGACACCCTCCGCTTGTCCCTCGGATAAATAGAACGGAATCATGTCAACCACAGATTGTGGCACATCCGGATTCTTCGCCTTGATATAGGAAACCATCTGCTCAGCTGTCGCCAATGCAGCTCCCATAATCTTGGTTCCGTCCTCTACGGTTTCCGAAACTGCAGCGCCCATCGCATCTTTTACCGCTTTACGGAAACCGTCCATTGTATATCCTGTTCCGAGCTGTGACCACAGATGTTCCGGGTCTCCATGATTTGAAGCAATCCCCCGGTCATGGCCTTCCTTATGGGAAATCACCACCCCATCCGCCAACGGGTCAAGACCAAACTTTTTGCAGAGCATGGCGAATAGTTCCACGGCAGCCTCATAGGTACGCTTTGCCACGGCTTTGGCGGCATTCGGATCAGCGCAGGTAAAGTTTGCACCGCCCGTATACTTGATGCAGGCCGGCTCACACATCTCTACGCCGATATGGCTGTTGTTCCCGCTCCCTTTGGAGCCGCTTCCACAATGCCATCCCCGATGATCCCAGGGCAGTGTCTGGTATACGGTTCCGTCATTTCCGTCGATGAACCCGTGGACGCAGGAATTGTTGTGAGACGGACTGTTCCAACTGTTGATGAAAGCTGATGCTTTTGGCTGTGGACAGCCTACGGAGTGAAGCATCAGGCCGGTTACTTTGATTTTCTTTCCTGCCGTATAGCAGGGGTTCCGACTTAAAATAGATTCCACCAATTTCATAACCTATTTCCTCCCTTTTGATTTATGTGCTTTTCTTCTGGCAGCATTTATCGCCGCAGTCCTCTTGGTAATCTCTTTCTGGGAAAGTTTCTCCGGAGGCGCATTCTTCACGTTGCAAACTCTTATCAGCGTTAGGAGCCTGTTCAGATGCCATTTCTGGCACTCAAACGGAATATTAAGCGCAACCATCCAGTAATAAATCAACTCCGCTGTGACCGCTTCCTGACTGGTGTTTCCCTTCTCCTCTTTCGAGAACCAAGTCGCCGTCATCGAATCATCAATGTAATCAGAAACCTGACCAATTATTTCATTGGTAATAAAACCATAAACCGATGGGTCAACATTCTGCGTCAATGTCATACAGCGTATATAGTCCACCGTTTCCTCCACCGTTTTATCCCCTTTGCCAAGAAACGGCTTATGCCATTTAGATTCCCATTTTGAAAGAGAGACCAGAGAATGCTCAAGCTGCAGAGTTGTTCCTTTGGTATTGACGAATTCCTCTTTCCCCTCATCCCACAATTCCTGACCGGGTATCGTGATTTTAAGCATTTCTCCAATCTCCCTCCTTCATAGGCTTAAGCGGTAGGAGGAGTGACCCCTGCGATGGGCGCCTGGCCGGGAAGAGCGGTAATATTCTGTCCATTCTTGGCCTTTGTCTTGGGCATAATACCGTTGACGAACTCGGCCGCCTTGTTTGCATCATGTGCCAGCTCCATGAAAATGTCAGAGTAAGCAACTGTAGAGGCAAATTCCTCACGGATCTTGTCATTCTTGACAAACTGCCTGCCGTCCAGGCTCTTTACACCATAGGCCATGATCACAAGCTTCTTGAAATACTTGATAATCTGCTCCTGATTATCTTCTTTGATGATCTTCTCCAGCAGTTGCGATAATCTGCCATTCATGGAATACTCCAGTTCTGTCAATTCGGCCTCCGTCAGATTGAAGTAAAAGTCCTCTGTTCTCTGCTGACCGTCAAAGTCAACATATGTCTGGGTTTTCTTTAACATAATTTATTTCTCCTTTCATTTTTTGCACATAAAAAGAACGGAGCCGCGCTTTATCTGTCTGAGAGCAGCCCCGTTATACATGTTTCGTTATTCAGTTTGCTGTTACGATCTTAACCTGCCTCATTGAAGAACCGAATTACCTCGTCCGGCAGAGGCAGCCGTGCTTCGACAGGTTCTGCTGTCGCCTCATAGTAGGTTTTGGCACTGTCAAAAGCTGTATCGGAAGTTTCTGCATACTCGCCGTCCACCAGCTCATAATATTTCTTTCCAGAGCTGAAATCGGTATCGGTAGTTGCAGCAAATTCGCCATCCTTTCCATAAAGGATTTCCTCAAATGCCGCCAGCTTCTCCGGATTGACCCTTGTAGAATCAATCTGTAAATGCGCCGTCGGTTTGTAGACCTTTCCAGTCTTCGGATTGATCATGTTAATCACCACCGGTGTGGTGGACACTGACCAGCTGAGCTGAACAGCCTCCGGGCTCTCGTTCACGGTATTACGGGCTCTCTCCGACGGTGCCGCTTTCCCGTTGTACACCAGATGGATCTTATAACCGTAGTCCGTGTCATCCACATCGTTGCCGATCAGAGTCCGATAAGATAATCCAAACATCTTTCTTGTCTGCTGACCGATATTTACTCCAGGAGCCACTTCCGCTGAACCATCGCATTCATCAAATTCCACGGGAGAGAAGTATGCCTCGATGGTCGCCGCAAACTTCTCAGCGGAAACCAGATTCAGGTATTCAATGTTATCCGCATACTGCGGTGTCGACTCTGCCCCGGAAGGGCTCTCGTTTACGTTAATCAGACCGTCCCAGGCTACGCCTTTCGGATAAGATGCCTTTACGGCAGGGTAAAGAACGCCATGATCCACGCCAGTTTCATAGAGACGCTTGCCGACTTCGTCCCATTTAATTTTCCTCATGAATTTCTACCTCCTTAAAAATATAGTGTGAAGACATCGTGATTGAGATTATCTGCCGTGAAGTGGGTATCAAACCCACAATATTCCAATTCCAGCAGCTTATCGGGAATCTCCGAATCCGGGTCTTCGTCAATGTATGTTACCGTATATCGATTGTATTTCCGATATGTTTTGTTGTTCGCCGAATCGGTATGGATGCCGCTCCGTTCATAAACAATGCACGGATAGCTGAGTTTGACTGATTCGGGGGGCTGGTAATATACGTTGCGACTACCAAGAAGCCCCTCAAGCAGAGTCTGTAGTGTTTCCCTCGGTTTTGCCATCGTTATACACACCCCCTATCGTCAGTATCAGCCTGGGGTACTGGACTTCCACTCTTGTGATCTTCCATTTCGTCCCCATAAATTCAATATATCGCATGGAGTGGAAATTCTGCCTGGCATATGGATCGGCTACGATGCTGATTTCGTTGGCGATATTAAGATTGTCATTCACCTGCCCGGCAGATTCATACTGACGTGAATTCCGAATCAAATCCCCGAAATAGGGTTTTTCGATTATCTTCGGTCTCCATACGCCCGGCTTCGTTTCCACCGTCTCAGCGTAGCCGATTTTTCCATAAAACTTTGCCATTTTGAATTTCTCCTCCGATCTTTATCCCTGCTCCTCTACCAGCTCTTCGATAACGATAGCGGACTTGATTCTGGTGAGCTGGCCGGACTTGCGAGTCTCCAGTAAAGACTGAAGCTTATTAAACTTGATGTCGAAGTCTGTGAAGTGAGTTACATCGCCGCCCTTGGAAGCGCCGTAACCGTAATCGGCCATGTTTACGCAGATAGCATGGAGCTTATGCTTCTTGTTGTCAGCATCGGTTCGGATCTTATCCTCGAACTGAGTTACTTCATAGATGTTAGCAACACCCAGAGCTGCAGCCAGTTCGGTATCCGTTTCATAGATACGGCGGCCATTGCGATCCCGCGCAAGAATCATCGTGTTATGCATATCAGTAGTGATATACAGATCAGGCTTACCGGTACCACGAAAATCTTTGCGAGCTTTACGTAAAGCTGTAACCATTGCTTCGGCATAAATGAAGCTCTCGCCAAAGTAATCTGCCGCATTGTTTCCCTGAAGCTCCTTAGCCATAGCAGCAAAATCAATGTCCCTATGGATGGTATAAAGCTCATCATCCACCCAGACAGGCCGAATGTGCTCCGGGAAGATCTTTTCCGGGTCGCTGTCAGGACGGTTATCGCCCAACATGGTGGCAACAGCCAGGGTTTCCTTCAGCGAAATCTGATCGATGCCGTACTGGAACTGAACATAATCGAAATCCTCGATATCTACGACATCATCACGATGCAGTTCAGACGTGACATACACGGTCTGGGGGTCAGTAGTACGTCTTACCAGGGCGTAGTTACCGGTAATCTTCTTCTCATTGCCTTTGGTGTAACCCTTAGCGGCCAGAGAGTCAATATTACGGATATCTACATGGGAAGTACGAACCCGGCCATGAGGTATTTTCTGGGTCTTGGCCATGATGGCGTCAACCCATCCCATATCGTTGGTGATGAGTTCGGGAGTGCGGCTGGGATGTGCTTCAACATACTCCGGGAACAACGTGGCCACATTACCATTGCCGGTCTGTACAAAGCCGCTGATATCAGAGTGCTGGAGATTGTTTTCCTCCATATAAATCTTCATGGCGGCCTTGAAAGAACCGACTCCTTCGGATTTTGCCAGCTTCAAAATCTCTGCCTGGTCAGCATGGGACAGAACATTGGCCTGAACCTGCTGATCGTTGTCAAATACATTATGTTTCATGTTTTCACTACCTCCTTTTTCTTCGTCGTTGAGAACGCCATTCCGGGCCATGATTTCTCCAACCACAGCATGGAAAACATTTTTCTGTTTTTCATTGAAAGTATTGATGACATCCTCGATAGTTTCCTCATCTCCGTCATCTCCGTCATCTTTCTTGCCAGGATTTTTATCCTCATCCTTATCATCAGGATCATCGGCGGCTCCGTCTTCATCCTCTTTCTTGGTGCCGGAATGACAGAGGCTGATGGGTTCTCCAGTGTAGATAATAGCCTCGCCATCCGCGTCGTCACCGTGAGAAAGCGCTACCGTGTCAATGAACGCCCCAGGATTCGCGCCGGCTAACACAAGACTGACTTCCTTGATGGCTCCGTGAAGTACATTGGATGCGCGCTCCCGTATTTGATTCGCAAAGATTGACAACGCCGAAATATCTCCGTGCTGTACCAAAATCTTCGAGATCTGCCCTTGCTCGGTATCGTTGAAAGTACAGTAAGCATAGACGCCATCTTTACGGTTCTCCAACAAGGCATGTCCGAGAACATTGTCCGGTCCATTGTGCTGGTGGTTCCATACGAGCGGAACCGTCTGCCCGTCGTTATCCTTAAATGCGTCTTTCAGGATGGTCCGTCCGTCAGAGCATTTCAGGTTATTCCGGGTAGCCCAGCCACCAAAGTCGAATTTCTTCGTCTTCATTTTGAATTTTCCTCCTTCTATGTCTGGTTGTTTTCTTCTACTGCTTCTTCAGGTGTGACATTCTCAGGGCTTCCCCTATCTGCAGCCGATTCGCTCAGGTTCTTATTTCGCAATTCGTCGGCTTTCGGGTCATCCGACGGCTTCATGCCGATAACCTGCCGGATTTCATTGGATGTCATAATCTCGTTTCTTGTGAACTTGTCTGCAATCTCAGAAATTTCAGATACAGGAACAAGCTTGAACGGATCTCTGAAGAATTCGATTGACTGCCGCTGAGACCGAGCGGTCTTGGTAAGAAACTTCCGTTTCATCTCATCAGCGATTGCTGACAGGATAGGTTCAATCGTCCGATTGTAGTAGTTGAGCATTGTCTTCTCGTCTGCAGTACCATCCAAAATCCCTTGAGTAATTCCTAACTGGCTGTACAGCATACTCGTCAGGTATTCAATCTGGGACATCAGATTGTTCTCGACGGGTCGATTCAGCTGCGTGATATGCTCCGTACCATCGGTATAAGCAATCCCATACTTCGATCCCCGTAACTGATCCTCTATGTCCTTACGCCGGCTCTCGGCCTGCCGACGCCTCGCTTCGGTCTTGATAATATAAGGAAGCTGGATAATCAAATCCAATTTCCCTGAACCGTTCTGTTCGTCAATCACATCCAACAGATTCAGTTTTCTGATCAGGCGTTGCATCGTGGAATTCGATTCGTTGATAACCGCATAAAGCGGATTCTCAATAATTGCCACCGACTGCTTTGCCATAAGGATATCTTCTTTCTGCCCCGTCCGTTCGTTATAGACCCGGACGCGGACATGCTGCGGATACCATTCCAAAATCTGTCCCGTCCGCATAGCATCGATGTCAAAAGAGCCAGGAATCCCATCACCCGGATCATCATCCGTGTCTGTCGGGACAATGGCCACACACCCCTCGTCCATCATAGACATGACGACATCCTGCAGAAATGCCCGCCCAGTCTGATCTGCGTTGGCTTCAACTGTGAGGCAGTTGTTAAGCCCGGAATCGAGTGTCGCAAGGAAGCGGTTATTCTCGTCCAAACGTACATGGAACATATCCACCGCGGCCACATCCATCGCAATCCGGTTATAAACCGATGTCACAATGGATCGTTCGTTGCCCCTTGAAAACCGCATCCTGTCCGGTCGGAAAGAATATCCGATGCCAATGTCCCGGTAACTCCTTGTAGGGTCTTTATTAAAGAAAGCATTCCAGGCATGTTTCAGCCTGGCTCCCATCGAAATCTCCATTTTGAATTTTCCTCCAATAAAAAAAAAGAACTGCTTTCGCAATTCCTAATCAAATGCCTCTCTGTTTAGCTTATAAGCTACAAACGCATCCATCATCGCGGCAACAGCATCAATTTTGGCATCGTACCGTTTTTTAAGCAGCTTTCTGTTTCCGTTCGTGTCTTCCATAACAATACAGTTCCCCATTGCAAATGTCATAAGTTCTTCATCAAACAGAAGCATTCTTTCTTCGGAAAGCTTCTTCAGCTCACCTAACGGTACCGATTCCGTTTTAGCTCCCTGGATCACCTTTTCTATACCAAAAGGACCGTTCTCGGATTCCCATCTCGCAACGAAATCTTTCGCATTATATGGGTCATAGCCGAAACAACGTACATCATAGTCGCACTGAGCGATATAGTTATCCAAATCCTCATAGACTTCCATCATGTCCAGTACAGTGCCAGGCATAACAATCAGACTGCCCTCTGCTATGAATTGGTCATACTTCATGCGTATTGCAGCCGGAAGTTTCTTCAAAGTCAGCTCTGTGATGTAATTGCGGGTCTTAACTCCGAAAGAGCCGTTTGATAAAGGAAAAAGAAAAGTGAAAGAACAGAAATCATCCCCCTGGGATAAATCCCCTCCAAGAGAACACGGCAGCTGCCAATAATCCCGCTTTTTATGCGGTAGCGTTTCCTCATAAGTAAAGTAATACGTGTATCCTTCCATCGGTATGCCGAACCGCTTTGCCAGAATATCGTTCCTGGCTGCCGGTGCTTTTTCGGCTCTTTCCACATCCAGCTGATAGGTCTCATAGCTTACCGTTTTTCCGATGTTTGGATTAGCTTTTATCCACATTGCCGGATTAGCCACTTCGTCTATGGAATCCAGCCTGTAATACCAGATGGACACATGGGGATTGATGTAATCCCCTTTCAGGATGTCCAGCAATTCCATCTTAATCGTGTCGCCGCTTCCGTTTCGCACTGTACCTTCAGAGCTGATTGCGACAATCAAGTAATCATCCAGTTTCGATGCACCCTGCTCGATTGCACCAACCACGTCTTCGCGTATATCCCCGGAAAGCCATTCATCCACCGTCGATACCTTTGGCCTTAACCCCTGAAGCTTGTTAATACTCATAGGGCGGACTTCCAAAAGGGAACCTGTCAGGAAATTCTCAATTCCTTTTTTCGTGGATGCCAGCTTTACCCGGTTTGCTTTAGAACCGGTCGTATTTTGAAGAGAGCCGTCTGTCAGGAACCGGAAGAATGGTCCCCTGGATCTGGTAATGGCAGTCCGAATAGGCGACATGACTTCATCAGCCTGCTTCATCGTAGGAGCAGTGGTAATCTGATGGGTTGTTGATGTATCCACATTCAGGAAATAGTTCTGGATGCAGGAAGCATACATAGATTTAGCTGCTCCTCTGGCTACAATCAGATACTGCTTGTTAATGAGCCGCCGCTTCACGTTCTTACGCACATAGCGTCCGCCATGACCGTCTGGATTTGGAACGTATACGCTTCGCTCGACAAAGTAATACCAACCAAATATCTGCTCTGCCCAAAGCTTGAAAGTATCGAGTAGCCTCAGATCAGCACCATCCGTCAATGTCAGCTCTTCCTCGCAGTAAGCGATAAACCCGTCAATAGCTTTGTCGTCATACCAAACGCCCGGATTTGCAATCAAGTCATCAATCCGGTGCATCTCCATCTCTATTTCCCGACATATAGGAATTTCTCCCCGGATTACGGCATCTCGAAACTGGCCGTAATACTTCGGTGTGGCCGTGTTCGACAATGCCATGCTCTATTCTCCTCTCTCCTTTATAGTCCCAGTGCTTTTCTGCCGACCAGCACCATCTGCGAAAATCTCTGTTCGCTTGTTTTAGTGCGGTAAACATCTTTAGGAACGACAGACTCCATGTCAAATACAATTACCGGGGATTTCGCTTTGAATCCTCCATATATTGCGTCATTCGTATCAAGAACCGCCCCATACCCTGCCTGTTTACAAGCGTTGAAGAACTTCGTCCTCTGTGTGTAGGCATCTTTACCCTTACGTGTATCTCCCTGGCCGTCGTAAGGGATAACATAATTAAACATCCTGTACACTTTCTGCAGTTCATCAGCGGTCGGAACATAATTGTCGTTCTTCATCCGTTTCAAGACATCTCTGGCTTCCCGGTATCCCTTGAACTTGTACTTGTCACTTACGAAATAACTTTGCATCCGTGCATCATCCGTAACGAAATTGTAAAAATCCCGATCTTTCTTATACAAACTCCTGAAAACTTCCGCTCCGGAATCTTCGCTTGCGACTTTTATGTTCTGCTTAAGGGAATTGTCTATCCGATACTTCAGAAATGTCCCTGTTCCGAGGCTGTTTCCGTTTTCGTCGCATATTGTCTGTGGCACCTTTCGGTTAAACAGGGCATTGTACTGATGCTTGTCCAGTACATTATGGGTAGCGTAAAACATATCAGTGTTTTTTGTCCGGTCACGGTCATACGATAATGTGCTAAGCGTCGTTTTGTCTGCTCTCAGAACCTCGTCGAAATGCTTCTTGTTGTAAATGCTGTTTGGCTGCTTTCTTTTCTTATAAATAGCTTTCCTTTCCGCCTGCGAATAATCCCCGCCGCCAAGCGGGTAAGGAGGGCCATTCCGTTTTCCCCATCTCTGCCCAAGGATACCGTGATGCCGTAAGTCACTCTTACTATCCATTTTGATTTTCTCCTTCCCACGGCATAATCTAGCTCTTAAGCTGATGAATCATCATCATGATACTTGCCGCTGAAGCACCGATTGCGAGAACATCACCGGTCGTGGACAGAAAACTAGACACATAATCCCTACCGGACTTGATATGCTCAGTTGATAAAGACTTATAGTTTCGTTCCAGATTGAGACGGTTAATTGCGGCCTGAAGCTCTTTATCCGTCATTTTCGACAGATCCATTTCATCCATTGCCTTTGCCTGTTTACGGTTAGCTCCACGGCTGCTTATGCTTGAAGCGGCCTTTGCAGCATTGCTTGCAGACTGCAGTCCAGCACCGGCATTCTTATAATCATTTGCAACTGTTTGATGGACGGCTCCTCTTGCGCGGCCGCTATTATCACCACTTACGCGACCATTCTCATCAGATGATATTCCACTCCCCTGAAGCCGTCTTCTTCCGGCAGACGTCAAAGTGCCATCGCTGTTCTGATAACGCCGTACTCCCCAACGCTGACCCAAAACTCCATGATGCTGTAAAAAATTGTTCATTTTGAATTTTCCTCCTCTCCTTTAGAATCTCCGGGATCAACCGCAACGCTGAGCCGCCATTCAAATTCGCTAATCATTCGGTTCATAGCTTCAATAACCGCAGAACCTAATGGCGGGTCGAAAATCAGTTTCACTTTCAGATGCATATAGGATTTTACCAATTCCAGTCGCGAATCATCCGGGATAAAGTCGATCCACACCTCATCCTCCCCTTTGATTGAAAAACCCCGTGATGGTCCTACACCAATCTGGTTCAGAATCATGAATACGGAGTTTATATGCATAATCAAATCAGCATCGAATTGTTCATACTCTTCGATGATTCCGAGCATTTTCTTGATTGATGTAAGTATACTTTCCATAAATCTTTCCTTTCTTTAATGTTTCCAGGGACATGTGTCATTTCTTGTTCGCTCCGGAGGAAGCCTGACCAGTAGTTCCTCATCACCGTAATGGATAGCATTATGGGTATTAAGCGTCGTTGTAATCAGGTACTCAGGATTAAGCAGGAAATCACTACAGGTTTCAATATCCTTAGGAAGAATCGGATTCATATGATGGATGAATATCTTTCCAAAGATGTCATATCCGTCAACACCCAAGTCGCGTCCTCCATCCCGCAGAATCACAAAATCCCGAACAGACTTCCACTCCTGGGATCTATAAAACTCCTGATTGACAAACCTGTCAAAACCAAATGTTTCCTTGCCTACAGAACCATTAAGCTGCAGGTATCGAAACCTCTCCTCAAATGTTCTCAGCAGGGAAAGTTCGGAATATGTTCTAATACTCATCTTCATCATCCTCCTGCCCACTATATCTACGGAAAGAGGCCATCGCCTGGTCGTACATCTCCTTTATATCCTTTGCCGAAGCGACCGCTTCCGTTTTAGCCTTTACAAGCTCGTTCTCCAAAGCAATCTTTTCCTGCTCATACTTCTCTCTGGATGAGCCAAGCTTTAAAAAGTGAACTATTTCCTGAGAAGATGCCGTTCCATTCCTTAACCGTTCTTCCGCGACATCCATTGCCAAAGAAATCATCTGGTTTTCTCTTGCTTCTGGTGTCAACGCAGGACGCATTCTGCGGGTAGCCCCAGATGAACTAACGACTTTGGTTTTTCCCACAGTTATCGCCTCCTCTCGTTCAAATATCATTTAGTTTTAACATAGTCCTGTTGGGAATCTATATACTAATAGACCAGTTTCATGACACTAAAAAGAACTCACAAAGCTGTTTCACGCCTGAATCTGAAAGGAGAAAACAGGAAAGCGATCCTGTGGCGTCATACGAACCCTGCGAGCTCTTTTTAGTATCATGAAAATATAAAAACTTTCCACAAAAATATCCCCCGGAGAATTTTCAAAGACCGCCGCGATAAGGGAGGGGGTGCTATTTTGGCGACACCCCCCTATACCTTATGGCAGCCCTGTCAGCGGAGGCTCTGACAGTATACGAATTGTTGTTAGCTTGCTTTATTGCTTGAATCCTGATTACTTTTCCTGCTATTACCTTGTTTCCTCACCTTTTTATAGATGTTCAGGAAATCGTATTTAATGATTTCATCGATTGCACGTTCCACTTCGATGTCATTCTCTTCATCCGACATCTGTTCAGAAGTTCGCGCAATTCTTCCAAGATAAGCGCAAGTATTGTAACCTTTTTCCACATCGAACAGAAACCAGGAATGAAACTGTTCAAATGGATCAAACGGATTGTCAATCGTTGTCAACATGCATTGCTGTTGCATGAACAATTCACTCCTTTCATTACAAGTATTTAGACACGGTTGATGTAGAAATACCAAGTGCTTCGGCAATCTCAGATGTGCTGTAACCAGAAGCGCTCATAGAGGCAATCTTGTTCTGCTTAGCGGTACTCAATGTTGTAGTAGCACGGGGTGTCGCTCGCTGTCTAAGGCTGTCGATGTCGGCATTATTGAGAATCTGTGTCAGCTTGCTTTCGCTAATAGCTCCGGCTTGTATAGCTTCCCATTCTCTATCTGTTATGACAACTGGCTTGCGCTCTGCGCCCACCTGTTTTCGTGCTGCTGTGAGAGCCTGTTGATTTGCTTTCTTAATCTCAGCATTAGTCATGTCGGGATTTGCCTGCTTCTTTGCCGTTACTGTAGCATTTGCAATTACCTGAGCCTGTCTTTCGCGAGGGGCGTTCTTAAGGGCCACATTGAGCTTAGCATTAAGGGAGTCTACTTCGTTCTGGTAGGCCGCCTTGGCGGAAGCAGAGTAGGGGATCTTACCAGTACTCACCATCTCCTTACGGGCTTGGTTAGCCAGGGACTTCATCTTATTGGCATAGGAGGCATAAGCTTCTTCCTGAGGGGTGCCTGACGAAAGGGTACGGGCGTCCTTGGCTTCAGCCATCTGTGTACTTTTTTGTGTACGGGTCTTGGTCTTTCCGGTTTTCTTGTCAACATAGGTAAGATCGTCAGCAGTCTTGTAGCTCAGGGAGCCGTCCTCGTTAATAATGGGACTTCCTTTCCGCTTAGGTACCGATACTTCAGACTTAGCTCGCGAAATAAGCGTTGATGCGCTTTCTGTATATCGGCCATCTTCTTTGATTCTCCCCTGATACTTTTTTCTTAAAGCCGGGATACCGTTTTCGCTTTCGCTTCTTCGATAATCAAGATTGTGTTTTTCCGCATCAATAACAACCATACTATGCCTTACAGCTCTCGCCAGTTCATCTTCAGTAGCCCCTTTCAGTGTCATGTCTGTAATCAGATTGGAGATTCTTCCCATCTCCGTTTGGGTCTGGGTTTTTCCCATCCTTCTATAAGACTGCGTGGTGCTGTCAGGACCATACTTCTCTTTAGGATCGAATCCTTCCAATCCTTTTAGTGGATGGGTAGACGTAATCTTAATTTTTCCGCCTGTCGGAATTACCATAACCGTGTCGCCATCGAAATCGGCACCCGACAAACGTTCCGCAACTTTACTGTTAATACCGATTGCGTCTTTGGGTGTATTGCCAAGTACCTTCTTACCTTCCGGCTGCTTATTGTTCACGGTAAGAACCGGAATTTCAAAAGTTCCCCCATGCGGATACCGAATCAGAGCAACCTGTTCCCCATTCTTGTAATTTGGAGCATAGACTTCCGTATCTTTGATTGTGGTCAAAGGCAATATGACCTGATACTTCTGCCTTGGCAATGCTGCTGCCTGAAGATGCACTGCTGCCGAATCACAATCATCAGCGAATGATTTAAGCAATGTCTTCTTGACAGTAGGATTGGTAAGCGCACAAATTTCGTCATACTCTGCAACTTTATCAGCAGTGGCAAGTCCAAGCTGCTTATTGATAAGAGTCATGCTTTGTTTAGACAAGAACTGGGACGGAAGATGGTCGCTCCATTCTCCCCAATCTCCTTCTTCAGCACGCTTGTTGATAAGGGAAAGTTTTTCATTCCCATCTTTGTCAATATAATAGCTCTGGCCGCCATGTTCCTTAATCAAAGAGCCAAATGGGTTGTCAGGGTCATCTTTAATTTTCTTAAGAACATCGGTCATCGGTGTTCCAGTTTTCTTGTTTGTATTGAATAACACATCCACGCCATCCGGGAGGTCATCGGAATATACTGCCATTCCTTTCAGATAGTGAGTTCCGTCAACCATAATCCGAACCTGTGCGTAGTGTGAATCCCCAAGCGACAAATCGTCTACGCCTCTCCGAATTTCAATTACTCCATCTTTCTGAATACCACCGTCTTCCGCATAGTTAATTTTCAGGCGGCTGGAATCCATGCTTTCCGGATACTGAAACGCAGGTCTTATTTTCTGTCCATCTTCGCTGAGAATCTGGTCATAATCCTTTACTGAATGAACATTATCGAAATCATAAATTTCTCTATGCTCTGTTCCAGGAGGACATATAACCTTGATGTTTGTCTGCTTACCTGGATTTGTTACTTGAGGAACTCCGCCTCCATAAACCGGGTATCCTTCCATCTCCAAAATATAAAGTGCCTGGTTCAGCTTTTCTCTGGAAATCCCAAGCTCCCGCTCAACTCCAGTACCGACGTCAATCATTCCTTTTTCATCAATCATCTTTTTCAGAAAATCAGCAGTCGTTTTAGCCTGGTTCATGCGGGCTTCGGAATTTTCATTGAGAAGAGAGCGTACCGAAGAATCATTTGCAAATCCCATCTTTTCAGCAATTTCGTTAAGACTATATCCCTTTTCTCTAAGTCCTTTGGCAGTTGCGACCTGAAGAGAGCGCCGTTCATCTTTAGCAAGGCTCATCTGAGTACGCAACTGAGTAGTTGTCAATCCAAGGTGCTCTGCGATTTCTGTCTCACGAAGCCCCTGACTTTTCAGCTCATCAATACGGCTGAGGAAATCACCGCTGTGCTGGTAAGGATTATCGCCGGAACCCCAAGGATAGCGGCCGGAACGTCTTGGCATTCCATAATGCATTAAAATTTCTTCCGCAATGGGATTCATGCTTACTCCTCCTGTTCTTTAATTTTGTTAATGATTCTGTCAAACGTGATGATTTTATCCATGATTGGCGCGATATCCTCAACTGTCGGATTACCGACCAAAATATCATCCGACTGATACAGACGTAGCTCCATACGAATATCTGCTGGCTTAATTTTGTATTCCAAACAGAAAAGGGCGGCATATACTTCCAACTGCTCCATATGGGCTGGAATAGCCCCTGTTTTCAAATCATGTATTCTCAGCAGATCACCACGGAAAGCAATCGCATCCGCTGTACCAAAACAGTTGTCTGAGTAAAACAGAATTTGTTCAGGTGTCATTTTGAAACCGATAGCATCATTGACATATGCATTCAGTGTCTTTTTCGATTTTGGTAACTTTTGTCCAAGCCGGATACACTGCGCCGCAAATTCATGGAGCTGTGTTCCTTTCTGTGTCGCTAAAAATCTGCTGTAGGATTCCGCAACTTTATCTTCACTGTAATTGATCCAGTGATACTTGCTTGCGCCGAGAAAGGCGTGCTGCCCTTCAAGGTTTGAATGTTTGTTGAAGTTCATGCAGTACTTCCTCCTTGTTCTCAGGACAGATGAATCTTGAAAAAGACATCTTGTTCATCAGTCCAACGTAATATTCTTGGTTTGGCTGTTTTTTAGCCCTCGCAGATTTCTTACATTCCAAGGTGGCCCATTTATCTTTATACAGAATCAAGAGGTCTGGTATCCCTTGAATGTGGCTGGCATCCAGTTTGGTCACGATGCAACCTACAAACAGCTCTTTCAACTCTCTTATAAGATTTGCCTGGAAGTCTCGTTCTAACTTTGTCCCGACCATAGGGAAACCTCCTCTCGTTTTTTCTGAAAATAAAAAAGAGAAAGTAAAAGCTAAAATGGCGCTTTTATTCTTCTCTCTTCATAAAAGGGTATGTTTTTTTCGCGGGCAAAAAATAGCAAAAGAAAAGAGCCGCTGTATGCGACTCAAATCCGTAGTATGTCATTCTTCATCCTCGACGTAACCATAAGGACAGATTACGCATCCTGGATAAATATTTTCGCATCCGGCACATTCCGGACCAGGAGGCTCCGCTCCGATATAATTGAAAAATGTCTCTCGATCCATCCGCTGCCCACATTCAGGACAAACGCATTCATTATCTTTCCATTTCATCTCTCCGCCGCATAAATCACAAATAACGGCATCTCCATCCTCATCATAGATGTCTTCATATCTTTCTGTTGGATCTGAGAATCTTTTACTGCTGCCTCCATAGATAACTTCATACTCGCCTTTTTTTCTTATCATGTTTTATCTCCTTTCAGTAATCAGGAAATAGGGCGGCCCCACTTCCAAATTGAACCGAAGAGACAAAAAGCTTTTTATCCTCTCCTTTCATAAAACACCTTGTAAAATGCACGTAGGGCATGTACCATCTTTATGCAGTTCTCAAATATAAATCGCCATTGCTGTTCACGTAGTACTCTGCTTTTGCTTCCGAAGCGTGCAGAACAGAACGAATCGATTTGAGCATCTCAGATTCTGTACCTCTGCTAAATGAATCCACCACCAGATTAACTTTCTTTTCAAGAGCCGGCTTATCAACCTTTTTCAGAGGACCCTCTTTAAAGCTCTGAATATGTGTGCTCAATTTACTGAAACTGCTTAACATGCGCTTCTCGCATTTACCGATGTAGGTAACGGATTCTTCCTCAACATTTGAAATATAATTGGTATCGTAATTCTGTGAATAATAAATTTCTAACAGACTGCTCATAGAATAAAGCTGTATAGAGAGTTCCAGGCAGTCCTTAATCTGAAATATCTTGTCAGTCCAAGCTACAATATCGGAACCGCTTTTAGTATTGACAGTGGAATCCAGATCCGACATATAAAACTCGATATCTTTCATTGCAACTTTCTTTGCTTCCTGTAAACTGACAAGGGTGGCAAACCGCTGCTGCTCATGCTCCATAATCGAACTGTAATTTTGGTAGGCAGATTTCACAAAGCTGACTTCAGATATAAGTTCCGCTTTCTTATCACCGTAAAGGAACTCCAGAATTTTGTCAATGTTCTGGTTCATCGTTTTAAGTTCGCTGTTAATCTGTGCGAGGAAGTACTGGCCGGAAACTATTGACATGGCATTGAACGCTCCAAGAACGGCTGCCTGTGCTTCAACAGAATATAAAGAAGCAGTTCCCGCAATCCGCCCATTCTCGCCCTTGACCATAGTACTGAATCCGCCTTGCTTTAGGGGAGTCAATGCATTTGGTATTCCGGCAGGAAATCGAACCATATACATATCACTTAAAGCATTAGCCGCCACGACTGCAGGAAGCTGTTGCATTAGTCCTCCCATCTGGATTTTTTGCGATGATGTAAGCTCCAGTTTTTTAATACCGGGCTTATTCTCAATATCTGTCATTTTATCACAAGGTATAATCTCAAAGTTTCCGCTTACGGCAACATTATTGTCCATCTTGCTACCTCCAGGTATAATCACAACAATATCGGCGCAAAATAAAAAGTGCGCCCCCGACAAGAAGACGCACTGAAAAAGTGAATCTCCCCATTGTTGCGACACAATCCCTTCCTAATTACGGCATGAGTAAAGAGAGAATACACCTTTTACCAAGATGAAATTCTCCGCAATTAGGTTAAAATATAGAATTGTGTCGCAGTTCGAGTATACCACATACACGGCAAAAAAGAAATATCATTCTCAAAATTCTGCTCATGCTGTTACAAACCTAGCTCGTCTTTCAACCTCATTATATACCATACGCAGCCCATCCGGAAAATATACCAGAATTGACATATAACCATGCGGACAATATCCGACGGCTTCTTTCTTCAAATTCGGATAGATTGACTGAAAGCTTTCATAAATCTCGGACCATGCGTTCTTCTTTTTCATAAAGCCTCCTTTCTCTCGCTCTGCCCACTTTCCCACCTTTTTTCACAACCTTTATATATATTTAAACTTTTTATCACAATTAGTTAAGAAAAAGGGTGGGCAAATGGGCTTTGAGCCCGCAAACCCGCATAAATACTGGGTTTTTAGTGACCAAATCGGGTTTTCAAAAGTGGGCAGAAAGTGGGCAAATGGGCAGAAAATTGACCATTTTTACCCAAATTCCACCAAATTTCGTCCGTACCATTCTCCCAACTCTCCAAAACTGCTCCCAAAAGTGGGCAGCTAAAAATAAAAGTGGGCACGGAATTGTTTCCAGATTGTAAAGATTTTACGGACGTTTACCGTAAATTCACGTCTGATTTCTTCTTGTAGAAATTGCAGTCCGGGTCATTCTTCTTGATAAACGAAATATCATCCGGATAATCGCCACGCATCTTCTCACATGCACCCAAATATTCTAAATACGTCTGCTTATACACGCATACTTCTCTATGTACACAGCTGGTACAGATTGTTTCTCTAACTCCTTCGCCCATAAATATCACCTCCAAACTTTTCCTGTCTGCAAATCTTTCAGTACAATCCGCTCCTCCAAATGAAACCCGGAAAGCTCGCAAATTGTGAAGATTGTGTTCAGCAACTTGTGAAATCTCTCATCATCTGCATCCAGATTCTTGATAGCCTCGTATGCAGTCGGGTCGGAATAACCCTCTGCATTTCTCCGTAAATCATTGTTAGCCATTTCCATCTCTACCTCCCCACCGGAACGAGTCATCCATGTAAACGGCACAGGACGAAATAGCTTTTGATACTATTATCGCCGACAGTCCAACAAGGAAAGACACGACTCCAAATATAACTTTAATCACTGTTTTAACCTCCTTCTTCTAGCCGAACACCGCCGTAATCCCACAAATCCTCTTTCAGCTTTTCCATATCCAGCTCGCCGTTCTGCCATCTTTCATAATATTCCAGAACGTATGTCGTGAACTGCGGAATGCGTTTCGCATAGGACTTAGGCCAGTAGTGATCCATCAGAACCTCCAACGGCAGTGTCAGCAATAATATCATAGCTGTATTAACAGCGTCATCCGTAGCCTGCTGCCGAATTTTTACCAGCTCATCTTCAATCTGTTCCCGCACCATAGCATCCAACTGAGCTTTGGTCAGGTTATAGGTGGCGGTCTTTGCTTTCTTCTCATTTTTCATTTCCCGCCGAATCTCCGCACGTCCCATAAAGCCGCCTCCTATACAATCCAGTTTTCCTTGGAAAAGAACAATGCAAGCCCAACCATCAAAGCAAATAAAAAGAACGTTGCGTCCCATTCGATAGGGACAGACAACGCTCCCAGAAATATAAATGCTATGGCATAGAGCTTATTTTTCAGTAACTCTCTCCGCCACATCCTGCTTCTCCTTATTTGATTTCTTGATACCAGCTTCGACATCATCCATCTTTACCAACACTCCATTCTCCCGAAACTTAGAGTATGCTCTGGCGGTAGCGCAATGTTCAATGCACTGACAAATTCTGCCAATCAATGCATAAACACAAAGATAGACAACAATAAAAACAATAACCATCTGCCAAAATGTCATGTTGTTTTCTCCTCCAATTCTTCATTCATATACTTACCGAGAATGACTTTAATCGTCTCGGATTCTTCTTTACTGGCAATATTCAAAAATGGAAATCTCACCGATGTTAATACACAAAACCAGGCGAGTGCCTTTTGTGCTGCACGCCGCTTGGATTTTGCATCCAGTTTTTCAAACTCCTTTTTTGTCATCGGACACCTCCTACACCAATTCGTCGCCATCGAAATCGCCTGGTAATGTCATGCTAACCGGAACCGGCCCGTCGAGATTTGGGCACAATTTATCAAGCAACTCATCGTCCTCCATACGATCACACGATATTCCCATCCCGGCAGCAAACCCCTCCACAAGATAGTCATAGTCGTCACCTTTAATGGCAGCTTCATCATCCGTAGCCATACCTTTCTTTTCCAACCAATCTTCGACAACATCCACCATCCTGCCCAGTAATTCCATGCGGTCTGTTTGCGGCAAGAAAGTAAAATTCCGGTCATCTATGTACTCGTTGGCAAATATCTTTCTGGTATCGCCGCCCATCCATTCCAGAACCTCTGGCAGATTCTCGTTGACTGCGTCAAATATAAGTCCCTGCTCAGCAGACCAAGCAACTGCGGCATCACGTACCTCACCGACACGGCAAGTCCACAGAATCAGTTTGTCTCCTGCTTCCTGGCGCTTTTTCAGGTAAGCGATTAGCTCATTATTCGGCTCTCCGATTTCCGGCCACTTATTCTCGCACAGAGTCCCATCGAAATCCACTGCAATAATGTTAAAATCCATACCGCTTAATCCTCCTCACAAAGCTCTATTTTTAATTTTAATTTCTTGCCATCCATATTGTATACTTTCAACCCGCCTAAAATATCATTCAAATGATTTATCGACTCCCGGTCAATCACGATGTCTTTAACACCGACCTGCTCAAAACATCCCATTTCCTTCTGAATATCCCATAAGAGTATCATGCCATATTCATCAAAATAGTATTTTTGATTTCTCATTCGGCGAAAAGTTTGTTGCCACATATCATAAGTAATTGGTTTAGGAATCGAATGTCCGAGTTCCTTTGCCATCCGAGAAATATAAATAGCCATCTCGTTAGTAAGACAAACAATAACACCATTTGTTTCTGCGGCTCGTTTTATGAGCAACGTTGTCTTTCCTTGCCCTCGATTTCCAATCGTAAATGTTGGGCGGTTATCCACTCGCTCATTTAAACAGGTGCATCTCCAATCCATCTTTTTTCTCCTTTCAAAGTTCCAAAACGCGTGTTCCCACAATATTTTCAATAGTTTTTAGCAACATGTTTTCTATTGGCAAGACAGACATATTTATGTCACACGGGGAAATGGTAATTTCTGTACTAAAACCATTTTTAGAAATTTTGATACACATCCAGTCTGCTTCTTCAATAGGATTTTCAAAAGAAATCTTGTATCCTTTATCGGTTAATCTTTTAATATAGTCGCCTAACATTTTTCAATTCTCCTTATTTGCGACAAAGAAGAAACCGTTTGCATCCTTTTCCAAAAATATCATTCCTGCCCCCTGAGCAAACGCACATTCCATGCGGCTTCCACTGTTTCCTAATCCATCCCATCCGGGTAACTGATATACAGCATCGCATCGGCTCATGATGGCCGCATCAATCGCCCGTTTGTCCTGTTTGGTCCATTCTCCAGAAAAATCCATCCATGCCGGATTAAAAACTGTATAGCCCTGCTGAATCAGTTCTTTTTCTGCCTGATCAAAGGCTTCCTTGTTGAAGTTGGGATACCCTTTCATGGGACCACTAATAAATACTTTCATGTTCTTCTCCTTTCAAAAATAAGCATAAAAATAGCCCGAATTTATCCGTTAAGACAAACCGAGCTACTCTTATACCAAAATATCAATGATTTATTCTTCTACGACCTCAAACTGATCCGGGGGATACAGATAGTCGTCCCCGCTGTCGTCCACAATCCGATACCACCCCTTTTCTACTGCGAGGACAGTGTATACTTTGTCGTGCGTAAGTACCAGAAAATCTGTTTTTCCTTTCCACCTAACTTTCATATTCTTCACCTCATTCCAGCCATTTCTTCACTTTGAATTTGTGTTTTCCCACCGATGGTTCCTGGAACCAATGCACCTCCGCATCAACATCTTCACCATCACAGTCAATCGTTCCAATTCCTTTGCAGTGCTGCCATTCATCGGGATCGCCGCCAATCTGTTCGGAAAGTCCCTGAGCAACTTCCGGCTCCAGTTCTTTTACACCGCCTTTTCCGGCAAACACTTTCGATTCTCTGATTCTGGTTCCCTCCGAGAAATGAAAGTATTCTCCAGTCGCCGGGTCTAAAATATCATAGTTCCGAGCCTTTGCTCCAACGCTTTTATGAATGTATGTATCTTCAATGGTAGCACCTTCTCCGGATTTTTCAACCGTTTTCTTGATTGGATATGGTGGTCCATTCCGTACACCCCATTTTTGTCCCTCGACTCCGTGATGGGCGAGTTCGGAACTACCATCCAGTTTTTCCTTTATCTTGCTGAGAATCTCTTCCACTTTCTTTCTGGTATTCGGATGCAGCTTCATGTAGTTCTTATGCTCGTCATACCATTTGAAGATTTCCTGCTGATTCCCTTTCGCCCAACTGAATGCCCACCAATCACAAACCATCTCAAAAATATAATTGATTGGCATCTCTATGAGAATCTCGCCCTCTTTTGGATCGTCGTTAATCAGCACCCAATGCTGCCAGTGATGAGGATTTCGATGGAGATGCATCAACCAGGCTTTTCGGTATTCCTGTACCACTTTGAAAGACCGATTGCCGCCATAGAAGTAAGCGTCATATGCCTCGTATTCGTCCGGCTCAGACTTTGACTGGTCATGCGCAAAACCAGTTTGCCACCCTAAATTGGGTACGTCCTTTACCAGCTCCGGAAGATTGGTTTGGAGCCAGTCAAAGCCGTTTCTCACATTTTCTTTATGTTTGGCCAGATACTGGTCGTACTGATAGCTCATTTTCGTTCTCCTTTTCACAGCCTTTATATAAAACATGTAATATAGATAGCCATTCCTGATAAGGCATTTTTGTCAATCCTCGTGCCTTGGGATATATAACTTTCGCATCTGGATATTCTTCCAAGTATTTAATTAGTTTTATCTCATGTTCCAATAAAGGACGTTCAATAATAGCTTCACAAAAAGCAATAAAAGTCAATTTAAACATCCTCCTTTTTAACAGTGAGTTTTTGATACAGCTTTTCGGCTTCCTCACCCTTAAAAGCATTGATAATGTTTATACCGTTTTTAACCTTTGTCCCGACAACAAGTACCGGAATATCATTGGAAAAATCAGCACACACCAAAAAGCTTTCTAATTTCTTTTTCACAGTTTTCTCCTTTCAATCTCCATCACCATTTTGCCCATCCGGTTTCATTGAACCTTTTCTTATCTTTCAGGGCCTTGCTGATTGCCAAATCAATTCCAGATCGGCTTTTCAGGTGGTAATAATATAAATCCGTGTAGGGAGTGTTCATCCTATCAATCCGCCCGCTGGACTGTACCATGATTTTGTAAGAATAGTTCTGCGAGTAGAATATAATAGTGTCTGTCTTGATGCAGTTCCACCCTTCAGCTCCCGCATTGTACTGAACAAGGTATACCCAGCTTTCTGACTCTGGAATGGGCTGATGTGCGTGTCCGTTCCACTCAGCCATCTCGAAACCGCCCAGTTTAGAATCACATCTGCCCAAAAACATTTCCCTTAGGATCTCCAACTCGTAATCGAAGTTGTAAAATATAATAGCCCTCGGATGCTTCTCCAAAATCTGCGATAATGCGACCTGCCTTGATTCATCCGAATTGACCACTTTCCGCAATGCGTAGCAGAACTCCGCAGCGTTCTCAATCGGCTTATTCTCCCAAGGATTCCACCGTGTACGACAAATATCCTTATACCTCTCAATGCTATAAGGTACGAACACATCCTCATGATGGGAGACTGTTTCCCGTTTGAAATCCATGCTAATCAGAATAGAGTTCCGAAGCCGTATCAGCCGTCCGGTATTCAGGTAGCGGTCAACTTTAGGGAACTTGGTGAAATGACTGTAAACAATATGCTCCCTTGTGAACTCACTTTTATTCTTATAGAAACCATTAGCAATGAACACCGGAATATAATCCTGCCATGTATCCCCAGGAGTGGCCGACAGTAGAATCCATCGGTTTGCTTTTGCTATCCGCAAGAAAGCTTTTACCCAGGCTCCGGTACCGACAACCCGCTGCTCGTCAAATATAAAGAAAGCATTCTGCACCTCGGCATACTTCTGGATATTGTTCCACGAGTCAATAACCACTTTGTTGGAATAGAGATTAACTTCATGATTAGGCGAGAGCAAGAACGGTGAAAGTTCCCCCTCCCACTCGCAGGTGTCCCTTTTTCGGGCGGTGGTAATAATATAAAGGTCTTTTGGTGGATCGCCCATTGGGACATATTCGTCCGTACCAATCTCCCCATCTTCGCATAAATAATAGTAGGCGAGAGCAGTGCGAGACTTACCGCTACCAACTCCGCCGCACAGGATGCAGCCGTTTTTCATCCGACGTACCGCATCTAACTGGTAGTCACGCAACTGTATTCCAGCCATAAAGTTCCTCCTGTATCATTTCTTCAATAATCCGACAGCCTCTTTTGCCAGCCGGTCAGCCTCCTCGTTACCGGAAATACCAGAATGCCCCTTTACATGGCGAAAATATAACTTTACGCCGCAAGCGATAATGGAACAAGCAAACTGAACATAGTCCTTGGTAACAGGTTTCTTCGCTTTCCATATTCCCAAAGGCCAGTTGGCAACTCCTTCGTAGTCGTAGAATATAATCAACTTCTTCATCTGGAGTTTCCTTGCCAGTTCCATTACTTTTTTCGCCCCAAGGATTTCGCCGGCTACATTTCTCATAACCGCCCATTCTTCATTGTCGCCGCTTGCCTGTATAACATGCCTCTTTCCGAACTGGTCAATCAGAAATCCGCCACAACCATAAATCTTTGTTGTGGGATTGAAAGAACCGTCCACGAAAGCATAAGATCTCTTCGGAATTTTAACCGGGGATTTTTTCATCTCTCTTTTTCCCTCCACATTTCCGGCTCATCGGTTCCTTCCCTGGCACAGGTATCAAGACACTCGTTGCATGGGCTGTCGGTATCTTTCTTCTTTTCATACTCGCAGGTTTTGCAATACTTCTCAAAATCTACGAACTTGGTGTTTCCAACCATTGAATTCTCCTTTCTGAAATAGAAGAGCGGCAACCATGATCAGTCACCGCCCCTCGTCGCTTTATTCCTGCGGCCCCTCAAGCGCCGCATACTTCTCTGCCCACTCGTCTTCCTCAATGGTGACATACATTGTCTTCAGGTAAGCTTTGATGCCGGTTTTTCCATTGACTTCCCACTCGGATGGATTGATTGTCAGATCTACATTCCGGATTTCTGCATAATCCAGGGAATCCACGGACTCCTCGTCCAGCGGGGTCTGCGCCCGCCTCGTCACCATGATAACTTTCGGCGGAATGACCTTATAGCTCACGGCAACCTGAATATAATTTCTTGCTTCCTCGTCCTCATCACGGGGCGGCAGAATACGCACATTCCATCCATCCGCTGCCAGCTGCTGAGCCATGTCGGGATCTTCGATGATGACACAGAAGTTCCGATCCCCTTTCCGGTTGTACTTTGTCTCCTTGCCGGAAAAATTCCTGAAAATAATCCTCGCGTTCTCGATGTTGATAGGTGGTATTCTTCTTGACATTTTTCTTTCTCCTTTTCTTTTAATTAAACGGGATTTCTTCGTCTACTCCATCCGGAATATTCATAAAATCCCAATTTTCAGCTTTTACATAGGGGTCATCAGAAGCAAACTGTTCAAAGTCTCCGTACTTAGAGATTGTAGCAATCGCTTCATCTACCATAGAAATATAATACTGCTCATCAATGTCGGCCTGCTTGCCGAGCTCCCTGACCATCTCTGATTCCAGCCACCGGTAGCCTTTCGATCCTGTTGCGGCATAATATTTTCCGTCCTTTTCGCGGTAAAGCACGCCGCCTCCGCAGCCCGCCTTAATTGGACAAAAGTTTCCAACCTTGCCTATGAAAATATAATTGTGCCCTTTCTCAATGAGAGGAACCAACTCCTGTCCCATTCTCTCAAATGTGGTATCAGACAATTCGCCTTTCTTATACTTACTCTCAGCCTTAGCCAGCTCTTTCTCATACTCGGTCACATCCGGCATATCCTCGTTCATGTCCAAATATAACGCGCTGCTGACAGACTTCGCTTCACACAGATCCTCGAACACGATCTCTTCTTTGCTGAACAGCTTCTTGAAAACATACGGCACCGCAAACTGAGTGCCAGTGGCCGTCCATTCCCCAGCGTGCTTTCCGTCCTTATAACGGGCAATATAAACAGCATCGTTGACCAGGCACATCTTTTCATAGGTAGCCTCATGCTCAAAGGTGTAGCCATACTTCTTGCCAAACTCCATGACAAACTGGATGATTTCCGGCGTTGCGTCCGGAATCTTGATGGAGTCCGTCTTAATATGGGCAACAGTAAAGCCCCGTTCCTGTACCTCGTGTTTGAGGTTTACCATGAACAGAGCTCCACGTTTCGCCACAATATTGTCCTTATTACGCACATCTCGGAAAGGATTCTCAAATGTTGCCGAAGTCAGACCGTATACAGAGTTAATCGCAATCTTCAGTGCCTGGGCCAGATCTGCTGCCGAATCCTCATCCGTTAAGTATTTCGCCAAAGCCCCACCCAGCATTTTTCTGGCTTTATCAAAGTCTTTATGCTTGATAGCGATACGGGCATCCAGAATCTCCTTAAACCGCTGAGTATATACATCACCAAAAAGATTCTCTGCCACAATACTGCTTGGGTGCATGGATGCAATATCCAGCAATGCCACGTTTCCATAGATTCCAGGCTCGGCATAGACATAA
>Ga0209064_1001135_pt1 | contig 46858 bp, 41 predicted proteins | sample Inofromicrocosms_FD_187498 | JGI IMG/M metagenome (GOLD analysis project Ga0209064, IMG submission 187498) | Mouse cecum microbial communities from Vienna, Austria - Inoculum for glucosamine and mucus D2O microcosms (SPAdes) (version 2) | ecosystem: Host-associated > Mammals > Digestive system >...
ATGCGTAACTGTACAAACAGCAGAACAAAATCTTAAATAATACAAAAACACCCAACTTTACATTCTTGGGTGTAAAATTGGGTGTTTGCTTTGCAATTTGCTGATTTTCAGCGTTTATTGCGGAGAGGGAGGGATTCGAACCCCCGGTACAGTTGCCCGTACACCGCATTTCGAGTGCGGCCCGATCGACCACTCCGGCACCTCTCCTTTTTCATTCGCGCCCCAGCCGGCGAAACCGTTCGGAGCGGGAATTCGAGCGAAACCAGCACGAGGCTCGTTTCGGAGTGCAAATATAGGAATTATTTTTTCACTTCCTCACATTCGGGACAAAAATTTTGCCCGGAACGACATTTTTTCTCCGAAACCGCAAATTATACCTATCTTTGGGAGGGATTGCAAAACTCTGCCCGCGACCGCATCGCACGTTCCGGTGGCACGAAACGACCGCCGGATACGAAAAAGGGTACGGTTTTCGTTATCCGAATGAGAAAGATTTACAAATCGTCCGTTCGATGAAAACAACGCACATACTCGCAGGCGCGCTGTTGCTCGCCGCCTGCGCCGCAGGATGTTCGCCGACGCGCTACGCCTCGACCGGCAGCGCCTACGACGACCTCTACGCCACGCACGACCGCACCGCGATCTCGCAACGCAAACAGGCGGAGGCCGAAAGCCGCCGGGCACGGGCCGAGGCGGCCCAGGCCGAATGGGAGGCCCGCATGGCCGAAGCGCGCGCCCGGGCCGCCGAGGAGGAGTACTACGACAACGCCGCCGACATCGTGGCCGACAGCTACGAAAGCGCCTATGCCCGCCGCATGAGGGGTTTCCGCTCGGCGGAATACCGCATGCCGTCGAGCTACTACGCGCTGCGCTACGAGAATTCCGGCGCCTTCATGTTCGCCTCGGCATACGACCCGGCATTCTACAACATCATGGTCAGCGGCGACCAGGTGTGGGTCGAGCCCAAGTACATCACCTCCATGTTCGGTTCGTGGGGGGCCACGCCCTACTACGGCGGCTGGTACTTCGGCTGGAACTACCCGTCGTTCGGGTGGGGTTATCCCTCTTTCGGTTGGGGCTATCCCCACCATCCGTGGTGGGGGTGGAACTGGTCGATCGGCTACTGGCCGTGGCACGACCACTGGTGGGGTCACCCCGTGCCGCCCCACTACCATCCGGGCGGCGGTTCGCACCCGCGGCCGAACCGTCCCGACATCGTGCACCGTCCGGGCTTCACCTCGCCCGCCACGAACCGCAACTTCGGCACGCAGGCTCCCGCGGGCCGCGGCTCGAACTCGTCGTTCGGCGTGCGCAACCCCCAGGGCGGCGGCAGCGTCCGCCCGGGCCAGACCACGGGCCGCCCCTCCGGCAACGGCACCTCGCGCGGCGGCAGCATGAACCGCAGCAACCGCGGCGGCACGACCACGTTCGACCGCGGCAGCTCGAATTCGACATTCAACCGCGGCGGCTCGCCCGCGTACAATCCCGGCAGCACCCCCTCCTACAACCGGGGCGGCGGCTCCTTCACCCCGCCCTCGGGACGCAATGCGGGTGGACGATAACCGAATCTAAGGACAGCAGCAGATGAAACGCACAGCACTCTTTCTGACCGCGGCGTTCGCGATCGCGTCCGCCACGACTGCAGCGGCACAGCAGCTCAGCACGGGCGGCATGATGGCGGATAACGACATCGTGATGCCCACCGACCTGCTCGAACTGTCGCAGACGCAGTTCAACTTCGGCACGGCGCGTTCGATGGCCATGGCCGGAGCTTTCACGTCGCTCGGCGCCGACCTCTCGTCGATGTCGATCAACCCCGCGGGCCTGGGCATGTACCGCCACAGCGACCTCTCGATCACGCCCCTGGTGACCCTCGCGCGCGCCGACAACTCGGCCGCGGCATGGGACAATGCCGAGGCGCCGAGCACCAACGCCCGCAACCGGTTCGCCATGGGGAACATAGGCTTCGCCGTGAACGTATTCCAGGGCGGCGGCACGCTCACGAGCCTCACGATCGGCTTCGGATACAACCGCCTGGCCGACTTCAACTACGCGCAATCCTTCCGCCAGGGCGGCAACATCGGCTCGATCGCCGACATGTACTCGATGCAGCTGCGTTATAGCGGCCTCGTGGCTACCGACATCATGGGCGACAACCTCAGCTGGAACCGCGTGGGCACCGACCTGTGGAACGCCGTGCTCGGCTACAAGTGCGGGCTCACCGACGACCCCGGACGCGACGGGGAGTGGTCGCCCACGTGGATCGGCGGCGACCGGTCGCCCGCAGGCATCGACATCGGCCAGTATGCCGGCCTGGTAAGCCGCGGCTCGGCGGGCGAGTACGCCCTCTCGGCCGGCGCCAACCTGAACAACAAGTTCTACGTGGGCGTCACGCTCGGCATACAGTCCTTCTACCAGCGCAAGGACTACTACTACGCCGAGGACTACTCCTATCCGACGCCCGACGGCACGGACCCCGAGCTGAACTACCAGCTGCAATACGCGCGCCTCAACCAGACGGTGATCGTGGACGGCACGGGCGTGAATTTCAAGATCGGCGCGGTATACCGCCCCGTCGAGAGCCTGCGCATCGGCGCGGCGTTCCACACCCCCACCTACTACGCTTTCGACCGCAAGTTCCAGGGCGCCATGTCGTCGCTGACGCGCGTGAACCGCAACGTCGATCCCGACATCCACCCCACCGACGGCAAGCTGGCGCTCGACGATGCGACTCCCGTGCTGGTGGACAACGGCTCCGACGACTGGGCCTTCGCCGGGCCCTCGCGCCTGCTGGTGGGCCTCTCCTACACCCTCGGGCGCCTCGGCATCGTCGCCATCGACTACGAACGGGCCTGGTACAACGGCATGCGCATGAAACGTGCTCCGGCAGGCATCCCGAACGCGATGTACAACAATGCGATGCGCACCGGATTCAAGGCCTCGAACACGGTGCGCGCCGGCCTGGAAGTGCGCCCCGTGCCCGCCGTGGCGCTGCGTGCGGGCTTCGGATACTCCGGCTCGCGGCTCGCCGACGACCATACGGTCTTCTCGTCGCCCGCGACACGGCGCGTCACCTACTGCTCGGCCGGCGTGGGCTTCACGCTCTCGCGCCATGTGGTGCTCGACGCGGCATACAGCTACCAGAACACCCGGCAGACGGACTACGCGCTCTACTATGCCGACGAGATTTTCCCGGACGGCACCGTGGCGTCGAACGCCAGCGACCTCTTCTCGACGACCTGGAAACGCCACAACATCGCGCTGACGCTCGGGTTCCGGTTCTGACCCCCGCGCCCGCACCGACGACGACCGGACACCCTCGGCGGGGGTGTCCGGTCGTCGTGTCGTGCGGGGCGCACGCCGGACTGCGGGGCCGCACGCCGCAAAAAGGCGCGGCGCGATGGTACAATCCCGATTAAAATGCTTAATTTTGCGACCGGAGAAACGAAATAGAAAAGCATTACACATATGGCAAAGGAACTCAAGGAACTCACCCGCTCGGACGACAACTACTCGCAGTGGTACAACGACCTGGTGGTGAAAGCCGGACTGGCCGAGAACTCGGCCGTCCGCGGATGCATGGTAATCAAACCCTACGGCTATGCGATCTGGGAGAAGATGCACGACGCGCTGGACGCCATGTTCAAGCAGACGGGCCACCAGAACGCCTACTTCCCGCTCTTCATCCCGAAGTCGTTCTTCTCGAAGGAGGCCCACCACGTCGAGGGCTTCGCCAAGGAGTGCGCCGTGGTCACCCACTACCGCCTCAAGAACGACCCCGAGGGCAAAGGCGTGGTGGTCGATCCCGACGCCAGGCTGGAAGAGGAGCTGATCGTGCGTCCGACCTCCGAGACGATCATCTGGAACACCTACCGCAACTGGATCCAGTCCTACCGCGACCTGCCGATCCTGTGCAACCAGTGGGCGAACGTCGTGCGCTGGGAGATGCGCACGCGCCTGTTCCTGCGCACGGCCGAATTCCTGTGGCAGGAGGGCCACACGGCCCACGCCACGCGCGAAGAGGCCGTGGAGGAGGCCGAAAAGATGATCCGCGTATACCAGCGTTTCGCCGAGGAATGGATGTCGCTGCCCGTGGTCGTGGGCCACAAGTCGCCCAACGAGCGCTTCGCCGGCGCCGAGGACACGCTCACCATCGAGGCCCTCATGCAGGACGGCAAGGCGTTGCAGAGCGGCACGTCGCACTTCCTGGGCCAGAACTTCGCCAAGGCGTTCGACGTGCAGTACGTGAACCAGGAGGGCAAGCTCGAATACGTGTGGGCCACCTCGTGGGGCGTATCGACCCGCCTGATGGGCGCCCTCATCATGGCCCACTCCGACAACAACGGCCTCGTGCTGCCGCCCAAGCTGGCGCCGATCCACGTGGCGATGGTGCCCATCTACAAGGGCCCCGAGCAGATGGCCGCCATCCTCGAACGCTTCGACGCCCTCGCCGCCGAACTGCGCGCCCGCGGCCTGAGCGTGAAAGTGGACGACCGCGACAACGTGCGCTCGGGCTTCAAGTTCGCCGAGTACGAGCTCAAGGGCGTGCCCGTACGCCTGGCCATGGGTCCGCGCGACATGGAGAACGGCACGATCGAACTCGTGCGCCGCGACACGCTCGAAAAGCAGACCGTACCCGTAGAGGGCCTGGCCGACCGCATCGAGGCGCTGATGGCCGAGATTCAGGAGAACATCTTCCGCAAGGCCCTGGCCTACCGCGAGTCGATGATTACACGCGTGGATACGTGGGACGAGTTCAAGCGCCTGCTCGACGAGAAGGGCGGCTTCCTCTCGGCGCACTGGGACGGCACGGTCGAAACCGAGGTGGCGATCAAGGAGGCGACCAAGGCCACGATCCGCTGCATTCCGATCGACGCTCCCGAGGAGGAGGGCGTCTGCATCTTCTCCGGCAAGCCGTCGCACCGCCGCGTGCTCTTCGCCCGCAGCTACTGATCCGGGGTATCCTCCCCGCCGACACAGGCGCCGCGCTCCCGACCGAGGGAGTAAGCGGCGCCTGACTTTTGCCGGCACACGACGCCGATGCGGAACCCGGCAGCGTCCGTCTTCTCAACAGTCGTTTTCGGCCGCAGCCCGGCGGAGTGTCTGCGCACGAAGCCTGCGGCGAATGGCGGACCTCCGCCGCCCGGAGGCTGCGGCCCGCGCGGCTCCTGAGAGAGCCGCGATTTTTCGAGGACTCCGCAGGCTGCGGCCCGGTCCGCTGCGCCGACAGCCGTTGCTTTCTCTCGAAACGGCCGGCCCCGCTCGTTCCTCCAGTCCATTCGCCCCGACACCGCGTATCCCCGCAGCATCGGGCAAAATCCCGGCCGCGGCGCGACGGCTATTTTTTCACGAAAGGCGACCGATCCTTGCGAATTTTCATTATCTTTGTAATGATTACCCCGCAGACGGAAGAGAAGAATTCTTCAAAACATAAAATTCAGACATTATGGTATCGTACAAAGATCTGGGACTCGTGAACTCGCGCGAGATGTTCGCCAAGGCCATCGAAGGGGGCTATGCGATTCCCGCGTTCAACTTCAACAACATGGAACAGATGCAGGCGATCATCCAGGCCTGCGTGGAGACCTCGTCGCCGGTCATCCTCCAGGTGTCGTCGGGCGCCCGCAAATACGCCAACCAGACCATCCTCCGCTACATGGCGCAGGGTGCCGTGGAGTACGCCAAGGAGCTGGGCAAGAACATCCCCATCGTGCTGCACCTCGACCACGGCGACACGTTCGAGCTGTGCAAGAGCTGCATCGACATGGGCTTCTCGTCGGTGATGATCGACGGTTCGTCGCTGCCCTACGACGAGAACGTGGCCCTCACGCGCCGCGTGGTGGAGTACGCCCACCAGCACGACGTGACGGTCGAGGGCGAGCTGGGCGTGCTGGCCGGCGTGGAGGACGAAGTGTCGTCCGAAGTGTCGCACTACACCCGTCCGGAGGACGTGGAGGACTTCGTGAAGAAGACCGGCGTGGACTCGCTGGCCATCTCCATCGGCACGTCGCACGGCGCCAACAAGTTCAAGCCCGAGCAGTGCACGCGCAATGCCGACGGCGTGCTGGTTCCGCCCCCCCTGCGCTTCGACATCCTCGAAGAGATCGAGAAGCGCATCCCCGGCTTCCCCATCGTGCTGCACGGCTCGTCGTCGGTGCCGCAGGAGTACGTGCGCACCATCAACGCCCACGGCGGCGCGCTGAAGGATGCCGTCGGCATTCCCGAGGACCAGCTCCGCAAGGCCGCCAAGAGCGCCGTGTGCAAGATCAACATCGACTCGGACGGCCGTCTGGCGATGACCGCCGCCGTGCGCACCGTCTTCGACGAGAAACCCGCCGAATTCGACCCCCGCAAGTACCTGGGTCCGGCCCGCGACGAGCTGAAGAAGCTCTACATGCACAAGTGCGAGCACGTGCTCGGCTCGGCCGGCAAAGCCTGATCCGCACCGAAAGCATGCCGCACCCGGTCCGCGGACACTCCGGTCCGCGCACCCCGTGCGTCCGCAACGGCATTGACATCGGTCCGCAACGCTTCGGCGTTTCGGTCGTGTCGAAAGGTCCGACGCACCGAAAATCCCGCACGCTGCGGCACACTGTCTCACCCGCGAGGCCCGGAAATTTCCGGGCCTCGTCGTTTGTGTCCGAGCCCGAATTTCGGCCCCGATGCTTGTTCTTACGGAATTTTCGGTATATTTGCGAAACGGACCGGCGAGCCCCGCACCCGGTTCCGAAACAAACGCCTTATGAAAAACTACGCCTTGCTACTGCTGGCAGCCGTGCTGTGCTTCGGTTGCAGCGACGGTTCCGACGACCGGGTCGGCAACGAAACCCATTCCGTCCTCATGCACCACTTCGTCACCGCATACGTGCGCTGCACGACGTTCTCCCTGAGCTATTCCGACGATGCCCTCCACATCGGTCCCGGCAAGGACGCCACAGCGATCGTCACACCCGATCTGAACGGCGGGCAGGACGAGGAGTACCTCCGCCTCGCGCAGCGCAACGGCGACACCGGCTACGACCGGAGGTACTACACGGAGTTCCTGCCCCTAAGATACTGTTTCGCCGACGAAATCGCCTCCGTGGAGGCGGTATGCACCAATCGCGCCCTCGATGCGGAGCATCCGGCCGGCACCTCGCTGCGCGACGTCATGCGCATCCGGTTCCTAAGCTGCGCGCCCTACGTCCGGAGCGGCTATGCCGGCGAGGTGGAGTGGACCGAGTACGACCTGCTGCTTTCCGAGACCCGCACCGAGGATTTCGCCCTCATGGACACCGGCTTCACCCTCCGCTTCGCGCAGAAACAGGAGTGGTCGCGCGAATCGTTCCTGCTCGACATCACCCTGCGCACCGTCGGCGGTGCGGAATACGTCGTGCACGCGGAATTCCGGCCCTACGCCTGACCCTGCGCGCTGCTGCGGCGCGCAACCGAAGACGCTTCGATGCGCGAGGCCCGGAAGTTTCCGGGCCTCGTCGTTTCCGCAGTCCCGCACCCTGTGCCGGGAAGCCCCAGGAGTGCCCGGAAGGCATTTCCGTCTCAGCGCCTCCACTCGTTTCGGCCCCTCCGGAGGGGCCGAAACGAAACGCACCCCGGAGCCGAAACTCCGGGGTGCGTCCGTGTGTCCGTCGCAGGACTATTCGGCGAGCTTCAGGCGAATGTGCTCCAGCATGTCGTCGGTCATGCGCGACAGGTCCCACTCGGGCTTCCAGCCCCACTCCTCGCGGGCGCAGGTGTCGTCGAGCGAGTTGGGCCAGCTGCGTGCGATCGACTCCTTCACGGGATCCACGTCGTAGTCCATCGTGAAGTCGGGCATGCGCTTCCTGATCTCGGCGCAGATGATCTCGGGCGTGAAGCTCATCGACGCGATGTTGAAGCTGTTGCGGTGCACGAGTTTCGCGGGATCGGCCTCCATCAGCTCCACGCAGGCGCGCAGGGCGTCGGGCATGTACATCATGTCCATGTATACGTCCGACGGCACGGGGCAGGTGAAGCGGCCGCTCCTGATCGCCTCGTAGTAGATCTCCACGGCGTAGTCGGTCGTGCCGCCGCCGGGCAGCGTGACGTTCGAAATCAGACCCGGGAAACGCACCGAGCGGGCATCGACGCCGAAGCGCGTGTGGTAGTAGTCGCCCATCAGCTCGCCCGTGACCTTGCACACGCCGTACATGGTCGTCGGACGCATCACCGTATCCTGCGGCGTCTTGTCCTTGGGCGACGAGGGGCCGAACGCACCGATCGACGAGGGGGTGAACACGGCGCACTTGCGGTCGCGGGCCACCTCCAGCGAGTTGGTCAGCGCACCGATGTTGATCTTCCAAGCCAGCTGGGGGTTCTTCTCACCCACGGCCGACAGCAGCGCCACGAGGTTGAAAATGGTGTCGATGCGGTATCGCGACACGATCGAAGCCATGGCCGTAATGTCGAGTGCGTCGAGCACTTCGAAAGGACCCTGCTCGGCCAGCGCCGGACATTCGCGCACGTCGGTGGCGATGACGTTGGCATCGCCGTAGATCTTGCGCAGATAGGTCGTCAGCTCCGAACCGATCTGACCGCCTGCGCCTACGATTAATATACGTTTCATAAGTTTAGAGTAGCAATTTGACAGCGAAGTTAGAAAATAATTATGAATTCGGTGCATTTTTTTTGCAAATTCATTTTTCTTGTGTACTTTTGCATCGCTCTTAGGGAGTAAAAGGCTGTCTTAGCTCAGTGGTAGAGCACTTCCTTGGTAAGGAAGAGGTCGTGAGTTCAAGTCTCATAGACAGCTCTCGCAATCAAGAGGTTACCTGCAAAGGTAGCCTCTTTTTTCGTGCCGTTCGGCGATGAAAAAGGGGCGGAAAGGGCCGTTCGAGGCGCATTGTTGGACCCTTTGTTGGACACCGAATCTGCTGCTCCCGATTGCCTGCATATTGTGCAAACAGATGAAAATCAAAGCAATTCTGAAAAACCGACATCTTTATGTCGAAATAACTCCCCTCAAATTACGAATAACAAAGTTGTGATTCCATACGCTTGGCTATTGCATGGAAACTTTGTTTTCAAGAACTTTGCAGGACATATTTTGCAACTACAATACCCCGAGAGCGTTGCGTATTGAGAAACATTTTCTAACTTTGTGGTGCTGTCCCGAACGGATGGCGACATATTAGTTTAGTGAAAGTGTTTTGCTAATCCTTACCGAGGAATCTGGAAAATTCAACTGTGCAGGGATAACGCAACGCTCGTCACCGTATATAGGCATATATCATTCTCGATATATTCTATTCGGTGTGGGGTATTGTTTATTTGCACATAGGTATTCCAGAACCTCTCGGTAGATAAACGAACAACTCCACACTTTCTTTTTGCATATTACCCACCGCAGCAGGAGTTGATACGGTACATATTGTTGTACTATGGCCAACTATCATTTAATGGTCAATACTCGGCAATCTGAGAAATTGCTTGAGAATTTTAATTCTTTTTATCAAGAGTTAAAAACGCTGGGGTACAATTTGTATCCCGATGGAACGGTAGAGGCCACAGAACAAGAGGCTCAAGCCATATTGAAACTGGCAAAAAAGAACCATATATCACTTAAGCTTATAAAAATATGAAAAACCTACTAACCCTATTGCTATGCGGCCTGTTGCTGTTCGGTTGTAGCGACAAGTACGACGACAGCGCATTACGCAATGACCTGAACGACCTCGAAAAACGTGTTGCGAAACTGGAGGAGCTCTGCAAGCAGATGAACACCAATATTTCATCGTTGCAGAAAATCGTGGATGCCTTTGAGGGCCATTTGTCGATTTCCCAAGTGGAGCAAATAACGGACGGTTATATCATCCACTTTTCCGATGGTTCTACCGCTACGATTAAAAACGGTATGAATAGCGGGGACGCACCTGTTATCGGCGTAAGACAAGATGCTGATGGAATGTATTACTGGACTCTCAACGGCAACTGGCTGACCGATGAAAAGGGAAATAAGGTGAAAGCGCAAGGTACCGACGGCAAGGATGGTGTCGATGGCGAGGACGGTACTAACGGTACCGATGGCAAAGACGGTGCAGACGGTATTACGCCGCAACTGAAAATAGAGAATGGCCGTTGGATGCTCTCGATGGATAACGGCGAGACTTGGACTGACATAGGACAGGCCACGGGAGCGGACGGAACGGATGGCAAAGACGGTGTCGATGGCAAGGACGGCGCAAACGGCATCTTCAAAAGTGTGACAGAAGACGATGACAATGTTTATTTCACGTTGGAGGATGATTCCGTTATTACGATTCCCAAAAGCGACCATTCAAAGTTTGCAATTACATTCGATACGACCGATGTAGCCATTCTCAACGGTGGAGAGAGCAAAACAATCTCCTACACAATTACGAATGCAACCGAAAATACGGTTGTCAAAGCCATTGCACAGGACGGCTGGAAAGTCAAAGTAAATGCTACCTCTACGAATAAGGGAACGATTACGATAACGGCTCCCGATCCGATTGTAGAAAGTGAAATCCTCGTCTTTGCCAACGACGGCTCCTATCGTACCGTTATGGCATCGCTGAATTGCATGCAGGGGCAAATCAATATGGCGGACAACTCAATCAATACCGTTCCTGCAGGTGGTACGCAGGAAATCAAATTGACGACCAATCTGAATTATACCGTTGAGATTCCCGAGGAGGCCCAATCGTGGTTGTCGCTGGCTCCCGAAACACGCGCCATGCGAGAGGATACGATTGTCTTTGAAGTGGCCGCCAATGATGGCATTTCACGCCATGCAACGGTTGCTTTGAAAGACGAACAAGGCAGCATCTTGCAAACAATCATTTTTCGACAATTGGGAACGTGCGACGAAATTCATGTCGAGACGAAAGGCGAGCTGGAAAATGTGTTGGCGGATTATGATTATGCCAACATCGAATCGCTGAAAATCACAGGCGTGCTGAACGACGTAGATTTTCTGTTCATCTACCGCATGATGCCTAAACTGAAAAACCTCGATATTGCAGAGGTCGATATTGCGGCATTGCCAAGACAAGCATTTTATAAATCTACAAATGTCGAGAATCTGATTCTCCCAAATACATTAATAACGATTGGAGAAAAGATGTTTTATCAAAGCAAGCTAAAGTCGGTGGTAATATCTGCAAGTGTCGAAACGATTGAGGCTGCGGCATTTAATGGTTGTTCCTCTCTGGCAACGGTAACGTTCGAAAAAGGATCGCACCTGAAAACCATCGGTAGCCGTTATGATTATGGAGCTTTCTCTGGTTGTAGCACATTGACTTCGATTGAAATTCCTGCAAGTGTAGAGACGATCGAAGCCTCGGCATTCAAAGGTTGTTCCTCTCTGGCAACGGTAACATTTGAGCAAGGGTCGAATCTGAAAACCATCGGTGGTGGTTATTCTTCTGAGTCTTATTATGGAGCTTTCTCTGGTTGTAGCACATTGACTTCGATTGAAATTCCTGCAAGTGTAGAGACGATCGAAGCCTCGGCATTTAAGGGTTGTTCCTCTCTGGCAACGGTAACATTTGAGCAAGGGTCGAATCTGAAAACCATCGGTGGTGGTTATTCTTCTGAGTCTTATTATGAAGCTTTTTATGGAGCTTTCTCGGGTTGCCGCGCATTGACCTCAATTGAAATCCCCGCAAGTGTCGAAACGATCGAAGCCTCGGCATTTAAGGGTTGTTCCTCTCTGGCAACGGTAACATTTGAGCAAGGGTCGAATCTGAAAACCATCGGTGGTGGTTATTCTTCTGAGTCTTATTATGGAGCTTTCTGTCAATTAGAGAATTTGATGACATTTGATGCTGCAGCATGCACACAACTACAATCTATTGGGGATTACACATTTTATAATTGTTCAGAATTACGTCTTTTTAAGATCGGGACAGAAACGCCGCCGACTTATGGCACGTATGCTTTGTCTGGAATAAACCCTTATTCTGTACTTAAAGTGCCGTCGGGTTGCGCCGATGCCTATAAAGCCGCATATGGCTGGCATAACTTTGCAAGCATTACAGGCTTGGACGAATAAATGTTAAACCTCTCTCCTGCGGTGTTTCGGCATCGCGGGAGAGATAAATAGAAAACGATTATGGCAGGTGGAGATATAAAGATTTTAGACAAATTATCTATCAATCAAAATATCATAGGGGCAGTCATTAGTTACATTGGTGTGGTGTATATTGCACAGCTCGATGTACATAACGTATATTTGTATTGTCTTGTATGGTTTGTCGGTTGTCTTTCTACAATTCTGTTCTTTTTGTGTATTCTGTCGGTTATGAGTTCTATGGTCGTCTATGCCATAGAGTATTGGGAAAAGAAATGGATTAAGTATAAAACCCATAAATTGCACTTTGAGTACAGAAAAAAGATGGTGCATGAACACCTGGACTCAAATAATGCAGATGCTAAAATAGATGATTTAATAAAGATTAAAGATATATTTAAATAACGCCAACAATTAGGACAGACTTGGTCAGACGGTCTATATTATACCGTGCTGTCCAAGTTTGTCCTTTTATATTACTTGCATATCTTATATATTTTTCGTATATTTACATCATAATCAAAGATTTAATCATAACGTAAATTTAGCTAAAATGAAAAACACCCAAAATCGAATGAATGACAGGCTCGGAAACAAGAAACGACATGGATTTTTCCTATGTCGCCAAATCCGTAAGTTATGACGATGATTGTGCAATGGCACTTGTCGTTGTCCACAAAAAAGACAATCCCACACCCATAGAATTCTGATACTCCTTTGCCTTGAATATAGACCCCGCACAACGAGTATCCATGACCTTTCAGAGACGGGGACGAGGATTCGCTGGCATGTCTTTATTGATGGACCCGCAGCCGAAATCCCTGCAATGGCTTTTCTCAATATCGTAACGTACACGGATTCGACCAACAGCCTGAATATGCTTCAAGCGCATATCCACAGCGATACGGTCGTATTCGATTATACGACCAAAGAGAGCAAACCGAGTGTATTCCAATTTCCGCTGGCTGGATTCAACGAGAAATATTTGGAGCAGTTCATATAGAAGATACGAGGACAGACTTTGACAAAGGGTCTATAAATAGACTGTTTGACAATGTTTGTCCTTGCCGTTTCAACAGAAACTAAAGCGACAAACCATTTTTTAAAGAGGAGAGGGGAAAGATTTTCTTGTGCCTTTTTCTCGACAAGTACGAGGACAGACCTTGCAAAGGGGTCTTAAATATACCCCTATTGCAAGGTTTGTCCTCTATTTTTCTATTCCGCATAATTCACTATCAATAAACTACTTAATCATTAACCTGCAAGCGATTGCGGGCAGCGATTGTTGGACATAATGTTGGACACCGCGTCTAAACGCCCGTTTCATCCCCTTTCTAATCATTGAATTTCAACAATTTGCATGATTAGCTCAGTGGTAGAGCACTTCCTTGGTAAGGAAGAGGTCGTGAGTTCAAGTCTCATAGACAGCTCAGAAACAGGTCGCAACCGGGTTGCGACCTGTTTTTTCATGCAGTACACCGAGTCTTTCCGAGGGAGGGTCGGCCGCTTCGTCCGCCGCGGCGGTCGCCGTACACATCTTCAATATAGGGTTCCGAAGGACCGGAGCCGTCCGCCGCGGGCCGCCCTGGCACAGGATTTGACGCTCGAAACGCCGAAACGCCCCCGCACGGGCGGCGGAAAGTAGAACCGATAAAAACCGATACGACGATGGTACCTGCAAGAAAGAACGACCGGAACTGGCTGCCCGGTATTTTCAACGAATTTTTCGGCAACGAATGGCTGGAGCGCTCGCGCTCGGCCGTGCCCGCCGTGAACATCAAGGAGAACGAGCGCGGATTCTGCGTGGAAGTGGCCGCTCCGGGCATGACCCGGGACGATTTTCGCGTGGACATCACGCCCGACAACGAACTGGTGGTGTCGGTGGAGAAGCGCGACGAGAAACGCGACGACGAGAATCCGGACAAGTGCACCTACCTGCGCCGCGAGTTTTCGTACAGCCGCTTCCAGCAGACGCTCCTGCTGCCCGACAACGTGGAGAAGGAGAAGATCACGGCCAAGGTCGAGAACGGCGTCATGACCATCGAGATTCCGAAGATGAAGGAGGCCGAGAAAGCCGCCGAATCGCGCCGCATCGAAGTGATGTAAGCACCGGACGCCGGCCATAGGGCGTCCGCAGGGGAACACCGCCGCACCGCGGGGTGTTCCCTTTTTTCGTGCCCGCAAGCGGAGCCGGCGGCCCGGAAAGGAGAGTCCGGAAACGCGGCGCAGAAACGGCAGAGCCGCTTCTCGGAGGCTACGAGCCCCCGGGCCTCAGCACGCCAGACGCAGGATCAGGAAGGGGAACAGGGCGGGAATACGGTCGTGCCGCTTCGGGGATGCAGCGAGATACCCGAGCCTCAGCGCTCCAGGTGCAGGATGGGAAACGGACGGCCCGCGGCGTCGCGTGCGACGTACAACGCCGTGCCGCTCAGTCCCGCGCGGACCTCGGGGCGCAGCGCCACTACGTCGCGGTCGTTCAGAAAGCCGTGCGTCGCACGCACCGAGGCCTCCCACAACGCTTCGTGCGCACGAAACTCCGACTCCGAGGGGTCGCAAAGCCGTTCGATCCTCATAACGAAAAGACATCGGGTTTGCGCTGCCGGAACAGACGCGACAGCACGGGCGCAAAGGGCGAGTCGTAGCTGCGCGCCGCCGCGGGACACCCCTTCACGCAGGCGCAGCAGCGGATGCAGCGCGCGGGATCGGTGTGCAGCTCGTCGCCCGGCACGATGGCCTCGGCGGGGCAGAGCGCGACGCAGCGGCCGCAGGCCGTGCAGCGTGCGGCGTCCGTCACGGGCAGAAGCGGCCGCGGATCGCGCTTGCGCGCACGGCGGTATCGCAGCACGAAGCGGGCGAAACGCAGCGTGGCGAGCAGCGGGTTGCGGGGCAGGCGAAGCGTGGCGCAATCGTACGCCGCGGGGTGCTCCGTGCGGGCGAGGAGGTCGGCCGTGCGGCAGCCGAAGGCCTCGGCGCGGGCCAGGTCGTCGGCATCGGGACGCCCCGCGGCAATCGGCCACCGGTGCGAGGAGTAGGAGTGTTCGCCGACGCAGGCCGCAGCCGCCACGGGCACGAAGCCGCGGCCGCACACCGCAGCCTCCAGCTCGCGGAGCGCCCGGCCCGCGGAGCGGTTGCCGTAGAGCACGACCAGCACGGCGGGGGTGCGGTCGCCCCTGAGCTGTCCCAGGCGCCGGAGGGCCGCAGGAGCCACCCGGCCCCCGTACACGGGCACGACGAAGAGCGCCGCGGACTCACGCGGCAGGGTGACGGGCGACGCCTCGCAGTGCGCGAGGTCGCAGTCGCAGCGGTTCGCAGCGCCGAGACCCCGGGCGATGGCGTCGGCCGTACGGCGCCCGGTGCCCGTGGGAGAGAAAACGAAGGTATGGAGCGTATCGTAAAGCATATTCCAGAGAATTATCGGCGTTTCGAACTCTTCGCACCGCGGCCGCCTGCTCTTTTCGGCGCCGCGGCCCGGCCCGGCTTCGGCCCCGCAGTCCGCGCAGTCCGCGCAGTCCGCGCACCGGAGGTTTGCGGTGCGGCATCGCGGCCCTGCTCCGAAGCGGCGGCACGGGCGGGCTCCACCACGCGCTCCCCGCGCGGGGCCTGCGGCTTCTTCCGCACCGACCACCCGAAGCGGCCGATCGCCCCGCCCAGGCCGAAATACTCGCCGTGGGAGTAGACCAGGGGCCGGGCACGCTCGAAGTCGAGGCGTCCGCCGGCGTCGAGGTAGCGTTCGTCGGCCTGCACATTGACCACCTCGGCCAGGAACATGTCGTGCGACCCGAGGGGCAGCACCTGGCGCACGCGGCACTCGATCGAGATGGGAGCCTCCTCCACCGTGGGGGCGGCCACCACGGCGCCGCGGCCCGGCGTGAGGCCCATTTCGGCGAACTTGTCGCAGTCGCGGCCCGAGCGCACGCCGCACCAGTCGGTGGCGCGCGCCAGCTCCTCGGTGGTGAGGTTGATGACGAATTCGCCCGTGCGGCGGATGATGTCGTACGAGTGGCGCTCGCGGCGGATCGACACGTAGCACATCGGCGGGTCGGTGCACACGGTGCCGGTCCAGGCCACGGTCAGCAGGTTGCGCAGGCCCGACGCGTCGCCGCAGCTGACCAGCACGGCAGGCAGCGGATAGATCATCGTTCCGGGTTTCCAGTTCTGTTTCATAATCGAAAAATCAACGGTTCACGATGCAAAGATAGCGCAATCCGCGCACACTTTTTGCCGGATTTCATTATCTTTGCAGGGATAACCCCCTCGGGGAAACAAAACGAAAACGATCATACGATGAAAGCATCCTATCTCGGCCTCGAACTCTCGGGCCCGGTAATCGTCAGCAGCTCGCCCTATACCTCCGACATGCGCCAGATCGAACTTTGCGCCCGCCACGGCGCCGGGGCCGTGGTGCTGAAGTCGATTTTCGAAGAACAGATCCTCCAGCACGCGGCGGCGCTGAGCGACGTGTCGGACTCGGTGTACGGCGATGCGGAGTTCTATCTCTTTCGCTACCTCGGCGACGACTACAAGAGCCGCTTCCTGCACCTGATCGGCGAAGCGAAGGAGGTTCTGCCGGTCATCGCCAGCATCAACTGCGTGGCCGGCAGCGACGAGTGGATCGACTACGCGCAGCAGATGGCCGGCGCAGGCGCCTCGGCCATCGAGCTGAACATCTTCCTCCAGCCCACCGACCGCCACGCCTCGACGCAGGAGATCGAACACGCCTACACCCAGATCGCGGGCCGCGTGGCCCACGCCGTGCAGGTGCCCGTGTCGGTCAAGATGCCGATGCGGCTGACCAACGTGCTGGCCGCGGGCGACGCCCTCCACGGCTGCGGCGTGCGCGGCCTGGTGCTCTTCAACCGCTTTTTCGAACCCGACGTGGACATCGAACGCATGGATTTCGTGGAGAGCTCGCCCTACAGCGACGCCTCCGAGATACGCAACGTACTGCGCACCACGGCGCTATGCTCGGCCGAACTGCCGCAGCTCGACCTCTCCGTATCGACGGGCGTGCACGACGGCGCCGCCGTGGTCAAGGCGCTGCTCTGCGGCGCCCGCGCAGCGCAGGTGTGCACCGCGATCCACCTCCACGGCTTCGAGGTCATCGGCGAAATGAACCGCTTCGTGGACGAATGGGCCGCGCGCCACGGCTTCGCCTCGATCGAGGACTTCCGCGGCCGCATGAACTTCCGCAACAGCGACTCGCCGCTCTTCCAGCGCGTGCAGTACATGAAGTATTTCCCCTCGTTCGCCCGCTGACCGCACACCCACCCCGCCGCCTCGGGCCCGGAATCGTTCCGGGCCCGAGGCGTTTTCGCACCGGATACGCCGGCACACCGACGCACGGCCACACCCGGCTCCCGGCCCGCACTCCGGCCCGCACTCCGGCCCGCACGCTCCGGCTTCGAACACTTCAGCCCATACACTCCGGCCCCGCGCCCTGCGCCCCGCATCCCGCGCTCCGCCGCATGCTTCCGGTGCGGCCCGGCAGCAGGTCCGCATCCCGTCCCGGCAGCACGTCTTCTCCTCGCCCCGCCCCGTATGCCCGCAGGGCCAGCGCTTCGAAAGCCGGAAAAATTCGCCGAATCATCGCCCGGGGGTTGCTTTTCGTCCGAAAAATTTCTAAATTTGTGAAATTCGGAAACAACCTTAAACTCGATATTCTATGGCAAACAAAGAACTGCTGCTCGGCGACGAGGCGCTTGCACAGGGCGCGCTCGACGCCGGTCTGTCGGGCGTCTATGCCTATCCGGGCACGCCTTCGACCGAAATCACGGAGTACATCCAGGGCCATCCGCTGACCGCCGAGCGCGGCATCCACAGCGCCTGGTCTACCAACGAAAAGACGGCCGTGGAGGCCGCACTCGGCATGTCGTTCGCGGGCAAGCGCTCGATGGTCTGCATGAAGCACGTGGGCCTGAACGTGGCGGCCGACGCCTTCGTCAATTCGGCCATGACGGGCGCCAACGGCGGCATGATCGTCGTGGCGGCCGACGACCCCTCGATGCACTCGTCGCAGAACGAGCAGGACTCGCGTTTCTACGGCAAATTCGCCCTCGTGCCCGTGTTCGAACCCTCGTCGCAGCAGGAGGCCTACGACATGGCCGCCGACGCCTTCGACCTTTCGGAGCGCTACCGCATACCGGTGCTGATGCGCCTGACCACCCGCATGGCCCACTCGCGCGCCGTGGTCACGCTGGGCGAGCGCCGCGCGCAGAACGAGCGCCGCAGCCCCGAGAACAAGCGTCAGTGGGTGCTGATGCCCGCCTCGTCGCGCGCACGCTACGACGTGCTGGTCGAGGACCACAAGCGTTTCGAGGCCGAGGCCGAGACGAGCCGCTACAACGGCTACACCGACGGTCCGGACCGCACGACGGGCATCATCGCCTGCGGCATCGCCTACAACTACCTCATGGAGAACTATCCCGACGGATGCCCCCACCCCGTGCTGAAGATCTCGCAGTATCCGCTGCCCAAGGCCCTCGTGCGCCGCATGGCCGAGGAGTGCGGCTCGATCCTGGTGATCGAGGAGGGCCAGCCCGTGGTGGAAGAAATGGTGCGCGGCGTGCTGCCCACGCCCGTAGCGGTCAAGGGCCGTCTCACAGGCGAACTGCCCCGCACGGGCGAGCTGACGCCCGACAGCGTGCGCGAGGCGCTCGGGCTGCCCCGCCACGAAGCGCACGCCGCCAGCGAGGTGACCGTGCCGCGTCCGCCCGCCCTCTGCCAGGGCTGCGGCCACCGCGACATGTACACCGTGCTGACCGAGGTCGTGCGCGAGTACCCCGACGCCAAGGTCTTCGGCGACATCGGCTGCTACACGCTGGGGTGGCTCGCACCCTTCCATGCGCTCGACACGGTGCTCGACATGGGCGCCTCGATCACCATGGCCAAAGGCGCCGCCGACGCGGGCCAGCACCCGGCCGTGGCCGTGATCGGCGACTCGACCTTCACCCACTCGGGCATGACGGGACTGCTGGACGCCGTGAACGCCAAGGCGCACATCACGGTGGTCATCTCCGACAACCTCACCACGGGCATGACCGGCGGCCAGGACTCGGCCGGCACCGGCCGCCTCGAACGCATCTGCGAAGGCCTGGGCGTGGAGCCCGGGCACATCCGCACGGTGGTGCCCCTGCCCAAGAACCACGACGAGATGCGGGCCATCCTCCGCGAAGAGCTCGAATACCCCGGCGTGTCGGTCATCATCCCGCGCCGCGAGTGCATCCAGACCGCAAAACGCCATAACGCAAAAAAATAAGAGCAGTTTCATGAAACGCGACATCATACTTTCGGGCGTCGGAGGACAAGGCATCCTCTCGATCGCCACCGTCATCGGCAAAGCCGCCCTCAACGAGGGACTCCACATCAAACAGGCCGAAGTCCACGGCATGAGCCAGCGCGGCGGCGACGTGCAGTCGAACCTGCGTCTGTCGTCGGCCCCCATCGCCTCGGACCTCATACCGCGCGGGTGTGCGGACATCATCCTCTCGCTCGAACCCATGGAGGCCCTGCGCTACCTGCCGTGGCTCTCGACCGAGGGCTGGATCGTGACGAACACCACGCCCTTCGTGAACATAGGCAACTACCCCGAGGCCGAGGCCCTCGACCGCGCGCTGCGGTCGCTGCCCCGCGTGATCGCCATCGACGTGGACACCATAGCCAAGGAGGCGGCATCGCCCCGCGCGGCCAACATCGTCCTGCTGGGCGCCGCGGCGCCGCTGCTCGACCTCGAAGCCGGCAAGCTCGAACAGGGCATCCGCGACATCTTCGCACGCAAGGGCGACGCCGTAGTCGAGAGCAACCTCGCGGCGTTCCGCGCGGGATACGAGTACGCACGCAAAAGCATGCAGCGATGAAGATGCCGATCGAAACCTCGCTCCTGAACGACATTCTTCGGGAGATGGACATCGCCGACATCGCACAGGCGACCATCCGCCAGTCGGGCGACATCGCACGCCGCATGGAGCAGCGCTCGGGTGCGGAGTTCCTCCACCTCGAAATGGGCATCCCGGGCCTCGCGCCCGAGCAGGTCGGCGTCGAGGCCGAATGCGCCGCGTTGCAGCGGGGCGTGGCCTCGATGTACCCCCCGATGCAGGGCATTCCGGCCCTGAAGGAGGCCGCCTCGAAGTTCATCCGCGCCTACCTCGACATCGAGCTGGCCCCCGCGGGCTGCATCCCCACCGTGGGCTCGATGCAGGGCAGCTTCACCACGTTCCTGCTCTGCTCGCAGCTCGACAAGCGGCGCGACACCATCCTCTTCATCGACCCCGGCTTCCCCGTGCAGCGCAGCCAGACCAACATCCTCGGCATCAAGAGCGCCTCGTTCGACATCTACGAATACCGCGACGACCGCCTGGGCGCCAAGCTCGAAAGCTACCTGCGCGAGGGCAACATCGCGGCCATCGTCTACTCGAACCCCAACAATCCGGCGTGGATCTGCCTCACGGAGGAGGAGCTGGCGACCATCGGCCGCCTGGCCACGCAGTACGACACGGTGGTGATCGAGGACCTGGCCTACCTGTGCATGGACTTCCGCAAGCCGCTCGGCCGCCCGGGCGAGGCCCCGTTCCAGGCCACCGTGGCACGCTACACCGACAACTACATCCTGATGCTTTCGGCCTCGAAGATCTTCAGCTACGCCGGACAGCGCATCGCCGTGGCCGCCATTTCGGACAAGCTCTACGGCCGCACCTATCCGGCGCTGCGCGAGCGATACAACATCGGGCGCCTGGGCGACGCCTACGTGCTGGGCATCCTCTACGGCGCCTCGTCGGGCACGAGCCATTCGGCGCAGTGCGCCCTGGCCGCGATGTTCGACGCCGCGGCCGAGGGACGCCTCGACTTCGTGGGCCACGCCTCGGAGTATGCGCGGCGCGCGGCGCGCAGCAAGGAGATCTTCCTGCGCCACGGCTTCCACATCGTCTACGACAAGGACCGCGACGAGCACGTCAGCGACGGCTTCTTCTACACGATCGGCCGCCGCGGCATGACCAGCGCCGAGCTGCTGCGCGAGCTGCTGCTCTACGGCATCTGCGCCATCTCGCTCACCTCCACCGGCAGCCACCAGGAGGGTATCCGCGTCTGCATCTCGCAGATGAACCGCCCCGAACAGTTCGACATGCTCGACGAGCGTCTGGCGCTCTTCGCACAAAACCACAAAGACTGACCATGGCAAACTACACCACAGCGGCCGAGGCCGTGAAACTGATCCGCCCGCACGACCACGTTTACATCCAGGGCAGCACCTCGATTCCCGAGGTGCTCGTGCAGGCGATGACCGACCGCGCGGCGGAGCTCACCGACGTCACGCTCTACTCGGCATTCGCCGTAGGCCGGGGCGACGCCCCCTACTGCAAGCCCGAATTCAAGGATACGTTCCTCGTGAACAGCCTCTTCGTGGCCAACAACATCCGCCGCTGGCTCGCACAGGGCTACGGCCAGACCATCCCGGCGTTCCTGGGCGAAATCCCGGGGCTCTTCCGCAGCGGGCTGCTGCCCGTGGACGTGGCGATCCTCAACGTCTCGCGGCCCAATGCCGACGGCTACTGCTCCTACGGCGTCTCGGCCGACCTGGCCGTGCCGGCCGTGGAGTGCGCCAAGACCGTCATCGCGCAGGTCAATGCCGCCATGCCCTTCTCGTACGGCGACGCGCTGATCCACATCTCGAAGATCGACGCCGCGGTCGAAGTGAACGAACCGCTGGTCGAACTGCCGACCTGCGTGCCCAACGAGATCGAGAGCCGCATCGGCCGCCACATCGCCGAGCTCATTCCCGACGGCGCAACGCTCCAGATCGGCGTGGGCGGCATTCCGAACGCCGTGCTCGCGGCGCTCACGAACCACAAGCACCTCGGACTGCACACCGAGGCCATGACCGACGGCGTGGTGCCCCTGATCGAGCGCGGCATCATCGACAACTCGCAGAAGAAAGTCCTGCCCCACAAGAACGTGGCGTCGCTGGCCCTCGGCTCGAAGCGGCTCTACGACTACATGGACTACTGCGAGGACCTCGAAATGCGCGACGTGGCCTGGACGAACGACCCCTTCCGCATCCGTCAGAATCCCAAGGTGATGGCGATCAACTCGGCGGTCGAAGTCGATCTCACGGGACAGATCTGCGCCGACTCGGTCGGCACGCGCATCATTTCGGGCGTGGGCGGACAGCACGACTTCATGTACGGCGGCGCCCTCTCCGAGGGCGGCAAGACCTTCATCGCCATCCCGTCGATGACCGAGAAGGGCCAGTCGAAGATCAACCCCGTGCTGGCGTCCGGCGCCGGCGTGGTGACGACCCGCCACATGATCCAGCACGTAGTCACGGAGTACGGCGTGGCCGACCTCCGGGGCAAGAACCTCGCGCAGCGGGCCCGTGCGCTGATCGGGATCGCGCACCCGCAGTTCCGCGAGGAGCTCGAACGCGCCGCGGCCGAACGCTACGGCTACTCGTTCCTGCGGCTGAAGTAGCGCGCTCCGGCACCTGCGGCCCCGCTGCGGGACCGTCGTGCCGGTCATGCAACGCGCCCCGTGATATACTCACGGGGCGCGTTTTTTTCGTCCGCAGGAGAGTTTATTCGACAAGCGGGTTCCGGTCGCAGGCAGCGGAAGTCTTGCGCGCCGCCGGACGCATGCCGAAAAGCCAGACCGACAGAAAGTCGCTTGACCGCAGAATGCCGCTCAGCAACAGGCACACGGCGACGATGCAAAGCGAGAGCGCCAGCGCCGCAAGCAGTTGCAGCAGCATCATCCCCTCGGGCGCCAGGAGTCCGCCGAGGAACGCAAGCGGCGGGATAAGGAAGTAATGAAGCATGTAGATGTCCAGCGTGCGCCGGCCGACCAGCCCCAGCCCCCGGGCCGCGACGCCGTTGCGCCGGAAATACCCCCGGGCGGAGTAAAAGAGCGTCACGACCATGCCGAGCCCCGCATACCTTGCCGCCACGTCGTGCACCATTCGGTATGCCACTCCGTTCCAGGCGCGAAAAGAATCGCTGTACCACAAACACATGCACGCCACATACGCGACGATCGCCAGCGTTTTCATCCTGTCGGACGAGCACGCGCGGCAGAATGCCGCCTCGTATTTGCGGCACACGATTCCGAGCGTGAAGAACTGGAAGTATTTCGCGACGTTCTCCCAACAGAGGAGGGTCCACAGCCAGCCCTCCTTCGGAAAGGGCGCCACGAGCACCCCGAGCCCTGCGGCGGAAAGCAGAGCCATGCCGGCGATCGTGAATCCCTCGCCGCATTTGCGCCCGAGCAGCGACAGGAGCGTATAGCACAGGAACATCTGAAAGAGCACGACGGTAAACCAATAGCCGCCGAAGCCCGATTCGACCCAGCCGAGCGGGTCGCCGCCGGACGCGTAGGCCAGAAGTGCAAAGAAGATCAGCGTGCAGATCACCTGTGCACGAAATTTCCGCACCAGCATGGAGCGCGTGAATTCCGAAGTCCATTTGCCGACGGAACGGTAGGCGAAGAATCCGCTCACAAAGAAGAAGAGCGGCATGCGGAATGTCAATAGGGCGGAGCTGAGAAGAGTGTCGTATCCGCCGAGATTCATGGACAACAGGACGTGGCCCATCACCACCAGCACCATGGAAAAGCCCCGGAGGGCGTCGAATTCATACATTCTGCCGGCGAAGGCATACCCGGTGGCGCCTACTGCGGCATCGGGCAGGGGGGGGGAATTTTCATCGTTCTGTTTTCGGCGAAGGCACCGTATGCCCGCCGCTCTTTAAATTAATCGCTTGGGTTATGATCCGTGCGGTATTACGAATCGGCTGCAAAGGTATACAATTATTCCGTTTCAATGCGCTCTGCGGACGACTTTCTACGAGGTCGGTCGTGCGGCGGCGCGGAGCCCCGCGCCCAATCCCCCGGGCTGCAGCCCGAACTCTCCGCACGGAATCCTACTCAAGAGAGTTATCGGAAACACAGGAATTGCAGGGACCGCAAGGCTTGGTTGGGATGCAGAGAATCGAAGCCCCGAGGAACGCAGGGATACGGGAAACGCACAGAAATGCACGCCCTCAGGAATTGCAGGTATGCGGCGATCGCAGGAAGCTCGGAGACCCCAAGGACCGCCGAAGCTCCAGTGACCGCCGGAATCAAGGCCACGCATGGACCGCAAAAACAGCAGAAACAGAACAGCCGGAACCACAGAAGCCGCCGGAATCCAGGGCCCCAGCGACCGCCGGTCCCGCCGGCCGAAACGCAAAAAACCCTCCGGCCCCCGCATGTTTGCGGGAGCCGGAGGGTTCGGCACCGAATGCCCCGGCCGGAACGTTCCGGAAAAGCATCCGTTCTATTGCGGCTGCGCTGCGGCGCCGGGATTCCGGCCCGCAGGGCAGCGCCTCTTCCTACTTCGCGGCGCGCAGTTCGCCCAGCTCCTCGACCGAGCCGACCACCAGGTCGTCGTAATCGCGCAGACCCGTACCGCCGGGGATCAGGTGACCGCAGATCACGTTCTCCTTCAGGTTCTCCAGCGGATCGACCTTGCCCTGGATGGCGGCCTCGTTGAGCACCTTCGTAGTCTCTTGGAACGATGCGGCCGAAATGAAGCTCGACGTCTGCAATGCGGCACGCGTAATACCCTGGAGCACCTGACGCGAGGTGGCGGGCACGATGTCGCGCACCTGCACCAGTCGCTGGTCGCGGCGCTTGAGGCCCGAGTTCTCGTCGCGCAGCTTGCGCAGCGAGATGATCTGGCCCGGCTGCACGCTCGTCGAATCGCCGGCATCGGTCACCACGACCTTGTCGTACAGTTCGTCGTTCACGTCCATGAACTCCCACTTATCGACGATCTGATCCTCGAAGAAGCGGGTGTCGCCCGGATCCTGGATCTGCACCTTGTTCATCATCTGACGCACGATGACCTCGAAGTGCTTGTCGTTGATCTTCACGCCCTGCATGCGGTACACCTCCTGCACCTCGTTCACGATGTACTCCTGTACCTTCGTGGGACCGAGGATGTTCAGAATGTCGCTCGGGGTGATGGCACCGTCCGACAGCGGACTTCCGGCCTTCACGTAGTCGTTCTCCTGCACGATGATCTGACGCGACAGGGGCACCAGATAACGCTTCGTGTCGCCCTCCTTCGAGGTGATGATGATCTCGCGGTTACCGCGCTTGATCTTGCCGAACGTCACCTCGCCGTCGATCTCCGACACGATGGCGGGATTCGACGGGTTGCGGGCCTCGAACAGCTCCGTAACACGCGGCAGACCACCGGTAATATCGCCGCCCGACTTGCCGACCGCACGCGGGATCTTGATCAGAATGTCGCCCGTCTTGATCTTGGCGTTGTCCTTCACCACGACGTGGGCCGAAACGGGCAGGTTGTACTGCTTGACCTCCTCGCCCTCCTTGTTCACGATCTTGATGACGGGGTTCTTGGTCTTGTCCTTCGACTCGATCACCACGCGCTCCGACAGACCCGTCTGCTCGTCGCGCTCCTCGCGGTAGGTGACGCCCTCGATGACGTTCTCGTACACCGCGCGGCCCTCGTACTCCGAGATGATTACGGCGTTGTACGGATCCCACTCGCAGATCATGTCGCCCTTCTGCACCTCGGCGCCGTCGGCCATGAAGAGCACCGAGCCGTAGGGCAGGTTGTGGGTGTAGAGCACGATGTCGGTCTTCGGATCGACGATGCGGAACTCCGACTGACGCGAAATCACGATATCGACCGGCTCGCCCGCGGCGTTCTTGCTCTTCACCGTGCGCAGCTCGTCGATTTCGAGACGGCCCGCATATTTCGACACCACGTTGGTCTCGACGGCGCTGCCGCCGGCCACACCGCCGACGTGGAACGTACGCAGGGTAAGCTGCGTACCCGGCTCGCCGATCGACTGCGCGGCGATCACGCCGACCACCTCGCCTTTCTGCACCATGCGCGCCGTGGCCAGGTTGCGGCCGTAGCACTTGGCGCACACGCCGCGACGCGACTCGCACGTGAGCATCGAACGGATCTCCACCGATTCGAGCGGCGACTTCTCGATCGCCTCGGCGATGTCCTCCGTGATCTCCTCGCCCGCGCGGCAGATGATCTCGCCCGTGAGCGGATGCACCACGTCGTTGAGCGCCGTGCGGCCCAGGATGCGGTCGTAGAGCGTCTGCACCACGTCGTCGTTGCGTTTGATCGCCGTGGCGGTCAGACCGCGCAGCGTGCCGCAATCCTCCTCGTTGATGATGACGTCCTGCGCCACGTCCACCAGACGGCGCGTCAGGTAACCGGCATCGGCCGTCTTCAGTGCGGTATCCGCAAGACCCTTTCGGGCACCGTGCGTCGAGATGAAGTACTCAAGCACCGAAAGACCCTCCTTGAAGTTCGAGAGAATCGGGTTCTCGATGACCTGCTGACCGCCCTCGACGCCCGACTTCTGCGGCTTGGCCATAAGACCTCGCATACCGCTCAGCTGACGGATCTGCTCCTTCGAACCTCGGGCACCCGAGTCGAGCATCATGTATACGGGGTTGAAACCGTCGTCGTCCTTGACCAGCGTGTCGATCACGACCTTGGTCAGCTTCGAGTTGATGTTGGTCCAGACGTCGATGATCTGGTTGTATCGCTCGTTGTTGGTGATCAGACCCATGTTGTAGTCCTCCATGATGGCGTCCGAACGGTCGTAGCCCTCCTGCACCAGCTTCTGCTTCTCCTCGGGGATGATCACCGCGTCGAGGTTGAACGACAGGCCGCCCTGGAATGCCATGCGGTAGCCCATGTTCTTGATGTCGTCGAGGAACGCGGCCACCTTGTCGGCACCGGCCTTCTTCATCACCAGCGAGATGATGTCGCGCAGCGAACGCTTCGTCAGCACCTCGTTGATGAAGCCCACCTCCTCGGGCACCACCTGGTTGAAGAGGATGCGGCCGATGGTCGTCTCCTTAAGCACGCGCACCAGTTCGCCGGCTTCGTTCAGGTCGTTCACCATGCACTTGACCTGTGCGTGGAGGTCGGCGCGGCCCTCGTTGTAGGCGATGATCGCCTCCTCGGGACCGTAGAAGCAGAGCCCCTCGCCCTTCACGCCCTTGCGGGGCTTGGTGATGTAGTACAGACCGAGGACCATGTCCTGCGACGGCACCGTGATCGGCGCGCCGTTGGCGGGGTTGAGCACGTTGTGCGATCCGAGCATCAGCATCTGGGCCTCCAGGATGGCGGCATTGCCCAGCGGCAGGTGCACGGCCATCTGGTCGCCGTCGAAGTCGGCGTTGAACGCCGTACATGCCAGCGGATGCAGCTGCATGGCCTTGCCCTCGATCAGCTTGGGCTGGAACGCCTGGATACCCAGACGGTGCAGCGTCGGAGCACGGTTCATCAGCACCGGATGGCCCTTGATGACGTTCTCCAGGATGCCCCAGATCACCGGATCCTTGCGGTCGATGATCTTCTTGGCCGACTTCACCGTCTTCACGATGCCGCGCTCGATGAGCTTGCGGATCACGAACGGCTTGTAGAGCTCGGCGGCCATATCCTTCGGGATACCCATCTCGTGCATCTTCAGCTCGGGGCCGACCACGATGACCGAACGCGCCGAGTAGTCCACGCGCTTACCGAGCAGGTTCTGGCGGAAGCGGCCCTGCTTGCCCTTGAGCGAGTCCGACAGCGACTTGAGCGGCCGGTTCGACTCGTTCTTCACGGCATTGCTCTTGCGCGAGTTGTCGAAGAGCGAATCCACGGCCTCCTGCAACATGCGCTTCTCGTTGCGCAGGATCACCTCCGGCGCCTTGATCTCGATCAGACGCTTCAGACGGTTGTTGCGGATGATGACGCGGCGGTAGAGGTCGTTCAGGTCCGACGTGGCGAAGCGGCCGCCGTCCAGCGGCACCAGCGGACGCAGCTCGGGCGGAATCACCGGGATCACGTTGAGCACCATCCACTCGGGTTTGTTGCGGCCGTTCGAGGCACGGAACGACTCGATGACGTTCAGGCACTTGAGCGCCTCGCTCTTACGCTGCTGCGAAGTCTCGGTCGTGGCCTTGTGGCGCAGCGCGTAGGACATCGAGTCGAGATCCACCTGCTTGAGCAGGGTGTAGATCGCCTCGGCGCCCATCTCGGCCACGAACTTGTTCGGGTCGTCGTTGTCGAGGCCCTGGTTGCCCTTCGGCAGGGCGGCCACCACGTCGAGGTACTCCTTCTCCGAGAGGGTCTGCAACCGCTCGATGCCCTGCTCGGCAGCGGCACCGGCGTTGATGACCACGTAACGCTCGTAGTAGATGATCGCCTCCAGCTTCTTCGACGGAATACCCAGCAGGTAGCCGATCTTCGAGGGCAGCGAACGGAAATACCAGATGTGCACCACGGGCACGACCAGCGAAATGTGGCCCATGCGCTCGCGTCGCACCTTCTTTTCGGTCACCTCCACACCGCAGCGATCGCAGACGATGCCCTTGTAACGGATGCGTTTGTACTTACCGCAGTGGCACTCGTAGTCCTTCACCGGACCGAAAATCCGCTCGCAGAACAGACCGTCGCGCTCGGGTTTGTAGGTGCGGTAGTTTATGGTCTCGGGCTTGAGCACCTCGCCGCTCGACTGGGCCAGGATCTCCTCGGGGGAAGCCAGGCCGATCGAAATCCGGTTGTACCCGTTATTGGTTTTATTGTCTTTCGCAAATGACATAATCTATCTATCTTTTTTTCTTATCCACACACTGTAAGGCTTACTCCAACTTGACCGACAAGGCCAGACCGCGCAGCTCGTGCAGCAGCACGTTCATGGCCTCCGGAATGCCCGGACGCGGCAGGTTGTCGCCCTTGACGATCGCTTCGTAAGCCTTCGCACGGCCCATCACGTCATCCGACTTGATCGTCAGAATCTCCTGCAGGATGTTGGCGGCGCCGAAGCCTTCGAGCGCCCACACCTCCATCTCACCGAAACGCTGACCGCCGAACTGGGCCTTACCGCCGAGCGGCTGCTGCGTGATGAGCGAGTAGGGACCGATAGAACGGGCATGCATCTTGTCGTCGATCATGTGGCCCAGCTTGAGCATGTAGATCACACCCACGGTCGCCGGCTGGTCGAACTTCTCGCCCGTGCCGCCGTCGTACAGATAGGTGCGGCCGCTGCGCGGAATGCCCGCCTTGGCCGTGTACTCGTTGATCTGGTCGAGCGACGCGCCGTCGAAAATCGGCGTGGCGAACTTCACGCCCAGCTCGCGGCCGGCCCAGCCCAGCACCGTCTCGTAGATCTGGCCGAGGTTCATTCGCGAAGGCACGCCCAGCGGGTTCAGACAGATATCGACGATCGTGCCGTCCTCCAGGAAAGGCATGTCCTCGTCGCGCACCACGCGGGCCACGATGCCCTTGTTGCCGTGGCGGCCGGCCATCTTGTCGCCCACCTTGAGCTTGCGCTTCTTGGCGATGTAGACCTTGGCCATCTGGATCACGCCCGTCTGCGGCAGCTCGTCGCCGTTCGTGAGGTTGTACTTCTCGCGCTTGATGGCGGCGTCGGCCTTCTTCCACTCGATCGTATAGTTGTTGATCGTGGCCTCGATCAGCGCATCGGTGTGCTCGTCGCCCGTCCAGCGGCAGGTACCCAGGTTGAGGTAGCCCATCGCCACGCCGGTCTTCTCGTCCGACGACTTGCGGGCGATCTCCTCCAGCAGCTTCTGCGAGAACTTCGTGCCGGCCGGATAGAGCTCCAGTCCGAAGTAGTCGGTGATGCCGCACGAGGTCTTGCCCTGAAGCAGCGACCACAGCTTGGCCACCAGGCGCTTCGTGAGTTCGGCGATCTGTCCCGCGAACTTCTCGTCGAGCTGCTCCAGTGCGGCGCGCTCGGCGCTCTTGCTCTTCTTGGCCTCCTTGCCCGCACGGCTGTAAAGCTTGGTGTCGATCACCACGCCGTGCAGCGAGGGCTGCGCCTTCATCGAGGCGTCCTTCACGTCGCCGGCCTTGTCGCCGAAGATGGCGCGCAGCAGCTTCTCCTCGGGCGAAGGATCGCTCTCGCCCTTCGGGGTGATCTTGCCGATCAGGATGTCGCCCGGATGCACGTTGGCGCCGATGCGGATGATGCCGTTGGCGTCGAGGTCCTTGGTCGCCTCCTCGCTCACGTTCGGAATGTCCGACGTGAGCTCCTCGACGCCGCGCTTCGTGTCGCGCACCTCCATGATGTACTCATCGACGTGCACCGACGTGAAGATGTCCTCGCGCTGGATGCGCTCCGAAATCACGATGGCATCCTCGAAGTTGTAACCCTTCCAGGGCATGAACGCCACCTTCAGGTTGCGGCCCAGGGCCAGCTCGCCGTTCTGCGTCGAGTAGCCCTCGGTCAGGATCTGTCCGCGCGTCACCTTCTCGCCCGTCAGCACGATGGGCTTGAGCGTGATCGACGTATTCTGGTTCGTACGGCGATAGCGCGGCAGCACGTAGGTCGTGACCTCGGGTGCGAACGAGGTGAGGATCTCATCCTCCGTACGCTCGTAGCGGATCTCGATCTTCGAGGCGTCGGCGAAGACCACCTCGCCGTCGCCCTCGGCGACGATCTGGATGCGGCTGTCCGAAATCATGTCCTTCTCGATGCCCGTACCCACGATCGGCGACTCGCACGTCACGAGGGGCACAGCCTGGCGCATCATGTTCGAACCCATCAGCGCACGGTTGGCATCGTCGTGCTCCAGGAACGGAATGAGGCTGGCGGCGATCGAAGCGATCTGGTTCGGCGCCACGTCCATCAGATCCACCTCCTTGTCCGTCACCACGGGGAAGTCGGCACCCTCGCGCGCCTTGATGCGGTCGGGCTGGAGGAAGTGACCCGCCTCATCGATGGGCACGTTCGACTGCGCCACGACCTTGCCCTCCTCCTCTTCGGCCGAGTAATATTTGATGTGCGCGTTGTCCATGTCGATCACGCCGTTCTCCACCGTGCGGTAGGGGGTCTCGATGAATCCCATGGGCGAAATCTTCGCATAGACGCACAGCGACGAAATCAGACCGATGTTCGGGCCTTCCGGCGACTCGATCGGGCACAGACGGCCGTAGTGCGTGTAGTGCACGTCGCGCACCTCGAAGCCGGCGCGGTCGCGCGACAGACCGCCGGGACCGAGGGCCGACAGGCGGCGCTTGTGCGTGATCTCGGCCAGGGGGTTGATCTGGTCCATGAACTGCGAGAGCTGCGAGGTGCCGAAGAACGAGTTGATCACGCTCGACAGCGTCTTGGCGTTGATCAGGTCCACCGGCGTGAACACCTCGTTGTCGCGCACGTTCATGCGCTCGCGGATCGTGCGGGCCATGCGCACGAAGCCTACCGAGAACTGGTTCGAAAGCTGCTCGCCCACCGTGCGGACACGACGGTTCGAGAGGTGGTCGATGTCGTCCACCTCGGCTTTCGAGTTGATGAGCTGGATCAGGTACTTGATGATGGCGATGATGTCCTCGCGCGTAAGCGTGCGGATCGCCGGATCGGTATCCATGCCGAGCTTCTTGTTGATGCGGAAACGGCCCACGTCGCCCAGGTCGTAGCGCTTGTCCGAGAAGAAGAGCTTCTCGATCACGTCGCGCGCCGTAGCCTCATCGGGCGGCTCCGAAGCGCGCAGCTGCCTGTAGATGTACACCACGGCCTCCTTCTCGGAGTTGCACGGGTCTTTCTGCAACGTATTGTATATGATGGAAAAGTCGATGCCCGAGGGATTCTCCTTGTGCAGCAGAATCGTCTTGGCACCGCTCTCGATGATCTGATCTATGTGCTCCTCCTCGAGTACGGTCTCGCGGTCCACGATCACGTTGTTGCGCTCGATGGATACCACCTCGCCCGTGTCCTCGTCCACGAAGTCCTCGACCCACGTCGAAAGCACGCGCGCCGCCAGCTTGCGGCCTACGGCTTTCTTGAGCGCCGTCTTCGTCACCTTCACCTCGTCCGCAAGGTCGAAGATTTCGAGAATCTGCTGGTCGGCCTCGTAGCCGATGGCGCGCAACAGGGTCGTGACCGGAAGCTTCTTCTTACGGTCGATGTAGGCGTACATCACGTTGTTGATGTCCGTGGCGAACTCGATCCACGAACCCTTGAACGGGATGATGCGGGCCGAATAGAGCTTCGTGCCGTTCGTATGCATGCTCTGACCGAAGAATACGCCGGGCGAACGATGCAGCTGCGAGACGATCACGCGCTCGGCACCGTTGATGACGAACGTACCGCGCTCGGTCATGTAGGGAATCGTACCGAAATAAACGTCCTGCACCGGAACGCCGAAATCTTCGTGTTCGTCGTCCGTGCAGTAGAGTTTGAGCTTCGCTTTCAGAGGCACGCTGTACGTGAGGCCGCGTTCGAGGCACTCTTCGATCGAATAGCGGGGCGGGTCGATATAGTAGTCGATAAACTCCAGAACGAAGTTGTTCCGGGTATCGGTAATGGGGAAATTCTCCTGAAACACCTTGTACAGCCCCTCGTTCTTACGATTCTCGGCCGTCGTGTCCATCTGGAAAAAGTCACGGAATGATTTGAGCTGTACCTCCAGCAGGTCGGGATAGGGAACCCGGTTCCTCACTGTCGAAAAGCTGACTCTTTGTTGTGTTTTTGTTGCGGACATCGGTAAAATCCAAATTAAGTTGAAGTCTAAGTACTCGCGGGTGATGTTACGCTCCCAAGAAACGGGACCTTTTTATCCCGCTAATGCCCCCGGTGTAAACACATTACACCCCGAGAGCATCCGAAACGCCAAAGATCAGACACAGCTCCTTCCGGCACTTCTGATCTTTAGACCAAGAAAGGCATAGAGCTTACGCTTGCCGTAAGCCCTATACCTGCATTGTCTGAAACGTAATAAGCAGCAGAACTACTTAACTTCAACTTCAGCACCTGCCTCCTCGAGCTGACCCTTGATCGACTCAGCCTCCTCCTTGGAAACACCTTCCTTGATGGCCTTCGGAGCGCCGTCTACCAGAGCCTTAGCGTCGCCCAGCGACAGACCTGCGAGCTCCTTGACAACCTTGATCACCTGGAGCTTGGCCTGACCTGCGCTCTTCAGAATCACGTCAAACGACGTCTTCTCGGCAGCAGCAGCCTCGCCAGCACCGGCTGCGGGAGCAGCAACTGCAACAGCTGCGGCAGCGGGTTCAATGCCGTACTCCTCCTTGAGGACGGTAGCCAATTCGTTTACCTCCTTAACCGTCAAATTTACCAGTTCTTCAGCCAGTTTCTTTACATCTGCCATAGTTGTAATCTTTATTAATTTTGTTTTGATTCTTAAGTTAATTGTTACGTGTTTCGAGCGTCTTCACGAGGCCCGCAATCTTTTGGCCTGCATTACCCTGCAGAGCGGAAATAACATTCTTCGCCGGGGATTGCAGCAACAGCACGATATCGCCGATAAGCTCCTCCTTGCTCTTGATGCTGCACAGGGTGTCGAGCTGATTGTCGCCTACGTATACGCTGCCCTCTACGAATGCCGCCTTCAGTACGGGTTTCTCCGACGTCTTGCGGAACTCCTTGATGAGCTGCGCGGGGGCCTTGGCCACCTCCGTAAACATGATCGAGGTCGAACCCTCCAATACTTTCACCAGATCAGCATCCGCTTTCTCGGCCTTCTCAAGTGCCTTGCACAACAAGGTGTTCTTGACGACCACCAGCTTCACGCTGCTCTCGAAGCACTTGCGGCGCAGAGCCGCCGTCTGCTCCGCATTGAGCGTCGCGATGTCGGTCAGATAGAAGTGGGGATACTCGTTGAGCAGAGCGGCAAGGTTGTCGATTACAACCAGTTTTTCTTCCTTTGTCATTCTCTAAGTTCCTCCCTCTATTTAGTTTCTACTGATTTGGAATCAATCTGCACGCCGGGGCTCATCGTGGTCGAGAGATAGATGCTCTTCACGTAAGCACCCTTGGCAGCAGCCGGTTTCAGCTTGAGAATCATGCTCAGCACCTCGTTCGCATTGTCTGCGATCTGATCTGCCGAGAACGAAATTTTACCGACCGAAGTGTGGATGATACCGAACTTATCGACCTTGAAGTCGATCTTACCCGATTTCACCTCAGTGACAGCCTTGCCGACCTCCATGGTCACCGTACCCGTCTTGGGGTTCGGCATCAGACCGCGGGGACCGAGAATACGGCCCAGCGCGCCGACCTTGCCCATGACGTTGGGGGTCGTGATGATCACATCGACATCCGTCCAGCCGCCTTTGATCTTCTCCACATACTCGTCCAGACCTACGAAGTCGGCACCTGCGGCTTTCGCCTCGGCCTCCTTCTCGGGAGTACAGAGCACCAGCACGCGCACGGTCTTACCCGTTCCGTGGGGAAGGGTCACCACGCCGCGAACCATCTGGTTGGCCTTGCGGGGATCGACGCCCAAACGCACGTCGATATCGACCGAAGCATCGAACTTCGTGAAAGTGATTTCCTTCAGAAGAGCGGCGGCCTCCGTAAGTCTGTAAGCCTTCTGGGCATCCACCTTCGCGTAGGCAACTTTTTGATTTTTCGTCAATTTACTCATCTCTGTAATCTCAATTACATGTTAGGAAATTCACCCACCACGTTGATACCCATGCTGCGGGCCGTACCCGCAACCATGCGCATGGCGGCTTCGATGGTGAAGCAGTTCAGGTCGGGCATCTTGTCCTGAGCGATCTCGCGGACCTGATCCCACGTTACCTGGCCGACCTTGTCGCGGTTGGGCTGTGCCGAACCCGACTTGAGCTTGGCCGCTTCCTTCAGCTGAATGGCTACGGGCGGCTGTTTAACAACGAAGTCGAACGACTTATCGCTATAAACTGTGATGATGACCGGAAGAACCTTTCCTGCCTTGTCCTGCGTGCGGGCATTGAACTGTTTGCAGAAGTCCATGATATTGACTCCTTTCGAACCCAATGCCGGACCGACCGGGGGAGAAGGGTTGGCAGCACCACCTTTGATCTGCAATTTGATAAATGCAGCAACCTCTTTTGCCATAATTTTCCTTGGTTTATTATTCTTTTTCTACTTGTGTGAAACTCAACTCCATGGGAGTCTTGCGCCCGAATATCTTCACCGATACCGTGAGTTTCTTGCGCTCGTTATCGACAGTCTCAATGGTACCTTGGAAGCTTGAGAAAGGACCGTCCGTAACTTTGACGGTCTCGCCGATAAAGAAGGGTATTTCGTTCTCTTCCTCCACCGAGCTCAGCTCATCGACACGGCCCAAAATGCGGCTCACCTCCTGCGGACGCAGCGGGGTGGCGATCATCTTGCGGCTGTCTTCCTTCGTATCGCCGAGGAATCCGAGCACGTTGGGGGTATTACGAATGATCATGGGAATCTGTCCGACGAATGCGGCCTCGATCAACACGTAGCCGGGATAAGAGACTTTCTCTTTCGAGATTATCTTACCGTTGCGGATGGTGTAAACCTTCTCCGTGGGGATCAGAACCTGGGAAATGTAATCCTCAAGGTGGTTGTGTCGGATTTCGGACTCGATATACTCTTTGACCTTGTTCTCCTTACCGCCCACCGCACGGATCACATACCATTGTTTGGCTACTTCACTCATTACTCGCTACACAAATTAACGGCCTACACTGGCAAGGAACTTGTAGACTTGGGCGAGGATCGTCTCGAACGACATATCCATCACCAGCACTACAAGAGCGAAGATGACCGACGCCACCATCACGACGACCGTGGAGTTCTGCAACTGGCCGAAAGTAGGCCACGTCACCTTGTTTACAAGCTCGTTGTAAGACTCTTTAATGTAGTTGAACATAATTACCTGTTTTATTTAGCAGGAGCAGAGAGATTCGAACTCCCATCAACGGTTTTGGAGACCGCTATTCTACCCTTGAACTATGCTCCTTTATTGGGAAGCGCCGCCCGGAAGTGACGCTTCCCGTTGTTCGGATCGACTCCGATTACTTCACGATCTTCAGGATCTGACCTGCACCGACCGTACGGCCGCCCTCGCGGATTGCGAAACGCAGACCCTCGTTCAGAGCGACGGGGTAGATCAGCTGAACCTTGATCGTCACGTGGTCGCCCGGCATCACCATGTCTACGCCATCGGGCAGGTGAACCTCACCGGTAACGTCCATCGTACGCAGGTAGAACTGGGGACGATACTTGTTGTGGAACGGCGTGTGACGGCCACCCTCTTCCTTCTTCAGGATGTAGACCTCAGCCTCGAACTCGGTGTGCGGGGTGATCGAACCCGGCTTGGCCACTACCATACCGCGCTTAACCTCTTTCTTGTCGATACCGCGGAGCAGCAGACCTACGTTGTCGCCGGCCTCGCCCTCGTCGAGCAGCTTGCGGAACATCTCGACACCCGTACAGGTCGAAGTCAGCGTCTTCTCCTCGAGACCTACGATCTCGACGGGATCGCCAACGTGAACGATACCGGTCTCGATACGACCCGTAACCACGGTACCGCGGCCGGTGATCGAGAACACGTCCTCGACAGGCATCAAGAACGGCTTCTCGTTCTCACGCTGCGGGATGGGCACGTACTCGTCTACGGCAGCCATCAGCTCCATGATCTTCTCCTCCCATGCAGCCTCGCCGTTCAGACCGCCGAGAGCCGAGCCGCGGATGATGGGGCAGTTGTCGCCATCGAACTCATATTTGTTCAGCAGGTCGCGAACCTCCATCTCGACCAGGTCGAGCATCTCGGGGTCATCGACCATATCGCACTTGTTCAGGAACACGACGATACGGGGAACGTTCACCTGACGGGCGAGCAGCACGTGCTCGTTGGTCTGGGGCATCGGACCGTCGGTTGCGGCAACTACGAGAATCGCACCGTCCATCTGAGCAGCACCCGTAACCATGTTCTTCACATAGTCGGCGTGGCCCGGGCAGTCTACGTGCGCATAGTGGCGGTTGGCCGTCTGATACTCGACATGCGAGGTGTTGATCGTAATACCGCGCTCCTTCTCCTCGGGGGCGTTGTCGATCGAATCGAACGAACGGAGCTCCGAAAGACCATTCTTAGCCAAAACGGTCGTAATAGCGGCGGTAAGGGTGGTCTTACCGTGATCGACGTGTCCGATGGTACCGATGTTCACATGCGGTTTCGAACGGTCAAATTTCTCTTTTGCCATAGCACAAAAAATATTAAAGTTTTATAAAATCGTCCTTAACGTTTCAACTGCAAGAACGGGCAGCACGGAATCCTCCCGACTATCGGAGGTTCTCGCAGAACCCCGGAAGATCACCGCACCACACGCGCTTCGCATTCGAGAGCGGAAGACGAGGCTCAAACTCGCGACCCTTAGCTTGGAAGGCTAATGCTCTATCAACTGAGCTACTTCCGCAAAAACACACCGTACCCGAACACCCTCCCCCGCTACGACAAAAACCCGCATTGCGGGCCTCCTGTCTTCGAACCGGGAATCATAGTTCCGAGACGGTTTCATCGTGGGAAGTGATGGATTCGAACCACCGAAGGCGTAAGCCAGCAGATTTACAGTCTGCCCCATTTGGCCACTCTGGTAACTTCCCTTATCTTTCACTCTATTGACACAGGAGCCGATGGAGGGATTCGAACCCCCGACCAGCTGATTACAAATCAGCTGCTCTGGCCAACTGAGCTACATCGGCATTTTACTACCGTTTTGGACTACAAAAGTAGGTATAAAAAATTTAACGACCAAATTTTCGGTCAAAAATTTTCTACTTGCTTCAAAGAACCGGTGCGAACCGACGCCCAAACGGAGTCGAATCGGATGCAAAGGTAGCAAAAGTTTTGAATTCGACAACATACTGCCCGTAAAAAATACGCACAAAAAGCATCTGCCGGATATACCTATATATATTATATAACCAGCGGCCCGCAGCCACGCTCGCCAAAGCACCACACAAACCCGACCCACCGACCGACAAGCCACCCTCCGCAACCGAAACAAACGCCCCGAGCCGAAGACTACCGCAAAACCGATGGATATATAAAAAAGAAACAGCAACAGGGGGTCGGTGCGCCTCTTCACCGCCTGCAGAGTGCAGGATCTGTTGCTGTGAACCATTATAGAGGAATTTCTCTCCTCGTTTCATGTGCAAAGGTAAGTAATTTTTTCAAAGTTACAATATTTTATAGAGTTTTTTTCTGATTTTTTCCACCCAACCCCACAACCCCCCCCCTGCCGGAAACACACCCGCAACCACCAGACAACGAAAAAAGAACATCCATACAAAAGAAATAATATACTATGTATTGCACAGTACATAAAAATGCATTATATTTGCAGCACACAAGTAGAGCGGGCGGAAGACCGCCGGAGAAATCCGACCGGGCACGGGCCGAAACGACGCCGCCCGGACCGGTCCTCGCAGCCAAGCCGCAAAACGTCCCGCCCGCCTGCTCGAAAAAAAAACAATAGAAAACCGATTCGTTATGAACCGCCAAACCTACAAAGACCTCATCCGGCCCACCGACGACCGCATAATCGCCGGCGTATGTGCGGGCCTGGCCGACTTCTTCGGCCTGGACTCCTCCACCGTACGTCTCGCCACCCTGCTGCTGATCCTCTTCGGCGGACTCTCGCTCTGGGTCTACATCATCCTGTGGATCATCGTGCCGAGCGCACCCCGAAGGTAAACCGCCCGCCCCATGACCGCAGAAAACGCCAAATCGCAGATGCGCAAGGGCACGCTGGAGTATTGCATTCTGGCGATCCTCTCGCGCGGCGACTCCTACGCCCCGAAGATCCTCGCGGAGCTCAAGCGCTCCGAGATGATCGTCGTGGAGGGCACGCTCTACCCGATCCTCACACGGCAGAAGAATGCGGGACTGCTCTCCTACCGCTGGGAAGAGTCGCCGCAAGGCCCCCCCCGCAAATACTATTCGCTGACCCCCGAGGGCCGCGAGTACCTGCGGGCGCTCGACGAAGCCTGGGATGACCTCGTGCTGCAAATCGACCGCATCCGCCACGGCGGCGCGTCCCCGGCCGACGCATCGCCCGCCCCGAACTACGAATACGAATCCTAAACACCCCGCAACGATGAAAAAAACCGCTCTCATCCTCCTGACCATCTTTCTGACCGCCGTAGCCTGCGCATGCGGCTGTACGACGCGCCCCGCACTGAAAGGCAGCGGCCGCATCATCACCAAGGAGCTGCCGGCCCCGGAGTTCCACACGCTGCACGCCTCGAACGCGATCGACGTCTACCTTACGGACAAAGGCGACAAAATCCGCATCGACGCCGACGACAACCTGATGAAATACGTGACGGTCGATGCGCACGACGGCATCCTGCGCATCGGACTCGACCACCGCAACGTCCGCCACCGCCACATCACCGTCACGGTGCCCACCGACGGCACGATCCGCAGCCTGCGCGCCGCCTCGGACGCCACGATCCTCTCCGAAACCGCCCTGCGGGGCGACGAGGTGACACTGACCGCTTCGAGCAGCGGCGAAATCGCGGTCGCCGTCACGGCCCGCGCCTGCACGCTCGACGCGTCGAGCAGCGGCGAAATCAAAGCCGGAATCCACGCCGACAACTGCACGATCGAGGCTTCGAGCAGCGCCGAGATCGAAGTGATTGCCTACGTCACAGGCCGGTGCGACCTCCGCACCTCCAGCGCCGCGGAGGTGACGCTGCGCGGCGAAGCGGCCGAATGTGTCGCACGATGCGGCTCGGCATCGGAACTCGACGCCGAGGAGTTCGCGGTCCGCACCTTCGACATCGAGGCGAAGAGCGCCGCAAAGGCCGAAATTCACTGCACGGAGCGCCTCCGCGCCGCGGCATCGAGTGCCGCAACCATCGAGTACCGGGGCGACTGCACCACGGACATCCGCCAGTCAAGCGCCGGCTCCGTCCGCCGCGAGCACTGATCCCCGGCACACGCAACAAAGAACCCGCACACACGACAAACCGATACGCACATGAAAGAGGTCATCAAATGCAGCATCGCCGGCGTGGCTTTCACCCTCGACACCGATGCCTACGACACCCTTCGTCGCTACCTCGACACCCTGAACGACACCTACCGCACCACCCCCGACGGCCCGGAGATCGTGGCCGACATCGAGGCGCGAATCGCCGAACTGATCCTCACCGCCCAGGACGGCTCGCGGGTGGTCGATCTGCCGCTCATCCGCAACATCATCGCCCAGCTGGGCACCCCCGAGGACATCAGCGGCCACGGGGAGTCGCCCGCCGACGGCACGCCGCGCATTCCGCGGCGCTTCTACCGCGACACGGCGAACGCCCGGCTGGGCGGCGTATGCTCCGGCGTGGGCCGCTACTTCGACATCGACCCCGTGTGGATCCGCCTGGCCTTCTTCCTGCCGCTGCTCTGCTCCTTCTTCGGCTGGATTCCGCTCGTGGGCTGGACCGGACCGATCATGGGCAACCTGTTCTTCATCTTCACCGTCTGCTACTGCGTGGCCTGGTTCGTCGTGCCGGCCGCACGCTCGCCCCGCCAGAAGCTCGAAATGAACGGTGAGCGCATCACGGCGCAGTCGATCCGCGAAACCGCCGCCGCGAGCAACGACGCCGACCGCAAGGCCAAACCCATCGTGGCGGACGCCGTGTCGGCTCTGGGCCAGGTGGTGCTGATCGCCATGAAGATCGTCGCCGGCCTGCTGGTCTTCGGACTGATCCTCACGGCCTGCGGCCTGATCATCGGACTCTTCGCCGTGGCGGTGAGCGGTCCCGAGCTGTTCGCCCACAGCCCGCTCCACGACTCGGACACCTGGATCGTCCTGCTGGGCATCGGCATTGCTCTGCTTCCGGTGCTGATGCTGATCTACGTGCTGATGTGCCTGATCGCTTCGCGCAAGCCGGGCGGCAGGATCGTGCTGGCATTCTTTCTGGTGTGGATGTGCGTCGTCGCGGCCTGCAGTATCCTCGCCGTGCGCGGCAACATTCCCCGCCGCATGCTGCACCGGCGGGCGAAGATCGAACGCATCATGCAGACCGAAGTGGTGCTCGACGGCGACTCGACCACCGTGGGCAACCTGCTCCGCGACCACGAACGCGTGGAGTCGGTGCTGAACACCGAGGAGCACACGCTCCGCATTTCGGTGCCCGACCGCCACATCGACATCTCGGTCGATAAGAACAACGCCTCGGTCACGGTGACCGAGGAGGAGGACGACGACTGACCCGACCGGCCCGCCGCCGGGGCCCCGGACCGCCCGCCGCACGGGACGAGTCCGGGCCGCCGACGTACGGCAGGTGCGGACACCGCGGAGCGGAGCGCCCCGGCCTCCCGCCCGAAGAAATCGCCGGAACTCCGACGGGAGCTCCGGCGCCGTGTTTGCGGATGCGAAAAAATTGCGTATCTTTGAACGGTTTTCCTCACCCGGCAACCCCCCATGCGGCACGTACGATGCATCGGACACGCACGCCGTGCCGCGTCAAAACGGCGGCGGACGGTCACCGCGAAACGGCGGCGTCCGGCCGGGCGACGTCAGGGGAGGCGCCGGGCGAAAACGACCGCAAACAAGCGAACGAATATGGCTGAAATAAAATGCATCGGCATCCTGACCTCGGGCGGCGACGCCCCGGGCATGAACGCCGCGATCCGCGCCGTCACGCGCACGGCGATCTACCGGGGCTTCACCGTAAAAGGCATCCTGCGCGGTTACCGCGGCCTGGTGAACGACGAGATCATCGAGCTGAAATCGCAGAGCGTGAGCAACATCATACAGCAGGGCGGCACGATGCTCAAGACCGCACGCTGCCGTGAGTTCGAAACCTCCGAAGGACGCCGCACGGCCTACGAACACATGACGGCCGCCGGCATCGACGCCCTGGTGGTCATCGGCGGCGACGGCTCGCTCACGGGCGCCTCGATCTTCGCCCGCGAATACAACGTGCCGATCGTGGGGCTGCCCGGCACCATCGACAACGACCTGGGCGGCACCGACACCACCATCGGCTACGACACGGCGCTCAACACCATCATGGAGGCGGTGGACAAGCTGCGCGACACGGCTTCGAGCCACGAACGGCTCTTCTTCGTGGAGGTGATGGGCCACACGGCGGGCTACCTGGCCCTCAACGGCGCCATCGCCACGGGCTGCGAAGCGGCCATCATCCCCGAAATGGAGACCGAGGTCGATCAGCTGGGCGAACTCATCAACCACGGCTTCCGCAAGAGCAAGAACTCGGCGATCGTGCTCGTGGCCGAAAACCCCCGCACGGGCGGCGCCATGGGCCTGGCCGAGCGCGTGAAGCAGGAGTTCCCGCAGTACGACGCGCGCGTGACGATCCTGGGCCACATCCAGCGGGGCGGCTCGCCCACGGCCCTGGACCGCATCCTGGCCTCGCGCCTGGGCGAAGCGGCCATCGAGGCCATCCTCGAAGGCCAGCGCAACGTGATGATCGGCACGCAGAACGGCCGCATCGTCTACGTCCCCTTCCAGAAAGCCATCCGCCACGACAAGACCATCGACCGCGACGACCTCGACCTGGTGCGCATCCTGTCGATCTGACGCCGCACGGCACCCACGACACGAAACCCATACCCGAACATAAAGAAATGAAACGCGTAATAGGAATCGGCAATGCCCTCACGGACATGCTCGTAAACCTCAATTCGGATACCGTGCTCGACCGGTTCCGCCTGCCCAAAGGCTCGATGAGCCTCGTCGATACGCAGCTCCAGACCGAAATCTCGAAGTCGGTGGCCGGACTGCCCTACTCGCTCTCGCTCGGCGGCTCGGCCGGCAACACCATCCGCGCCATGGCCCGCCTGGGCTGCCAGGTGGGATTCATCGGCAAGGTGGGTCCCGACACCACGGGCGACTTCTTCATCCGGGCGCTCGACAACCTCGGCATCGAACCCCACGTCTTCCGCGGCACGGAGCGCTCGGGCAAGTGCGTGTCGCTCATCTCGCCCGACGGCGAGCGCACGATGGTCACCCACCTGGGCGCGGCGCTCGAACTCTCGGCCGCCGAGCTCGGCCCCGCACTCTTCGCGGGCTACGACTGCCTCTACGTCGAGGGCTACCTGGTCCAGGACCACGCCCTAATCCGCGGCGCCGTGCAGACCGCCAAGGCATGCGGTCTCCAGGTCGCGATCGACTTGGCGAGCTTCAACATCGTGGACGAAAACCGCGACTTCCTGCGCGCGCTGGTCGCCGAACACGTGGACATCCTCTTCGCCAACGAGGACGAAGCCAAGGCCTTCACCGGCGAGGCGGAGCCGCTCAACGCCCTGCAAAGCATCTCGGAGCTGTGCCCGCTGGCCGTGGTCAAGATCGGCACGCGCGGCGCGCTGATCAAGAACGGCGGCGAGGTGGTGCACGTGGGCATCATGGCCGCCGCAAAACGCGTGGACACCACGGGCGCCGGCGACTTCTACGCCGCGGGCTTCCTCTCGGGCCTCTGCTCGGGTCTCACGCTGCGCCAGTGCGGCACGATCGGCGCCATCACCGCCGGCAAGGTCATCGAGGTCGTGGGCACCACCTTCGGCGAGGAGGCGTGGGACGACGTCTTCCGTCTCGTCCGCAAGGTCGAACACGAGAAGTACCTCTTCTGACCGGCGCATCCGGGAAAAAGCAACGGGCCGGTCTGCCATGGCAGACCGGCCCGTCTCCCTGTCCGAGCCTCCGGCAACCTCCCGGCGGACGCGGCCCTGCGCATGCACCAAAAGGCGCGGACCGCGGCGGCGCAGAGTCACTCCCGCCCGAGGGACGCGAACAATCCGCAGGCGATGCGGTAGCGCATGCGCAGCAGGCGCACGGCACGGCACGGCCGCATCGTGCAGGCGAGCACGAGCGTCGCACACCATTTGCACCCCTCCCGCACCACGGCGCCGGCATAGCGTCCGTCGCGCCGCGCGCGCAGCTGCTGGCTGACGCCGACGTTGTAGGCAAGGCGCGAAAGGTAGTCGTCGGTGAGCTTTTCGGGCGGGATGATGTGCCACATGACCGCATCGGGCACGTACCAGCACCGCTCGCCCGCACGCGCCAGCCGCGCGAAGAGGTCGTTCTCCTCGCCCCCGATCAGACGCCCGCCCACGCGGCCCAGCGCCGGGTCGAAGCCACCGTAGCGCTCCACGGCCGTGCGGCGCAGGGCCATGTTGCCGCCCCCGGGGATGCGGCCCGCGGGGAAGAGACGCACCCGGTCGCCCAGGTCGAGCGGGTTGGCCACCGGGCGCTCCACGTAGCGCGACATCCACGCCGGCCTCCCGGCCGGATACTCGGGTATGATGCGCCCCCCGGCCGCCACGGCGTCGGGATGGGTGTCGAAAAAGCGGATGTAGGCCGCGACGAACCCGGGGTTGATGCGCTCGTCGTCGTCGATGATGGCCAGGTATTCGCCCCGCGCGGCCGCGATGCCGCAGTTGCGCGCATGGGAAAGCCCCTGGCGCGGCTCGCGCACCATGCGCAGCGCAAAGGCCGGGTGGCGCGCCGCGAAGTCGGCGAAGCGCGCCTCCGTATCGTCCTGCGAGTTGTTGTTCACCACCACGCACTCCCACAGCGCGGGCGGCGCGTCCTGCGCCACGACGGACTCCAGCGCCTCCAGCAGCGGACGCGCACGGTTGTAGGTGGCGATTATGAGCGAAAGCCGTATCATCGTGTAAAAGTAACCATTTCCCGTGCAAAGAAAAACAAATTATCGCCGAAAAACTTGTCGGAGCATCAAAAATAACTACCTTTGTAGTCATAAATGAACAAACCGAAACGAAACTATGTCTAAAATCTTCCGTTTTCTCCTGCTGCCCGCCGTGCTGCTGAGCGCGCTCTTCACGGCCCAGGCACAACAGAACGTCGAATGGAAAAGCGAAGTCGAGTCGCTCGGTGACGGCAACTACCGCATCGTGCTCACGGCCGCGATTCCGGAGCGTTTCCACATGTACGACATGGGGCCCTACGACGAAATGGGTCCCAACGCCACCGTCATCACCTTCGCACCCGAGTCGGGCGCCCGCCTGACCGGCGAGGTGGAGCAGCTCACCGCTCCCCACCGCTACTACGACGACATCTACGAGATGGAGATCGGCACGTTCGAAGGCACGGCACGGTTCGCGCAGAACATCCTGCTGACCGAGCCCGAGGCCACCGTGAAAGCCACCGTCGAGTGGATGATCTGCGACGATTCGAGCTGCATGCCCCTCACCGACGAGGAGCTGACGATCACCGTGGAGGGTACGCCCGCGTCGGCCGCAGCCATCGAGGCTGCCGGCGCGCAGACCGAAACTCCGGCCGTCGAGACCAAGGACGCCGTGGGCGGCAACGGTTCGATCTGGGCGCTCATCATCGAGGCGATCCTCTGGGGCTTCGCCATGCTGCTGACCCCCTGCGTGTTCCCCATGGTGCCGATGACCGTATCCTTCTTCATGAAGGGCTCGGGCAGCCAGGCCAAGGGACGCTTCAACGCCTTCATGTACGGCATCTTCATCGTACTGCTCTACACCGTACCCATCGCCGCGCTGATCCTCATCACGCGTGTCGTGGGCGGCGACGCCGTGACGGCCGACATCTTCAACTGGCTGGCAACGCACTGGCTGCCGAACGTGATCTTCTTCATCGTCTTCATGGTCTTCGCCGCTTCGTTCTTCGGCGCGTTCGAGATCACGCTCCCCAGCTGGATGGTGAACAAGAGCGACAGCAAGGCCGACAACAAGAGCCTCGGAGGCATCTTCTTCCTGGCCCTGACCCTCGTGCTGGTATCGTTCTCGTGCACGGGACCGATCGTCGGCTCGGTGCTCATCAAGTCCACGTCGGGCGGCGACATCTGGTCGCCGATCATCACCATGCTCGCTTTCTCGATTGCTTTCGCCCTGCCCTTCACGGTATTCGCGTTCTTCCCCTCGATGCTGAAGAACCTGCCCAAGAGCGGCGGCTGGCTCAATTCGGTGAAGGTCGTGCTGGGCTTCATCGAGGTTGCGCTCGGCATGAAGTTCCTCTCGGTCGCCGACCAGACCTACCACTGGGGCCTGCTCGACCGTGAGGTCTACCTGGCCATCTGGATCGTAGTCTTCGCTCTGCTGGGTCTCTACCTGCTGGGCAAGATCAAGTTCGCACACGACAGCGACATGCCCTACCTGAGCGTGGGCCGTCTGACGCTGGCCATCGTCGTGCTGAGCTTCGTGGTCTACCTCATCCCCGGCATGTGGGGCGCACCGCTCAAGGCCCTCTCGGGCTACCTGCCCCCCGTCACGACCCAGGACTTCGTCCTCGGCGCCAACACGGGAACCGTTGCTGCCGAATCGACGCAGCACAAGGCCAAATACAGCGACTTCCTGCACCTGCCCCACAACCTCGACGGTTTCTTCGACCTGAAGGAAGCCGAGGCCTATGCCGCCGAGGTGAACAAGCCGATCTTCATCGACTTCACGGGTCACGGCTGCGTGAACTGCCGCGAAATGGAGGCCCGCGTGTGGTCCGACCCCGAGGTGCTGTCGATCCTGCGCAACGACTACGTGATCGTGGCGCTCTATGCCGACGACAAGAAAGTCCTGCCCGAGGACGAGTGGGTGACCACCGAGTCGGGCAAGGTGCTGAAGAGCCTCGGCAAGATCAACTCGCACTATGCACTGACGACCTACGGCGTGAACGCCCAGCCCTACTACGTACTCCAGGGCCGCGACGGCAAGATCCTCGTGCAGCCCCGCGGTTACGATCTGAGCATCGAGAACTTCGTGGACTACCTGCGCAGCGGCGTCGAAGCCTACAAGCAGCAGGGCGAGTAACCTCGCGCCAGACACATACGGAAAAAAGGGGACCTTCAGAGAAGGTCCCCTTTTTCGATGCATGTGGCAGTCCGCACCGCGCCGGCCGGCATGCAGGCCTCTTGAATTTTTTCGCCGAAGCGCTCAAGGCACGTCCGACGGTTCCGGCCGGTACGGCCGGGCCATGCATGCCGTTCGAGCGATCGGACTTACCGAGCCGGGACGGTCCGCACCGTCCGCACCGTCCGCACCGTCCGCACCGTCCGCACCGTCCGCACCGTCCGC
>Ga0209064_1001147_pt1 | contig 46411 bp, 39 predicted proteins | sample Inofromicrocosms_FD_187498 | JGI IMG/M metagenome (GOLD analysis project Ga0209064, IMG submission 187498) | Mouse cecum microbial communities from Vienna, Austria - Inoculum for glucosamine and mucus D2O microcosms (SPAdes) (version 2) | ecosystem: Host-associated > Mammals > Digestive system >...
GTATTCTTTATCGCCGCTTGGACAATCGTTAAAGCCTATTTTGGATGCTATGTACGTTTGGGGAACAAATTATAAAACAAGTGAGTAAAACAAAAACCGCCGATAGAGTTTGTTTGCTCTATCGGCGGTTGCCGTTTCTATCATATTATGTTCGGCTACCTAACTTGATTAGGTTTACATCTTTCATTTTTATACCGCTCGACTTCGGCGGTTTTACTTATTCCGTATCTTTCAACGGCTATCCCTATACAATTTATCGGGACTCTTTATTATTCGATTGTTTATTCAGTTGTGATTGTTGCCATTCGGCGTAGTCTTTTTGTCCTTGCTCGGACGACAGATATTCCTGCATTATCGGAAGCAATACTCGCGCAAGCGATTCTAGCTGATATTCGGGAATATCAAAGTCGGTCTTGGGTTGTTGTTTCTTTGTCGGCATAGTTTACTCGATACGTTTTCCTCCTATAAAATTCACTTCGACCACCAATTCTTTGACGATGGTACGGGCGGCTTTTGTTTGCTTTCAAAGAGTGCGTTGTAAGCCGATGGGTTTTCGCGTTCTAACTTTGCAAGCAGTTCAAGTGCTTTTGCCGCTCGGACTTTGTATGCTTTGAGTTCTTTGTTCTCTTTGTCAATGTCAAGCGTTTCCTGCATTACCTTGTCTAACCGCTTTTTAAGGTCGGCGTTGTCTGCGGTTACGGCTACGATTTGCTTTCGCATTCCGCTTTTGCTGTGGGCAAATTCGCCTTGCTCGGCTTGCCGTAACGCTTCCGAATATTCTTCCGCTTCGGCGCGTTTTTGTTCGGCGGCTTCTATAATCTTTCTTGCCTTATAGTCCGCAGTAGAGTAGTGTTCGGCTTCGCTTCCGGGCTTGCCCCTGTCAAGTCCGTATTTCTCTCCGACTTCTTTCCAGAACTCCGTTTGTAATGCCGCAAGTTTTCCGTCAAACAAATCTTTCGCGCATAGCTTTCCGTTGGTAATCGGTATAAGGTTTAAGTGTATATGCGGATTTGTTTCGTCCATATGCACGATAGCCGACAACACGTTTTCTTCGCCGTACTTGTCTTGAAAGAACTTGACGCAATCCCGAAAGAAAGCAAACTGTTTTTCCTTCGTGGACACCTTGAAAAATTCGGGACTTGCACCGAGAACAAACGACACAATATATACGGCATCCGAGCGCACCTTGCGTTTCAAATGCAGTCTTGCAATTCGTTCTTCGATAACGTCCATATACCTTCCCGACGGAGTTACAATGTGGTAGTTGTCTTTCGTCCGCGAACTGTCTATTTGCGGGTTGGTCGCTTGATAATATTCGTCGCGTTCGTTTTCTTCTTCGACGTCTGTAACGGCGTCCTTTTTCAGTTTCTTTAAGTTGCAAATGATATAAATAGTTTCGTCCTCCTAATGACTTAAAATTTTGAAGTGTAGCTCACTACACTTATTTCGCTTCGCTACATAAGTTTCGTTCGCCCTGCGGGGCTTTCGTCCACAGAACGATAGAACTTTGCTTACCGTTTGATTGCCGTATTAAGGCGGTCTTATTGTCATAGATTTACCTCCGAATTGTTAGTTTTTATATCTTCGTCCACGCAAGAAAGCGCGGGATAGATACCGTAAAATAGGCGCGAAAAAAGCCGCTGAACGCTTAACGTTTCACCGACTTCTAACCGTATTTAGCAACATTAAATTGCTCTATGGTGGTTAGCCATTCTATGGAATTGTTAGTAATGTTTTAGCTCAAAAGACACTCCTTAACCGAAAAAATTGTACACTTATAAAAGCCTATCACGGCGCGTCAAAACAAACTTCGCTTTCAACAGTTTGTGCAAGCGCAAACTGTAATTTCGCTACGTTGTTTTTCCTTTTCCCAAAAAGTTCTTCGATACTTTTTGGGAGCCCTTAAAGGCGTACACTTAAAAAACCTACGCTCTATCCGTAAGCTAAGGCGCGGGCGGTCATAACGCCCAAAACCTTCCGCATTCTACAAGCAAACGCTTGTCGCGGAACTACTACCCTTTAAGGGTACTCCACCACAAACTACATTGTGGTAGTGTGCATTATATCACAAACTTTTGTTCGTTGCAATATGTTCAACGCCCATAAACGGACAGTGAAACACTTTTTATGAAAACTTTTGTCGAAAGGCATATTAAAGGTGTTTCAAATTTTTCCTATACCGTTTCAATTCGCTTTCCCCAAAACGGCTCAAAATCTCGTCAATTATGGCAATCAATTCGTTTTTTTCGGTCGGTAAGTTACCGTGTAATTGTACGGCATTAGACGCACCGAGAGCTGCAAAATGCGTTTTAATATCTAAACCGTTTACAAGCATTTTCAACTCCTCGTATTTTTCCGTTTCGCTTTCTTCCGTCCAATTTCCGTTTTGAATTTCGCCGTACAATTCCGACGCGGTATAAATCGTAAGCATAGACGCGCCGACGATTTTCGGGTTTAATCGATTAAATACTTTTAACGTATTTTCAACGCCTTTTTTGCTTTTACCTTTACCGTAAATACCCGTAAGATAGAAAAAGTTATATTCCAGCCCGACCTCGTCAAGTTTGCGGCATTGTTCTAAAATGTCGGCAGAAGAATAGCCCTTATTCATAAAAGACAGCGCTTCGTCATCGCCCGTTTCAACGCCGATTGTAATACCGTTATAACCGCAAATACGCAACTGTTTTAATTCGTCAACGCTTTTCGGCGCTATATCGGTTATACGCGCAAAACAGCCGATAGTTTTTAATCGGTTGAGATATTGTTTAGATAAATATGCTATTTGCCGCAGTTTTTCCGTCGATAATACAAACGGGTTTGCACCGACTAAAAACATTCTCGTTACATCGGGCGTAAAATGATTCAATTCTTTCAAATCGTCCTCTATCTCGTCCATGGGAGACATCTTGAATTTGAAAGGAATGTCCTCGTATAACGTGCAGAATTTACATTTATGGTGCGTACAGCCCGCAGTTACTTGTAATAAAGCCGACCAAGCCTCGTATGGCGGGCGCCAAACCGTTCCCGTGTAGTGCATAAACAAATACCGTCCTTTTGTTTTTCTATATTATAAATCATAATAGTATAGAAATACAAGTACTGTCTTTATTTAGTAGTACTATCAAAAAAGATACTATTATATTTGACTTGCTTTTTTCAATGCGCTATAATGATAAAAAGGAGTTATTATGACAGACAACAAATTTAGGAAAAGAGAAGTTATGGCGCGGTGTGTTCCTATGAATACGTTGCAAGCCGTTTTAAGTGGTAAATGGAAATTCTTGATTCTTTGGTACATTGCGTTTTATAAAGTACAACGCTTCGGGGAATTGTTGCGCCGAATGGAAGGTATAACTCAATCGACGTTAACAAAACAGTTACGCGAATTAGAGGACGACGGTTTTATACACCGCGAAATTTATAAAGAAATTCCGCCGAAAGTAGAATATACTTTGACGGAACTCGGTAAAAGTTTTGTGCCTGTACTTACGCAAATGATGATTTGGAGCCAAACGCATTTATGTTTGCCCGATTATGTCAGTCCGTACACGGAAGAACAAATAAAAGAATTGTTAAACCAAGAATAATAAAAAGCCGAAAGATCAACAGATCTTTCGGCTTTTGGTTTACTCAAACTTATATTCAAGAGAACCTTTTTGCAAAATATGATTTTCGGCTTTTTTGAGAAAGTGCTTTTTCCGTTTAATCGCAGATAAGTCTATCGAACAATCTAACGCATAAACCGTTATGCGATATTTATGCGTTTTACCGTGCGGCGGTTTCGGACCGGCGTATCTGTGCATACCGTATGCTATACCTTGTGTTGCGCCTATATTCGAAATGTATTTTCCTTTCGGGATTGCCTGTTCGATTTTGCTTGTTGCCGGAATATTCCAAATAATCCAATGCGTAAAGTTTTTTATCGGGTGGCTTATATCTTCCAAAGTAACCGCAAGTGTTTTGGCGTTATCGGAAAGATTTTCAATTACAATTTCGGGCGACAAATCTTTCCCTCTGCCTGTGTGGTCGATAGGAAACGTATCACCGTTTGCAAAATCGGGTAAACTGAATATCAACTGTTCCATATTTCAACTCCGTTATAATTTTTATAACCACACCGCCCAATCGCCGTAATCGAATGTCCCTGCGCCGTGATGTAGTTTGCCTTGCGCTTTCAGTTCACGGAATGTATCTCTCATCCTAACCGCTATTTCGGGTTGAATATCAAGCGAGTGGTGCGCGGGAAACAATCTGTTAGACGGTAATGCGGCTATTTTTTCAAGCGACTGTAAATACGCTTCGGGGTCGGTGGACGGATAATAAGCAATCAACGTATCTTTATAAATCAAGTCGCCCGTAAATATGTAGCCGCGCTCTCGCTCCCAAAAGCAAAGGTGTCCCGGCGAATGCCCTGCGGTATGTAAGACTTCGATTTTTCTATTGCCCAAATCAATTATTTCGCCGCCGTTTAATACCTTTGTAGGCGTTCCCTGAAACATTTCGTAAGTGCTTACGTCAAAGCCTTCGGGCAAATCGCAACGGTCGATAACCATATCACGGACAGTCTGAATAGTCAGTGGAAATTTGCCTTTCAGCCAATCCAACTCAGCTTTATGGGCGTAAAAATCGGGGAAATAATTATGACCGCCTATATGATCCCAATGAATATGCGTTGCAACGGCGGTAACGGGTTTGTTCGTCAGCTTACGGACTTGCTCGTAAATATTACATATCCCAAGTCCCGTATCAATCAAAAGACAACGCTCGCTGCCGATTAAAAGATAGCAGTGTGTTTCTTCTGGGTGGCGGTATTCGCTTATAATATAAGTCGTTTCGTCGATTTTATCTATTGTAAACCAATCTTTCATTTTTTGTATTCGTCTTTGATAATATCGATGGTTTTGCCGCCGATACCGAAGTTTTTATCTGGCAGTTCCGTAATAGTAGTTGTAAAGAACTCTTGCGGAATATTCATTATTTCCGAAGATACTTCTGTCAAGCGTTTAATAAGTGATGTTTTTTGCTCGTCAGTCAGTTTTCCGCTTTCAATTTTTATATAAGGCATTGTTTACTCCTTTTTGCTTTGTGCGAAAAAACTATTCGTTAAATAAACTTTTCAAGGTCGAACATTCCGTCGCGATAAGTCAAATCTCCGTTTTTATGTTCGTAACCCAATTTGCGGTAGAACGGAATCGCCGATATAGCCGAATGGATTTCTATTCGGTTTGCTCTTTTTGCGTATTCGTCGCTTTCCAAATGCTCTATGATTTTCTTGCCGATTCCTTTATGTTGATAGGAAGGCGCTACAAATATGGTGTTTATCCAACTTTCCGTTAAACTATCCCAATACGCACCGATACAACCGCACCCAATAATTTTATTGTTTTCCTTTACCACGTAAAAATGACCGTACTCGGCTTTTTGCTTTATTTCGTCATACGGAATAGAAAAATATTGCGGCTGTTGCGGATAAAATTCGGCAAATACCGAATTTTTACACGCACTTGCTACCATATCGCAGGTTTCTTGTATCTCGTTTTCTTTTATAAGTTCTATTATCATTCGTTACAACCTCCTACATTTTCGGCATAGGTGCGGTATAAAAGCCGAGTTTGTGAAAGTCGTACCAACCTTTGATTTGCTCGTCGCTTGCAACCGATAGAGCTTTCAAAATTTCCTGTGCAAATTCAAGCGCCGCCGTTCCATTTGCCGTTATAACGTTATTATCCGAAACAGCTTGCCTATGTACAAAGCCCTGCTCGTTGGTATAAGCCGAATACTGCTTTAATTCGTTTAAGTCGTTTGCGGTATGCTTTGCGCCGTTCAATGCGCCGACAGAACCTAAAAACCTGCAAGCGTCGCAAATTGCGCCCAAAACTTTTCCGTGCTTTATGCAATCTTCGATAAGCGGTTTAACTTGCATAGCGTTTTCGTTGCGCCACGACATACCGCCTATAAGTATCAAAGCGTCATAGTCTGACGGAACGCTTTGCAAATCGTAATCGGCCAAGCACTTAACGCCGCCGATAGAAAGTACAGTGTCTTTCGTAAGCGATACAGTCTTGTTCTCTAACTTACCGCCACCGAGCAGATTGACCACCGACGAGATATAGGCAAGTTCCCAATCCGCCCATTGTTCCAAGATAACGTATAAAATTTTTTTCATAGAATTTCTCCTTTATTTGATTTAAGATTTTCGAGCGCTTCGGCATTATTCGATATTACCATACCCACAGTCCGGCAGCCGCTCATTGCCGAACAGTCGCCGCATGTTTCGATAGCCTTACCGAGCGCGCACTGCCGTATAGGACAAAGACTGTCGCAATAAGGCGTTTTTACTCCGTCAGCACGGCAACCCTCACAGTTTATCATCTCGGGCGTGATTTCCACTCCGTTCAGTTCCGACCAAAGTTTAGCTACTTTTTCACGCAAAGCATTGTCGTTATTGAGCGTCGCTTTTCGTGCGTCGCACTTTTCGCAATCCAGCCCGCAATATGCAATAAGTTTTTTCATTCGTTATATCCTCCGATACACGCTTTCGTCCAATTTATAAGTAACTCCGACATTTCCTCGAATTGTACGTCTGCGCCGTTCTTTAAGTTTAGCGCCGTTGTAAGCACGGCTGATGGCGGATTGATTGCGTTTTGCAATTCGGTTTTCGATTTTATGTATTTACCCGTTTCGTAAAACCATATCGCTTGTAAAACAAATACAGCAGATTTATAAAGCGAGCGCAGAATATCGTAGTTTTTTTCGTGAACGAAGTTATGCACGCAGGCGTGATAAATATTGCACGCATCGATTTTTATAGCCCGCTTTACTGCCTTTTTATCTATCTTTTCAAGCAAGCAATCGAGAGTTCCTTTAATGGGCGTAGTGTCATAATAGAATTGAAAAAGGTCGCTCGCCTCCCAATTCAAAAGTTCGTCCTTGCCAGAAATAAAACCGCAAATCATTTGCCTGTTCTGTAAGGTATCAAGCATATCTCTATAAGTTTTTAAGTCGTTCATTCTCAATTCGTCGAGAATAACAACCACGTCTATATCGCTTGTGTCGGTTGCTTCTTCTCTACCGTAACTACCTTGCAAGCCGATTAACCATACACGGTCGGAAAAAGTTTGAAGGGCTTTGTCTGTAAATTCCGCAATCCAATTTTTAATATCAATCATACTTTTTCACTTTACCGCTATGTATAAATAGCAATGCGCTTTACCGTCTTTGGTATATTCGGTGGGTACGGTGCTTTCGTAGTCGAAAGTAAAAGCACGTTTAATTTCGCCGCTTGCGGTAAGCCCCCAAACATTCGACCACGCTTTATTTGCGCAATCGGCAATCGTTTCGCCTTTCTCGTCAATTTTGACATACTTGCCTTGCGCAACCAATTCTTCCATTTTTGCAAAGAAATCTACTGTTACGGACATAACGGACAAGTTGTATTTGCCTTTCTCGTCGCTTTCGTAATCGCTGTATGACGATATAGGCGACAGTCCTTTTACGGGTGTGCCGTTTTCTATAAAGTCAAGCGTAATTTTGCCCGTCATAATATCCGCCCAAAGTTCGTTGATTTTTGCCATTCCACTCTCGGAATTGTCCGTGCGTATCGTTACGCTCTTAAATGAGTAAGCCATTGTATTCCTCCGAAGTTTAATCATTAAAATTATAGCACAACAAAGAATTTTTTTCAAGTGAAATTTTATTTCTAAATCGTATTGACAATAATCTTTATATGTAGTATTATAATTCAAAATAAAGATTTAGGTGGTTATATGAAGAAACCGACGATAGTAGCGCAAAGATTAAAAGGCTTACGAGAAAGCGTTAGGCTTTCGCAAGCCAAGCTCGCGGCAAATTTTGAAGGCGTGGAACAGCCCGCCATTTTCCGTTATGAGAACGGACAAGCGTTTCCGCCCTACGGCGTGTTAATGCAGTATGCCGATTATTTTGACGTGTCGCTCGATTACATCTTCGGAAGAACAGACAACCCGCAAGGCAAGTTGTATGACTTCCAACCCAGGATTATGAAAGACAACAAGCAAATGCAAGAACTAATCGAAATGTGTTTCGATCCGAACTCGCCCGCAAGTGCAAAGTTGAAAGAAACACTGTTACGACTTATGGAGGAGAAAAAATGAATGACAAACCTATCAAACAAATCAAAAATGTTCAAACAAAAACATTAAACTTTATTCTTTCTGCGATAATAATTGCTTGTGGCATTAATTTTATAGTATCTGGAATAGTTGATTACATTGATAATAGACAAGGTTGGATATACATAGTTATTGGTGGTATTTTAGTTTTTCTTACTATATTTGTACTTTGTATAATTGAATTAATGCAATCAAGAAGCAAAACAATAATTGAATGCGCGGTTACTTATGATAAAGAAAAGAAAGAACTAATTGAAATTAAAGGTTATTCGTTTTCAGAAAGTCTTAAAAGGTATTTAGATGCCGCATGTAGTGAAAGTAAAGATATTAAAAGTGTGTGGAATAAAGATCATTTAGGATTAAATGGTATCATGAATAGTGATAAAGGTAACTCAAAAGTTTCTCTTTCACAATCATCTGCCCTCTTGAATCAGCTAATTGAATATCTCTTATTAAAAGAACTGTCAACAATAACTGTTGATTATTTTAACAAACCTAATTTTTGTAAAAAGAAAGTCAATAAAATCAGTAAAATTGATGTACCAAATTTAGTGGCAAATAATGTATTTTTAAGTTTGTTTTCAAAACCCATGAGCGAAAGGGAAGCATTTAACAATCGAGAAGCACCTAATGTTGTCTTAGCGTATTCGCCAAATGGAGCATTGTTTGAAAGATTTGAACTTACATTGCCACAAAAGTGTAAAATCCTTAAAATTGGTTCAAATATTATTGAAATACGGCATCCTTTGTTGCGTTTAAAATTAACCCCTGCTTTTACAGGTTTTGGCGAAGTTTTACCGCATAACTTTGAAAAACATTATTTGCATAGAGGTATACATAATGTCCATAGTTTTGAAGCAATGATAGGTATTGAATTAAAGCTCTCTTGGAAAGCATTTTTTATAAGAAAATCGGAATACTTTGAATGGATTGATAAATACATAGGAAACCTTATTGAACATAATTCGTTTCAACACTTTATTGATTCTATACATTGGGATGTTGTAGAAACAATAATGGAATGCAACGCAAAGGAACAAAATAAATGAGAGCCGTTATTTACGCAAGATATTCAAGCGATAACCAAACGGAAGCGAGTATCGAAGGACAACTCCGCGAATGTATGGAATACGCAACCTATAATGACATTCAAGTTATGGGCAATTACATAGATAGGGCGTTGTCCGCAAAAACAGACAATCGCCCCGAATTTCAACGTATGATTAAGGATAGCTATAAACACGCTTTCGACTGTATCATTGTTTGGAAGTTAGACCGCTTTTCCCGCAACCGTTACGACAGCGCACACTACAAAGCACTACTCCGCAAAAACGGTGTAAAAGTCGTGTCCGCAAAAGAAACGATTGCCGAAGGCTCGGAAGGCATACTCCTTGAATCGGTTTTGGAAGGAATGGCGGAATTCTATTCAGCCGAGCTTGCCGAAAAAGTAACTCGCGGTATGAAAGAAAACGCATTAAAGGGTTTATGGAACGGCGGCAATACTCCGTTCGGTTATATAATCAATGCGGCAAGAAAATTAGATATAGACCCGCAAGCCGCGCCTATCGTTGCCGAGATATTCAAGATGAGCAACGACGGAAAGACGGTCAAAGAGATATACAATATATTGTCCGAGCGTAAAGTCACCCGCTCTAACGGAAAGGAATTAAGATATAACGCTATTCGGTATATGCTCTCAAACAGGGTTTACATAGGCGAGTATTCCCATATGGGTGTGGTAATCAAAGACAGCGTACCGCCTATTGTGAGCGAAGAACTTTTCAATTCCGTACAGTTGGAACTTGCCAAGAACTCAAAAGCCCCCGCAAGGCACACGGCAGACGACGATTATTTGTTGACGACAAAACTTTTTTGTGGGCGTTGCGGTGCTATGATGGTAGCGCAAGCGGGAACGAGCGGAACGAAAGGCGTTGTCTATCGTTACTATGCTTGTGTTAGGCAGAAAAAGCACAAATGCGAAAAGAAACCTATTAGCAAGACCAAGTTAGAAGATTTTATCGTTTATAAGACAATGGAATTTTTGAAAGATGACGGCGTGATTGAAAGACTGTCCGAAAAGCTGTTTGAACTGCAATATACGGAAAGTACACTACTACCCAAGTTACAAGAACAGTTAAAGCAAAAAGAAAAAGAGATTGAGAATATAGTAACCGCCGTTCAGAAAGGTTACGCAACGGAAATACTGTTAAAGCGGCTGTCCGCCCTTGAAACAGAGCAAAAAGAAATAACGGACGCGATTGCAAAGGAACAGTTAAAAACACCGATATTCACGCAAGACCATTTCAAAATGGCACTATATAACTTCCGTAAGATAGATATATCCACGCAGAATGGAAAACGAAAGATTATTGATACCTTCATAAACTCGATTTACCTTTACGACGATTATATGAAAATCGTATATAACGCGAACGGTAAAGAAGAAATTGTATCGCTTGAAGAACTCGAAAGTTCAACCTTGTTTTCAAACGGTGCACCACCAAGACACACGCAAAAGGAGCGTGCTTTAAATAGATAATAAAAGCGGACTTACGTCCGCTTTTATTATCTGTTGTCGATTTTTTCGGGATACATATCATGTTGCGAAAGCCTTTCCCAGGCTACCTGTTCCCACTTGGTCCCTTTTTTGCCGTAATTGCAATAAGGGTCTATTGAAATTCCGCCGCGAGGCATAAATTTGCCCCATACTTCGATATATGCGGGATCCATCAAATCAATAAGGTCGTTCATTATTATATTAACGCAGTCTTCGTGAAAATCGCCGCGGTTTCTGAACCCGAAAAGATACAGCTTTAAAGACTTGCTTTCAACCATTTTTTCGCGCGGAACGTACGAAATATAGACCGTGGCAAAATCAGGCTGACCCGTGATGGGGCAAAGACTTGTGAATTCGGGACAGTTAAACTTTACGAAATAGTCCCTTCCGGGGTGTTTGTTTACAAAAGTTTCCAAAACGGACGGGTCGTAAGTCTGCGGATATTTAGTGTTGTTGTTACCGAGCAGGGTAATACCTTCGTTATTTTTTTCTCTAGGCATATTATTCTCCTTATATTGCAGGGTCATCTATTCCGTTGGCTTTAAAAGCGGCGGCGCGGTCGCGGCAGGTACCGCATACGCCGCAGGGTTTTTCGCCGCCCGAATAGCAGCTCCAAGTATATTTATACGGAACGCCGAGTTCAAGCCCCTTTTTTACAACCTGAGATTTATTTAAACTCACAAAAGGCGCAAAAATTTTAACCTGGCCTCCGCTGCCCGTATTTATAGCTTCGCCCATCGCGGAATTGAACTTTTCGCTGCAATCGGGATAGGCGTTGCCCGCCGCATCGTCTCCGTGCGCGCCGTAATATATAATTTCGCACCCGTGCGACAGCGCCACGCTTGCCGCCGCCGAAAGAAACAGTCCGTTCCTGAAAGGGACGTATGTTGAAACGGGTTTGCCGCCCGTTACGGAAATCTGTTCGGCATAGCTTTGCAAAGGTATTTCATTGGGCGACTCCGCCAAAAGCGAACAGTCCGAACCTTCGAATATTATAGAAAGGTCAAGCCGCTTTAAAGCAACGCCGTAAAAGCCGGCAACTTTTTGCGCGGCGTCGAGTTCTTTACTGTGTTTCTGACCATAATAAACGCAAAGGGCTAAAACTTCCGTCGCGCCGTATTTTTGAACCGCAAGTCCCAGACATGTTGCGCTGTCCACTCCGCCGCTTAATAAAACGAGTGCTTTCATACCCTGTCCCTCAAAAGATTTTGCAGGGAAACATTGTCTTTGAACGCGCCGAAGTAATTTTCGGTAACCGTCTTTGACGATACGTTTTTTATCCCGCGCGAAGTCATACAGCTGTGACAGCCTTCTATCCTTACGCCGACGTCGGGAGATAAAGCCGCAAGCGAAATTATCTCGGCAATGTCCCGTCCCAAACGCTCCTGCAATTGCAGCCGCTTTGCCGCCATATCGCATATGCGCGCAATTTTGCTCAGTCCCAAAACTCTTCCGCGCGGGATGTATGCCACGTCCACTTTCATATCGTACATAAGCGCCATATGATGCTCGCAATAGCTGAACACGCTTATGTCCTTTATGACAACTGTACCGCCGGAATTCGGGTCGGACGGAACTTCAAACGTTTTTCCGAACATTTCCGCAATTTCACGGTTGGTGTATTTTATACCTTCAAACGCTTCTTCGTACATTCGCGCAACTCGGGAGGGCGTTTCACGCAGACCTTCCCTGTCGGGGTCTTCGCCTATGGCAATCAATATCCCGCGGATATGTTTTTCTATTTCTTTAATATCCATACTTTCTCCTATACCCCGCGCATATCGGGCTCCCAAATAATTTTATGCAACTGCAATTGCAGGCGTACGCCGTTAAGCTTACGCTCTTTCATAAACTCCGCTATTTCTTCGGGCTTGATTTTTCCAAACACGGGGCTGAAATAAACGCGGCACCTGTCTGTAAGTCCGTACTCGTTTATAATCTCTTCCGCACGCACCAGATCGCGCTTATCCCCGACCACAAACTTGACCGCGTCACTTAACGTAAGGTAAGAAAAGTTTTCGGTAAGCATATTTTTTTCCATTCCGCTTGAAGGAAGTTTATAATCGGCGGTAACCGCGGGACGGGGCGAAAGGGAAACGATATCTTTCAACGGCGCGCTTCCGTTGGTTTCTATTTCGACTTCTGCGCCGGACGCTCCCAGAAGTTCTATAAGATAGGCAACATCCGCCTGCAAAAGCGGTTCTCCGCCCGTCAGGGTAACGTTTTTTATGCCCGTCGATTTCACGTATGCAACAAGCTCTTCCGCAGAAATAAGTTCGCATTTTACGTCGACTGTATTCGCCCAGCGCGTGTCGCAGTAGCTGCAATTGAGATTACAGCCGCAAAACCGCAAAAACACGGCAAGTTCGCCAGCGCGCGGCCCTTCACCGTTTATACTTACAAATTTTTCGGCAACTTTAAGACAGCACATATCACTCACCGTATACCGCGCAGTTTTCGGGTGACTCGTACACGGTCACGCAGGAAACGGGCATACCCTTTTTGCAAAGGTCGGCAAATATGTACGCGGCAAAGTTTTCGGCAGTGGGTCTGAAATGCGTTTCAACCAATGAAAAACCTTCTTCTTTGAGCGCGGCAACGGTTGCCGGTTTAAGGGTATTTTTTTCGTAAATAAGCGTATGGTCAAAACCTTCCGCAATCTCTTTTACCGCCTGCTTGAAATCGCCGAAGTCCACAAGCATACCGCGCTTTTCGCCGCTCCCCTGCAATTTGCCGCTGCTTATCTTTACTTCCACAATCCAATGATGACCGTGGATATTTGAGCATTTGCCGTTATATCCGTGAAGAAAGTGCGCGCTGTCGAAACAGGCCGAAGTTTTTAAATAATACATATCTCTCCCTTTGCGCAAAAAAAATACAGCCGCGACAAAACGACTGCACCTAAAAAGACTATCCCCATTCAGATGCCCTGGTTTTGTTTAACGACAGGATGGCGCAAACGAACTGTCCGTTTAATTGACTATATAATACCACGCCGCAACGCATATGTCAACTCAACCGAAGCGCTACTTATCATCAATATTGACAAAAAGGCACACGTTTGCGTGTGCCTTATAATAATTAAGTAAAAGTTAACCTTATAAAATGTGTTTTGGTTTTATTTTTCAATAAAATAGGTTTTTCGAAGCCGTGCATATTTATTGCGTTGGGGCAATACTGCGGCTCAAGACAAAAACCGGCGTATTTATTGTAAATGCCGCTTTTGCCCGTAACGCTGTTTAATTGTCCGCCTGTATAGAGCTGCAAACACGGCATATCTGTATCAAAGTCCATTTTAATGCCCGTCACTTCACTTTCCGCATGCGCGGCGTGCTCGTCGTTTAATATAAAGTTATGGTCATAACCGAGTGTTGCCGCTAATTTTTCGGCATTTATATCCTCACATATTCTCTTTAGGCTTAAAAAATCAAGGGGCGTTCCGTTAACCGCCGTCTTATTTCCTGTAGGGATAAGTCCGCCGTCAACGGGAGTATAGTAATTTGCATTAATCCGCAACAGATTATTTAAGCATACACCGCTTTGTTCTCCGTCCAAATTAAAATATGTATGATTGGTAGGGCACCACAACGTATCTTTATCGCTGACAGCATGGTACTCGATTATTAGCGAATTATTTTCAACTGTAAACTTTACGGTAAAATTTAAATTGCCCGGATAGTTCTCCTCACCGTCATAGCTTTTATATTGCATTTTAATACAATTGTCGGTAAGTTCGATTACACTGAATAACTTTTTATCGAAGCCCTCGTTTCCTCCGTGCAAGTGATTTTTTCCGCTGTTTGTATTTAATTGATAATCTTTGCCGTTAAGAGTAAACCTGCCGTTTGCTATTCTGTTTACAAGTCTGCCGATAGTTGCGCCGGCATAGCAACCGCTCTTTAAATAGTCGCTTACGCTGTTAAATCCCAACGCTATATCGACGCCGTTTACGCGTAAGGCGTTTATTCTTGCCCCCGCCTCGCAGATGTCTACTTCGACGTTTGCGTCTTTTAACGTGTAAAGATAGATTTGTTTGCCGTTAATTTCATCGTACAGTTTTTTCATATATAATAGTATTTTGACCGCTATAATTTTGTTATAATAATGCCGTCCGAAATTTCAGTATCGTAAAACTCTGCCCTATATCCCGTAGCTTTAAGATATGAATTAAAGGTAAATTCCTTGAACTCGTCTATACATTTTGTCTTTACAAGCGAAATTGTGCAGCCGCCGAACCCCCCGCCTATAAGCCGCGAACCTATACAGCAGCTCTGTGTCTGCGCCGCTTCTACAAGTGCGTCGGGCTCCCTGCCCGTTACTTCGTAATTATCTCTTAAGGACGCGTGGGATTTATTTAAAAGTTCGCCGAGTATTTGCACATTGCCGGCTTTTAATGCTTGCGTTGCCAAACAGACTCGCTCGCACTCGTTTACAATATGCTCCAAACGCTTTCTTAATATCCCTGTCAGTTCCGCACCGTATTTTTTGAAATCGGCAAGATTCAGTTCGGCAAGGCACTTTATATCTAAATGCTGTTGCAGCATCTTTAACGCCCTTTCCGTTTCCTCGCGCCGCTCGTTATACTTGCTCTCTATTAAGCTGTGCGGCTTATTGCAGTTGGTTATTACAAGCGAGTAATCGCCCAATAGAAGCGGCAAATACTCGCACTCCAACGTGTTGCAATCCAACAGCATTACGCTGTCCTTCTTTCCGCAAGCCGATGCGTATTGGTCCATTATTCCGCAGTTTACGCCCGTATATTCTCTTTCCGCCTGTTGCGCCTTTAACGCAATATCTACTTTATCCAAAGGCTCGCCCGCGAGCGTTGCGAGCGCAGCTATAGTGCTTACTTCTATCGCCGCTGAACTTGAAAGTCCGCTGCCGAAAGGAACGGTGCAGTCGTGCAACATATCGCAGCCTATTACCTTATGCCCTGCACATTGCCACATAAGCGCGGCGCCCGCTTGGTAGTTGCCGTATTTTAAGCCCTTGTAGCTTTCGAGTTTATCAATATCCAAAGTTACTTTATCGGGCAAGGTAGTCCAAGATAAATTGATTTTATTAGTGCCGTTGGGGCGGATATATACCGTGTTTTTGAGCGAAAGTGCCACAGGCATTACCTTGCCCCCGCAGTAGTCTATGTGTTCGCCTATAAGGTTGATTCGCCCCGCCGCGCTTACTTTGTATTCATATTCTTTCATATTTCAAATCCTGCCCCCTGTAAAAATTCAAGCAAGTAATTTTCTTCTTTAAATACTGCCGTATTTTCAAGTATTCTGTAACAGATGCTACCCAATTCTTCCTGCATTGCTTTGTGTATATCCTTATACTTTCCGCTTTCGTATAATGCCTTTGCTTCTTGATAAACGAGCTTAAACGCGTCATATTCGGGGGGCAATGCTCTTTTTGACTTAATAATTTCCTCTATCTCCGCAAGTTCTTGCCCCAACCTGCCGGGGAGAATAAACAGTCCCTGAGCTTCTATAAGCCCTATGCTCTCTTTCTTTATCGAGTGATATTCCGGATGCGCGTGGAATACTCCGTCCGGGTATTTTTCGCTCGTAATATTACTGCGAAGTATTATATTCATTTCGTAATGCGTTGCCGTTTTTATTACCGTGGGACTTATTGCGTTATGTACTCCGCTCTTATCCTGCGCTATTATACCGAGTTTTACGTTACTGTAATTTATCCACGACTCGCGAAGTCTGTCTGCTATGTCGATTATTTCGTTGCGCTTTTCGCTTTGTATTCTTATTACCGTTCCCGGCCAATCGAGTATGCCTACGGTCACATACGGAAATTTCTTATCTAATATTTTTGTCTTTATCTTTGCCCTGTGCAATGGCAAAACTTCCCCTCCGCCCTGATAGTGGTCGTGGGCTAACACACTTCCGCCTATCCTCTCCAAAGGCGCGTTACAGCCTATGAAATAGTGCGGAAACTTATCTACGAAATCTAAAAGATTACATAACGTTCCCCTGTCGATGTGCATTGGTATATGCTCGCAGTTTACCGCTATACCGTGTTCGTTAAAATATCCGAAAGGAGAGTACTGCCAAAACCAAGGTTGCGAACCGAGCGTCAATGATATTGTTCTCAGGTTGCGCTTATTCTTTGCGCCGAAACCCTCGTTCTCGCGGCAGATTACGCACTTGCAAAAACCGCCGTCCACGCTGTTGCCCGCCTTTGCTTTTTTAGGGTCGCGGAATTCGGGCTTAGCTTTGTTTATGGTTATAGTTAAACCGTTGGCGCAATCGAAGCGCGGATTTTTATCAAGCACGTCTTTTTTGACGTATTTATTATAAACGCAATAGTTATACAGCCACTCGGTTGCCGCTTTACTGCCGCACTCCTTGTAAACATGCGCAAAGCGTTCATCTATTTCAGACGGCAACAGGGATAGTTCACCGTAAATTGCGTCCTCTAACTGCGCGCTCTCCAAGCCGCTTTGCATAATGTCCAACAGCCTGTTTGACTTATATTGCTCATCCCGCGCTTTAAGCTCTAACTTAGCTTTTGCATACTCTATTAATTTTTTTATTTCTTTTTGTTCCATAGTTATTAATTTTTCCCGCTTCAAATGTTTCAACATATATTGTAATGCCAAACCTTAACATAATCAAGTAAATTTTCACTTTAAAATTATTAATTAAGCAGTTTATTCGGTTGAGTAATTGACTATTTTTCATATTTTGCGTATAATTAAATTATAATGAATGAAAAAAAGTTTTCCGAACACAAGATAACTAAAAAAGACGTATGCGATTTTATAGTACGATACGCAATTATTACGCTTGGCTGCATTATTTACTCGCTTGGCGTTTCGCTATTTCTTGACGCAAACAATTTTGCTTCGGGTGGAATTACAGGCGTTGCAATAATTATCAACTATATAATTAAAGCAGCTTCCGGATTTGATTTTTCCACAGGTATTCTTATCATAATATTAAATGTACCTATATTTGTTTTGGGTGCGATTTACTTCGGTAAAAAGTTTATTATTTCGACCGCCTACGCCACCGTTATGTCGTCTGCTCTGATGTATCTTTGGGAGTTTGTTTTTGAAAGCTATTTGCCCATAACCGAAAGTATGTTGCTTGCTGCGCTTGTTGGCGGCGCTATGTTCGGTATAGGCTTGGGATTTATTTTCAGAATGGGCAGTTCTACTGGCGGCACCGATATAATAGTTAAAATTTGCAGAAAAAAATTCAGATATTTAAGAATGGGATTTATATCTCTTATCATCGATATGAGTATAGTGCTGACGTCTGCAATTGTATATTGGGCGTTCGGTATGGAAAACTTTTTTGAAAATACCTGTTACACTGCTATTTCAATTGTAGTATTTACAACGCTTTTCGACCTTGTGCTTTACGGCGGAAATACCGCAAAACTTGCGTATATAATTACGACTCACGACAAAGCTCCCGAAATTACATCTAAAATTCTTGCCGAGCTTGACATAGGCGCAACGTTTATCGACGGAGAGGGCGCATACACGGGCAACGAGAAGCGCATAATCTTGTGCGCGGTTAAAAATTACCTTTTTCCAAAACTTAAGGATATTGTTAAAGCGCACGACCCGAACGCATTTGTGATAGTCACAAGCGCCAAAGAAATTTACGGTGAAGGATATTTGGGGCATTTTGACGACGAACTGTAATTTAGCATAATTGCACGATAAAATAAGTATAATTTTTATAAATATGAAAGATTTTTTTAAACTATTTGCTACGGGCGCTTTGATAGGCATTGCAATGATTATACCCGGAGTAAGCGGCGGAACGCTAGCCGTTTTGATGGGCGTTTACGACAGGCTTATCGGCGCCATAAGCGACTTGCGGCGTGACTTTAAAAAAAATATAGTATTTTTATTGCCGATAATTTTTGGGGCGGTTGTCGGAATTGCCGCAATGTACTTCCCCCTCTACTATGCGCTTAAATACGCAAAACTGCCGACAATTTTATTGTTTACAGGTCTTATGGCAGGCTCGATGCCCAAGCTTTTTAAGGACTCGATAAAGAGAGGTTTCAAGCCTACCGACATTGTCGCTTTTTTAATTCCCGTGGCGGTAGTTGTAGGAATTTGCTTTATACCTTCGTTGGGTGACGTAAATTTGGGCGCGGATATGCCCGTTGGCGGTTATTTTCTGTTGATAATTATGGGCGCGCTTGCATCGTGTGCGCTTGTTGTGCCCGGGGTAAGCGGTTCGCTTTTAATGTTTATCTTCGGCTATTATCAACCAATTTTGGATACCGTTCGCGCGATATTCGGTAATTTCTGGCACTCGTTCGGCGTGCTGGCACTGTTTGCAATAGGGCTTATCGTAGGATTTTTCAGTATTGCAAAGCTTATGAAATTCTTTATGAATAAGTTTCCGCGCGGCACGGGTTGGGCAATAAACGGATTTGTACTCGGTTCGATTCCCGCAATACTTTTGACCGATGAATTTGCCTCCTCCACCTTTGACGCTTTGAATATTTCAATAGGCGTAATCCTTTGCCTATTCGGAGCAATAGCTACCTATGCCCTGACCGCCTATGTTGAATCAAAGACAAAAAAGCAAGATATCATTGAAGAAAATTAAATGTTTTGATTAAAAATAAAACCGTACGGCACTAACGCACCGTACGGTTTTTTCATTACATTTTATTTAACTTCTTCATCCGAACCCAAAACCGAATTAAAGTTGGGGTTGATTATGGGGGACATATTCTTATATTCCTTTACGCCCGTGCCGGCAGGAATAAGCTTACCTATTATAACGTTCTCTTTAAGACCGATAAGAGGGTCTACCTTGTTTTTGATAGCCGCGTCCGTAAGCACTCTTGCCGTTTCCTGGAAGGAAGCCGCCGACAGGAACGAGTCGGTAGAGAGAGCTGCCTTGGTAATACCGAGCAGTACGCGCTTTTGAAGCGCGGGTGTGCCGCCATTTTCGATTGCCGTCCGGTTCTCCTCTTCAACGGTAAACATATCTACCGTTTCTCCGGGTAAAAGATTTGTCGAACCTGCACTCTCTATCCTTACCTTTCTAAGCATCTGGCGCACAATAATTTCGACGTGTTTGTCGTTAATGTCAACGCCCTGCGAACGGTAAACGGACTGAACCTGTTCCAAAATATAGTCCTGTACGCCCTTTACGCCCGAAACCCTTAAAATATCCTGAGGATATACCGAGCCTGCATTTAATATTGTGCCGGGTTGAACTATGTCGCCGTTTCTTATCAAAAGCTCGGCGTTGAAAGGCAAAGAATATTCCTTCTTTACTTCCTTGGTTACGGGGTCGCGCACTATAACGTGCTTCAAATTGTCCTTATCGTCAACGGTTGCAACGCCCGAAACTTCGCAAAGCGTCGAACAGCCCTTGGGTTTACGCGCCTCGAAGAGCTCTTCGACACGGGGAAGACCTTGTGTAATATCTCCCGTAGCCGCGATACCGCCCGTATGGAAGGTACGCATTGTAAGCTGTGTACCGGGCTCGCCGATTGACTGAGCCGCGATTACGCCGACAGCTTCACCCGTCTGAACGGGCGTGTTGGTAGCCATATTTTTGCCGTAGCACTTTGCGCATACGCCGTAACGCGAGTTACAGGTAAATACCGAGCGAATGGAAACTTCTTCGATGCCTGCCGCAACAATTTCTTTTGCGAGCGCGTCCGTGACGAAACAGTTCTGCTCGACAAGCACATTGCCGTTCTTATCCTTGACGTCCTCGGAAACAAATCTGCCTTGAATTCTGTCCTCGAGCCCCTCGATTGTTTCTCCGTTGGGTCCGATAATTGCGCGTACTTTCATACCGCGAGGCTTTTTGCTGCCTGCCATACAGTCGTCTTCTCTGACTATTACGTCCTGCGATACGTCGACAAGACGCCTTGTAAGATATCCAGAGTCAGCCGTTTTAAGCGCGGTATCCGCAAGACCCTTACGTCCGCCGTGCGAGGAAATGAAGTACTCAAGAACGCTAAGTCCCTGTCTGAAACATGACTTAACGGGAACCTCGATCTTTTTACCCTGAGGGTTAACCATCAGTCCGCGCATACCCGAAAGCTGCTTCATCTGGTCGATTGAACCGCGCGCACCCGAGTTTGCCATCATCCAAATGGGATTGAACTTATCGAGCGACTTTTTCAAAGCGTCGGTAACTCTGTCGGTTGCGTCGTCCCATGCGTTGATTACGGCGTTGTAACGCTCTTCTTCACGCAAAAGACCTCTTTGATACTTCTTTTCGATTTTAATGACGTTTTCTTCGGTTTCTGCAACAATCTGCTTTTTAGCGTCGGGGATATGCATATCGAATACCGAAGTAGTTATTGCGCCTACGGTTGAATATTTATAGCCGAGCGTCTTGATTTTGTCGAGAATGTCCGCCGCGCGAGGCGCGCCGCCCGTCTTAAAGCAACGCTCTACAATTTTGCCGAGCTGCTTTTTACCGACAGCTACGTTACCGCCGAGGAACTCGTATGAAATTTCGTATTTGAGATAGTCCTCTTTACTGTTGCGCTCGACAAAGCCCAAGTCCTGAGGCATTTGCGAGTTAAAAATAATTCTGCCGACGGTAGTCTTTACCGTGCCGGTAACGCTCTCTCCGTTGTAAGCCGAGTTCTCGTCGTCGATAACTACCGTTCTGCGAACGTAAATTTCGTCCTGCATATGGATGAGTTTAAGCTGATAAGCTATCATAGCCTCATCCTCGGAAATGTATGCGCCGGGGACGTACTTTTCAGCGCCCTCGTCGTTTTCTCCGCACTCGTAATATCTGTCTCCGACGTAGTGGTAGTACTTGCCCTCCTCACGTCTTATAATAGTAAGGTAGTACGCGCCCATAACCATATCCTGCGAGGGCTGCATAACGGGCTTACCGTCGGAAAGCTTTAAGATATTATTTGAGGAAAGCATTAAATACCTTGCCTCTGCCTGCGCCTCTACGGAAAGAGGAACGTGTACAGCCATCTGGTCGCCGTCGAAGTCGGCGTTGAACGCCGTACATACAAGGGGATGAATTTTAATTGCTCTTCCCTCGATTAAGACGGGCTCGAAAGCCTGAATCGAAAGGCGGTGCAACGTAGGCGCACGGTTCAAAAGAACGGGGTGCTCTTTAATGACCTCTTCCAATACGTCCCAAACGAAAGGCTTAGCCTTTTCGACTGTGCGCTTCGCGCTTTTGATATTATGGCATTGACCGCTTTCTACAAGCTTTTTCATAACAAAGGGCTTGAAAAGCTCTATTGCCATTTCTTTGGGAAGTCCGCATTGATAGAGTTTTAGTTCGGGACCTACGACGATAACCGAACGTCCCGAGTAGTCGACACGCTTGCCGAGAAGGTTTTGACGGAAACGACCCTGTTTGCCGCGAAGCATGCCGGACAGAGATTTGAGCTCTCTGTTGGAAGGGCCTGAAAGCGCCTTGCCGCGTCTGCCGTTGTCGATGAGCGCGTCAACCGCCTCCTGCAACATACGCTTTTCGTTCTTAACTATCATATCGGGCGCGCCGAGTTCCATCATTCTCTTTAAGCGGTTGTTGCGGTTAATTACTCTTCTGTACAAGTCATTCAAGTCCGACGAAGCAAATCTGCCGCCGTCGAGCTGAACCATGGGACGAATTTCGGGGGGAAGAACGGGAAGCACTGTAAGCACCATCCACTCGGGGCGGTTGCCGCTCTTTCTGAACGCTTCCAAAACTTCTATTCTCTTTACGGCTTTTACGCGCTTTTGGCTTGCCGTGCTGGTGTCTATTATGCGCTTTGTTTCCTCGCATTCCTTATCGAGGTCGACAGCCATCAAAAGTTCGCGGATAGCTTCGGCACCCATTCCGACTTTAAGACCCGTGGTTTCGCTGTCACCGTATTTTTCTTCGATTTCGCGAAGTTCTTTATCGTTTATAACCTGCTTGTACTCTAAAATGGGGATTGTGCCGGGATCTATTACGACGTAAGCCGCAAAATAGATTATCTGTTCCAAAGCCTTGGGGCTCATATCGAGCATAAGACCTATTCTCGAAGGAACTCCGCGGAAATACCAGATATGCGACACGGGAGCGGCAAGCTCGATGTGTCCCATTCTTTCGCGCCTTACTTTTGCGCGCGTAACTTCGACGCCGCACTTTTCGCAGGTAATGCCCTTGTAACGTATTCTCTTATACTTTCCGCAATGGCACTCCCAATCCTTCATAGGTCCGAAAATGCGCTCGCAGAAAAGACCGTCCTTTTCGGGCTTTTGCGTTCTGTAATTAATTGTTTCGGGCTTAGTTACTTCACCCTTGGAAAGTTCCCTGATTTTCTCGGGGGACGCTACGCTAATTTTAATCGAATTGAAATCGTTTAATTCAAACATTTATTGACCTGCCTTATTTCTCTTCGTCATCGTCGCCGTCAGTGCCGATGTCATCGTCTTGCTCGTTGAAATCAAGGTCCTCGTCCTCGTCGAAGAGAGTGAACTTGTCGTTCAACTCATCGTCGTCGCCGAAGTCGAGGTCGTCGTCCTCGTCAAACAATTCTTTGCTGGTAAAGTCGTCCTCGTCGTTGTCGAATATCGAAACGGGTTCAAGGTCGAGTTCTTCGTCCTCGTCCTCACCTGTAATGTCGAACTCGGTAACGGGGATAGAATCGTCGATAGCCTGAGCTTCGCGCGCTCTCGCGGTAGGAATAGCGTCGTCATCGTCGTCAAGCTCGCGAATAATAAGCTCTTCTCCAGACTCGGTTAAAACTTTTACGTCAAGCGCAAGAGATTGGAGTTCCTTTAAAAGTACCTTGAAGGCTTCGGGTATGCCGGGCTCGGAAATATTGTTTCCCTTGACTATGCTCTCATAGGTCTTTACACGTCCTACAATATCGTCCGACTTGACGGTAAGAATTTCCTGCAAGATGTGCGCCGCGCCGTAAGCCTCGAGCGCCCAAACTTCCATTTCTCCGAAACGCTGTCCGCCGAACTGAGCTTTACCGCCGAGGGGCTGCTGAGTTACAAGGCTGTAAGGGCCTATCGAACGAGCGTGAATTTTATCGTCGACAAGGTGAATAAGCTTAATCATATACTGTACGCCGACAGTTACACGGTTTTCAAAGGGTTCGCCCGTTCTGCCGTCGTAAACTTGAATTTTTCCGTCGACTTTGCCTTCGGGATTTAAGAGATTATTTTCTTCGAACAGTTTTTTAATATCCTGCTCGGTTGCTCCGTCGAATACGGGGGTCGCAATTTTCCAGCCGAGCTGTTTGCAGACAAGACCGAGGTGCACTTCAAGTACCTGTCCGATATTCATACGCGAAGGAACGCCGAGGGGGTTCAACACAATTTGCAAGGGTGTGCCGTCCGCAAGGAAAGGCATATCCGCCTGCGAGAGCACGCGCGAAATAACGCCCTTGTTACCGTGGCGGCCCGCCATTTTGTCGCCTATCTGAATTTTACGCTTTTGAGCAATATATACGCGCACAAGCTTGGAAACACCGGGGGAAAGCTCGTCCTTATTTTCACGCGTGAATATTTTGACGTCGACAACTATGCCGCCCTCTCCGTGAGGAACTTTCAACGACGTGTCGCGCACTTCTCTCGACTTGTCGCCGAATATTGCGCGGAGAAGTCTTTCCTCGGGGGTAAGCTCGGTTTCTCCCTTGGGCGTAACCTTACCTACGAGAATGTCTCCGGGCTGAACTTCTGCACCGACTCTTATAATGCCGTCTGCGTCGAGGTCTTTAAGCGCGTCGTCCGAAACGTTGGGAATGTCCCTTGTAATTTCTTCGGCGCCGAGCTTGGTATCTCTCGCTTCGGTTTCGTACTCTTCAATGTGGATTGACGTGAACACGTCGTCCTGAACAAGCTTTTCGGAGATTAGGATAGCGTCCTCGTAGTTATAGCCCTCCCACTCCATATAACCTATTAATATATTCTTACCGAGCGCAAGCTCTCCGTTGTTGGTTGCGGGACCGTCCGCGATAATTTCTCCCTCTTCAACTCTGTCGCCCGTATTGATTATGGGGCGCTGGTTAAGACAGGTACACTGGTTTGAACGCTGGAATTTCTTTAAAGGATACTCCTCGATAAAACCGTTTTCCTCGCGGATTTTAATGCAGCTGGACGAAACGCCAACAGCTACGCCGGCTTTCTTTGCGCGAACCATAACGCCGCTGTCGCGCGCGATTGCATGCTCGATACCCGTTGCGACTATAGCGCTTTCGGTCTTCATAAGGGGAACTGCCTGACGCTGCATGTTCGAGCCCATGAGTGCACGGTTTGTATCGTCGTTTTCAAGGAAAGGAATAAGCGCGGTTGCAACAGATACGAGCTGCTTAGGAGATACGTCCATATAGTCCATTCTATCGGGAGCGTACTGCGTAATCAAATCGCGGTGACGGCAACCTATGTGCGCATTTACAAACCTGCCGTTATCGTCCAAAGGTTCGTTTGCCTGTGCGACTATATATCTGTCCTCTTCGTCTGCGGTAAGATAATCGACGTGGTCGGTTACAACCGTGTCGATAACCTTGCCTTCGGCGTCATAGCTGTGCTCAACCTTTCTGTACGGACTCATGATAAAGCCGTACTCGTTTACCTTCGAGAAAGTGGCAAGCGAGGAAATAAGACCTATGTTCTGACCTTCCGGGGTCTCTATGGGGCAAAGTCTGCCGTAGTGTGTATGGTGAACGTCGCGGACCTCGAAAGTTGCCCTGTCGCGGTTAAGACCGCCGGGACCGAGTGCGGAAAGCTTACGCTTGTGGGTAAGTTCTGCCGCGGGATTGGTCTGGTCCATGAACTGCGACAGCTGCGACGAACCGAAGAACTCGCGGATAACCGCCGTTACGGGACGGACGTTTACGAGTCCCGAAGGGGTTACGTCTGAGGAGTCCTGCGTGGACATGCGCTCTTTAATAAGCTTTTCAAGCCTTGATATACCGATTCTGAGCTGGTTTTGCAACAGCTCTCCGACCGAACGGACGCGGCGGTTGCCGAGATGGTCGATATTGTCGATAGTGCCGATGCCGTACTGCAAATCGATATTCGAAGAAATAGCCGCAACAATATCGTCAACCGTAATGTGCTTGTGGTTGAGCTTTTCGATTACGGGCTTGATTACCTTTTTGTCATCGTCGGTCAAAGGCGCGCCGCTCTCCAAAATTTCGTTGAATTTCTTGCAGGCGGTAACGAATTTTACACGCAGCTCTCTGCGCTTTTCTCTGTTCTTTCTGTCCTCGGGCTTCTCGTCGTCGCTTTCGGGCGTTTCGGTGGTATAGAATATTGTGTTGATTTCGTCGCAGAATTTTTCGGCAACGTTTTCAACGCTATCTTCCTTGCAGCTTTCGGCAAGCTTTTGCATAAACTTGAAGTTGGGAAGATAAATCGTAGGCAAAAGCCCGAGCTCTTTGTGGCTTCTGTCGGATACTGCGGAAAACGCGCAAGTATTGTTTGCTATAATTTTGTGCTTGATTTCTCCCTGCGTAGGGTCGGAAACGAGAACGAGAACTTCGTTTACGCCGCAATTCTGCATTTCGTATGCCTGCGCCTCGGAAACGGTTTCTCCGCCGTGGAGAATAACTTCTCCCGTTTCGGGATTGTAGACGTCCTCGGCAAGTTTACAGCCGGGAAGTCTGTACGCAAGGTTGAGTTTTTTATTGAATTTATATCTGCCGACCTTTACTACGTCGTAACGACGAGGGTCGAAGAAAAGATTGTGCAAATGCTGTTTAACCGAAGCCTCGGTGGGAACTTCACCGGGACGCAGCCTTCTGTACAGCTCGATAAGACCGTCCGACTCGGACTTGGTAGTATCCTTTGCAATTGTATTTTCAATCATTTTATCGTTTGCAAACAGGTCTAAAATAGCCCTGTCCGAACCGAAGCCGAGTGCGCGAAGCAAAACGGTAGCGCAAATTTTACGCTTTCTGTCGACGTGAACCCACAAAACGCCGGAAGCGTCCTGCTCGAATTCAAGCCAAGCGCCGCGGTTGGGTATAACCGTGGTACCGTAAATTTCTTTACCGGTCTTGTCCCTTGTGGAAGCGTTGTACGAACCGGGGGAACGCACAAGCTGGGATACGATTACACGCTCGGCACCGTTTATGATAAACGAACCCGAATCGGTCATAAGAGGGAACTCTCCCATAAACACTGGCGTGTCCAACACCTCGTCCTTTACCTTATTGACGAGCCTGACCCTAACATGCATGGGCAGAGCGTAAGTTGCGTCGCGGTTGCGGCACTCCTGCTCGCTGTATTTGGGCTTTTCATCGAACCAATGTTCGAGGAAATAAAGCTCATAGTGGTCAGAGTAGTCGGTTATGGGCATAAAGTCCTCGAAAACTTCGTCAATGCCCTCTTTCATAAACGTGTTATAGCTCGACTTTTGTATCTCTACAAGGTCGGGAATATCGATAACCTCGTTTATTTTACCGAATTTTCTCCTTTCGGTTTTGCCATACTTGTGAAGCGGTAAATTCATTAAAACGAACTCCTTGATTGTATTATCACATTTTGGCGATTTTCCGTATATATCTTTTCACCGGAAAAAATCGAAGATGTCTTTTATTTATAATTTAATCCCCTTATTCGACAGTGCGAACAATTTATTTGCACCGAGGGAGGAATGTTTTTTTATAAGCCGCAATTTTCTTTACAATTATATAAATATGGTGTATAATAATCGAGAAAAAGGGCTGAAAATGCGTAGAATTTTGTCGGTTTTTAGCGGCTGAAATATGCCGATAGTGCAAAATTCGCATTCTAATACAGTGTATTATTATATCAAGTATTTTAAAGTCCGTCAACTGATTTAAGAGCTAAATATTATGAGAATTGACAAATTTTTAAAAGTATCGAGAATTTTAAAGAGGCGCACGCTGTCGAAACAGGCTTGCGACAAGGGCAAAGTGCTTGTAAACGGCAAGGAAGTAAAGCCCGGGCACAAAATTAAAGAGGGTGATTTGGTTGAACTTCAATTTACGGGCGGCGCGCTTAAATTCAAAATTTTACAAATTAAAGAAACCGTAAAAAAGGACGAGGCGCAATCGCTTTACGAAATTGTGGAGTAATTTATGGAAATAAAAAAAATAAGCGCAATTATCTGTGCCGCCGGCAAGGGTGAACGGGCGCAATTTAATAAAAACAAGCTGCTTGCCCCACTCTTCGGCGCACCTGTCTTATACCACACCCTTAAAAAGTTCGACATAAAAGAAATCGACGAAGTTATAGTTACTTCGTCAAAGGTCGATTTAAAAGAAATTTCGGCAATTTGCGCCCCGTTCGGCTTTAAAGTTGTCGAAGGCGGCGCAACGCGTACGCAAAGCGTGAAGCGTGCGCTTGAACACGTTACGGGAGATATCGTGCTTATACACGACGGCGCACGCCCCTATGTAACTAAAGAAATTATTGTAAACTGCATTGACTCGGCACAAAAATTCGGCAGCGGAGTTTGTGCAATAAAGCTTACAGACACCGCCGTTTGCGCCGAGCTGGGGCTTGTGACCGACAGACTTAACCGCGACGACGTTTACAGAGTTCAAACTCCGCAGGCGTTTATTACCGAGGATATAAAATATGCATACTCTCTTTCGGGCAACGAAGTTTTTACCGACGACAGCGCGGTCTACGGCAAATTTATTGCACCGCCGCGCATTGTAGAGGGCAGCGAGGATAACGTAAAACTGACATTTAAACGCGACTTTGAAAGCAACTATCCCCTTCCGCTTTCCGGCAAGTTGATCGGCTTCGGTGTTGACGTGCACGCCGTGTGCGAAGGAAATTGCGTGACGCTCGGCGGAATTAAGATTGACTGCGGATTTGCGCTCGCGGCACACAGCGACGGAGACGTCGTAATTCATGCGCTTATGGACGCCTTGCTTTCCGCCGCCGGACTTAGGGACATAGGCGTATATTTTCCCGATAGCGACCCGTCGCTTTCAGGCGCCGACAGCCGCGCAATGCTTGCGAAAGTAAGGGATATATTGGGGGCAATGAAGCTTGAACCCAAAAATATTTCCATTACAGTACAGGCTGAAAAGCCAAAACTTGCGCCGCATATCGAGGATATGAAAACTACTTTATCGCAAGTTTTACATATGGATAAAAGCCGCATTGCAATAGCCGCAGGCACAAGCGAAAAGCTCGGCTTTGTGGGGCAATGCTTGGGAATCTGCGCGTATGCTGCGGTAACTTTATGCGAGGTTGAAAATGGCTAAAAACACTAAAACAACAACCGAGTTCGTCTGTTCGGAATGCGGCGCGACAAGCGCAAGATGGCTTGGCAGATGTCCCTCTTGCGGCAAGTTCAACACAATGGTAGAAGAAATTGTAAAAGCCGCCGAACCGACGACTGCAAAGCGGCAAAATGCAGGCGCGAAAGCCTGCCCGCTATCTCAAATTACCTACGAGAAATACAACCGCACCCCGTCGGGAATTTCGGAATTCGACAACGTTTTGGGCGGCGGAATAGTTAAAGGGTCTCTTGTGCTCTTGGGCGGAGATCCCGGCATAGGCAAATCAACGCTGCTTACCCAGATTGCAGCGCACCTCTCGGGTAGCCACAAAGTACTGTATTTTTCCGCCGAAGAGAGTTGTTCGCAGGTAAAAATGCGCGCACAGCGATTAAACCTTAAATCGGACAACCTTTACATAATTAATGAAACTTGTATTGACAACTTGGACGACGAGCTTGACGGCGTGGAGTTTTGCATTATAGACTCCGTTCAGGCAGTTTACACCGACGACCTCTCCTCCTCTTCCGGGTCGGTAGGGCAGGTGCGCGAGTGCGCCTCGAAAATTATGCGCATTGCAAAGAGCCGCGGCATTACGTTTTTTATAGTCGGTCACGTCACAAAGGAGGGCGCGCTTGCCGGGCCCAAGGTGCTGGAGCATATTATGGACACCGTTCTATACTTCGAGGGGGAAAATCAGGAAAATTTCAGGATTTTGCGCGCAGTTAAAAACAGGTTCGGGAACGTTGCCGAAGTCGGCGTTTTTGAAATGACGGGAGAGGGAATTGTTGCCGTTACCGATTATTCGGGCGTATTCTTATCGGAGAGCCGCGGTGAGGAAGCCGGTTCAGCCGTCACACCCTCGCAGACGGGCGCAAGATGTATGAATGTTGAGGTGCAGACTTTGGTTACAAAGACAACCTTCGGACAGCCGCGAAGAATGCCGCTCGGCGTAGATTACAACAAGCTTGTGCTGCTTATAGCCGTGCTTGAAAAGCGGTGTTCGCTTGCGCTTGGCGGATATGACGTATATGTAAACGCAATGGGCGGTATTAAACTCAACGAACCTGCTTGCGACCTTGCGCTTTGCGCCGCGCTTGCATCGGCATATCTCGGGCAGCCGATAGATAAATATACGGCGGTATTCGGAGAAGTGGGACTTACAGGTGAAGTGAGAGCGGTGTCATACTGCGAAAAGCGCGTTGCCGAGTGCGTAAAAATGGGCTTTAAAAAGGTACTTATACCCGCCAAAAATATGAAGTCGGTGACAAAATTTGCCGATAAAATTTCAATAGTGCCCGTACTTTACGTCAACACGATGATAAAAAACCTTTTCAAATAAAAAAGTTATTTAAAAGCGCCCCTTTGTTTCGGGGCGCTCTATTAATGTTTTATTTTCCGCTGTGGTCAAAGATTACCATATATAGACCTTTGAACATAATTTTCATATCCAGCCAAAGCGAACGCTTTTCGATATATTCAAGGTCAAGCTTGACCCACTCGTCAAACGTAACCTTGTTTCTGTCCTTCTCTATCTGCCAAAGACACAATAGTCCGCCCTTTACCGCAAGGCGCTGCTTTTGATACTCGTCATAGCACTCTACTTCCTGAGGTTCGGGGGGACGGGGCCCTACTACGCTCATCTGCCCCATGATGATATTGAGAAGCTGCAACAGCTCGTCAATGGAAAATCTTCTTAAAAACTTGCCGACCTTAGTTATTCTCGGGTCGTTTTCCATTTTAAAAGCCGGGGGATCAGCCTCGTTTAAGCCGGCGGCTATAAGCTGTTCTTTCAACTCGTCGGCGTGAGGGCACATAGTGCGGATTTTTATAAACTTAAACGGCTTACCGTCCTTACCCACGCGCGTGGAAATGTAGACGGGGCTGTGAAAATCTTCAAGCCATTTTACAAATATACAAATAAGAATAAACCAAGACAACAAAAGCAAAAGCAGCGTTGCCGAAACAATATCGAACGCGCGCTTTATAAACAGGTAAGACAAAGTTTTAAAACCCGTCTTCTTTTTTTCGGTATCTGAAACGTCGGCAGTATTTTCCGACGGTAATTCTTTATCAAAATCGGAGTTTTTATTCTCTTGCATTACAAAGCTCCTAAAACGTGAAACTATAAATTAATTATAACAAACTATTACATAAATTTCAAGTGTTTTATATAGATAAATATACTATTAATATTGTGTGCATAAAAAACAAAAAAACAACGCGCGTTACAAAGGACAATTCTCATAGAAAATAAAATGGCTGTATTTTAAAACGAGAACAAAAGGCACTCAAACAAATTGTTCGAGTGCCTTTAATTTTACATAATTAAATAAAGTTAAATTTATCATACAATTATATAGAAAAGCGTTGTTTTTTATGATTAAGACTTATCTTTGAACTGTTCAAACTCGGAGGTTGAGCCCAAAGCTATTCCGCCGCAACTGAACGAAGCGGATATTTTTACCGATCCGCGCAAATTTTTACCGCCTACCGCGTTTCCGCAGTTCATACCCGTTTTATTTAACGAGCCGCTCATTCCGCTGAAATTAGCCTTACCTATTTCATCATAGCTGAAAGAGCTGCCGAAAAGCTTTTTGCCGTGCGCATAGTAAGTAACCGCAACCGAACACTCGACCTGAGCTGAATTTGCAATTTGTTCGCTTATACCCTCGGCATATGCAATGTAGTAATTACCTAAAATTTTCCACTGCGTGCCCGATACTTCGGTTATATCAATTACAATTTCATTTTTGACAAATACTGCATAGAGATTTACGTCCAAACTGTCGCTTTCACCGAACAGCCACTTGCTGTACTCGGTGAGCGCAGCTCCGTCCGTAATGCTTACAAAGCCGTCGTCAGTCTGCGCGAACCAGCCGAGGAAAACGTGATTTTCCACCGACATAGGCGCGAGGCTGTACTGTTGTCCGAACACCATGCTTTCCGTCTGCAAGGTGGTAATTTCCCCGTTTGCGTTTACGTCGCTCAAATATGAAAGGTTTATATTTTTACCTTCCCACTTAGCGTAATAGACGGCGTCTCCCGAAACGGTTATTTCGGTCAAGGGCATACCCGTAAATTCGGGATTGTCGTAATAGCCCATAAATTTATAGCTCGAAGGTGCGGAAACAAGCAAAGGGAGTTCGACTTTTGCACCCACGCCGTATTTCAGCGACTTAACGTATTTGCCGAGATTTTCGTCATAGCTTGCGCCCGTCATATTTATATCGGACAAAATATCGATAAAAACAGGCTGGTAAATTGCACTGTATGTCAGCGTTTTCATAGTTGAGTCGTACACTTCGTCCCAATATTTTTCCCCCTCGACAGGCAAAAGTTCGCTTACTTCGGGAAGAACATAGGTCGAGTACGACGTATTTGTAGCAGTATTGTACAGTATGCCGTCAAGCTCGACAAGCGTTTGGAACTTAGTGTTATCGGTGTTGAGCGTGTATTCTGCTTTCGCATCGACCACAGTTATAGGCGTAGACGAGTCGAGCTTAAAGTAGGTAAGCGATAAGTCAGAAGTTAGTTTAGCCCAATCCGTCTTTTTTACTATATCGGCAAAATTATTGCCGCCGAGCACGCTGTTAAAACTTCTCCCGCCCAGTTCGGGTATTTTGCAGCTATCCAATGACAGCGAGCTATCCGCATAAACCGGCTTGCCGTTTATTTCGGCAATTACACCGTTGGGGTTACAGTAGCGAAGGTTGCCGTCAAAGTTCATTGAAACAATTCCCGAAACAAGATCCATAGTAGATTTTGCTATATCGAGCCCCGTTACTGTAAGCGTGCCGTCCTCATTTTTGTCTGCAATAAAGGTAATTGGAATATTTGACATAGTCATTCCCACAAGATCGGAAAGTAACTTGCCGTTTATAGCGAAATTCCACTTTTCGTAGCTTGAAGTTTGCTCGGTAGTATAGTACGCAAGAACGTATTTGAACAGATTGCCCAAGTCCCTGTTTTCGAAGTTTGCGCCTGTGCCCGACGAGCTGTCGATATTTGTAAGCTGGTCGGAAACCAACGAACCGAAGTTGAATATGAACACAATCTCATTCATAATATCCTCGGAAAACGCCGATAAAGGCATAACGCGGTATTCTACTACGGGCGTGGCATAAGTCTTTTTATTTGTTACAAGTCCGCTCTTTTCCCAATATGTTTTCTGAATGCGCTTCAAGTAAATCATATCGTTTACGATTGAAAGATACACGTCGCTGTCGCCGTTTATAGCTATTTGACCGAGCATCTGCACGCCCTGGTAGGAAAGATGCGCGTCGACTGCCACGTTGTTGTTTTCATCGATTTTTATAGAAAGCGAGTTTATATTTAATTCAACGCCGATATTTATACCTATAACCGAAATATTTACGTTGACTTTACCCTGCAACAGGAAGTAGTCGTTCAGCTCGTAGCTTGTTTCTCCTTCCTCCGTTTTGTGAGTTGCCGAGTTGACGAACGCCTTTAAAAGGTCGCTAACTCCGTTAAAGTTAGTATATCCGCCGAGCGCCGCACTTTCGTCCGGTCTTTGAATGTTACCGTAGCTAAGCTCGACGCCGAGCGCGAGTTTGTCGGTATTTTTATCCCCGAAATACACATTGTCGAGATAAACGCCCGTAAGACGTGTTTTTTCATCGGCTGTTATCCCCTTAATAAGCTCGACCGAGATATCCCCTTCAACGTCTGTTCCGTAAATAAGCGAGCTGTCGAGCGTAAGCTTTAAGCTGTCGTTACCGCAAGCTATGCTCTTTACATAATCCTTGTTGAGGGAAATAGTGCTTTCTGTTTGACTGTCCCCGTTCTGCACAACGTCGTCCGCTGTGTTTTTCAAGCTGCCGAGCAACTCACCTATATAGTCCTTTAAGCTTTTTCCGAGTATCTGAGGAATAAGACTGTCACCGAGCGACGAGAATTGGTCCTTGGTGTAAGGAATATAATTGTCGATTAACAGACTGTCGATTATGCCCGAAATTTCCGCGACTGCGGAATTAAGCTCGTCGTTGTCCTCAAAGGAAATATTGTCAAGGTTTGCCATTGCGGCAACCATTGATACGAGCGTCAAAATATCGTCCATAGGGGCATATATCATTAACGGATCGTAATTTTCGCTGTCGGAAGCATACTTTGAAACGGATAAATAAATGTCAAGCACTCCGTCCTTTACATATCCTCCGTCCGTTACGCCGTTTGTTGAATTTGACGGCGTCGCGTCCATAACAACCAAATCGAGCGAAAGGTTGTCTGCACCCTCGACCGCAGATATGAGAGCTAGATTAAAGTGTAGATAAATTTCGCTGTCAACGCTCAAACTTACGCCTTCACGCACACCGTTCTCATTCACTTTACCTGTGTTTAAGTTGACTGCCGATTTTTTGATTTCATTGCCGTCGGCGTCGTAAGCTACGGGATTGAAGTCGTATTCAAGCAGAGCGTCAAAGCTGTATTTAACCGCGCCGTCGTTAGTAATATTGCCCGAAACGTTTACAGACAGGCTATTGCCTATAATGCTCTCAACTGCGCCCCATATATTTTCAACAACGTCGATATACTCGTCGATGTCCGAAACGTCCGCAACGGCTTCGTTGCTCAACCCGACCGTCACTGTGGCATTGATTCCGAAAAGCGTTGTTTCAAGCACGGCGCCTATACCGTTTTCAAGCGTTATAGTAGCAGAAACAGGTAAAAATTCTTTACCGAGCGGAATGTTTGCGTTGGTTGAAATTTCCTTTGCGCCAACAATTAAATTCTTGATAAGTTCGCTCAAAACGTTTGACATACCGTCGGGCAATAGCTCTCCGATATCTCCGATATTTGCAGTGTCCGTTTCCGGTAAATTGATTTTTAATTTTGTATCCGCAATTTTTACAAACAGCGTTTTTTGCGTTGCATTGTAGTAAACGGCAATTTCTCCGAAATCGGCTTTAACCTGATTGAGCTTTCCGCCAATCAAATCTAACGTCACCTTACCGTTTAACTGTAACGCACCGTCTCCGAGGTTGCCCTTTTCGTCAATAATCAAACCGACGTCAAGCGTTATCCCCTCATTCAAGATATCGACGTAACTATCCAAGTCTACGGGAAGCGTAACTTCTTCGGTCGTCAGCGCTACGTTTGCAGTAACTTTTATGCCGAACAGCTCGACTTCCGCTCCAACGTTTATGCCGCCGCTAAGCTTTACTTTAAGAGCCGCTGTTATTGCCTGCTCGAAGAGTTCGAGCGTTATACCCGTCGATATTGTGTCCTCGCTCGTTTCGAGCTTTTGTATTATCTGCCCGAGTATGCCGTTTATATCGAGTCCGCTCAAATCTATGTTGCCGCTCGCAAGGTCTGCAACCGACACTTTATATTTGACGTTGCCGTCAGTTACATAGAGAACATTATTGTTGTAATAAATTGCAATATCTTTAAAGTCTGCGCGGATTTCCGTAAACTTTCCGTCCGTCAAGCCGATAAATACTTTTCCGTCAAGCACAAGATTTTCGACTTTAAGATTTACGTCAAGCGTTATCCCCTCATTCAAGATATCGGCGTAACTATCCAAGTCTACGGGAAGCGTAACTTCTTCGTTTGTCAACGCTACGTTTGCAGTAACTTTTATGCCGAACAGCTCGACTTCCGCTCCAACGTTTATGCCGCCGCTAAGCTTTACTTTAAGAGCCGCTGTTATTGCCTGCTCGAAGAGTTCGAGCGTTATACCCGTCGATATTGTGTCCTCGCTAGTTTCGATCTTTTGTATTATCTGCCCGAGTATGCCGTTTATATCGAGTCCGCTCAAATCTATGTTGCCGCTCGCAAGGTCCGCAACCGACACTTTATATTTGACGTTGCCGTCAGTTACATAGAGAACATTTTTGTTGTAATAAATTGCAATATCTTTAAAGTCTGCGCGGATTTCCGTAAACTTTCCGTCCGTCAAGCCGATAAATACTTTTCCGTCAAGCACAAAATTTTCGACTTTAAGATTTACGTCAAGCGTTATCCCCTCATTCAAGATATCGGCGTAACTATCCAAGTCTACGGGAAGCATAACTTCTTCGGTCGTCAGCGCTACGTTTGCAGTAACTTTTATGCCGAACAGCTCGACTTCCGCTCCAACGTTTATGCCGCCGCTAAGCTTTACTTTAAGAGCCGCTGTTATTGCATGCTCGAAGAGTTCGAGCGTTATACCCGTCGATATTGTGTCCTCGCTCGTTTCGAGCTTTTGTATTATCTGCCCGAGTATGCCGTTTATATCAAGTCCGCTCAAATCTATGTTGCCGCTCGCAAGATCCGCAACCGACACCTTATACTTGACGTTGCCGTCAGTTACATACAGCATATTATGGGGGTAATCGAAATAAACGCATATATCGTCAAGCGTTGCATATATGCCTGAAAAAGCCCCGTCACTCATTAAAATTTTAATATAGCCGCTCAAATCGAAGTTTTCTAATTTTAACGATGCTTTAAGGGTCAAGCCTTCCTTCAAAATATCGATATACCCAGACATATCCTGAGGTTTAGAGGGAATATCGTCCTTTGTTCCAAAACTCAAAGCAGCATTTACAGGCGTCGAACCGAGCATTACTTCGGCAGTAACATTGCCGAGCGCAACGGCTCCGCTTGTTGTATCAAATGTAAAGTGAAGCTTGGCTTTTATCCCGAACAGTTCAAGTTGAGTATCGAGCTTAGCGCCCGTTTCTGTAACAGTAAACTCACCCTCGGTCAATGTTTCGAGAATTGAATTGAGTTCAAGTCCGCCTCCGTCACCTTCGGCAGAAGCTTGAGAGGATGAAAATGCCGATATATCAAGCTTGTATTTTGCGTTGCCGTCTGAGATATACAACACGTTATCCGCGCCCATAAACACCGATATATCCCCTATTTTAACGCGTATATCCTCGAGTGCGCCGTCATTTAACCCGACATGTATAACACCGTCTAAATCGAGATTTCCGACTGCTGCGGTTATTTTGAAAGTCGCGCCATCGTTAAGCACGCTTCCGAATGCTGCCGCAAGATAATTCAGCGCGCTCGGCGCGGAATTATCTACGTCATCGGCTACCGTAAAGCTGTCGATATGATGTTTAAAGTAATCGTCGTAAAAAGTATTTTTTGCCTTTTCTTCTTCATAGAAGAACTTTGTATGCGTTTCAGCCGTACAGGGCGCAGGAACCGCAAGCTTAGCCGTATAGTCCTCGTAGATACTGAAACTTAAAATGCGCCACTCCGCATCAAAAGTATAGGTTACGCTAGCTTCATTCATTGTCGGGCGCTCGTCAAGTCCGCCCGTGACGTACATCTGCTGTCTGTAATAGTAATCGGCAGAAGTAAGTCCGTCGTCGGTGCTTACACTCAAATCCAACGACATTGTAAACGTGCCGTCACCGTTATCCTTTACAGAAAAGTCGTTTGCGTTTTTAACAGTGTTTTCGTTGAGAATATATACGGAAAATTCCGAAGGCGGAAGTCCGCGCTGTTTTTTATACTGCGGCACGGTAAGACCGTTGGGGGCTTTTGTCGACCACTCGGTGTCCATTCCGTTAAAATTTTTGTTTGCCGAACTGCGCCACAGCACAACGTCGTCGGCAACGCAAAACTGTGTAGCCGTGGATGAAACGCCTTGGGCTATATCGGCGGAAATAAGCGTGCCGTTATAAAATTTCTTATACGTTTTTACCGTCTGCGACATTATTGTGCTGACGTTCGACTGCATTTCAGACGACCAATAGGGCTGGTTTTTGAGAACGTAATTCAAATAGCCTACGTTTTCTATTACCGAATGCGACAGAGGAGAGCCGGCGTTTTCGGGAACCTCGTAGCAGACCGTAGCGTAGTCGACGTCGGGCAGCTCTTGAATAGGTGACGAAGTAAAAAAGCCGAAGCCTACGCCGACAACAGCACACAGTGCAACGCTGGCGGCGGCAATTCCGACTTTGCGCAGACGGCGTATGTGCTTGATGGCAAGCGGTTTGCGACGTTTAACGCGCGAAACTCCGTCGGGACTCTTCGATTTTGTGCGAAGCCCGGCGTTTCTGTTCATACTCCTGTCTTTTTTATTAAACTCCAATCCCGCGCCGTCGACTATATGTAAGTTGCCGACAGCACTCTTTTTAAGTTTCATATTTGCATTACCCGACAGCCCTAAGACTGTAATAATTAATTTTCGTACATTAATAGTGTATAATTATTATGACAAAATGTCAAGTTTGTAATGAAAATATATGATAAAATTTTTAAAAAATTTCATACTTTTTCCATTTTTGCTTAAATTCACATAAAATCAGCAGTAATTTGATATATTTTTGTCATAATTTCATATGACATTTATAACTCGTTTGTCAAAATTTGGACTTTCGGCTTGACAATGTAACGTACTTATACTATAATAATTAGGTAAGTAATTTTTGTAAGTAGCGAATATGAAAGAAACCTATTTGAAAGTAAAAAACAGCCGAGCTGTTCAGAGTATAATCAACGTTTTATCTTGGAAATTTTTCCCCTTTATCACGGCTGTTATCGTAGTCGCTTTTTACTATCTCGATTTGGACCTTGTTTCCATTTATTACATTGGCATTACGGGTATTTTTTGCGTTCTTTTTATGGACGACTTAACACCCCTTTTTGCCAATTTTTTATTTATGGCTATAATGGTTTCTTATAACCACTCACCTTCGATAACCGCAGGCTCGTCCGATTTTTATTTGCAGCCCTGGGTATATTCACAGGCAATTGTAATAATTGCGCTGTACGCCTCGGCAATAGTTGCAAGAATTGCAATGACTGCGCTTGAAGGCAGATTGGTTCTGACTCGCACTTCATACTCTTTAATTGCTCTCGGGGCGGTTTTTATACTCAACGGCGCATTTTCTTACAACTACAAACCAATGAACCTTGTGTACGGACTGTTTCTCGCTTTTCTGTTCTTTGCCATTTTTACGCTAATAAAGGACAATATAACTTGCAATGAACAGACTTTCAACAACATAGCGATTTCATTTTTGGCTTTGTCCCTCGCGCTTATTTTGGAGCTTGCGATTAAATATTTAACTTGCGAAGAACTTTTCGAACAGGGAAAAATCGACAGAGTCGAGCTTGGTTTCGGCTGGGGTATGTACAATACTATGGGAATGCTTATGCTGATTTGCGCGCCGTCGATATTTTTCCTCGCGGCAAAAAGCAAGTACGGCTATCTTTATTACCTGTACGCGCTTGTGCTGCTTGTAGCAACCTTCTTTACAATGAGCAGACAAGCTATGGTCGGCGCAGTAATTATATATGCAATATGTATAATTCTTCTTATAGTCAACGGCAAAAACAAGATTATAAACGGCTGTATTACGGGCGCAGGATTAATTGTAGCAATTGCTTTGATTTGCGTTTTCAGGGATAAATTCAAAGCTTTGTTGGAGGTATTGTTTTACAATATAGAGTCGGGCAACGGAAGAACTTCGCTTTGGGAGCTTGCCGTCGAAAACTTTAAAAGCGCTCCCATCTTCGGTTGCGGTTTTTATGTCAGGCTCGACGCAGACCCCGGGTTTGCAGGTTTGGACATTATCCCACTAATGTACCACAACACGTTTTTTCAACTTCTCGGCGCTTGCGGATTTATGGGTGTTATTGCCTACGGCGTTCATCGCACGTTTACAATTATTTCGTTCTGCAAAAACCCCACGCCCGAACGCGCGTTTATCGGCATAACGGTGCTTGCGCTTTTGATTGTAAACTTGCTTGACAACCACCTGTTCTATATTTTACCCACCTTGACTTACAGCGCGCTTATTGCGGTGTTGATAAAATCGAAGGACAACAAGACGCTTTTCAGTAAGAAATAAAAATTAAAATATAAAAGCCTTGCGGCACAGCTTCAAAGCTGCGCCGCAAGGCTTTTATCGTATGCTTATTATGTTGCCGCTATTTTTGTAAATACTGTTTTGTGGAACACTGCCACGCACGTTATTTAAGGGATATATACGGGTATACGCACCTATTACCGTACCGGGATTAAGCACGCAGTTGCAACCTATTTCGGCAAAATCGCAAAGCACGCAACCGAGTTTTTTTAAACCCGTGTCGATTATTTTTCCATTTAAATTAACGCGCACGCAGCTTTTATCGGACTTGACGTTTGAAGCGATGACGCCGGCGCCCATATGCGATTTATAGCCCAAAATGCTGTCACCCACATAGTTGAAGTGCGGAACCTGCACGCAATCGAAGAGAATTGAGTTTTTAATTTCGGTAGAGTTGCCTATCACGCAGTTTTCCCCGATGACGGCGTTGCCGCGTATAAACGCACCCTGCCTTATAACCGTATTTGCGCCGATTATGCAGTTACCCCCTATATATGCCGTGGGAAACACCGTAACCGACCTGTGTATAAACACGTTGTTTTCACGGCGGATATAGCTTTCGTCAAGTTCGGCGGACAAATTTACTATTATGCTTTCCAGGTTAGCCAATACGCGCCAATAATCGTTCGTTTGCAGGTAATTTTTAACCAAGGTATGCGTTAAATCGAGCATATTAAGGGGGTAATTCATATTTCAGTATATGAATTACCCCCTGAGGTTGTTAATTATTCATCGTCCTTTTTATTCTTTCTATCAATTATAAACATTCTTGCGGCGTTTATAAGACAGAGCGCGCCGACTACAAAAAATATTACAATTTGCGCGACGTCGGCAGAAATTATAACATCGTAAATACCGATTCCGCAACAGATAAGTCCGCAGACAAGCTGAAAGATTATTGCCATTAAGCCCACATTTTTCATATTACAGCGCCCTTATGGATTCAACCGGCTTTTTCCTTGCCGCAAAATATACGGGAAGGAAAGTTGAAATTACAGCCACCAACACGGCAATACCTATAAGAATACCTACCGAAGCCACGCCGAACACAAACAGCGTTACTGCCAAACCCACTTCCTCCATTATTATATTATTTATAACTCCGCAAAGCAGAACGGAGCCTATAAGGGAAACTATCAGGCAAATGCCGACGATAATGCCCGATTCCGCAAAGAATATTTTGAACACGTCAATGCCCCTTGCGCCGACGGCACGAAGTATACCTATTTCCTTTCGCTTATTCGAAATTGACACGGAAATAAAGTTGAACAAAAGCAGCGACGAGAACAGCGCGAGCACGACGCCCACCCAAAGGAAAATCGTAGATAAAACTTCAATCATAGAGCTGACGTAGGCAACCGACATTGCAATGTTGTTGGAAATGGTATAGTACACGTCGTTTGCCTTTTTGTTTTCGACGCCGGAAATGCCGACGGCGTCACGTATAAGCTTTTCGGACTTATCGTAAGAAATTAACAAACCGTTGTATTTTTGTCCGTCTTCCCAGACGTAGTTTGTTTCGGTTATTGACATACTCGAATTGTTTATTTCGAGGTTTTCGTCAAAGAAATTTTGAGAGAAATATACGCCGCGGTCGTTATAAGCCAACATATCGGTCATATTTTTCATTTTATAGAAGCCTACCAACTTCATTTTACGCGCCGCACCGCCGCCGAAGCTTGCATTAATCTCGATAGGCTGAATGCTCTCGATAATTTCGGTAAGTTTTGCCACAGCTTCGTCATACTGCTGTTTTGTGCAATATGAGCTTTCGCCCGTATCTTTATCAATTATTTCGTTTTTTTGAATTATATTTAAATAATATTCAAGCTCTTTGTTGTATCTCGTTGACGCGGCTAAATAATTTTCATAATCATTTTCCCCTGTTTCAAAGGACATATAATATTCGATTATTCTCGAAGTCATCGACCGGTCGAAAAACATTCTTAACGACAGCAACACTTCGTCGTCGGCAAGTTGGCTTTTTTGCTGCCCACCGAAGAAAATACCTTCAAACGCCCCCTTGCTGCCGTAGACATTTGCCTCATAAGCACCGTAAAAGTTCTGCATACCGCAGTCAACAAATTGCATACTTTCGTCATTCCATTGCCGAGGGTCCATCGAAAAATCGACTCCGCCCTGAAAATTGTAAAATAAATGTTCGTTGGGATAGCCGCCCGACCACTTGTTAAGATACTTTGTAAAGCCTTCGTCAACTAAAAACGCAGTTTTAAGCCCCTCATTAAGATAGTTTTCGTACTCGGATTTAAGCCTGTACATTTCTTGACTGTTTAAGTCGAGGTTTTCTTTGAGCTTGTCGAATTTTGCTGAAATTTGACCGCTGCCGAACACACCCGTAACTTTAAACGGCCTGCTGCCGCAAACAATATACTTGCCGATAATGTCGTTTGCCGAGCGAATCTCCAAAATATCGTCGGTGTCGAATTGGTTAGCAACGCCGTTTTCATTTAAAGTGACGTTATAGTAGCTGTTGTTTTTCAAAACTTCCAAAAAATAGTCTGAAATACAAATTTCGTCGGCTGTTTTAGGATAGGCGCCGATTATCGAAGAGCGCAGCGAATGATTTTCGGGCAAGACCGTGACTTTGCTTACGCTGCGACTGTAATATGCCTGATTTTTGCCGCTTACGGAAATGTTTGAAACGTCGGATTCATACTGATAAAAGCCGATAACCGACGAACCGAATTTTTCAACCATTTGGTCGTACTCTTCCTGCGTGAACTTGGCGGATTGACTGCTCGGGAACACGCCGCTATCGTAGATATACCTTATTTCGTACTGTTTCGAAAGCGCGATATACTCGCTGTCCCCGTTGACAAACGAGCTGACAAGCACCTCGCTTTCATTGAAAAACATCAAAGTTGAAGTAATTCCGAACATAATAAAAGCTACGACGGACAGAAAAATTGTAAAAACCAAGCGCACGGGCTTTAATTTTAAGCTGCTTGCACCTATTTTTATTGCCTTGCCGACGGGCAGGCGCGAGCGGATAAATTTCGACTCTTCCGCGGAATAGTTTTTGTCGGTAAGCGCGGCGCCGTCGGTATTTTCAAACTTTTCGGTAGAGCCGCTTTCGGAAACGCGGTTTACCTTTTTAAAGGAAGAAATTTCTTTTTCCCCCTTAGAGATAATGACGTCCCCCTCTGACTTTGAAATAAAGTCTTGAATGGTTTTAAAATTTTCTTTTGTGAGGCTTGCGCCGCTCTTTATAGACAGCGTGTTTTCCCCTATTACCGCGACGTTTTCGTCAATGACGTCGGCGGCAACGTGCGTTTTAGTCACGTCGGATATAATTTTACCGTCGGCAAGCTCGACAATTCTGTCCCCGTAAATTTCAGCAAACTCCCTGTCGTGCGAAACGACTATTACAAGCCGAGTTTTGGAAAGCGCCTTTAAGGTGTCGAAAACCTGTTTGCCCGTTGCCGAGTCGAGCGCGCCGGTGGGCTCGTCCGCCATAATAATTTGCGGCTCTTTTACAAGTGCGCGCGCAATTGCAATTCTCTGTTTCTGTCCGCCCGACAAGGTGTTGGGCTTACGCTTTGCAAATGCTTCAAGCTCGACGTCGCGGAGAATGGAATTTATTTTTTGCTTATCCTTGGGCTTGCCTTGCAGCTCGAGCGCGAGCGCAATGTTGTCCTCTACGTTGAACTCGTCAAGAATGTTGTATTCCTGAAAAATAAAGCCGACAAAGGTGTTGCGATAGCTGTCGAAATCAGAGCCCGTAAAGTCCTTAGAGGACTTGCCCTTGACTATCACTTCACCCGAAGTGGGCTCGTCAAGACCGCCGCTTATGTTAAGCAGGGTCGACTTGCCGGAACCCGATTTTCCCAACAAAAAAACCAAGCCCGTTTCCCCGAACGAAATTGAAACGTCGTTTAAAGCGTGGGTGTTTGCTCCGCCCTTTGCGGAATAAATTTTGCTTACGTTTTTAATTTCAAGCATTTTATAACAAGCTTGATTTTCACTAATTTCGGGCATTTTTACCTCCCCTTTTTATGTATTATCTGTATTAATATAATTATAGTATAAATTAGTTGCGGCAATTTGTCAACAGTTTTGGCAAAATAAATATCGCGCAAAGCGTTGTCAAACGACAAATATTTTGATACTATAAATATATGTTAGAGAAAAACGTAAAAAACTTATTGCAAACAATTCCCAAAACAAACAAATTCGGGGAAAAGGTAACCCTTGTAGCGGCGGTAAAAACACAGACCGCACAGGATATTTCGAGGGCTGTTGCCGCGGGCATAACCGACATAGGGGACAACCACGTTCAGGAATTCCGCGACAAATACAGCCAAATAGAGGGCAACCCCACCCGTCACTTTATAGGCACGTTGCAGACAAATAAAATTAAATATCTTTTGGGCAAGGTAAATTTGTACCACTCGGTAGACAGGCTTAATTTGGCGGAAGAGCTTTCCAAAAAGAGCGCAAACGCCAACGTGGTTTCACAAATTTTGATTGAAGTAAATATCGGCAACGAGCCTACAAAAAGCGGCTTTGAATATGCGCAAGTCGAAAGCGCGTATAAAAAAATTGCCGCACTGCCCCATATTTGCGTAAAGGGGCTTATGGCAATGCTGCCCGAAAGCGACAATGAAAGCCTGCTTCGCGAACTTGCCGCAAAAATGCGCATATTATACGACAGACTTAACGCACAGGGCGCAAATTTTGAATACCTTTCAATGGGAATGAGCGGAGATTGGAAGCTGTGCATTGACGAAGGCAGCAATATGATAAGGCTTGGCACGGCAATTTTCGGCAAAAGAAATTATAAAAATTAATTCAAACACTCAATAACCAGCAAAAGCGCAAATTGCAGCCCGTTTTTAAAGGTTGACAGCTCCCTTTCGACCGACAAATCAACCCCTGCCTCGATATATCTTTCGAAAATATCTTTTTGCTCGTCGTTTAGCATATTGCTTAGCTTTTGATAGAGTTCGAATGTTTTTTGCGACATTTTGTTGTAACTTTTAGTTGCATTTACTTTTTCACTTATTCTATTTAAGTTATAGTAAATTTCTTCAATAACTGTTTTTTGCATTGTTTTATCTCCTTGTATTTGTTTCAATTATTATATAGATAAAAATTATCTATGTCAACAATTTTAGATACAAATTATCTATAATTTAATTATGGAACTTAAATTTGCTCAAAGATTAAAAAATTTAAGAAAAGAAAAAGGATTAAAACAATCTGAACTTGCACAAGCACTAAATGTTACTCAACGAAAAATTTCTTATTGGGAAAACGGACAACTTGAACCTGACTTATTAACCCTTTGGAAAATTAGTGCTTATTTTGAAGTAAGTATTGATTTTTTAATAGGTAAAACAGAATATTAAAATATGATAGAAGTAAATATAAATGAACTTGGTGAAAGAATAAAAGAATTAAGGCTTGAACGCGGATTATCGCAAAAAGAATTGGCGGATAAAATAGGCGTTGCAACAAATACTATTTCACAATATGAAAGCGGTAAATCAAAAACAAGCATAACTGTTTTAGCAAATTTGGCAATTGCATTGGACACAACTACTGATTTTCTATTAGGTTTAGAAACATAAATATTAAATTTTAAAGCCCCCCAAAAGTCGAACGACTTTTGGGGGGCTGTTTTAATTACTGCTGTTCACTTTTACCTATAACGTTATAACCTGTAAATATTGTTTTATAATCTTCAATAAACTCGTCGGGGACTATTATTGTTACGTTTTGGGACAAATTTGTAAACGCCGCCGCGTCAACCGTGCCCGTCAAACTGCCTTCAAACCTCAACACTTCAACCTGCGTATTTCTAAACGCACCTTCATACACCGAAGTAATATTTGAGGTAAAAGTAATTTCTTTTATGGTTTTACAGTTGTTAAACGCATATTTGGGTATAACCGTCACGTCGGTTATCGTCACTTTTTCAAGTGTCGCAGGGATATAGTACCAATAACGATACGAGCCGTTTTCATATTGAAATATTGCGCCTTCTATTGTTTCATAATTGCTGTTTATATAGGTGTATCCAAAGATATAGCCGAATACTTGGCTAACGCCTCTTGCCGTCCTGCTTTCCCCTACAAACGGCAAGCTTATTTCCGTCAATGCGCAGCCTTTAAATGCGCCTTCTCCAATTGTAGTTACGGTGTCGGTTACTGTCACGGTTGTTAGTCCTGTGTTTGCAAACGCATAAGCTCCTATACTCTGTAAGCCGTTTTTAAGCTCGATTTGCGTTATCGACGTGTTGACAAAAGCCCATCCACCTATACTTTGCAATTCTTCACTAAACGTTACTTCACTTAAATTTATGCAGTTATAGAACGAGTACTGCCCTACTACCTTCAATGCGCTTGTGGGGAAGTTGAGCAATTTTTTGCAATTTCTGAATGCAAAGTCGTTTACGTTTTCCAAACTTTCTATGCCGTTCAGCGTTGTCAAATTTGAACACTCGGAAAACGCGCTTGCATTTACCGTGGTTACATTTCCGTTCAATGTAACCTCTTTCAGCATTGTACAGCTGTTAAACGCTTTTTCGGGTATAACTGTCACGTCGGTTATCGTCACTTTTTCAAGTGTCGCAGGGATATAGTACCAATAACGATACGAGCCGTTTTCATATTGAAATATTGCGCCTTCTATTGTTTCATAATTGCTGTTTATATAGGTGTATC
>Ga0209064_1001149_pt1 | contig 46217 bp, 47 predicted proteins | sample Inofromicrocosms_FD_187498 | JGI IMG/M metagenome (GOLD analysis project Ga0209064, IMG submission 187498) | Mouse cecum microbial communities from Vienna, Austria - Inoculum for glucosamine and mucus D2O microcosms (SPAdes) (version 2) | ecosystem: Host-associated > Mammals > Digestive system >...
AGCCGCTGCTTCTCCGCTTGGATACGCTTCAATAAAACCTCCGCCGATTCATCTGAGGGGTCTTGGGGGACAAGTTTGCCTTGGACGGCTTGTTGGAGGATGGACTTTTTGAGTCGGGCTGGGAAAGCATCCTGCATCGTTACGGACTCGCCATATATTTCACCGTAGTTCTGCACTATGGGGAGCACCTCAGATAATTTTGCTAAAATTCGGCGTTGCTCCTCCAATGGTGGAATCGGTGTCAAATATGCCTTAATTGTTACTGTTGCCAATTCTTTCTGCTTAGTAGTTCCGTCAGCCTGATCCTCAATCACTTTCTGAACAGTCGGATTTGCAAAGTAGAAATACAAATACTCTGGCAGAACAAACTGCTTGAACGGGCGAATTACAGTGACGTGACTGTCTGCAACAGCCAAGCCATACGGGTTGGCCTCGATCTTATAAATTGCCATCCGGCCCAAAGTTCCAAGGCCGGTAGAATTCCACATCAAATCGTTGTCTTGCAGTATGCGCTCAGGACCATAGGATGCCAACGAACCAGGTTCAATGAATTGTGCTTTTTCAATGGAAAAACCACTCCATTGATTGCATTTTTGAGCAACAACAGGATATTTTTTAATTGGCGAATATTTGGGGGATTTACCGCGCTGAATGTACTCACAAACATCAACAAGCCGCACCCACTCCCAGCTCTCCGGGATCTCAAACGGCACCTCCAGCGGCGTGACTGTATCCCCTATCTGCTCATAAGGGGTATTATCGGGACCTCAGCTTATGTACCTCTTGTTCAGCAGGTCATTGCTCAAACGCGGCACTGGTGCTAAAATACAGATACAGGAGGTGAGCAGATGGCGGACAGACGAATCTATGCCGGGTACTACAGGCGGTATGACGGCAAACTTATTTACGTGGTCACTGTGGCAAAGGATGCGGACACAGACGAAGAAATGGTCGTCTGGACACCAGCTACCTATTCGGAGAAGCACACCTACTACACCACCAGCAAGCAGTCCTTTTGCGAGTCCGTTTTGGTGGACGGCGTGCGCCAGCCGAAGTTCAAACGGCAGACCCAGATGCGGGTGCTGGACTCGGTGATGGAGAGTTTCGAAGCGGAGGGCTTTTTCCGTTCGCCGCGCAAGACGGATAACCACATCAACGATGGATACGATACTTGGTGCCGTCCCTGCGTCGTCTCCTATTACGAGTACGCGAAAAAGCTCTGCGAGAACTATCGCGTCAGCCTATCCAAGTATGAACTTTGCGTCAGAGAGAAGCGATACATCGGAATATCCAAAGAGGATTTTAAAGAGCTTAAGAGCGACTTGGCTTTTTTGAAGAACTGCCTGAAAACTGTTCTGAATGATTACACCGGCTATTTCGAGGAGCGGTTTGCGAAAGGACTGTCCATCCGTAAATATGCCGAAGCCCACGGTCTCAACCGGGGGAGCGTGGATCATCTGCAGCGAAAATTTTTTACTGCCCTTGCCCAAACACTGAGGGAACGAGATGAAACCGAAGGACGAAGCAGACTCCGGGAAAATTGAATACTCCGCAAGGCCTCCGCCATCGCTGGCGGGGGCCTTTTCTATGTCAAGACTATGTCAGAATCCAGTGAGTTCGGAAATATAAGTAGAGGCCCTTTATAAGCATCAAAAAAATTTTTGAAGAGACAGCATAAAAAAGCCGCTCTCGTTGCCTACACAGTGAGGGGAAAAGTTGAAAGGAGTTGCAATACATGAAAACCTCAAGCTATAAAAACTATGATGACCTGCCGCTGTTCCTCAACGCGGCAATGGTGGCAAAGGTGCTGGGTGTGTCGCCGTCCAGCGGGTATGAGTTGATGCACGAAAAGGATTTTCCTGTACTGAGGATTGGCAATCGGATGGTGGTGCCGAAGGAGAAGTTCATGGAGTGGGTAGAGCAGCACACGGGGGGACAGCAATGACGGGTGCGTGGTCAGTGGCGGCGCCGTCTACCAATGAGTTCTGCCTGCCGCACGAAGTATTCAAGCTCGGCCTGGGGCACGGGCCGCTGCTGGTGTATCTCTACCTGATCTACTGCAAAAGTATGGGACACCGCGCGGACAAGATGAACTGCGCCATCATCAGCAAAGCTGTCAGTTGGTGCGAAAAAACGGTGCGTACACATCTGCGCGCATTGGCTGACGCTGGGTTCATCAAGGTGGATCAGCACGGGCAGACGTTCTCCTATACGCTGAATCCTATTGAAGCTCACGTGCGCGAACAAAGCTATGCGGCACTCCGCAACCGCTGGATATCCTCAAAGCGACTATGGCTCACCGGCGAGGTATTCGATGCCGTGTTTCCTGTCCCCGTTGAGGTGTTCCAGCTCGGTCTGCAACCCGGTGAGCTGCTGGTGTACATCTACCTCCACTATCAAAAGGGTGTGCGGAGTGGCCAGTGTTGGCCGAGCTACGCTACCATCGGCAAGGCCGTGGGCATGAGCCGGAAAACCGTTCAGAAGCACATCGGCTCGCTGATTAACAAGGGACTGATTCAAGCGGAGGAAACCATGATCCGCCGGAAGGATGGACGCCGCTGCAACGGCAGCCTGCGCTACACAATCATACCGATTCGCCAAGTGCTGAGGACTCGGGAGCAGGAGCTTTTGAAGCAGTTGAAACTTGCGGAGGCCCAACGGAAGTGGGCCTCCGCGCAGCAACGGGCGTGATCGCCCCTGTTTCGTGTTGCAAAGCCCCGTGTGCCCATCCTGGACGCTGGGTGGCATCCGTACACCTCCGAGAGAGTAAAACGCGGTGTTGGCCCCCGTTTGGCCCGTTGTGGAAAAGCGGATTCTTCGGGGAGCCAAAACGGAAAATTTTACTATGCCGTAATCAGTAAAGGACACCCCGGACATGAGGCGAAGGGCAGCGCAGAGGGGGCCCCACCGCAACCCAGCGAAGCGGTTGCGGTGGGGAGAGGAGGAGCGGCGGAATGAGTGAGCCCTGCCGCGAGCGGCGGGGCGAAGGACAGCGCAGAGGGCCGATTTAGGGCAAGCAGGAGAAAGCCCCGGCGCTTATTTGCGCCGGGACGTCCACTTCTGCCCGCAGTGCGGGCAGTTTCCGGAGACGGCGGCTGGCGCTTTTCTGGACAGCCAAAAACGCGATTAGCGCTATTTTAATGCAGAAGGGACAAAAAGCCGAGAATTTGCGGCTTTTCCCTGACGCTACTTCAAAAAATGGAGGATTTTCAACATGAAGGACAACAATGAGCGCCACACCGTTTGGATGTCCCCAGAGGTGTGGGCAATGGTAGAGGAGCACTATCGCAAGGACAACTGTACCAAAAAGAACGAGTACATCGCAAAAGCCATCCGCTTCTACTCCGGCTACCTGGACGCCGCGGGCGCGGATGAGTACCTGCCCCGTGTCCTCTCCGATGTGCTGGAGGGTAAGCTGGGAGCCTTGGGCAGCAGGATCGGGCGGCTCCTGTTCAAGCTGACGGTGGAGTTGGATTTGAACGCCAACATCCTCGCCGCCCTGGGCGAGTACAACCCGGACGCCCTTGAACGTCTCCGCGGCCAGTGTGTCCAGAACGCGAAGCAGACCAACGGCGAGATCAGCTTTGAGGATGCGCTCCGCCGCCAGAAGGGGCTGTGATCCGTGCCCAATCTGATCCAAAAAAGCGGCTTCATCAAGCCGGGTAAAGCTGGTGGGTACATCGGCTACATCGCCACCCGGGACGGCGTGGAGAAGCTGCCGGGGCCGGAGGGATATGTGGAGTACATGGCTATGCGTCCCGGCGCGGAGCGGCACGATGGCCACGGCCTGTTCAGCAGCCAGCCTGTAAATCTGGAGGCAGTGATGGAGGACGCGGCACAGCACGACGGCCCGGTGTGGACGCTGATCTATTCCCTGAAACGGGAGGACGCCGCGCGGCTGGGTTACGACAATGCCGCAAGCTGGCAGACACTTCTCAAAGCCCATCAGGTAGAGCTGGCCACCGCCATGAAGATCCCGCCGGAACAGTTCCGCTGGTACGCCGCGTACCACGATGAGGGCGAGCATCCGCACATCCACATGACGGTCTGGGCCGACGACCCCAAGCGGGGCTTCCTCACTCCGGCTGGCATCAAGGCCATGCGCTCCGTGCTGACCAACAGCATCTTCCAGGACGAGCTGTACGCCCTCTACCAACAAAAGGATATCTCGTACAAGGAGCTCACCGCCCAGGCCCGTGCGTCCCTGCGGGAGCTGGTGTGTGCGATGGAGGATACGGTCTGCGACAGCCCCGTCATAGAGATGCAGATGGTTCAGCTGGCGGACAAGCTGAAGGACGTGAAGGGCAAAAAGCAGTACGGCTATTTGAAGAAGCCTCTCAAGGAAAAGGTGGACACCATCGTGGATGCGCTTGCAAAAGTGCCGCAGGTGGCTGAGTGTTTTGAGGAGTGGAACCGTCTGCGCGACGAGCTGGAGAGCTATCACAAGGACACACCCCGCCAGCATCTGCCGCTGTCCCAGCAGAAGGAGTTCAAGGCCATCAAAAATATGGTCATCCAGGAGGCGGAAAACCTGCGTCTGGGTGTGCTCACCTTCGAGGATGAGCGGATGCGGGATGAGCCGCCGGACAACTCCCGGTTCCGCGACCCCGATATCTCCAATGAGGATAAACGCTCTGTGATAGAAGCGTTGGAGCGGGACTGGGAGGATGGCGGCCCCGCCGCCATCGCCAACCAGCTTGGCCGGGTGTGGCGGGACGGCCTGGGCGTCATTCCAGACGATGAAAAAGCGGAGGTGTGGTTTCAACGCGCCGCCGAAGCGGAGCATAGCGGCGCACAGTACTCCCTCGCAAAGCTTCTGCTCCAGGAAGGTCGGATCAATGAAGCAATCCCCTGGTTTGAGCAGGCCGCAGAGAATGGGAATCCTGTCGCCAGCTACCAACTGGGCAAGCTCTATCTCCAGGGGGCCCAAGGGGAAAAGAATATTGACAAAGCGGTAGCGTACCTTGCCGATGCCGCCGAACAGGGCTTCTCACAGGCCCAGTACCTCTTGGGCAAGCTGTATCTTCTGAGGCAGGACGAGGAACAAGACGATGCCGTGGCGAAATATTGGTTCACCCAGGCCGCAGAGCAAGGCCATGAGTATGCCCAATTTTTCCTCGACCACATGAATCAGGATCGTGATCCGTCCCTCCTCCTTTGTACGGCCCGGCTCCTGTGCTGCTTGGCCCAGGTCATCCGGGATACCCCGCCGCCAGCACCGCCTGGGATACACATTGACCGCAAACGGTTCCGGCAGCTTATGGAGAAGAAAATCGCCATGGGTCACAAGCCGGACGACCATGAGGAGCAGGGCTATATCGGCCCCGCCATGTGACCCCACGCACAATCCGCACCACGCAGCGATCAGAAATTCTGTTCATAGATCGCCGCGGCGAGCCGGGCATTGCCAAAGTCGATCACCGTCCAGCCCAGAAATACATCCTGATCCTCGCAAAGTGCAAGCAGCCGGGGGTTGAGTTCCCTGGCGTAACGATACGGATGCCCAAACGTCATATGCCCCTTGGTGCTGAGGAACCGCAGCACCACCGCATCGGGATCGCCCACCTCGGCGCAGAAGGCGGCCCACTTCTCCCCCTTGTCATATTCATACCGGTCCTGCACAGCGAGGGCCAGGCTGCCCACAGAGCAGCCCTGGTCGGAAAACGCCCTTGCGGGGTCGTCATAGCCGTTCTGATTTGGCCAGATGAGCGGGACACCGGCATCCTCACCAAGCCCCGCCTCGTCATCATACCGGCGCAGGAGGATGAGCCTGCCGCGGGCCTCCCCCAAGGAGGGCAGCTCACTGCCAAGATACCAGCGCTCCACATCTTCCTGGACATAGCGGTCAAGGACGCGCTGAAACTCCGCCACGCTCTCGTCCCCGTGTTCCCGCTTGACCGCGAAGATCACGGTCTCGGTGGGATGGGCGGTGAGGAAGGCATAACAGTCCTCCAGCACATCCTCCAACATGAGCCGACCGGACCAGGGCGCGGCGCCGGTCCTGCATTCGCAGAAGCCGTGGTTCAGGCCCAGCCCGTTCCCGCTGACAGCAAGGCGGATATCAAGATAGCGGAAGCCGTCCTCAAGTTGCTGGCCAATGCTCCGGGCCTGGCACTTTGAGAAAAAGCCAAGCTGCACATATTGCGTCCCCGCGTCATGGGTGCCGGGAATGGACAGCCCGCCCAGGGGCGTGTCGTCCGGCAGCCTTGCCATCCAGTCGGCGGAACCGGCCACAGGGGCGGCGTCCACCCGCTCCGTCAGCGGGATCGTGAACAAGACGGCCGCCGCAAGGAGCAGCGCCGCGAGGACGCCGCCCAATCCCATCAGTAGGAGCCGAACCCCCTTCTTTGGGGCTTTTTGCGTGTTCCGCATCGTTTCTCCCTCCTATATCTCAGGTGCGCCCATCAACAGGCACTTCATTCGGCATTTTCTATAGTTTACTCGTTTTTGCCTATTTCCGCAAGAGGCCAGAGCAGGCAAAAAGATATGTCTGGATTGATAATTCTTCCTGTTTGCCATAGCTATCTCCACCATCATGTGGTATGGTGTGTCGCTACGAAGGAGGGATGTCCCATGCACGACTATATGAGAGCACTGGAGGACAGGTTCAATTCCAAGGCAAAAGCCGACCCGCAGTGCCGGGAGCTTGAAGCAAAGCGTCAACGGGTTGCTGCCCTGCTGGACAAAGAAGGCCGAAAGAAGCTGCTCCGGCTGGTGGATGCCCACACAGCGGCACAGGAGGAAACTGCGCTGAACAGCTTTATCGCTGGCTTCCGTCTGGCCTGGGGGATCGCGATGGAACTGGCCTCAGACGGCAGCTACTCCTACCAGCGGGAGTGGGAGCAGCTAAACCGCCTCAAACACAATCAGGAAGGAGGTGAACCACTTGAGTAAGCGCAGGCCATCCGGCGACGGCATGGTACGCAAACGGGAGGACGGCCGCTGGGAGGGACGCATCGTAGTGGGGCACAAGGAGGACGGCGATTCCATTTTCCAGTATGTCCTCGCGTCCACGCAGAAGGCCCTCTTGGCCAAACTGCACCAAAATATTGAAACCTTCCGGGATGTGGAGCTGTGCGAGGACAGCCGCATGACTTTGGCCCAGTGGCTGGATCGCTGGCTGGACGAGTATGCCGCCCCGCGCCTGCGGGAGAGTACCATAAGCGGTTATCATATGTATGCCGAACAGTACATCAAGCCCCACTTGGGGAACAAAAAGATGAACTCAATTACCTCGGCGGATATCCAGCGAATGTACACAAAGCTGAAAAAAGAGGGACGCGTCCGCGAACACCCCGAGCATGGCCGCACCCTCTCCGCCGGCACGGTCCGGCGTATCCATACCATGCTGCACCGGGCCCTGGCGGACGCGGTTCGCGCCCATATCATACCCCGCAACTCCGCTGAGGGGCTGACGCTGCCCAAGGCAGACAGCCCAGCCATGCGTGTCCTCACCGACCAGGAGATGGACAAGTTTATGGGGGCAATTAAGGATGATCCCGTCTGGCACGACTTCTTCTACATCGAGCTCACCACTGGCCTGCGCCGGGGCGAAATCTGCGGGCTCCAGTGGCAGGACTTTGATGCCCAAGCGGGAACACTCCAAATCAGCCGTACCCTGCACAGAAAAACAGGCGGCGGTTTTGAAACAGGGGAAACAAAAACCGGGCGGGGGAAGCGCAAAATCCTGTTGCCGGACAGCGCCGCGAACCTGTTGCGGAAGCGGCAAAAAGCGATTCCCGGCAAGTGGATCTTCCCCAACCCGTTCAAGCCGGAGCAGCCCGTCTCCCCTGACGCGGCCTATCGGCGGTTGAAGGCGTTACTGAATGAAGCTGGAATCACGGAAAGCATCCCTTTTCACGGGTTGCGTCATACCTTCGCTACCCACGCTCTGGCCTCCGGCGTGGACGCGAAAACGCTCTCCGGTATTCTGGGCCACACCGATGCCGCATTCACGCTGAACACCTATACCCACGTCACCGGCGATATGCAGCGGCAGGCGTCAGCTATCGTGGGCAATTTTATGGAAGACATTTTCGGAAAGGAGTTGAAACCTTGGCAAAGCGCAGAAAACGGGGCGACGGAAGCGTCCACCTGAGAAAAGACGGCCGCTGGGAGGGGCGGGTGGTAATCGGTTACGATGACAAAGGCCTCCCCATCACCAAAAATGTGCTGGCAAAGACAAAAACGGCGTGCTTGGATAAATTGAAATCGCTGAAGGAATCCTGCGGCGAAAAGCCCAACGAAAATTTGCGCCCGGATATGACATTCGGCGAATGGATGGATTTTTGGTATCAAAACTACTCCAAGCCCAGGCTGCGGCCCAAATCGCAGCTCGACTATGAAAACAGCATTTACCGGCACATCATACCTGCGTTGGGTAAGATCCTGCTGGTGGAGCTGACAGCCAACGATCTCCAGCAGTTTTACGCCCAGATGAAAAAATGCGGTCGTTTGATCCGCACCCAGATTTACGGCGCGGGTCTCTCCGACCGCATGGTGCGGGCCTGCCACACCCGGTGCCTCACCGCCCTAAACCGGGCCATAGCGGACGGTCTGATCCGCGTCAATCCTGCCGCTGACTGCAAGCTGCCGCCCCAAAATGCAAAGGAGATGCAGCTCTTGTCGCGGGAAGAAATGCAGAGATTTCTGATTCAGGCGAAGGAAGAAGGATACTACGAGTTGTTCCTTCTGGAACTGGCCACCGGCCTGCGCCGGGGCGAGGTGTTGGCCCTCCAATGGGACGATTTGGATTTCAAGACCGAGGCGCTCCACATCCAGCGCCAAGTCTACCGGGCCAACGGCGAGCTGGTGGTGTCCGCACCCAAGACAAAGGCCGCCCTGCGTACCATCATCCTGCCGCCCGCTTTGGTGGGTGTGCTGGAGGAATACTGCCAGCAGGGGGACTCCCGCTGGATGTTCCCCTCTCCGGCGAAGGAGGACTCGCCTCTTGACCCTGCCACCGTCCGGAAGCGCCTCCAGACTATCCTGGAACACGCGGGTTGCAAAAAGGTTCGATTCCACGACCTACGCCACCTTTTCGTGACCACGGCGTTGGAAAACGGAATGGATGTGAAAACCCTATCCACCATTATCGGGCACGTCTCGGCCAAGACCACGCTGAATGTCTATACCCACGTCACCGATGCCATGCAGAGAACAGCAGCGGCGAAAATCGACCGGGGAATCGGCAAATGTGAGCCATCTGAGGGCCCCGGCGAGGGTTTACCCACCCAAACACCTACCCCGGCCCCCAAGGCCCCGTTTGAGCCCTACAAAGGCAAGATCCGCAAGCCAGGGACAGGCTGTGTGACACAGCTCAATGACCACCTGTGGGAAGGGAAATTCTCCCCCAAATGGCCTGACGGCAAAAAGCACTCCCGCAGTGTCTACGCCAGTACCGAAGCTGAATGCGAGGAAAAGCTGGCCGAACTGATCCGGCAGATGAAAGCAGAGATTGCGGAAGCCAACCGCTTGGTCTCCGAGGGGAACTGGGAAGCGGCCATGGCACTGGCCGGACAGAAGAAGGCACGAGGGACGAAAAAGATGAAGCTTCTCGCATAGAAATCAGGAAGGATTTACTACGCCGTAATCAGTAGAGAGTTCCACACAAAACGAAAAGTAGCCTCTGAATTACCAAACCTGCCCCAAGCAAAACCGGGGGCAGATTTTTCTGTCTGTGGTCATTTATGTGGTCAAGTCCAAAACGCGAAAAACCAACAGCTCTAAAAAGTGACGAATAAAAGAAAAATCCGCCCGAAACCAACGGTTTCAAGCGGATTTGTGGCGTTGCACTACGAAATCGCTATTTCTGAAAATCGTTGCGGTGCGATGGTTTCCGGGAACAGCGTCCTCATTTTCACTGCTCATGGAACGCACACCACAGCGCCCGCACCCGTTTTTGAACTATATCCCGCGAAGTTTGTTTCTTAGTAAAGAAGTCAAACCCGTGGAATGTTCCGGGCACATCCTCCAGCTGAACCTCTACGCCAGCCGCCCGCAGGGCCTGAGCATAGGCGATCCCCTCATCATGGAGACAGTCAAATTCCTCCACCTCCACATAGGCGGGCGGGAGGCCGGAGAAATCGGAGACCAGCATGGGGGAGACATACTCCGGCGTCCCATTGACCCCATTGCGGAGGTACATCGCCCACATCTTTCGATTCAGCTTTGCGTTCCACAGCGGGCTGTCCGCAAATCGTTTCATAGAGACGGTTCCCATCCGGCTGTCGGTTACGGGATAAATCAGCATCTGGAAGCAGAGTTTTGGCCCGCCCTCGTCCCTGGCCCGGAGGGCACAGGCGGCGGCCAAAGCTCCCCCGGCGCTGTCCCCGCCCACCGCGATCCGCGCCCGGTCTATCCGCAGCTCTGGGGCGTTGTCCCACACCCAGTGAAGGGCGGCGCAGCAGTCCTCAAACGGGGTGGGAAATGGCGTGGCGTCCGATGTGCGGTAGTGGACGAACACCACCGCACACTGCGCGCCCTGGGCGTACTGGGCCACGTAGCGGTGGATATAGCCCGCGTCCCTAAAGCAGAACCCGCCGCCGTGGAAGTAGACCAAGCAGGGGAGGGCCTGGTCTACGGCTTCCGGGCGGTAGACAGTCAAGCGGATAGGTGTGCCATCTTCCGATGAAATTTGATACTCGCGGCGTTCGATCCCCCTGGGCGGTTCCGGCAGCGCCATCCAGGACAGCGCCCGGTTGGCCAGCTTCGCCGTGCCCGCGTTCAGCACCCAGCCGGGGACAGTCAGCTTGTTGGCAAAGCGGAGTTCCCTTCGGACGGGGTATTTCCAATTGCGGTGGATGCACCAACCACCCGCTGCAACTCCTGCCGCCAGCGCCGCCCAATACCGTTTCTTCATACCGCCTTATCCAAAAATCAGGCTCAACACCTGTGTCAGATCATCCATGGCCTCCACATCGTCATGCCGCTGATCTCGCCCCCGGAGGAGCAACACCGGCCTGATCCCGGCGCCCCGTGCGCCCAGCACGTCGGTGTCATAGGAGTCCCCGATGTGGACGGCTTCATCTGACCCGCAGCCGCTGACCCGCAGGACCTCGTCGAAGATCTCCCGGTGGGCTTTGCAGGCCCGGACGGTGTTCCCGCTGACCACCCCCACCGCCTTCAGCCCATTGCGGCGCAGGGCCTGTTCCATGTAGGGGAGGCCGTTGTTGGTGATGATATAGATGGGCACTGGGCACCGCTCAAAGAAGCCGGGGGCGTCCGGGAACACCGGGGCGTTGACCCAGTGGCTGCGGATCAGCCCGATCAGCGCGGTGCGGTCGTCCGCCAGCCCGATTTGCTCCTCCGCATCGGAAACAATTTGCTCCGCAATCTCGTCCTCGGTGAGATACCTGTCCAGATAGCTGTCCGCCTCATAGCGGCGGCGGGTGTCTAAGATGAACTTCTGAACCTGCCTGGGGTCATGGAGGGCGCTGTGCTTGCAGAAACGTTCAACGATCTCCGCCATCTCCGGGCTGTGCTCGTCCGCCGTTGTCCCCATATAGTCGATAAAAACCGCTTTTACCATGTCAGTTCCTCCAATTTTCTGTTCAGGGCTCGATGGCCACCTTGATGACTCCGTCCCGCCGTTGCTCAAACAACTCATAAGCCGCCGCAATATCCGCCAGCGGGTAGGTGTGGGTAATCAGCGGCGTGGTGTCGATCTTACCCTGCTCGATCAGCTCCAGCGTCCGGGCGCACTGGCACCCGTCCACCCCGCCAGTCTTGAAGGTCAGGTTCTTGCCGTACATCTCAGGCAGAGGGAGTACCTGCGGTCCATCATACAGCGCCACCACCGTCACCACTGCGTTGGGCCGGGCACATTCCCAGGCCAGCCGGAAGGTTTCCTCACTGCCCGCCACCTCCAGCACCGCATCGGCTCCGCCGTGGAAGCTGTGACGGCGGACAAATCCCACTGCCTTCTCCGGCCCAACGGTCAGCACCTGGGGGTAATGGGTCTGAACGAAGGCCCGCCGCTGGGGGTCGCGTTCGCAGACGATGACCTGCTCCGCCCCCTTCAGCAGAACGCATTGCAGGGTACAGATGCCGGTGGGGCCTGCGCCGATGATCAGCACCGTGTCCCCAGCGGAGATCGACCCGATATCCGCCGCCCAGTATCCGGTGGCCAGAATATCGCCCACGAACAGGGCCTGCCGGTCTGTGACAGCGTCCGGGATCCTGGTCAGCCCCTGGTCGGCGTAGGGCACCCGGACATACTCCGCCTGCCCGCCGTCGATGCGGCAGCCCAGCGCCCAGCCGCCGTTGGGATCGGTGCAGTTGTTCACCCAGCCGTGCTGGCAGAAAAAGCAGTCCCCGCAGAAGGTCTCCACGTTCACCGCCACCCGGTCACCGGGGCGGAGGGTGGAGACGCCGCTGCCCACTGACTCCACCACGCCCACCATCTCATGGCCCACGGTGATGCCGGGGATGGCTTTGGGCACACTACCGTGCTTGATGTGCAGGTCACTGGTGCAGATACTGGCCAGCGTCACCCGGACGATGACGTCCCGGTCATCTTGCAGGACAGGCTTCGGTTTTTCCAGCAATTCGAACCGGCCCCGTTCCACATAGGTATAAGCAAGCATTTGATCTCTATTCATTGGTCAGCCACCTCAAAAAATTTGTGATTTGCACACCCTTTGATGGTATCATGATAACACACATGGCTCCCGCTGTCGAGAGACAGCTCAACCTTCAGCCCTGAGCTGAAACGGGTTGCGCACCTGAATCAGCTTTGCCGGGAAGGTAACGCCTGCCGACTTCGCGCTTCGAATAAACCGCTCCATGCAGGTTCCGTGAACCACCTCGCCGGAGGACATCTCATACCGGGGCTGATCCAGGTAGACCGGGCTGCAGCAGAAGGCGCAGGCCACTGTGACGGAACAGTACAGCTCCACCAGCTTATCCCGGATATCCTGAACGAGCGCCACGCACTCCGCATAGGTCAGGCAGTAGTGCCGCGTGGGGATCTTGCCCCGCTGCGTCAGGAACAGATGGATTACCGTTTTGGAAACGGTCTGAATGGCGTATCGGAACTCCGGTCCGTGGATCTGTTCCCGCAGGTTGTCGAAATCAAAGGGCGGCGTATCTCTGGGGAAGCAGCTGTAGTCATAGTCGGCGCAGTCATCGTAAGAAAGTTCACCCCGTTTGATGGCGGGGCGCAGGCACTTCTTGTGAATGATTTGGCCGTCACGCAGCAGGCACAGCCGGTTCTGCCGTGTGAACAGCTCCCCGCAGAGGGGGCAGTGGTCGAGGTCGGCATATTTTCCGGATGCCAACGCCGCTTCCAGCGTGCTTGCGAACAACTCCGCCTCGTCCCGTTCCAAGAGATGCGAGTGGGCGCAGGTACTGCCGCTCCGGCGATTTGTCAGGACGAGCACCAGCTTTTCATCAGCGGTGATCTGCACCTTGAAAGGGGGTGCCATGTTCATGATTATTCAGACCTTTCCAAAAAAGTTTAATGGTTTTGTAACAGTTCCGTTCGAACTTTCGTAACGAACTCCCGCTATCATAAAACTTGCAAGAGATACTCTTTCTTTTTCATTTTATCCTCCATCCTCAAAGGGCCGGGGCGGTGTGAACCGCTCCGGCCCCTCTTTCTGCATTCTGGCTGCCACCGACTGGAGGCACTCATCTCCCGGCAGTATCCTGTGCCGCATCCTCATCGATGAGCGCGGGGCAGGATTTTTCATTGGGGATCAGGAGCACACATTCGCCGCCTGTGATCTGACATTCCCAGCCGTGGAACTGGTCTGTTGCTGCGGCATACTGACACCTCATGCCTGTCCCTCCCCGGCTTCAATCTTGGAAATCTGCTCCCACTGTACCACGAACCGTCCATCGACCACCCGGTTGGTGTGATAGTGTCCGCAGAACCATTGGCTGAACCGGCACCGCTCTTTGACCGTTTCCAGGAAGTCGGTCAGCCTGTCCGGCTGATAGTCGGGGTTCAGCTCCCTGGTGACGCTGGTGGGGGCGCAGTGGGTGAGCACGCAGTCCACGCACCATCCGGCCCGCTCCAGATTGGCCTCGGCTTCGGTGTATTCCTCCTCGCTGGGTATCTCCTGGGGCCACCACGACTTCCCCAGCACCCGGAACCGGGCGTTCATACGCCGCATGGCCCAGTAGCGCCGCTCGAAGTCCGGCGCGGCGGGATCAAGGACGCCGTCCTGGATGTCATGGGAGGCGGCCCCGCCCATGGTGAACCAGATGAGCCCGCCGATCTCAAAGACCTGCCCTCGCATCAGGTGCAGCACATGGGGCCGCACCACATGGACGCGCCCGCCGTGCCACTCCTGCTCGGGATAGGCGTTCAGCAGGTCGAAGTTCTCATGGTTCCCGTCCACGAACAGAGTGGTGAAGGGCTTGTCCTCCAGCCAATCCAGATGGTGGCCGTCCGCCTGTTCTCCGGCCCATACGCCGCCAAAATCGCCCGCGATGATCATGCAGTCCTCCCGGTTCATGCCCTTCAGCTGGGGGAAATTCCTCGTGGTGAACCGCTGGAACCCGCCGTGGGTATCCCCTGTGACATAGATTCTCATGCACTGACCCTCCTTGTGATTTCGATGACCTCCTGCTCGACCTCCGTCCCATCCTTGAAGCGGACGGAGATCCGCTCTGCGTCCAGCACCTTGATGCTACTGATGGTCTGGTAGACCATGCCATCATCAAACTCCGTGATGGCGCTGTCCATCTGCTCCAAGGTGTCGGTGATGTCCAGCACCCGGCTGTCGTAGGCGGCATCGGTGCAGCCCTGCCGCACCAGCTCAGCCTTTCGCTCCAGCATCGCGGTCATAGCGGCGCTCACCTGGGTGAGCTTCTCATCGTACTCGGTGCAGTCCGGCTCCTCCATTGCCAGCTGGAGCAGACTCATTTGTTCCTCCTGGAGCGCCTTCAGCCGAACCTCCACGGCGGGAAGGGTGAGGCCGCCGTCCTCCGCACCCGCCAGGGCGGCGGAGATGCACTGGGCCAGCAGCTCCTTTGCCGTCCTCTGCCGGAACATCTCGTTCAGGGCGGACACCACAGCGTCACGCAGTTCCGGCTCCTCCATTGTGGCAGAATCGTGGCAGATCCGCTTTCCGTGCTCGATGCGGTTGATGCACCGCCAGACGAACCGCTTCTGCCCGTTCGGCATATAGGTCACGCGGCGGTATGGGCTGCCGCACTCCGAGCACACCAGCAAGCCGCTGAGAACGTATTTCCCGCTGTGTTTGCCCTGCTCGGTTTTCGTTTTGGAGGAGGTTTTCCGCAGGCTGGACCGCCGCGCCATCTCCTCCTGCACCCGCTGGAAAGTGACCCGGTCGATGATGGCGGGGTGGCAGTCGTGGACGTAGTATTTGGGGAGCTGGCCCTCATTTTTCACCTGCCGACGGTCGAACAGATCCTCCGAGAAGGTTTTTTGCAGGATGGCGTCACCAATATACTTCTCATTTTGCAGGATAGACTTCACCGTGGAGCTGCACCAGGTTTCGCCGCCCTTGACGCTTTTGATGCCGTCCGCCATCAGCCCATTGCAGATCTGCTGGTAGCTCTGGCCCATCAAACAGCGGGCGAAGATGCGGCGCACCACCACGGCCTCGTCCGGGTCGATCTCCGGCTCGCCGTCCGGGCCCGCGCGGTAGCCCAGCAGACTGTCGTAGTGGTAGTATACCACGCCGTCCGCGAACCGCTTGCGGTACCCCCATTTCACGTTGGTGGACAGGGATTCGCTCTCGGCCTGGGCCTGGCTCATCATGAAGGTGAGGAGCATCTCGTTGTCCAAGTATAGGGTGTTGGTATTTTCCTTCTCGAAGAACACGCCCACGCCGCACCGCTTCAGGCGGCGGACATATTCCAGCCCTTCCAGGGTATTGCGGCCAAACCGGGAGACCGATTTGGTGATCACCAGGTCGATCTTGCCCTTTTCCGCGTCCCGGATCATTTTCATAAATTCCGGGCGCTTTTTGGCGGAGGTGCCGGAGATCCCCCGGTCGGCGTACATCCGCACCATAGTCCAGTCCTTGTTCCCGGCAATGCGCTGGGTGAAGTAGTCCATCTGGGCGGTGAAGCTGGTCTGCTGCTCCTCGCTGCCAGTGGACACCCGGCAGTAGGGGGCCACCCGCAGGTGCTGCTTGCGGATGTCCTTTTCGGTGTATTTTGGGTCTGCCGGGGTGACGGTGACCTTCCGCGGGGTTTTCTGCTGCATCTTCATGCGCTCTGAACCTCCTTTTCCTCTGTGATGATGGTGCCGTTGACCAACTCCAGCTCCACACCTTTCTCTGGTGTGAGCCGGACAGCCCGCACAGCTATGGACAGCAAGTCAGCCAGCGTATCGGTATCGGCAGGGCCCTGCTCCAACCGCACCCGGAGCTGTTCCATCTTATGGGCAGAGGTGGGGTCCGGGAGCTGTGCGTACCGCTGGGCAGCGATGGCGAAGATCAGCTTTTTCATGTACTCGGGCGTTTCAGTGCCCCGGTTGAAGGCCATGGTGAGCTCGTTCTGGAGCCGGATGGCGTCCATGTTGGGCGCGGTCTGCTGGAAAACTGGGGCGGTGAGCAGGTGGGGTGATTGGGCCAGCTCCCGGAGCCGCCCATCCACCAGCTCGGCCAGCATCTCGTCACTGATGGAGATGCTTTGTCCGCAGTCCGGGCTCTGACATTTCCAATGCACTCGGCCATGGGAGCGGGTGCCCCGCGCCGTCCTGCCGCCGCACAGGGCGCAGACGGTCTTGCCCTGGATAGGCTGTATCTCAGTGGCCAGCGGGGCGTATGTATTGCGCTCAGTGCGCTGGCGCTGGGCGGCGGCGAAGTCCTCATCGGGAACCAGCCGGGGCCAGCCGTCCGCGCCGGTGTATTTGGCATTTTCCAGGATACGTTTGACCATATTTTTGTTCCAGCCCGCCGTGTGCTGGTGGTAGCGGATGCCCTGATGGGTCATCTCCTCCGCAATAGCGAGGAGGGAGGCCCCGGCCTGATACTGGCCGAAGATGTACTTTACCGCGTCCGCTTCCTGGGGCTGGGGTTGAACCACGCCGCCCCGGATCATGTATCCGAAGGGGACCTTTCTCTGCCATGCCATGGTTCACACCAGCCTTTCCATCAGCTCCAGCCCGTTGAGGAGCCGGAGTCTCACTTCTTCCGCCGAGACCACTGTGATCCGTTCCACCAGATTCTCAAAGATGTCGGGGGTGACTTCATCCTGCCACTGGGCGCTGTCCAGATAGTCCAGCATGGCCTCGGTGGCCTGAATCTGCTCGTCCCCATCGGCGGCCTCCAGCACCTTCCGGCGCAGGCGGCGCAGGTCACGGAGTTTGCGGTTGAGGGCATCCGCCTGGGATAAAGCAAGGGCAGGATCGATGCACCCCTTGCTTTTCAGCCGGATGAGCACCAGATTCTGCCCTGAAATGTTGGCTATTTCCTTGTCGATGTCGGATAATTTTTGGTTGGAGCGCAGCTCCCGCTCCCGCAGCTCCCGGAGCTGTTCCAGCAGGGGCTGAAGGATTTCCTGCCCGTGGAGGGCCAGCTTGTTGTGGAGCCGTAGCAGGGCGGCGGTGAGAACTGTTTCGGGGATTTGGCGGGCAGTGCAGCAATCTTTGCCGGAGTTGTGGCGGTAGCAGTCCCAATATACCTTACTGCCGCATACCTTTCTGCGAAGTTTTGACCCGCATTTGCCGCAGTAGATCCTGCCGATGTAGATGGAGCGGGAGGACGTGGCCCCATCATAGAACTGTGTCCGGCGCTGGTCGATCAGCGTCTGTACCTTCTGGAAATCCTCCCGGCTGATGATGGCCGGATGATCCTCATCCGCATGATATTTTGGATGCTGACCCACGTTCCTCATCTTCTGGAATGGGATAGTGTCGGTGGTGCAGAACTTCTGCCAGACGGAGTCCCCGGTATAGAAACTGTTGGTGAGGATGTAGTGGACGGTGGTGTGGTGCCAGATTTTCCGCCCATGGCCCCGGTCGATGCCCAACTCGTTGAGCTCGGCGGCGATGGTTTTCCGGCCCATGCCGCACAGGGCAGAGGAGAAGATGTGCCGCACCACCTCGGCCTCCTCGGGGACGATCTCCGGTTCCAGCCCATGCAGGCGGTAGCCGTAGGGCATGGAGGACGGGGTGAAGATGCCGTTCTCCATCCGCATTCGGACGCTGGTGCGCATGGTGCTGGAGTGGCCGGTGGACTCCATCTGGGCGAAGGCCGCGTAGATCGCCGCCACCTGCTCGCCGCTGAGCTTGGCAGTGTCCATGTTTTCCTTCTCGAACTGGATGGTGACACCCAGCCGCATCAGCTCCCGCATGAACCGCAGGGTGTCCCTGGTGTTGCGGGCGAACCGGGAGACGGACTTGACCAGGATGCGGTCGATCTTCCCGGAGCGGCAGTCCGCCATCATGCGGTTGAACTCATCCCGCTTCCGGGTGTCCAGCCCGGAAATCCCCTCGTCGGCGTAGATGTCCGCCAGTTCCCAGTCCCCGTTCTCGCCGATGAATCTGGTGTAGTAGTCCACCTGGGCCATGTAGGAGTTGAGCTGGTCTGCGGAATCGCTGCTGACGCGGGCGTAGGCAGCCACCCGGAGCTTGGCCTTTTCTTGGGTCACAGGCTGGATCACAGTGACCCTTGGGGTTTGATTTGCCATGAAATTGTTCCTCCTTTCAACAGCAACGATACCACAACACCTTGGACAAAGCTATTTGGGAATAGCAACGAGAAGCAGGGGCGGGAATTGGGCAGATTACAAGCAAAAATCAGGCCAGGATCACGGTGGGCCGGAGCTTCCGCTCCAGCTCCTCCCGGGTGCGTTCCTCCTCGTCTGCGGAGAGGAGCCCCTGCGCCACAAGCTGGGCCAGCATCCGCGTGGCAGAGGCGAAGGTGAGGTTATCGGTAAGTTCAGTTTTCGACATAGTGCATTGCTCCTTCGTAAAAATTATGAGTTGATTGCAAAAAAACGGGGACCGCCCGCTTTGTTGTGCTCGGGTAGGTCGGGCGATCCCCGCGGCTTTTGAAATCAACTGTTTCCGGATGACGTTTGTTTTCCTGTCATCCGTATCACCTGTATTCGACACTACTTCCCCAGGCGCAGGGCAGTTGGACTGAGACCACGCTTGGCGTGTCACGGGGATTTCACCCCTCCGAGGATCTCTCCGAGCTGCCCGCAGGCAGGAGTATCATTATGTACTGACGGGGTCGTTGCGAAACAGCTTGTCCTGCTGTTTTGTGGCCGGATGGGTACCGCTCGCCGCCTTATTTGGCCGTCTTTGATGCAGGGAACCTGCACAGGCGGGTCTTGGCGCATCCTCCAATGTCGCTTGCGCTTTTGGCGCTCCGTCAGGGAACGATCTCAGTCGCTGGATATGACCGGGCAGGCCCGGTGTTTTTCAAGGTGCGGAGGTCGCCCTGTCAGCACCCACGGGAAAGGGAAAACTGGACGAGGATACTGTTCAGCACAATCAGGTCGTTGCCCGCCAGGGTCGGCCTCATGCGCCGGAGCAGTTCTTCCTGCTGGGGTGACAATGTGCTGGCGTTGGGATGGAACCAACTTGCCAGTTCAACGCCGCCGCCATAGCGGCCTCGAGCAGTTTGGATTGGGTAAGCGGAGGAGAGCGCGGTGATGTCGGTGTATATGGTGCGCTCGGAAACGCCAAACAACCTTGCCAAAGATGTCACAGTGGTGTGCCCGTCCCTGCGCAAAGTGTTCATGATGGCGTTGCGGCGTTCAAGCTGGTTCAACCGCACTCGCCCCCTGACTTCCGATCCATGTCCGTGAGTGTAACAGCTAAACCTGAAGCGGCACTTCCGAATAAAAAAAGTTTTTCGGGCTGCGTTACAGATTCAGCGATATGCAACAAAGCAGAGCAAGAAATTGTGCGTTTTGCACGAAACTGTCGATTGGCAGCGTAGCCAGTGGGCTGGTGCGGCTGCGTTTTTTCTATGTAAATCCGTCTCATGGACGAACCTCCTCTTCTGAAATTGGGGCAGGGCAGGTAAATCCTTGATTTCAGAAGCGGAGGCCCCCGACAGCGGGGCAAAAAAACTCGACACCTTCCGGCGTGGCTTAACAGCAACGGCTGTCGAACCATATCGAAAAGTGTCGAATGAAAAAGGTGCGCAAACTGCCCAGCAGCTTGCGCACCTTTATTTTGCTGTATTTGATTATTCTGGCATCCCGCTGGCTGTTTGCCAACGAGCGGTGGCCGGACCGTATTTGCCGCAGGCAGGACAGTAAAAAATATCAACACAAAGAATGTGTTGGAAAAGCGGTGGAGGCGGGGGGGCTCTTTATCTCCCCGCGCTCAATTCAGGCAAGATGCACGTTGCCTCAACCCGTGGCCTTACGGCTGATTCACACTACTGAGCCAACTCAACGACAGGGTGCATCACGTATAGTAACGGACTTGCTGCAATAGTGCGGATATGGCACGCTATTATCAAGCGGCAAAGGCGACCCCAAGCTGTCTGCCATTTCTGAAAATGACATAGTTCCCGTTTTCGTCCTTCATCAGATACCAGCCAGGGGCGAGCTTGTAGCTGCCGTCCTTGATGCTCTGTGTGACCGCGGCCAGCTTGATGGCGGCATCCTGCAGGGGCAGCACATCATCCCTCAGCTTTTTCAGGCTGTCTATGGCCTCATTCAGCTGCTTGCGCTCAATTGCGCCGGTGATCGCGCTGGCGATCATGTCGGTGACGATAAAGGCGGCCGCGCTGATTACCGTGCTGAGCAGCGCGCCCCCCATAAATGCCATAACAGATGCGGCGACGCCCCCGATTGCGCTGATCAAGGCAATCGTAATGGAAATGCCCTGGAAAATGTAGAAGCCCAGATAAGCGGCGGCCGCCGCAGTAGCAACCGTTGAAATAATCTTGCACACCTTCAGAAGGGTAAGCTCTCCCAGATCCTCCAGCTTTGCGCCCTTTTCCTTCCAGTCGTTGGGAAGCAGTTCGGTTACGCCAATGTCATCCATCAATTTCTTCATTTTTGAATCGGAATCCGATATCACCGCGTTGATCTCTTCAATGCACGCTCCAACGGGGTCCGCGTTGATGTTTTTTTCGAGCTTGCGCAGGGTCACCCCGTAGAACGGAGTACCCGGCTTTGCCGCCTGCTGGAACGCTGCGTTCAAAAGGTCGGCATTTTCGTTCCACGCGTTTTTATACTGCCTGAACAGGGTTGTGATCTCCCCGCGGAGATTGGCGACCTCCTGGCGCTTCCTGGGATTCTCGGGGTAAAAGACATCATCGAAAATCATTTGTATGTTCTCCTATAAAATAGTGTGGGGGCGGGCCGAAGCCCGCCCCGTTTTGCATTGGGTTTATGCAGATTTTCCAAGAACGGCGCTCCCCAAAGGGCTCCCGCAGAGCCGGACTTTGCGACGAATCACTGGAGGAGCTGGAGCACGCCCTGGGGGACCTGGTTGGCCTGGGCCAGCATGGCCTGGGCGGACTGGATCAGGATGTTGTTCTTGGTGTAGGCCATCATTTCCTCGGCCACGTCCACGTCGCGGATGGTGGACTCGGCGTCCTGGATGTTCTCGGTCATGACGGACAGGTTGTTGATGGTGTGGTCCAGGCGGTTCTGGGTGGCGCCCAGGGTGCCGCGGACATCGGACACGGCATTGATGGCGTCCTTGATCTTGTCGATGGCCTTGGCGGCATCAGCCTGGTTGGCGATGTTCAGACCATCCAGGCCCAGGGACTTGGCGTGCATATCCCGGATGGACACTTCCAGCTGGTTGTAGCTGTCGGCGGTATCGCCGATCTGGAGCCGGAGGCCCTTGGCGCTGTTCACAGTATCGGCATTGTTCACGGTGGAGATGCCGATGTAGCTGGCGATCTTATCCTTGGTGGTCATGTCGGTGCTGTCCTTGGCGGAGGTCAGCTGCTGGAGGGTGGTGTGGCCCAGGCCGTCGTGGCCGACGGAGAAGGTGGCGTTGTCCTTGGCGGCGGCGGTCAGACGCATGGCAAAGGTCTGGACATCGGTCTTCTCGGTGTCGGACAGATAGACCACGTTGCTGGCGTTCTTGTACGCGCTGTTCTCGCCGATGGCCACGGTGTAGGTGGTGTCGCCCAGAGTGATCTGAGCGCCGTCCTTCATGGCGCTGGACAGGTCGATGGTGGCGTTGGCCAGCTGGGCGGACGCGCCGCTGTTGTAGTCGGTCACGTTCTGGAGGCCGGCGTTGATGGTGCCGCTGTCGGCGCTGGCCGCCTGGGTGGCGGTGAGGGCCGTGCCCGCGGTGCCGCCGTAGGAGACCGCGTCCAGCTCAGCCTCATCGCCAGTAGCAGCGGTCTTCTTGGTGAGGGTAAGGGTATTGCCGGTGGCAGTCAGGGTATAATTTGTGGTAGCCTTGCCGTTCAGGGTCGTCGCCAGGTCGGTATCCCAGGTAAAGTCCTGGCCGTCAACCGTAACAGTGTCGCCGTCGTTCAGGGTCGCACCGGTGAAGTCATAGGTGGCACTGCCCTTCGTGCCATCGCTGCCGCCAGCGAGGGCGACGGTCTCAGTTACACCATCTACGTCAACGGCCACATCACCGTTGCCAGCCGCGCCAGCTTCAGCGGCAGTAATGGTGATCGTGCCGTCAGTAGCAACGCTCCACTCATATTTGCCATCGGCGGTTGTGCCGGCCTTTTCTGCGGTGCCGTCAAAGTCACCGGCGTTGACCACTGTCTCGGTGCCAATCTTGAGAACACCAGTGCCATCGGTTTTCAGCTTAGCAGTAGCTTTCTTTGTTGCGGCCTCCGGGTCAGCGGCGGTATTTCCCTTGGTGCCGTTGATATCCGTGCCGGCAACAGCGCCGTAGGAAATCGCGGGGGCAGCGGCGGCTCCGGTGGAATCGGTCAGGGTGATGGTCTTGGTATCGGCATCGTAGGCAATCTCATAGCCCTTATCATTGCCCGTCTGACCATCAATGTCACCGATATCCGTAACAGTAATCTCGTTTCCATCAATGGTGATCTTACCCGCAGCCACAATGTCAGCGATCTGGGCGTCGGTCAGAGTGAGGTTATACTTGACGGAGGTGTCGGTAGGGTCGCCGTTGGTCCAGGAGACCTTGGCCTGGGTCTTGACGCTGTTGGTGCCGGTGCTGGTGAACTTCAGGACGTTGTTCTCGGCGGTCACGGTGTAATCGTTGCCGTCGTCGCCGGTGAAGGTGCCAGTCTTGGCCAGCTCGGTGGCCAGAGCCTTGCCGTCATACGCCTTGCCGGCCTCAAGGGCAGCGGTCATGGTCTGACCGCCGATGGTCAGGGTGAAGTTCTCGCCCTTGCCCACGACGTTCACGTTGTCCAGGCTGATCTGGAACCCGGCGGAGGACTTGGCGGTGCCCTCGGTCTCGACGACGCCCTTACCGGCAGCAACGTCTGCCTCGCTGGTGCCCAGGAAATCGGTGTTGGTAAACAGCTTCGCGACATCGCTCGTGCTCAGCTTGTCGTAGGTGGCCGCGTCCACACCGGAGGCCATGGTGCCGTCCAGCAGGTTGATGCCGTTGAAGTTGGAGGAATCAGCGATGCGGTTGATCTCGCTCAGCAGCTGGTCAACCTCTTTCTGGAGCTGCTTACGGTCGGTGGTATCCTCGTAGGTGCCGTTGGCGGACTGGGTGGCCAGCTCCACCATACGGTTGAGCATATCATGAACCTCGGTCAGGGCGCCCTCAGCGGTCTGCACCAGGCTGATGCCGTCCTTGGCGTTCTTCTGGGCGGTCTCCAGGCCGGTGATCTGGGCGCGCATCTTCTCGGAGATGGCCAGACCGGCGGCGTCATCGCCCGCGCGGTTGATCTTGTAGCCGGAGGACAGCTTCTCCAGGTTCTTCTTCATGGCGGACACGTTGTTAGTGTAGTTACGGTACGCCGACATGGCCATTATGTTATGCTGGATCCTCATTTTAAAATCTTCCTCTCAATAAAATGATTTTTTGAATTACTCCGCTGTGCTTTCACCTATTCCCTGGATCCGTCACAATGGAGGGTGCGCTTCGCGTGTGTTCCGTGGCCTTTGGAATGTTAGCTCGGCGCGATATTTCAACCGGCTCGTCAGCCGGAAGAAACCAAATTCATTTTGGGGCGTAGATCGTCTCATTGGACGCAAATTCGGGCGGGAACAGGAAGTCGAGCTGGCGGCGCAGATCCTTTACGCGCTCGTCCCCGCCGTCCATCTGGCTGAGCAGCCGCCGCATGGCGGTCAGCGCCTGGGACTTGTTCCGGTTCCAGGACAGCCCCGGGCCGGAGTGAACCGGGCGGGCCGTTTTCATGACGCACTCCGGGCGTTCTGCGCCGGTGCGTTCCAGTACCTCGCCCCGCACAATGGGCACTTCCCTGGGGGCCTCCACCATCAGCTTGCAGCGGCTGCCGGAAACGTCGTTCAGCTGGACAATCACGTCGCTGCCGATGGTCATGTATTCCCCTGTTTTGAGTTGAAGGAACAGCATGGCAAACTCCTTTCGCCTGCTTTTCATCGTCATAATGTTTTGGACGCCCCGAAGGGCTTCGGGCACGAATTTCAAAGAAAAGGCGCCTTCTCGTTTCCCACTTAGCGGCCTGGAAAACGCTGAGTGAAAGGCGGCCGGACGGCTGCGCTTCACTCAACGCTCCCAGCCGGAACCATGGGCGTTCACCGGCGTCCCGACCGGTATAGCTGGGGTATATTTGCAAAGCTATGCGCTTTCTCGCAGCTCCTGCGAACTGAAATGCTGCTCAAGGCCCAAGGCTTTGATGTTTTTCGCGGCGTTGACTTCCCGGTTATGCGCCGCGCCGCACTTGGGGCATTGCCACCGCTTGCGCTTGTAATGCACCTCGTCATCCAGCACAAGCCCACAGACAGAGCAGGTACGGGTTGTGGGCATATACCGATCCACCAGAATCAGCGGCTTGCCCTGCCGTGCCAGCTTGTATCGCAGACACTCCCGGAACATACCGAACCCGGAATCCAGCACATTGCCCAGATTCATCCTTTTGGAGAGCGTCTGCATCGAATCGCTTCTGATGCACACGGCGTCCCAGCCGTTGGCTATCCGGCTGGATTCCTTGTGGATAAAGTCGCGCCGCTGGTTGGCGATGTGCTCATGGAGCTCACGGTACTTTTGGACTGCTTCGTTATAGTTGTTGGATCCGGGCTGCATCCGGTTGAGCCGCCGCTGGAGCTTTGCCAGCTTTTCCTGGGACTGCTTCATCCAATGAGGGGCATCGGCCATACCGCCGTTGTCCGCCACATAGAAGTGGCCCATGGAGTATTTCAGGCCCACGGTGGTCTCCGCTGTGGGGGCGACAGGCTCCGGCTTCTTCACGGTATATTCGTAGAGAATATAGGCGTAATATTTGCCGGACTTCGTTTTCTCCACCGTGACCCGCCGCAGCTTCCAGCCGTTTCGCGGGCGGCGGGGGAACTTGCCCCGGACGATCCCCGCCTTGGTCATGCGGATACCGTCCCGCGTGATATAAATGGTGGGGCCGGATTCAAACACATGGTTGCAGGCGGTAAAGGAATCCCGGTCAGTCTTTTTCTTTTTGAACTTGGGCCGACCAAAGGCTTCCGGGCTCTTGAAGAACACGCGGAACGCCTGGGACAGCTTGTTGTGCTCCTGGATGAGCGCCTGGTTATCGACCTCTTTCAAAAACGGCGCTTCCTTTTTGTACTTGGCCGGGGTGGGGATGAAGTGCTTGTCGGTTTCCAGGTAAAACCGCTGCTGATCCGCCAGCATCCGGTTCCAGATGTAACGGCAGCATCCGAAGGTGTTTTCAAAGAGCTCCGCTTGAGCCTCGTTGGGGTAGAGACGGGCTTTGATGGTGTTGTACTGGACGATCCGCCCGTCTGCGGCGCGCTGTTCCCTGGGCTTCCTCGGCATTGCGGCCTACCTTCCCTTTCCTGCCCGAACGAAAATTTGGACGGGATTGTATACAATCCCGTCCAAAAAAATTTTTACGCAAAAGTATTATTTTCCTCGGAGCAATGCCGATATGTAGTACAGAACGAAGGTAAGATTTTTGAAAAATGCCCTGGACGGAGGAGTATACGTTCCCGTCCAGCTTTATTTTGCCCTCACGCAGTCCGAAGCCCGTTCGGCGCGGAGGGAAGCGTCCCGGAACGTGGATTTCGGGATGCCGCAGGCTTCCGCCGCAGCCCGAAGTGTCATACGCTTATTCCGCCACGCCTGCCGCAGTTCCTCAAAACTATCTGGCAGCGGGTGGCATGGCGGGCCAAAACGCACTCCCTTGGCTTTTGCTTCCGCGATCCCCTCCGCCTGCCGCTGACGGATATTTTCCCGTTCCGTCTGGGCCACGTAGCTGAGGAGCTGGAGCACGATGTCCGCGATCAGCGTGCCGGTGAGATCCCGCCCCTGCCGGGTGTCCAGCAGGGGCATATCCAGCACTACGATGGCGGCTTTCCGCTGCTTTGTGATCGTACCCCACTGCTCCAAAATCTCATCGTAGTTCCGCCCCAGCCGGTCGATGCTCTTGACCACCAGCACGTCCCCCGGCTGCAAGGCCCTCACCAGCCGCTGGTAGCGCGGGCGGCAGAAGTCCTTCCCGGACTGCTTTTCTACAATAATATTTTCTTCTGTGACGCCAAACTCCTGCATTGCGGTGAGCTGGCGCGCCTCGTTCTGCTCCTGTGTGGACACCCGCACATAGCCGTATGTGTTCTCTGTCATGGGTCGGCCCCTTTCTGTAAAATGCGGTATTTGAGTAATACTATATTTTACCAGAAACGGGCTGTTTACACATCCAGCGACTTCAAAAAGTTCCTATAACACCAAACAAACCGAGCTGTTTCGAACCGAGCTGTCTGATACTCACTTGATTTGATAGAGATTTGAGGTCAAGCTCCCATTCTCCCTCCACCTGCTGGACTTCTCCACCAGCCCCGCCCTCACCAGATCGTCCAGCGCCCGCTTCACCGTTGAGCGGGACAGGCTCACCCCAGCGGCGATGGTATTGATCCCCGGCCAGCAGGTGCCCTGCTTGTTGGCGTGATCCCGCAGATAGATGAGCACGACCTTGGCACGTGAGCTTAACTCGCCATCCTGATAGATAGAATCATAATAGGCCACCACATCACCTCCCATCCGTGGGCGGTGGCTGGCTGACCCGCCTCTTTGCGGAATCGGGCATCGTTGCCAACGGATGACGTTCTGTCTGTCGAGGCTCGTCACCTCCATGCTCAATCTGCCGCCCAGCCCGTCCCTCTCGCGGGGGACGGGCTTTTTCGCCCTTCCTCGGGTCTGTCCAAAACCGGGCGATGATGGCGTCCTCCAGCTCCTGCCGTCCAGCGTAGTACACCTTCCGCTGCCCATGCTCCGGGGTCTGGTAAGGCTCCCCGAAGGTAATGCCCCAGTCCAGGAACAACCGCAGCCGTGTCCGCATGGGGTGTGAGCCGGTTTTCATCACCACAAACTCGCCCTTGGGGATGGACTTCAGCTCATCCGGCGTCATCAGCGCCCGCTCCGCCATCTGGAGGGACTGGCTGTTCTCGCCCTTGCTCCGGCTAATGGAGCCGGACTGGACGGTGTAGCTGCCCAGAGAGCGGGACAACTCCTCGGCGGTCTTGCTGTTGGGGGCGAAGCCGCCGAAGATGGTCGATTGGCAGTTGTCCTGAATGATCTCCGAGCCCTCTTTGCCGTAGTTTTTTTCCAACTGCGCCAAGCTCTGTATGATGGGAAGCATGGTCAGCTTCCGGGAGCGTCCCGCGCTGAACAGGGACAGCACATCGAAGGGGGGCATGGTGCCGAACTCGTCACAGAACAGCACCACCCGGTTCTTCAGCTTGCCGCCGTTTTCGTCCGCCACGGAGAACAGCTCCCGGCTCAAATTCTGGATCATTAATCCCGCCATGAAGTTCTTGGTCTGATCTTCCTCGGGGAGTATCAAAAAAATGGCGGATTTTTTACTGGCAAAGCTCTCGGCATCGAGCGGGCTGTCGAAGCAGATCGTCTGCTCCAGCTCGGTGTCCAGAAAAGCGTTCAGCCGGGAGAGCACCGTGGACAGCACCGATGCCATGGCCTGCTCGGAGGTGTTGAGGGCCGCTCCCGCAAACCACCGGGCCTTGTGCTCGGGCGGCAGGCGGCTCATCAGCACCTGGAAGCAGCTCTTGCCCTTGGTCTGGGACGGCTCCAGCAGATCCTGCACCAGCTTGAACACCGACACAATGTGGCGGCGTTCCCGAAGCTCCCCATCAATTTTCTTGGGCGGCAGGTACTCAGCCAGCAGGAGGATCACCGCTGTGAGCAGACCCTCGGCGGAGTCGTAATGGGATAAGCGTCCCCGCGCCTTGCCGCGTCTCCACGGTAGGTTTCGGGTCAGCTCTCCCCCGAACCGGACGTACACCTCTCAGCGTATCCGGCTCTCCATCTACCAGCCTAAACGATTAGCTGTGTATCTTTTCGTGGCAGGCTTTACATACGGCAAGGGATTTGCGCCGCATTTTTCTCATCAACATTTCCCAGTCGCTATCGCCAGTAAGGTCTTTCAGCCTTCTGACATGGTGCATACGGATATCATTGGTTTTTTGTCCACACAGTTCACAAACGCCGCGCTTGATTCGGGCCGCGTTACTGTTTGGGCTGGTGTACATTCTGACATATTCCGGCAGGGTGTCGGCGCTCATTAGCACCTCTTTGATACGCTTGAAGCCATCATGGTAAAATTCGCACCTTTTCATGCCCGCTTTCGTTTGATACGGGACATAAAATATCCCATTGTCCGAATATCTGTTGATGATTTTTCTCACCGAAGTGCGATATTTGCAGGCGAAGGTTTTGTACATACTGTACTCCATGATGTGGGAAAATTTTCCCAGCACTGACACGTTGTTTGCCAGCCGGTAGTAGTTGTAGAGACCTCTGATTTCCGCGTTGAACTTGGTAATGATTTCGATATCGGGGTGATTGACGAGTTTGCCACGGTGTACCGTTTTCCAGATTTCTTTTCCAGTTTCGTCATACTTGATTTTGAATGTGTGGTATTCCAACAGTTTCCCCATCCATTTTTCTTTCGGAACGTACAGCATGACTCGTCCGCTGTACTCCCGTTTCGCGACGCCCTGCTCATTGTATTTGATGGCGTCACTGCGTGAGATGCAGATGTCGTAGCCCAGGAACCTGGCGAAGTCGGAGGAGTGCGTGATTTTGGTCTTTTCCTCGGACAGCTCCAGCTTGAGGGCGCTTGCAAGAAAATCTTTTACATCTGCTTTGATGCGCTCTGCGTCCTGCTTGCTTCCAATTACACTGATAATAAAATCATCGGCGTATCGGCAGTAGTGTAGGCATTTATAGCTGCTGTTGCATTGTGCATAGTAGGGGTAAACGAACATTTCATTCCTCGCCCTGCGGAGCTCCCGGTCCATCTCCGCTTTCTGTTCCGGGGCTGCTGTGTCCCATTGCCCTTGAAAGGATTTTTCCAGCTTGTGGTACTTGCCGCGGGCTCTCAGGTAGTCACTGTCTACCTTTCGATTTTTGGATGTACCAACGTCAAATGACCTCTTGTAGCTGTGCATGAACCGGTCCAGCCTGTCCAGATAAATATTTGCCAGAATCGGGCTGACTCCGCTTCCCTGCGGTGTGCCGGAATAGGTTTTGTGGTATTGCCATTGCTCCATATATCCGGCCCGAAGGAATTTCCAGATGAGGGCGAGAAAATATTCGTCACTGATGCGCGCACGAAGAATGTCCACCATGATATGGTGGTCGAAGCTGTCGAAGCAGGCTCTGATGTCGCCTTCCACGAACCACACCGCGCCCTTAAAGTTGATATCGATGTGCTTGAGCGCGGTGTGACAGCTCCGTTTGGGTCTGAATCCATGGGAATCTGGGGAAAAAGTGGGTTCGTAAATGCTTTCGAGAATCATACGGACGACCTCCTGCACCAGCTTGTCCTCGGCGGAGGGAATGCCCAGCGGCCTTTTCTTGGCGCTGTTTTTCTTGGGGATGTATTCCCGTCTGGCAGGGTTGGGCTGATAGCTGTGGTTTTTGAGAGAAGCAATGATTTTTTGGATGCGTTCATCGCTCATTCCATCAATGGTCTGTCCGTCAATCCCCGCCGTCATGTTACCTTGCCCAGCACAGATGTTGTTATAGGCAAGGTAGTAAAACTCGGGGTTATACAGATTGCGGTAGAGTCTCTGGAATTGGTACGATTTGTTGAGTGACTTTTCGCTTAGGGTTTTCAATACTTCTGTCGGATTTCTCAACGTCTCCACGTCCTTCCTAAAAAATATCGAAAGTAGACTGCCCCCCTTCGCCATGTGAACGGTGCTGCCGTCTCGGACTACTATGGGGGCTGTGTTTCCATATCGGATTTTCAGCGGCGTTCCGCATAGCCATCTACATGGCGCTCCAACTTAGGAAATCTCCGTTTAGACCTGTTTGGACATTAGCATATCGTGTTGTCGGATAGGACGTTCGTCATTTGCCGCTTCCTGCGGTTGGCCGCGCCCGAGTATCCTGCATCGGCACTTTTCCTAAATACCTTTGCCGGGTGCGTACAGCAAGTTATAACCGCCGTATGCTGTGAACAACGCTAAGTTCTGCCTCTGACTGTCCTGTAGGCAATCCAGCTTTTATCCTCATACACGAAGTTTCATCTTGACACTGTGGCACTGGGCGTAACCCCAGCCCTAAGTTGCAGTCTGTGCGGTTTGACTGACTTGTGCCTTTCCCAGTATGCTACACTCCCCATTGGGTTTCCCCGCCGGATAAACTGGTTGATGACAGGCTGCGTGTCTCACATTAGGGGGCCTCCTATTCCCCGGTTAGATTTGAGCTCGCGGTGATACTTTTACCTGCCGCTTGCTAAAGGCGGCATCCATAACAGGCCCGCGCGATACGGTTTCTACCCACCGTACCGCTTACGGACGCACGAAAAATGCGTTCTGGCCGTAGCTGCCGCTGTCCCCGTCCGGGCTGATGATGGTCTTGGCGAGGATCTTGGCGTACTTTTCCGCCTTGGCCCGTGCCGCAAGGTCGTCGGGATGCTCCACCGCCTGATCCATGTAGGTGTTCGCCAGCGTCAGAAAATTGAACCCGTCTGAGCGGGTGGGGTTGCGCAGGTCAATCACCGACACCTGGTAGCCGTAGTATTTCTCGGCCACAGCGCCATAGTTCCGGGCCAGGTCGCCCTTGGTGTCCAGCGCCAGAAAGCTCATCCCGCAGGCGCAGGCGTATTCCAGGTTGGGGTAGAGGAAGAAGGCCGTCTTGCCCACGCCCGCCGCGCCGATCATCAGGCAGTGGATGTCGTCCGCGTCCACCAGAGCGGTGATCTTACCCTTCTTCCCAAGGGAACCCAGCACCAGCCCCTGTACCTGGGGGAGATTTTGCCCCTCCCGCCACTGGGTCGGGCGGAAGGGGATGTGCCGGAATGTCTTTTCAATCTCTTTGGGCGTGGCCCAGCGGGCGGTGCCGTGCTGGCCGTCCCCCACGGGCTTGGACTTGATGCTGTTGAGCGAACCCTGCTTGGAGGCAAAAGAAATACCGCCAATGACCAGCAGGGCCGCGGCGGCGATGATGAGGATGATAAATTGTTGGGGCATGGCACTCACCTCAATAGGGATAGGCCATACCATCGGACATGACGCCGATCTGGTTCATGGGTGCGGCTCCGATGGTGTATTCCGGCTTCGTCATCACCCCGTGGTGCCGGAAGGCGGAGAACCCGCCCTGACACATATAGAGCTGGGGCGGCTGTCCCTGGAACCTCTCGGGGAACATTTGGACGGCGGCGTCCCGCAGGATATCCAGGTCGGTGGTCTTGGCGGCCTGGTAGACCTGCGCCAGCTCCTCCGGACTGAGGGTGGGGGCAAAATTGGGCGGCTCTCGCCGGAGCATGGCGTCCCCCTTACGGCGGCAGTAACTACGATACGCTCTGTTCATGCTGAACCTCCTGTTCCTGTTCAAAATTCGCGCACAGATCCTCGTTCCAATCTTTATGGACGGGCACCAGCGCGTTGACATCCAGCCCCTTCTCCCGCACTACCTGAGCCAGCCGTCTGGTGGCAAGCTGTCCGGCCTGGTCATTGTCCAGGCACAGGTGGACGCTCTTGATGTTGGGGCAGCGTTCCAGCATCCCCAGCAGGGGCTGGGAGGACGTACCGCACAGCGCCACGTAGTTGTGCTTGGCCCAGTTGCTGTCGTGGTACATGGAGATAAACGAGAGCATATCAATGGGTGCCTCAAACACGAGAAGGTGCTCGTTGCCGCCCGGCCAGTTGAAGACATAGCGGAAATCGCTTCCCTCCACGGTCATGCGGAAAGTCTTGCCCTGGCTGTTGGTGCTGCGCTTGTGTGCGTGGCGGGGCATGAAATTCTTATCCATGCCCACGAAGACGGTGTTGTGGTACATCTGATCCTCATAGATGAACCCCAGCCGGACGAAGGTGGCGAGTACGTCCCGGTCCAGGTGCCGGTGCTTGATCAGATAGGCAAACACTCGCTTGTTGTCCCCGTTGGCGGGCGGCAGGGCGAAGGGCTTTTTCACCTTTTCCCGGGGCGTGTCCACCTGGGGGCAGAGCTGGCTGACGTCCTGATCCAGCAGGGTGAGCACCGCTTGCTGATAATTCATCCCGTAGAATTCTTTGAGGAAGGACACGGGGCCGCCGCCCCTCTCGGCGGCGTGGTCGTACCACTCATTGCCCCGGATGGTGATGCTGTGGTCGCGGCCCAGGCGCAGCTCCCGCCCGGAGCGGATGAGGGGCTCGCCCTTGAAGCGGAGGAACTCGGCGAGATCCACTGTGTTGGCCTGACGCTTCTGTTGGTCTGTGAAATGGATGTAGGGCATAAAATTTTCACCTCACTGTTGCTTTTTTGCTGGGATACCGTATAATTTTCGTATCAAGATTTGGACGGTGAATGTACCATGAGTGACCACAAAGTGTTCCAGATGAGCTTTGCAAAGCTCTACGGCCTGCTGCTGAACAAGGCAAGCCGGAAAGGCCGTACCCAAGCCGAGGTGGACGAGGTCATCTGCTGGCTGACGGGGTACTCTGCGCCGGAGCTGGACAGCCTGCGGGAGAGCGGTATCAGCTACGGCGATTTCTTCCGTCAGGCCCCGCAGCCCAACCCGAACTGTGCGCTCATCAAAGGTGTGGTGTGCGGCGTTCGGGTAGAGGACGTGGAAGACCCGCTGATGCGGGAGGCCCGCTACCTGGACAAGCTCATCGATGAGCTTGCCAAGGGGAAGCCCATGGAAAAGATTTTGCGGACACCGTAACTGTCATTGCATCCGCTGCTCCTCCTCATGGTCATCCGGCCTATGGCCCATGGCGATCTTCTTCTCACGGATCTTCCGCTTGAGCTTGCTGTCTACCGTAACCCGCATTCCGGCAGCAGGCTGTGGGCGCTGCTCCTGGAAGATGCGGGCCATGTGGTAGAGAAGCGAGGCTGTGGCGTTGAATATCTGACCAGCAGTTGGAGCTTTGGCCTTGGCCTGAACTGGGAGCGTGGTGGGCTGCTGGTACGATGGGGTATCGTCATCCGCTGACGCAGATTCCGCCGCCTGCTCTGCTTCATCCGCTTGTGCGGACTCCGCCGTTTGCTCCATCTCCCCCAGATGTGTGGCTTCCTCAATGATGATATTTTTGATTCGCTTGAACTCCTTCTGCTGGGACAGCGGAATGCGCTCCGGCAGATCGTCCTTATAGGTGCGCAGCACTTCCTCCCGCTGCTCATACCACAAATCATAGGCGGCGGCGATGCGAGGATCCTTCGCCAGCTCGCCCACGATTTCATCCACCAGGGACTTCACAGCTGGTGGCAGATACCCATACTGCTTTTTGCCGGAGCAATTCTGCAGCCGCTTCGCCAGCTCCACCAGGAGCTGCTCGATACGCTGATTGTCCAGTGCTCCGCTCTGCATCTCCGAAACCAGTTGACGCATGACCTCTCCAGCATCCTTGGTGAGCTCGTCCCGCCGCTGAGTCTGCTTTTGGTAGATGGCAATCAGGTCTTGCTGAAAAATCTCCTTTGCCAGCATGGACTTGATGTCCGCGATGCCCTGCTTGGTGAGGAACCCGGATTTGCCGTCCGCGCTGTAGCACACCATATGCACATGAGGGTGGTGGCCCTCATCATGGAATGCGGCGTACCAGCGGAACTGCCTATAGGGGATCCTCATCGCCTTTGCCATGTCCATGGCATGGTTGGACAGCAGCTTGCGCCAGCGGTCGGCGTTGTCATACCCCAGCCGCGCCGCGTCCTCCCGCCGCAGGGAGATGATGGGCAGCCACACCACGCCAGGGTGCCGGGCCACCTCCTCCGCCACCTGGGACAGCACCAGCGGGTCTTGACTGTCAGTGAACAGGCCGTGCGCACCCAGCTTCTCGACGTGGGGACGGTTGGCGATGTAGTCCACGTAGTTCTCCCGCTGGGCGAGCTGCTCATAGTTGTCCTCGATAGCGCGGGTGATGAACTCCGAGGCGTTGCCCCGGGTGGGCGCGTCCTGATAGTCGGCGTATTCGAACAGGTCACGGCTGGAGGGGAAGTCCCGCAGGAGGCGCTCCACCATCTGGACCTGCTTCTTCGTGGCGGGCTTCGCCGACTGACCGGGATCGATGCGCTCCACACCATCTCGCGTGGAGATGTAGCCCACGTAGTTGCTCAGATGAGCGGCGGCTTTCGAACCGCCGCCCTTGATGTGCGGACACTTGAAAATGACGCGCGGCGTAAAATCTACCTCCCGTTGTTGTCATTTCTCTGAACTAAAAAATCCTTAGAGAGAATACCTTCAGGTCAGCCCATCCTGAACCGACACTCGGTTCAGCGGAAGGGTATAGCACCCCCTTGGCGGAACGATTATTTTTTTGCGCGGACTACTCCTCGCCCTGATTTTTCTTCAGCGTATCTTTGAACGTGATCGTGCCGTTCGTTTTCTTCACCTCCTGCACACACCGCCAGCGCAGCGCGTCCAGCTGGGTGCTGTCGATTTCCAGCCCCGCCGCCAGCACGTTCATCATCATGCTGATCTCCACCGTGAGCTTGAACAGCAGCCGCGCGATGCGATCCTCGCTGCACTGGATGGTGCCGCGCATGGCGTGGACAAAAATCGGCGGCAGGAATTCCGCCACATCCTCCGCCGCCAGGTAGTCGCAGTAGAACTGGAGGGACTTCTCCAGGAACTCATTCCGGCTCTGGCAGTTGTCCTTTGCCATCGCCGCTTCGATCTTGCGCTCCATCTCCTGCGAGACGCGGGTGTGGATGCGCAGTTTTTCTTCTGGCATATCGCTTTCCTCCTCCCAAAGCGCTGAAAACGCCTGCCGGAGCCATTTCGGAGCCATCCGAAACGGCCCAACGGCGGGCGTTTCCGCTGTTTGTGAGCCAATGTTGGCTCAACGTCCAAAAACCGGAGCCATGCCAGCCTGCCGGAAATAGACCGGGAACGGTTGAAAGGAGCTGTTTTCCCGTCCTTCCCGGTCCGCATTGCGGGCCGGTGTGACAGGCGGTGAGCCACCGCTTTATCCGGCTCAAAAATCGAACCCCCGAATTGCCCTGTCAAACCCTCTGCGCTGCCCTTGAAGCCCCGTCCGCCGGACGTTCCCCGGCGGGCAAAAAAGGGCTGTGGCGAGGGGCGAAACCGCCGCCCCGCCACAATCGGGCACAAACGGGCCGACACCGCGTTTCACCCCCTCGGAGGGGTGTGGGTGCCACCCGGCCCGCAGAAGGGCCACAAAAGCCCTCACAGGGGCGGACACGGGGGAGACGGGGCGAGGGCCGCCCCGCAGGCGCGGGACAGCCCTCTGCTATGCCCTGGCGGGCGGTCACATGGTCAGCTCGGTGGACGGTTCAGGGGTTGTGTGAAGCGCGTCGCGGATGTCCGCCAGCTCGGCGTGAAGCCCCTCCGCCAGCTTGGCGGTGTTGGGCTTCAGCGTGGCCAGGAGCAGATCGTCCAGCCCACACATCTCCGTGACTGTCCGCGCAGTGTTCAGCAGCGCCCGCCGCTGCTCCGGGCCGCACGCCTCCATCGCCGCCGCGCCGAACAGCGCCCAGACCACCTCCATCTGGGTTACCGCATCCGGCACGGTATCCATCTGACAGGTGTCGATCAGGTTGGGCAGGTTGGTGCCGTCCGCCACAAATTTTTCGGCGTTGGCGATCTCCTCGTCCACCCAGGCCAGCAGGGTTTCGCCATCCCTGCCCAGGTCGTGGAGCTCGGTGAGCGCCGCCAGCGCGGCGCGGAGCTCGCCCACGCACTGGGGCAGCTCCGTCTGCACCGTGTCCAGCAGGGTCACCGTCTCATGGGCAATCAGGGTACAGACCTCGGTGGGGGTGAGGGACGTTTGGCAGTTGTCGTTCATTTTGTGTATCCTCCTTATTTTGATTTGGGGCTGGCGCCACAATGCCACACCCCGCCCCGGATATCCATTCAGCAAAGCCAACGAAATCACCGGGACAGATTTTGTGCGATGTAACAGCACACTCACATCACGGGCCCTGCGGGCGGCTCCATCTGGGGCCCATCGCAGCGGATCATCCGGGTCTCCAGATGCCCAGCGAAGATTTCCAGCCGCCGATCCCAGTCCAGATGATCTTTCCGGGTGGCGTGCCACGCGGCGGTGGACACGTCCCGGATGGTGTAGACCTCCCAGCCGTCCGCCGAGTCCAGAGAGGAGAACTCGCCCCGGTCCAGGTCGATGTCCAGTGCGGCAACCATCCGGGCCGCGCCCTGCCTCAGCTCGTCGGCGTACTCCTCGAACACCTCCGGGGCAATATCCTCCGCGCCCCGCAGGCTCTCAGTGAACCGCTCATCGGAATTGCCCTTCCGCAGCAGGTAGGCGCGCAGGCACAGAGAGAGTCGGAGCACGTCCGCCGAGGCCGCGCCCTCTATCAGCAGATGATCCGTCCGGCCATCCTGGGTGACGCGGAGCGCGGAGAAACGGCGGCTGGCTTCCGCCGCCTCACGCTGCCGCTGATCCTCCTCCCAGATCTCCCGGCTGATGCGCTCCCGCACCCGCTCCGGGAGCTGGTCGATCATCGCGTCCAGGTAATTGTTCAGCTCATCCTCCACGGTGGTGTCCTTCTTTTTCAGCTGACTGGACAGCGCGTTGTACCAGCGATCATCCAGCCAGACGGTGATGTCGCGGGAGTTCATATGCCGCCCTCCTTGTCCTGCCCGGAGGGGGCGGGCCGCTCCTTCGGCGCGGGCCGCGCCGGACGCTTGGGACGGGCCGGGGGCGCGGCGCGGCTGTCCAGGAACTCCCGCACCGGCGCGGGCACAGTCTGCTCATAGAGCTGCGCCAGAGTTTCTTCCAGCCGCGCCTGCGTGGAACTGCCCTCCTTCTTCAGCGAGAACTCCAGCGCGCTCAGCTTGTCCTCATCAAAGGAGACAGTGATCGTTGCTTTCTTCATGTCGATGACCTTCTTTCAAAAATTTTGGAACGTCCATTCCGTTTGCCCCACCGCAGGCTCCTGCTCCTGGAGAGGGATCCGCAGCTCATGGGGCCACACCGGACGGACGCCGGGGTAGTCCAGGAACCGTGTCCCCACCTCCCGGATGATCTTCAGCTCCAGTTCATCGGCGGGGCGCGTGGCGGCGGTCACTTCCTGCCCGCCGCACAGCCAGACGGTGGCGATGGCGGGCCACTCCTCTACCTCCGGGTGCGCCTGGGAGAGCCGCGCGAACAGTTTGGTGCCGCGGACACTGTCCACATCCGTGACGATGCCGGACACGAAATCGTCATCCGTCGGGCCCCTGTCGCCGCCCAGCAGGATGCGGGTGAAGTGGATGGGTTTCCGCGCCGTCATGCGCAGGAGGATGCTGTCCACCTCGTCCCGGGCGTGGTCAAGGCCATTGGCGGAGCTGTCCCAGGGAAGGTGGGTAGCCATATCCTCCAGCAGCTCCCGCACCGCCGCCACCTGCAGGCCGCGATGTTGGCCGGTGTCCTCCAGCGCGGAGACGTAACCGCGCAGGGTGCGCACCAGCTCCTTCTGCGCGGCGAGGGAGAGCGGCTCCACAGCGGCGCAGCCGCGGGCCTCCTCCAGCCGCTGGTCGAACCGTTCCATCAGCGCAGGGGTGGGTGTCCCACCCTCCAACCGCACCATCCCCTGGAGGATGGCGTCGGTCCAGAAGCGCCGGGACGCCGCCCAGGGCGAAGTGCCCTGGGGCTGGTAACGCTCAAAGCTGTTTTGCCGCTCGATGGCATAAGCGGTGAGCCGCCCCGCCACAAGGTCGATGTCAAAATTCTTCACGCTTTGCACCTCCTACGGCAGATAATATCTCGGGTTGGTTCTCTGGCCGTTGACCCGCACCTCGAAGTGAAGGTGCGGCCCTGTCACCCGCCCGGTGGCCCCGGACAGGGACACCACGTCCCCGGCCTGGACGGTCTGGCCCGCCCGCACCAGCAGGCGGGAGTTGTGGCCGTACAGGGTGACCAGGCCGTTGCCGTGGTCGATCATCACGCAGTTCCCATAGCTGCCGTTGTACCGGGACAGTGTCACCGTGCCGCCCAGCGCCGCGCGGATGGGGGTGCCGGTGGGCACGCCCAAGTCCATCCCGGTGTGGCCGTCCCGCTGGCCGGTGATAGGGTCGAGCCGCCCGCCGAATTCAGAGGTGACGATGCTCCGCCAGCTGGCCCCCACCGGAGAGCAGAAGCCGTCCGCGCCCACGAAGGGCGCATCGGCCCCATCGAAGCCGCCGCCCTCGCCCGTGACGGGGTAGCCGTACTTGATGAGGCTGTACACGTTGTCCGCGTTGGCTTTCTGCTCCTCGGTGATCTCCACGTCCAGGGAGGCGGCGATGTGGGAATATACCGTGGCCATGTCCTCGATGGGGATGGCCACATTGTAGGTCTGCTCCACCTCGATCTCATTGCCCTCCTCGTCCGTTTCGGTGACGGTGCGGGTGCGGATCTCGCTGGCGGCGAAGCAGTGGGCAAACTGGCTGGTGAGCGGGGCGTCGCCGCCGAAGTACAGAGAGAAAAAGACAGCCTTGACCCGGATGGGGTCGAGGCTGCCCGCATCTTCATCTTCCACCATGGCGTTGATGTCGGCGATGGCTTCATCCAGCTCGGCAAAATGCGCCCGCATCTGCTCAATGCACACACGGTATACGGCGGGGGTATCGGCGGGCAGGGGGCCGTCCTGGAAGCAGAGCTGTGCGGCGGAGATGTTATGGCTCACCGCGCCGGAACCCAGCGCGCACAGCAGGGCCAGCACCACGATGATGGGGGACAGGATGGCTACGATGGCCCAGCCGATGCCTTTTCGGGCTTTCTCGTTGGAGAGCAGGGTGGCGGCGACCTTTGCGATGGTGACGGGGTCAGCCAAGGGTCATCCCTCCCATCTGCGGATCCGTCTGTTCTTGCCCCTGCATCTGGAGCTCCTGCCAGTGCTCCCGCAGGGATCCCAGTGTGTCGTTCACCCGCAGGCCGTGGTTCTGGACTTTGGCCCATTCCTCATACTCGCCCAGATCCATACCCTGATCCAGCAGGATTTGCCCCGCGTCAAGGCATCCGAACTCCACGCAGGCGTGAAGGGAATCGAAGCTGTCCGCGCTGATGTGCAGCCCCATCTCCAGCAGGTGCGCGGGCTGCCATTTATCGTTGTGGGTACAGCAGTGTCGGACAATCTCCGCGAAGCAGGCGTCGGCATTGAATCCGCGCTGGGCCAGCTTGCTGGCGGTGGCATAATCACTGTTTATAACCGCGTCCGTCAGGAGAAAATAGGGTGCGGCCTTGAACTGCTCCTGCGTGAGCTTGGCCACAATGTCGGCGGCGATCCATTTGTGATCCTGGTAGGCGTAATGGGCCATCTCGCCGTGGAAGGACGGGACGAGGCATTCCGCATGGGCTTCCGCCTGTTCCAGAAGAAACAACACCTTTTCCCGGTCGGCAATGTCGACTGCCTTTTGACAGGCGGCGCGGTAGGCCGGTTCAGAGAACCGCTCCGCGTCTGCCAGCAGCAGGGCGCTCATCTTCCGGCCCACATCCCCGGGGCGGCCCGCCGCCTCAATCAGCAGCTCGTCCGCATGATCCTTCAACAGCCTGGGATACAAATCCTTGAAGGCGGACAGCTCCCCGTCCCGGATGGCCAGAACCGCCCGGTCATAGGCGTCGATCTGTAAGGGCCGCTGGCCCACCGTGTCCATATATCTGGTGATGCTCCCGGTCATGCGGCGCAGGAGCTGCTCGGTCTGGGACATGGCGTTCTCCTGCCGCTCCCGCTGCTCCGCCAGCGCCCCGATGATGGTGCGCTGCTCCTCCCGGCTCAGATGCACCACCGAGCCGCCAGCATCCTCCTCTACGCCGCCGACCTTCATGTACCGGGCGTGGGTCGCCTCGCCGCCGTGGAACGCTTTGGTGATGGCAGAGGAAATCAGGAACATTCTGTCCAGATCATCCCCGCTCTCGCCCAGCGTTTTGCCGGTGATGAAGCTCCTGGTGACGGGCTTGCCGTCCTCATGCCACTTGAGGTACACATCCAGGTACACACCCTCGCTCCCGCCGTAGTCGGTGGTGCAGAAGATATCCGCTCCCTTGGGGATCTCCCGGCCATTTCCCCACTCGTCATCCATCAGGAAATACTCATCGGGCAAATAGCCCATCCCCTCCAGCCGGTGCTTCAGCTCCTCAAAAACCTCTTGGGCGGCGGGCTGGCCTGCGTATTTCAGCTTGCGGGGGTTTTCCTCAGTGGGTACCCACCGCTCCAGTTCGATAATATTCATTTTGTCTGCACTACTCCTTTCTGTCAGCCGCCGTCGTGGCAGTTGCACGGCAGATCGTCCTCGGGGAACATCCAGCACATGGCCTCCTGGTTCAGATCCGCCGTCACGAAATCCCGCCAAGCCCAGTTCCGGCCCAGCCCCTGCACCGTGATGAGGTTGGGTTTGGCGGCGTCCTCGATGGCAATGGCCCGTTCATAGAGATCCCGGTGCCGGTGGTAGAGGGTGCGGATCTCCTTCTTCTTCATGCTGGGACAGAAAAAGCAGGAGGACTTGCCGGGGAGCGGCAATCCCTCCTGCTGGATGGCGGAGATGCAGTCCGCCCGCGTCCACCCCCAGTCCATCAGGGGATAGACCTTGGTGTACCTGGTGTCGGCTTCGTCATGCTCCCTGGCGTTTTCCCGCCGCTGGAGCTCGTCCAAATCAAAGCCGATGAACTTCACCACCTTCTCGCCCCTGGCCCATACCTCCCGGCAGGGCGGGTAATTGTTGCAGAACTTCTCCTGCGGCCCGGCCTTGTGCTTGAGGGAACATTTCTTATAGCCGTAGGCGATGGCGGGCAGGGTGCCGGAGCGCAGGCACTCCTGCTCCAGCGTCAGCCGGTCCCCGTTTTTGTCGGTGCAGAAAACGGTTTGAATTTTGGGCATCCCGTGGCGGGCCAGCCACTCGTCCATGATGGGCAGGTATTCATAGGTATAGGGCTGCTCCCCGCCCGGGTCGGCAAAGAGGATCAGGTCAACGGGGATGCCTTTCTGGTGCAGCCCGATCAATAGGGCGGTCGAATTGGTCCCGGCCCCATAAGAGACCACGTTCATCGTCCCCCCGCCTCGCCGAACAGCTTCGCCTTATATTCCGGCGCGTGGACTTCCAGCAGATACCGCTCGTTGCCGCACTTGTACAGGCACACGCCCCGCTGGGGGTAGCGGATGAGCTCGAACTCCGAACTCTCCAGCTGGAGGTTGTCCATATAAAATTTCCTGTCCACGCTGCCCGCGTTGAACAGGAACTGGTGGGTTGGGATGGCGAACAGGGGCCGGGTCAGCTCCCGGATGCCGTCCACGTCGAAGTCCTCCAGATTCTGCGACGCCAGGATGAGGGCGGACTCCTTCTTCCGCACCCGCTTCAGGGTGTTGCGGATGTACTCGATGGTGGTGACGTTGGACAGCCAGATATATAGCTCGTCCAGGGTAGCCACGGTATTGCCCTCGGTGAGCAGCTTGTCGCTGAGGAAGGACAGCACGTTAAACAGCATGGCGTTCTTCACATTCCCGCTGGCCTGGAGCAGTCCTTTCACGCCGAACACCAGGAAGCGGGAGCTGGTGATGTTGGTGTGGCCGTTGAAAAACTTGCTCTCCGCGCCCCGGCACAGGGAGTGGAGCCCCAGCAGTACCTCCCGGAGCAGTTCTCTGGTGTAGAGAGAGTTGCCCTCGTCCCCGTAATGCTCATAGGCGCCCTCGATCACGTTATACAGGTCGGACAGGATGGGGAACTGCCCGGAGGACAGGGCGGCGAAGTCGGTACGGTCGTCCATCCCCCATTTGGCGTATAGCCGCTCCAGCATCAGCTCGATGGTGTCGATGTGGGCGTCGGTGAAGTCCTTGTAGGAGCGGAAGAAGTCCTTCAGGAAGGAGATGTGCTGGCTGAGGAGCGTCCGCTGGCGGAAGGTGGCCGGGGCCGTCTCATCATCCTCATCGTCCACGCTCCACGCCTTGGGCTCCAGCGGGTTGATGCAATAGCGTCCGTCCATCAGATCCACGAAACAGCCGCCCAGGTTATGGCACAGGTCGATGAGTTCATGCTCCGGATCAAGGCAGATCACGGACTTGCCGCTCTCCAAAATATTGCAGAGGAGCAGCTTGAGCAGGTAGCTCTTGCCCTGGCCGGAATTGCCCAAAATCAGGACGCTGGCGGTGGTCTTGTCCTCGGCGCGGCGGTCCAGATCCACGATGATGTTGGAGCCGTAGCGGTCCCGGCCCACGTAGAAGCCCTGCGGGTCGGTCTTGCCGGAGTAATTGAAGGGGTACAGGTTGGCCACCGAGTTGGCGGGCAGCACCCGTTCATACTGCGCCCCGAAGGCGTTGGAGCCAGCCGGGTTGGAGGCCATGAAGCCCTCACGCTGGCGGAGCAGGAGCGGGTCGGCGCTCAGCTTGGCCCGGATGAGCTCGGCGGTGACCTGATCCCGGAGGGTGCGCAGGCTGTCCTGATCCCTGGCGGTGAGGCCGATGAACACGGCGCAGTGGAGGAGCGGCTCATGGTTGCGCTCCATAGAGTTCACCACCTCGGTGACGTCCTCCAGATTGGCCTTGGCTGCCACGCTCTGGCGCAGGTCGTTGGTGCTGCTCAGGGCCATGCGGTTTTTGTTGCTGGCGTTCTGGATGATCTGCTTCTCCTCGGCGGGGCTGACCTGCCGGGTGTAGATGGACAGGTTGACCCCGCTCCGTTCGCCCAGATGCCGCAGCAGGGCCAGGGACTCGGTGGTGGCGGGATAGCCCCGCAGGGCCAGGAAGGTGCGGTACACGCCGCCGATGATGGCGTGGTCGGTGTTGAACTTCACCACCGAGGGGGCGGTCATGTCCAGAAAATCCTTGGGTTGAGGCACAACGGCGGGCTTCACCGCCGCCTTTTTCTTCTTCTGCGGCTTCTTAGCCATGGCTGGCCACACTCCCTTCTCCGTCAAAATTGGGAAACTGCTCGGTGGTGACATCCTGCTGGTAGTAGACGGCCAGGATGCGCTTAATGTCCTGGCCATTAGCCAGCCTGACGTGGAACCCGGCATCCCGGAGAGCCTTTTCCGTCAGCCGGGGATCGGCGGCGCTGTCCTTGTCCTGTGGATAGACCAGCGCAAACTCCCGCGCCGAGGCGGTGGACGCCTGGATGTCATCCAGATGGGCGGCATCCTGCCGCAGCAGATCCCGGATGGCGGGGAGCGGCTCCTGCTCCAACCGCCGCTGGTAGAAGTCCTTGTTGGCCTGGAAGGACTCGCGGGAGTCCAAGGCCAGGAGCCGGACGGCTGGGGTGGTGCGCAGGAGGTTGCCCAGGGCGCCCACCCGGGCCTGCACCCCCTCGGGGGAGAGGACGGACAGGTTGTCCGGCTTGAGCATAAAAAAGACCAGCTCACCTTTGGCGGTCTTGACGCCGTGATCGGTGAGCTGGGTGATCCCCATGAGCTGACGGGTGGACTGGCGCTCCCGCAGCTCTTTTTTCTGTTTTCGGTTCAATTCTCTCGTTCCCTCCATTCGAAATATTGTTGTTTGAGAAAAAGAAAGCATATGGCGTACCGCAGGAAGTCCAAAATGCTGGCATCCTCCAGCCGGATGCTGAGGAAGGCGTACAGCACCGTGGCCACCAGCGGCGGCACCAGCCGCAGCTCCACCAGGGCCAGCACGGACAGCACCAGGCAGACGCCGATGACCACCACGTCCCGCATGGCCCACAGCCACATGGTGGGCTTGGCTTTCAGGTTGTTGGGGTAGATATAGATTTCGAACACCTCCAGAAAATAAAAAAGCCGCCCGGTATTGGGCGGCGAAAATTGACAATATTCGTATTGTCCGCTATAATGATGTTGCCCCGCAAGGGGCCGGAAGGGTACTGTTACATAAAAAGGCGGTTGGCCCATTTCCTCGCGAATTTAATTCGAGAGGGGGTGGTGCTGATGGGAAGTGGACGCTGGACGAAAGTCCTGCGGTACGTTGTATGGGCCATTGTCGCGTTTGCGCTGATGGTCGCCACTGCTCAGAAAGCGTGTTAGCCGCCCGGCTGCAACCCGAGCGGCTAACGTAGCGTTGCTAAGTTAGGTGTTTAGGGCTGACCGCCTGTAGCAGTGCCCTTCCGTCATTATTATAGCACACACCGCCGTTTTGTCAATGGGTTTTGCCCCTTGCCTCGTCCTCCGTGCTGCCGATGACGGCCATGGCCTCCAGGCACTGGACGCCGTGCTCCTTGAGGGTCTGCATCAGCACCGTCTCGGCGGGTCCCATGGCCTCCAGGGTGCCGATCTGCCCCAGGGGGTGCATATCGATGCCCAGCCCGTGGCAGCTCAGGAAGAGCTCGCCGGGGTGGTGGATGTGGGGGTGGATGCTGGTCTCGCCCCAGTGGGGGAGCGTGGCCTTATAGCCCGCGCTGACCACCTTCCCGGAGTGATCCCGCCTGGTGTTCTCATTCCAAGTCAGCATAGCCGTCCGCCTCCTTCCGCTCCGCCTCGTCCAGCGCCTGCCGGATGAGATCCAGCACGAACCGCTTCTGGCTCACCTTCTTGCCGGTGCGGGCGCTTTCCCGCTCCAGATGGGCCTTCAGCCGCTGGAACATCTCCTCCGGCATTTGGAACGCCATGGTGCGCATACCTTCCGTCATTTTCTCACTCCCTTTTTCGTAATAGTCGGTCAGCAGACCGGTGATGTAGGCGCTCAGGGTGACCCCGGCCTGTTCCTGGGCCGCCCGGACCCGTTCGTGGAGCTCCACCGGGATCATAGCGCACAGATTTTTTCGATTCTCTGCCATTATTGTGCTCCTTTCTCGTTTTTGGTAGCCCAAGTATACCGTCAACCGGGGCACAAAGCTATCCACCATAAGCAACGAAGATTTCGCCGGAAACGAAGCAAATGGAACAATCGCCGTCACAGGCCGGACATTGTCATCCCCATATTGAGGCCGGGTTCTTCCTGGACGGTCATCCCGGCGCGGATGGCCCGGTATTCTTCCTGAAGGGCCTGCCTGTCGGCCTGGAGCTCACCGGGGCCGATGGCCCTGCCAAACACGGCTTCCGCCGCCGACCGAAACTCCCCAAGGGGCATACACAGCTGATCCTCAAAGAGCTGGAACTCCACGATCTCCTGGGGCGTTTTCCCCTCATACCAGCGCAGTTCATTGATCTGCCGGAGTTCCTCTGTGGTGAAGCCCATAGCTTGACCGCTGGCTTCGGTGTATGCCATGGCGTCGAAAGCGTCATCGCCTTCCTGGGCGGAGACCACCACCGGCTTCCCGCAGATCTGGAGCAGTCCTTTTGCTGCGGCCCGGGTGGCGATATCCCCGCCCTGCGCCAACTCCTGGAGCCTCCCGTCACTGATGCCCCTGCCGTAGCTGCGGCCCTCGCGCCGGGTGTCAATGGGGCGCACGGTGGCCGTGTATTCCGTGAGGCCGTCCGGGAGGGGCTCCTCCCCGTAGGGATCCGGTTCCAGGCAGATCACCGCGCCCACGCTGGACAATGGGCTGGTGGACACGCCGAACCCGTAAGGGCCGGGGCCCACCCGGCACAGCCCCATGGTGAGGGTGCGGAGCTCCTCCGCCAGCCGCAGCATCCTGTTCTCTGTGTTATTGTCATTCATGCGCATTCATCTCCTTTTTCCAAAACCAAAGCCATCCCCCGCATGAGATATTCCACACACGGGATGGCGACACTATTCCCCAACGCCCGGTAACGGGCGGAGTCCGCCGCGCCGGGGAGGGCTGTCCAATCGTCCGGGAACCCCTGTTATGTGAAGCTTCACATAACAGGGCTTATGCAGCGCAAAGAAAAATGCAAAGCTGTTCGTGGAAGCGGCCAAAATTGGCGCAAATCCACAAATAGCTTTGCATAATTCTATGGCGTGGGTCATTCTGTGGTCAACTGTTTAAGCC
>Ga0209064_1001151_pt1 | contig 46125 bp, 42 predicted proteins | sample Inofromicrocosms_FD_187498 | JGI IMG/M metagenome (GOLD analysis project Ga0209064, IMG submission 187498) | Mouse cecum microbial communities from Vienna, Austria - Inoculum for glucosamine and mucus D2O microcosms (SPAdes) (version 2) | ecosystem: Host-associated > Mammals > Digestive system >...
CTTCCCATTATACTGCAGATCAGCTTATAGAACTTCTGACAGCTAACAGAATCCTCATATCATCACAATATATGGCTGATTTATGGCAGGGTTCCTCTGACAAGCCTTGTTTAACTTAATGACATTGATTGTCAACAATAGTCCATTTAATAGAAACCGTTTGCAATTATGATTTTATCCGCATAAACCCTAATTTGAATCGGTATCAATGTTCCATAGAATTTATGCGCAATGGCATTAAAAACAGCTTCTCTGATCGCCTCCTTTGGAAATGGATAAGTTTCTACCCTCGTAACCTTCCAGATTAGTAATCGCTCTCACGCCCCTAATCGTTTTGATATTTACAATATGTATGACGAGGAACAGACCGGGCTTGAAACGTCCATAGCCGAATGGCAAAGACAGATAGAGAGCCGGAACGCCGACAGGCTGAAAACAGACCAGTTTATCCAGCTTGTAAAACGTTATACTGATTTCTTCGAATTGACAACGCCCATGCTCCATGAGTTTATCGAGAAAGTGATTGTGCATGAGGGCAAGGGGCGGGGAATGACCGCCGCCAGCGGGAGGAACCGGAGGCAAAGGAAGCATTGTGGGAAAATCCAAAAGTTTAGATTTTTCCGCAATGCCGACTACTACGAAACCCCACTCATTATTTCTGTATAATTGAAAAAGCTATATAAACACAGTATAATAATACCCATAGAATACCACTAAGTAAAAGGAAATGAGGAAAAAACAATGAGCGGCAAAATATTGTTAGTAGACGATGAACAAGAAATTGCTGATTTGATTGAGGTATTTTTGCAAAATGAACAATTTCAGTGTTTTAAATATCACACGTTTCAAGACGCATTTTCAGTGATAGACAGTGAATGTTTTGACTTGGCAATAATAGATATAATGCTGCCAGACGGAAACGGCTTTACTTTATGCAGAGAAATACGGAAGAAATATACCTATCCCATTATATTGCTTACATCTAAAACAGAGGGAACAGATAAAGTTACAGGTTTATCTTTGGGGGCAGACGACTATGTTACAAAACCATTTCTTCCGGTTGAACTTGTGGCAAGAGTTAAGGCGCATCTACGGAGGGTACATGATTATGACGGTAAAAAAATGGGCTCAAATGAAATGGTTACAATAGCCGGGCTTCTGTTAAATAAAGCTTCGCATGAATGTAGATTGAACGGGGAACAGATTAAACTAACCCCCACAGAATTTTCAATATTATGGTTTTTATGTAAAAACAGGGGAAAGGTATATAGCGCTGATGAACTATTTCAGATTATATGGGGAGAAAGGTATTTTAAGAACAGCAGAAATACGGTAATGGTTCAAATCAGACATATACGAGAAAAATTGAATGATATTGGCGAAAAGCCCAAATTCATAAAAACAATATGGGGGGTAGGATATATTGTTGAGTAACAAATTCTCAAAGAAATATAGAAAGCTACTCTTGCTTAGACATTTTATTGGTGCATTTATTGTGTTCTTTGTCCTGTTGGCTGTTTGTTTAGGGATTGAAAGTGTAGGAAACAACAACTTTTATATTTTCATAGAAAAAGTAGCAGGATACGATTTTGCGTGTTTTGTACATGATTATGAGCCTTCAATTATTGTATTTGGTTTTCTCATATTAGAGTTATTTATGTGGATTGCAATAGAAAGAAGTTCATCAAAGAAAATATTAAAAGTATTGGATTCCTTGGAATATGTTGTTGACAATTCAGCAAATAACATAGTACTTCCTTTAGAATTTTCTGATTTGCAAAATTGGCTTAATCTTATAAAAATGCAGAACCGTGAGCAACAGCATTTACTGGAAATTGAAGCACAGAAAAAATCAGATACCCTTACTTACCTTGCGCATGACATTAGAACCCCGCTTGCTTCCGTGGTAGGTTATTTAAGCCTATTGTGTGAAGCGCCGGATATGCCAGCCATACAACGGGAAAAATATACAAAAGTTGCTTTCCGCAAGGCTTTACAGTTTGAAAAACTGATAGATGATTTTTTTGATATAACAAGATATAGTTTATCAGACAAAACTTTGGTGAAACGGGAAATAGACATATGTTTTTTAATAGAACAGTTAGCAGATGAATTTTACCCGTTGCTTAAACCCAAAGAGCTGCACATTGATTTAAAGTTGGGGGAAGGGCTGTTTATAACAGGGGATTCAGAAAAGATTGCAAGAGTATTCAATAATCTTCTGAAAAATGCTATAAATTACAGTTATCCGAAAAGTTCGATTGAAATTTATGCCAGCCAAACTTTAACTTATATAACTGTTTCCATTAAGAATTACGGCAAAACAATACCTGCTGATGAATTGGGGCATATTTTTGATAAGTTTTACCGTTCCAAAGAATATGGGGAATCAGAAGAAAGCGGAACAGGGCTTGGCTTGGCAATCGCAAAGGAAATTGTAAGAATACACAATGGAAGCATATATGCCATGAGTGATGATGAAATAACAGTGTTTGAAGTCAAGCTGCCTGTTGCGGAAAAGCAGCGATAAGAAAAAAATAAGAAATCAAAAAGAAATAAAGAATCAAAAACTCACTTCAACAGGGTATAATAATCCCCCAGTAGAGTGAGTTTTTTTCTTGGAGGAATTGCTATGGATAATCAAAATAAAAACCATGAAAAAATTTTGCGTGGCTGTCAGTGGGTATTTTTTATTATATATGTTATCTTTCTGCTTCGCATAACCTTTTTCAAACAAGTAACATTAAATAACTTATTTTCTGCCATAGGTGCAAGTGAAAGGACAATCAGTGTCATTCCCTTTAAATCAATTTATGATATGGCTGTTTCAAATACCCCTATAGGACGAATCATTGAAAATGTAGTAGGAAATATTGTTTTATTTATTCCGTTTGGAATGCTTTTTCCAATTATCTCTAACAAAAAACGTAAAGGGGTTTTATGTGCCGCTATCATATTCAGCCTGTTAATTGAAATTACGCAACTCTTTTTTGCGCTTGGGAGTACAGATGTTGATGATTTGATATTTAATGTATTAGGTGCATATATTGGATATTTTGCATCAGATAAAATAAGAAAACTATTCAAGTCATATACGCATTTTCTTATTGCCATGACACTTATAACGGCTATTTTAGGAGCAAGTGTATTTGGATATTTGCTTGTTTACCAAACAGATTTATTTATACTTAGCAAATATGATATAGATATTGAGAACTCAGAACTTGTAGAAATATTTATTGACACGCCAGCTACTGCCACAGGTAGATATGTTGAGTTAGATAATTGCATATTAGAAATGGAAAAAAGTGTTAAAAGCGCAAATGATATAAGGGAAATAGAGGCATTCAAGATTACAGAAGACTGCGAAATATTTATTTGCTACGATAGAATGGAATATTTTTTCAGTGCAATTACAGGTGAGTATCAAAAATATGAAAAGGTTGATTATAATGATTTTATTTCACAAACAAAGTACAAATTTGATAGAAATAATAATGTGAGAATTTGGAGTGATGATGAAAAAAATATAAAGTTTATAGTGATTACTGAATGGATTGAATGATTTGGATATATAACGATTATGCAGAGTCGTCATACGCCATGCCGCTATCAACGCATGGCGCGGCAGGAACAGGACGGACACATCAACACAGACACCGAGGACAGCATCACCCGTCCACAATGGCGGGGATTGCATATTGGAAAAATATTTTAACTATATTGCCATTTGTTATATCTAACTCTTTTTTCATAATAATCCTACTCGTATAATGTCACCTTTTTAATTCTCGTTTGTAAGCTATTAACGCCGAAAAAGAACCATCCAAATTATTTCAGCCTTTGGCAGCAGTTCTTTCAAGATATCACCGGATACTACTGTTATGTGCTTTTCCAAAAGCATATTTGCCTGCCATGTTACATCTCCGTATTACGTTTCTGCAACCATTATAAACGATTCCTCTTGACTTTTATACAACACATGATAAAACACAAATATGTAATATATAATAGTATTACAATAGGAAAAGGCAGACGCTTTGAGGGGAGCGGCTGCCTTTTTTGGGGTTGGTGACAAGCTGGGATTTATCTATTTTCCATAATCAATTCTCTGCACTTCCATTCTTCACCTAGAACACAATATGTTTCTGTCTTATCAAGAACAGTATCGCTAAAACCGACTGCTTTATAACAATAATAAGCCGGAAGATTATTCTCAAAAACGCCCAATGATGCTTTTTTTGCTCCATATATTTCAAATACAAATTTTAGACCCAGCCGGAGCATAGCTTTTCCATAGCCTTTTCCTCTCTTGTGAGGATTTACAATAACAAATCCAAAACGTAGTTCATTCAATGATTCATCAGGGTTTCTTAGTGTAAAAAAGCCAACGATTCCTGTTTCATCAAATGCAGTAAACGGCATTAGAGATTCAACAAAGCAAAATTCCTTTTGTGTTATCGGATAATTACCGAGTATGCCTGCTGTCCATTGATAAAATGCTTTTTCATTTTGACACCACGATAATATTGTATCTACATCCGAAGCTTTATATGGTCTTATTCTAATCATACATTTTTCCTCGCAAATTTGAATTTATAGCAATCGGCTAACCAAATTAAATGCTGTGACTGCATAAACAAAAATTGCTACTCCGCCAAAAATAGCGGCATCTCTTTTCGATTTTTTATCATAGCATTCTTTCGCATTTAATGACATAACTAACCCCATAAACACAAACATAATAGGTAACGTTATATCGTAAGGCAGTAATTTCATCAATCCAATAGAACCAAAAACAACTGTCAGAACCGAAAATACTATTTTCCAAATACGCATATATATTTCTCCCTATATTCTGATTTGCTATTGCGTTTAGTTTAGCACATCTATAGAACATCTACAAGATTCCGTGTATGAAAAAGCAAAAAGAATGAATTCTTCACTTGACAATGTGTCAGAGAAACGGACATTGCGGAATGGCTCTGTCCATACGCCCACAAGACAAGCGCAAACCCGGTCATGGAACTTCCAAGTCCTGATATGCCCTGGCTTAACCACAAAATAATATATTTCTTAAATGATTTTTCTTCCATTGAATTTTCTCCATTCTATTCTTTATTTTTTCAGAATAAAAAGTACAAAATCCAATGTGGACGATAGTTTTTACCTCTGTACAAATTTCGTCCAGACACCAGACTTTGTACAGAGTCCTTTGTTTAAGCCAATCACTAAATGGCAGATCATATTTCCCACCTCCCTCAGTTTTCTTTTCGCAGGACAATATAGCATGGAAATTCCTTAAAATCAATTTATCCTTGAAAACAATCAAAGACCCCGCTGCAAGCAACGGGGTATCAAACTTGCAGCGCTGCAGAGCAGCGGGGTATTTGACCCTCGCGGCAGTCGCCAAATGTTAGGCATGCCACTTGGCTCGTTGCCCGCGGGAATAAATCATCAGTATTGAACTATGCATCAGATATACAGTTACTCCATCTCCCTGAACGTGCCGGCCTTTCCCTCGACAAAGCTCCGCTGGCGCTGCATATAGGATTTCAGATTTTCTGTGCTTTGCCGATAATCCACGCAAGCCATTTTCGGATTATTAAAACTATACCCTCTGCCACAGCAGCATATTGTCCTGAAATTCAGCCGACATTTTCCCGGTATCTTTCAGCCACGAAAGGTAGGAACGCACCGTGCTGCCAACCAACACATACTGCTCAAAACTCATGGAAAGACCATAGCTTTTGAAAACTCCCTGCAAAATACGTTCAAAGCACATTTGCTCCCCACAGATCGATAGAATCCTCCCTGCCACCTCATGCACCTTATCCCTGTTATAGCTGACAAGTTCCTCCACATCGGCAGAGGCATCTGCATGGGCGGGGACAAACATATCCGCCTCCATCTGCTCCACCTTATCCAGCGTTTCCAGATAAGCGCCCACGTCATAAATGAAGGAAACCGCATATTTATCCAGCGTCTCCCTGCTGCTGATGCAGTCCGCTAGGAACACCACATTGTCCGGCATACGGAACCCCACCATGTCAAAGAAATGCCCCGGCAGGGGAATCACCTCGATCTCCTTCGGGAAACTTGCATCTGAAAAATCCACCACATCACTCTCCTGCGCCATCAGGAACTTATGCCGCAAATCCTTACACGGATAGCCGCCGTAAAGGAAGGACGGCTCCAATACCGGGTACTTCGTAAAAGCTGCCTCTATGCCGCCGGAATAAACTTTGCATCTCGTCTGCCCTTGCAGGTATTTATTCCCGCCGATATGGTCTGCATTGGAATGGGTATTCAGTATGGCAGTCAGATGCCAGCCGTTCTTATCCAGTATCTGCCGGACTTTCCTTCCTGCATCCTTATCATTCCCACTGTCAATCAGATAGACATTCTCCCCGTCCGCAACATAGACGCCTATCTTCGCCGGGCAGTTTATGTAATAACATTTCTCGCCGACTTGTACCAATTCATACATTTTTCGTCTCCTCCTTTAATTGATCGGATAAAATATCACATTATAGGCAGCACAGGCTTTATCTGAAACATTATGGTATGCGTGGGAAATATCAGCCCCAAACCGTATGGATTGTTTTTCCTGCAATGTCACTTCATTCCTGCCTATTAGCATTTTCAATGTCCCATGCACCATGAAAACATATTCCTCCACGCCCACCACATGGGGAAGCGACTCGTGCCGTACTCCTGCATCGAACTCAATATAGAACACCTCCACGTTCCGCATCGGGTCAAAAGGAAACAGCGGGTATGCCCGCACCCCTCCGTTTTCCTCCGTAATCACATTTTCCCCCTCAAGCCCGGCGACCGTGTATTCCGCTTCTTCCTGTTTGCAGAAAAAAGATAATGGAATTTTCAGCCCTGTTGAAATCTTCCATAAAATGTTAATGGTGGGCGAGGACTGCCCGCGCTCGATTTGCCCCAACATGGGCTTGCTCACACCAGTCAGTTCCGCAACATCATCCAGCGTGAGCTGCCTTGTATTCCGAATTTCTTTCAGCCGCTCGCCTATCTTCAATGAAACCTGCTCCATAACTCCTCCTTGTGTTTGTTTTCGCATATAAAATATATTTTAACATACTCTCTTGCAAAATAAAAGGGCCATTGAACAACCCTTTTCCCCCACTATCATTTTTCAATTTTTCTGTATACTATCACGCAAAACTGCTGTACTATCACGGAAACCCCTGACTTTTGCGTGAAAGTATACTTTTTCCTGATAGTACGATTTTTGCCCCAATCGCCTCTCTATAAGCGGCATCAAAAAACACAAAAATAGGGGCTCACCACCCACTATGATGAACCCCACCAAGCCTTAAAACCCTTGATTTCAGGCCATTCTTCAATACTTTCGCCTGTTAGTACCCAAATTCCTATGGCATCAATTCAAGATTGCCGCCTGTTCTGCTGTGAGAGTTTGATGACTTTTACCTCTCTTTACCCCATTTACCCCACCCAATTCGACATTCGACATTCGACAAACGGGATTTGACCAAATCCATATCTTTCAGTGCTACGAAATCGCATCAGAGTAGCCTTAAAAGCTGTACCAGTTCATGCGACTCCTCCGCATCTGATGCAGTCTGCCTTGTATCAAACTGCAAAAAACGGTTGTTCCGATAAAATGACAACAGCTTTTCCTCATTTTCCGCTTCCAGAAATGTCACTATACCTCCGCCTAGGTACTGTATCTCTTTAATTTTGTCCCATGCCAGTGCGAGTAATTCTTCGCCAGTTATTTTTTTGTCTGAACCATTGGTAAAATTTTTGCCAAGTTGGGCAATAAGGTATGCAGACATGGTATAAGTATCTTATTTTTCATCCCATTCACTGACACGCAGCAACTTTTTCTTTACAGTATTGCTTACTGTTTCTCCCCTTACTGTTAAAGGTTTCAATGCAAGGGTAAAATACTCTACCAGCACCATACAAGATATGTAACCGACTGATTCTTTTTGTAAACTCTACTGAACTTTTTTTCATAAAACGCTCGGCATCCGGATTCCGCAGACAAGAAAAACCGGAGAGAACTTAAAGAAGCCTGCTCTCTCCGAGTTTTGGATTATCACTATTAAGATAGCGCCGAATGTTGATAACTGAATACCTATTTGTTTCCAACATTTGCTTTCTCCCATTTTGCCATAAATTCCACCAGTTTTGCTTCGTCTGTTATCCCTCTCGCAGCCACAGGTATATGAACAGGACGGTTCTTGGCAGATTCTTCAATCGCATTGACAAACATCTCCACCTGTTCCTTGCCGGAAATGACAAAATTTTTCGTGATACTTGAAGTTGCCATGATAACACATCCTTTGTTAGTATGGTTCTTCCGCTACAATTCATACTTTACTATCTTTATTTTATATCGGCTAATGCAACAAAATATTTATGAATTTTTTATAATCTCTTTTTCCACTTGCCAACTCCCAAATTCAGAGGTAATATCTGACACCACGGTAGGAGGGATTGGATGGGAAAAGATTCTGCATTGTACCAGTTCATGGACACCTGCATGAACGGTGTCATGAACGGCATTGTGAACCGTGACGGAGAATATCAGGCGATCATCCGGAAATCAGACGAATACTCCGACAAGCTGGATAAGATGGAGCTGTCGAAGGAAGCCTGGCTGCTGATAGACAGCTACGTCAGCGAGCAGAACGCACTCGACTCCCGGTATGGGATGCTCGCCTACTTACTCGGCTATTCTGACTGCAAAGAGTGCTTTTGGAAAAATGCCTTTTTGCAGAACCGCAGCACACATTCTAAGAAAGTAAAATCAAATGCCTAACCACGAAAAAAGGGCTTGAAACAAAGGCTCTTTTTTCGTTTCCTCACTCGTAGTAAAACCGTAGTAACCCACTTTTTTCAAAGGTTTGACACCCTTTCCAGTTCCTTTTCCGCATCCTCAAATCCTAGATGGATATAGGTATTCAGCGTCACCCTGATATCCGAATGACCCATGATATACTGCGTCCGGCGAAAGAACCGGGGATGATGTTCAAACTGGGACTTATCAAGAATTAGGCTCTCCGTTTCAATCATTTCGAAATGTTCCTCCGGCTACTGATTTCTCGTTCTGCTTAATCACCTGGTGACAGGGCGCTTTTCATTCTTGCAGCTCGATTCCACAATATACCTCTTCATTAAATCTCGTAAAAGCGGTTTCTTTTATATATAGTTTTTCTAAGTCACAGTCATTTATTTTCTCAAATATTGTATAAAATCCTCTTTTGAAAAATCCGACAGTTCCCCATACGCATCCGGCAAAAGCCTGACTCAATTTACCACTGACTTTATTATATAACTTCGGTTAATAAACGGAAGAGATTTCCTGAAAAATAATTTTATCCGGTTTTCGCTTGTGTTTGGCGGCATTGGGTTTCTTATAGGCCTTTGTGACGCTGAATCAACGGAACAGGTGCTGTTTTGTCTTCACTATGGTACCCTGCCTTTCTATAAGAGTTCAATATGCTTTCTTAGAACCTGCTGGCAGCATCATTTTACAGCAGTTTTCTTTTAGGGCAGTCTCTCTTGCAGCATCCAGTCATTGCGTTGCCAGCCCTCTCTTTCAGAGTTTTTCGTTATCATATTTTCGATAACATCATATAGTTGTTTTCCGTGTCAGAAAAACGCATTTTTACCGCCAATCCCCAACAAAATACGACTTTCCCGCAATGCACGCGTAGAATCATAATCATATTCCACCGTATGTATATTCACATTGGGATACAGTCCATGCAGCTTCTTCATAATACCCCGCTCGCACACATGGCTGACAAGGCAGCCAAAAGGGTGTACGATTAAAATATTCTCATACCCCTTTTCCGCCAGGTCTGCCACTTCCGCAGCTACCAGCCAGCCATCTCCTGTGCGGCATCCCTTGTTAATCACCGGCTCCGCCAGTTCTCTCATTCTTTCAAAATCCCCATCCGGAACAAACCGATTCCCTTCTGAAATACTCCGATTGATATCATGCTGAATGCGGAGCAGATAACGGATAACTGCATCATATCCCTTTTGCATCATCCTCCCTCCGCCGCAAAGTTTCTGCTCTTCCCGTTCACTATCCACTAAATAAATGGCATAATTAACAAATCCACCCATGCGGTACGCGCAATCCTGTTTTTGCAAAAACCGTTCTAAATGCTCATTCCCGATGGGGGAAAACTTTATATAAATCTCCCCGGCAATCCCCACCCGCCGCATCTTTTTCTCCTCCACCGGAATCCCGGCAAAATCATGGACAATCTGCCGGTACTGCTCCCTTCTTTTCTTTAGGGAGATATTTTTTCCAGCCCTTATATCTTCACACAATTTTCCGTTCCAGCGTTCCCAACACGCCTGTGTATCCCCCATCCTACATTCATATGGCCTCACTTGCTGATAAAGCGTCATAAGCAAATCGCCGAAACAGACTGCCGCGATAGTTCGAAACAGCAGCTTAGGGGTTATAGTAAATCCTGCATGTTTCTCTTTCCCAAAAGCATTGAGGGAGATTACCGGAATCTGACCATATCCGGCTTTTCTCAGACTTTGTATGATAGTATTATAGTAATTGCCGGCACGGCATGCACCGCCGGCCTGGGGCTCCATAAAGGCAATCCGATCCGGTTGAAATCTGCCGGACTGGATCGCTGCCAGCATCTGACCGAGAATCAGTACGGCAGGCAGGCAATAGTCGCCGCTAATATACGGCAGCGAATATGCCGGCAGATTATTTTCTTCCGGAAGTATCTCTAAATGATATCCGCAGGAGGCAAAGGCTGCCTGCAAAAGACTATTATGATAATGTAACATATTGGGCAGAAGTATCGTATGTGAATCTTTCATCGCCTTTGTAAATTCCGATGAAACCGCTCTCTTCACAGAATACCCCCTCCCTAATTCTCCATTAAATTCATTTAATCTATTTTCATTGCAAAAAACGGCGCAAGGTGCTCATAAGCAGCTCTATATCAAGGGGTTTTGCAATATGGGCATTCATGCCGCTTTTCAATGCCGTTTCCTTGTCCTCTTCCATAGCATTGGCTGTCATGGCGATGATAGGCAGATTTTTCACATCTTTGCGCTCCATGGCCCGGATTGCTTTTGTGGCCTCATATCCGTTCATAACGGGCATCTGCACATCCATCAGCACCGCATCATAATAACCTTCCGAAGCGGCCTCTATCATAGCCACCGCATCGGTTCCATCCGGTGCACATTCAATCATGAATCCGGCTTCTTCCAGAATAACCTGCGCGATTTCCCGGTTCAGTTCGTTATCCTCCACCAAAAGAAGCCTCTTGCCGCTGTAATCAATCTGCGTCCATACCGCCTCTTCCTCCGATTGATTACGCCCACCGATATTATTGGCCGCCAACAGTGCCGACTTTAAATCCGACATAAAAAGCGGCTTAGCGCAAAACGCAGTAATCCCCGCCGATTTCGCCTCTTCCTCAATATCCGCCCAGTCATAGGCGGTAAGGATGATGATAGGCGTATCCTGCCCTACCACCTTACGGATTTTTCTCGCTGTTTCGATCCCGCTGGTTTCCGGCATCTGCCAGTCAATAATATATGTATGATAGGGATCCCCGTCCTCATAAGCGGATTTGGCACGGTATGCCGCTTCCCTCCCCGATGTCGTCCATTCAGAGCGCATACCAATGCTTTTTAGCATCTTGCTCACGCTGTCGCAAACATTGAAATCATCATCCACCACCAAAGAACGAAGCCCTTCCAGTTCCTTAATCTGTTCCACATTTTTTTCTATATCCTGAAGCTGTAGAGGGAGCCTCACTGTAAAGGTGCTTCCTTTTCCAACTTCACTCTCTACTGTAATTTCTCCTCCCATCATATCCACAATGTTCTTTGTAATGGGCATACCAAGCCCGGCTCCCTGTATGCCGCTCCTTGTGGCAGTTGACTCACGCTCAAAAGGTTCAAATATATGTTTTACAAATTCCTGGGACATTCCAATCCCATTGTCTTTAACGGTAAAAACATAATCGCCCCACCCATGCTTAAAGTTAGTGTTCTGTGTAATGCAAAAAGATACGGTTCCTCCCGCCGGCGTATATTTCACTGCATTCCCCATCAAATTGATAAAAATCTGATTCAGCTTCAGCGGGTCTGCGATCACATCCTCATTGACCACTTCAAAGGTATCGATAAACATATCCATCTGCTTTGCTTTTACTTGGGGCTGTATAATATTTACCAGGTTGTGCATCAATTCAGGGATATTGCACTCCTGATTATGAATCTGCAGCTTTCCGCTCTCAATACGGCTCATATCCAGAATGTCATTGATCAGGCCCAGCAAATGATTACTGGAGGAAAGAATTTTCTGCAGACAATCTTTCACCTGATCCTTTCTCTCCATATGGCTGGCTGCAATGGTTGCAAAACCGATAATAGCATTCATCGGTGTACGTATATCGTGGCTCATATTGGAAAGGAAAGTAGTCTTGGCCTGATTGGCATGCTGTGCCTGCATCAAGGCATCCTGAAGGGCCTGGGTCTGCTCACGCTGCTTCCTCACCTGTTCCGTAATGTCCTTAGACACTACCATAGCAATAATATCATCGGTGTCCTCATCACGGGTCATTATGAAAGACTGGCGGACACATATAGATTCCATTCCATCCATTCCGCCCCAGTAATCCACATCCACTTCCATCTCATCCTGCTCATATCTGGCTTTCAGCGAATCCACATTTACCGCATTGCAGTAATCCTCCAGCGACTCCGGCAAAATAAACTGTTTCCATCTCTCAAAACATTCGGAGGCTTTACACGGAACGGACAGCCCTGCCCGCTCCAGCAGCGAAATTTTCTTCCCGTCATCCGTGCGGATAATATCCTGCATAATCTGATCCTTTGTCAGGTTGCACTCAAAAGCACTAAAGGAATTGGACATAATAGCAATCCTGTACTGCCGTTCCTTTCTGTTAAGTACGGCGCGTTCCCGCTGCTCATTCATTTCTTTCATTTTCAGTTCCGTAACATTCTGGCGGACAAACAAAACCCTGACAGGCTTCCCATCCCTTCGTTCCAGGCACATAGCTATCAGATGTTCCCATTCTTCTTTTCCATGGCGTGAAACATGGCATTCATGAACTACAGAGTCCTCAGCACCAAGGTTCCCCTTAAGCGTGTCAATCAGGCAAAAATGATAAAATTCCTCTTTTTCCTTATTCCCTATAATATCCATAGCATGAAGCTTCATCAATTCGCTGTAAACCCCTTCCAGCGGAATGCTGGTGTTTATTGGCCCAATTCCTGCCGCATAGAAATAACGGTCCTTCTCTAAGTCCACCATAAGATAGCGTGAAGAAAAAAGGATATTCATGCCCCTGAGTACATCACTAATTATTTTATTTTCCTTCTCCAGCCTCTTTCTCTGTCTGGCGGCACGGATTACCAAAAAGGCGATATAAACTGCAAATAGAGCCAACAGGCAGATTTCCAACGTCACTCCCGCCATATTAGCTCTATTTACCATTGACTGCGTTATATTTTTGGGGAAAGCCTGTATAAGGACATAGTCGTACCCTTGCAGATGCATCACGCAAATATTATCCGTTTTGTATCCCTCGTTGCACAAAAGTGCCATATCGCTGCCATCCATGACTGCTGTTTTTGCTATTTCGGCTGTATTATTGTCAATGATTCCCGATTCCGTCAGAGAATCGAACAGATTATCCCCGAAAGTTCCATCTCCCGAATGGGCAATTACCATACCTTCCCGTGTGCAAAGAAAAACATCAGCAGGCTCGCCAAAATAACTGGCGGAAAGCATATCTTTCAGGTAGTCCTCCGCATAATACATCCCCAAAAACATCCCGGCAATATCTTCATTTTCATATATAGGGGCATAAAAGACCATCATAGGCTTGCCTGTGAGCCTGGACTCCGCCACTGTTTCAAGCCCGCTCTCCCCCTGCATTCCCCGAAGAAAAAAGTTACGGTCCGAACTGTCATTGGTTTTCCCATCCGCGCCAAGGTTAATGCCGTCTGCATTGATAAAGCTAACAGCATCAAAAGTCGTATTCTCCTCCAGTTCCTTTAACATTTGGGCACTGATTCCCAAATCCTTACCATCCGTGCTTGACAAAAAAGCATCGTTTTGGATACGCTGCAGTGCGTTATCAAATTCGCTCTCGATACGTTCCACCGTCTGCGTTGCGGCATCCTCCGCATAGACCCTGTTCTGTTCCTGAATACGTGCCCTGTTTTTTTCCGTATAAATAAAGAATAAGACCAATATGCCCATAAAAAAAAGAAGTGTATAAATAACCGGCTGCCATGTTTTCTTCTGCTGTCTCATCTAACCCGGCACAATGCATTCCTTCCTGCACAGGCAAGAAGAACCTTAATGTGCCCCCCCTTTCTGGTCATATATTCTAATCGAATAGGGAAATGCCTTTTCATATAGTAAAAATATTATACAATACCTCCCCATTAATAACAAGTGCCGAGTCCTGTCATTTCGCAAAAATAGCAACATCCAGCCCATCGTTGTCCTGTGCCGCTCTTGCCAGGACCTTTTCCACCTTCCAATAATACCCTTTGGCTTCACTGGCATGCATAATCACAAGTCTCACATCTGTAAGTTCGCACAAACACTCATAAAGCGCATCCAAATTTTGCCCGTAATATTCAGGGAAATCCAACTTTTCTTTGAGATAAGCATGGGCCTCTTTCCTGTCGCCCATGCACCGTGCATCCAGTGTCATTTCCATAACTCACTCCTCCCCATATAGAAGTTCGAAAGTCTCATAATGGTCTTCTGTATAATAAATCAGCCCATCATTAGAATACACAATTCGTTTTGCCCCACGGTATCCGCCGTCACTGTCGATATCACACTCATGGTATTCCCTGCCTTCCTTCTCCGGCAGATTCCCTTCATAATTTCCAAAATAATCGCCGCCAATACTTTTGCCCGGTGCGACTACCCCCAAGTTCCCTTCGCTGCTCACCCAGCCTAGTGCTTTATCCGAAGCATCCTCTTGTGCCGTTCCAACCTGTAATTTTTCACTTTCCTGGATTCCTTCTGTGTTCTGAACCCCTTTTGTTCCCTGTTCCTCTTCTGTTTCTTGAATTGCTTCTGTTCCCAGGGCATCTTCCGTTTCCGGGATTACTTCTGTCTCCTGGGCGCTTTCCGTTTCCGGGGCGCTCTCTGTTTCTTGAATTATCCCTGTCTCCTGATCGCGCTCTGTCTCCTGGGCGTTTTCTACCTCTTGGCTTTCCGCCCCTTGGGCCTCCCGAGGCTGAGGTATCGATTCCTTACCGCATCCTGCAAACAAACCCGCTGCCAGTAAAAATACCCCTAACCAATATCTCCAATTTGTTTTCATATCCTGTATGCTCCTTTTTTAATACATTATTTACACTGCTATGGCATAGCTGCCATCACCCTGCACTCTTTCCTATAACATGCAATCCCATATTTCAGTACCGTCTTCATCCCATCCTCATAAAGCCGTTTGGCATACCCCAAACGTTCTATCTGTTCCAGCGCCTTCCGGCATACCCCATCTTTGTCCTCCTCATGGGCGTATTTCACTTCTATCACAATCCCTATTTTTTCATCTTCTATTTCTATCTGTATATCGCTGTATCCGTTTCCCGCTTCCTTATCGGAGCTTACATACCAGCCCTCTTTGCAGCCCAGGATTCCCAGCAGGATTCCATGGTAAAAGTTTTCCTTCGTTTCCCTCTTTACGAATGTATCCCAGACACTGATTGTTTTTTGCAGGTAGGCGGTAAACAGCCTTTCCACTTCCCCCCCTGCCTTCCCCTTTGCGTCAGATAGCCTGTGGCAAACAAGGTACTCCACAGATTTTCGGCAGAATCATATAAACTATTATAAGTCAGTTCCTGACGGATTTCTTTCTCCACGGCCTCCCCCGCTATCAGTTTTTCAATCTCCCGTTTGGTCAGCCCTTTGTCCACCCGGAGGCATCCTGTCATCACAGCAAAATAAAGGCTCTCATTCTTCTTAAGCGCCTGTTCGAAAACATTCCGAACCAAGGAAACCATCTGCTCATAATACCCTTTTTCGTTGGCCTTAGCCAGCGGCACATCGTATTCGTCAATCAAAAGGAGCACCTTTTTCCATAATGCTTCTGCAACAACCGGGAAAGGGTTTTCAGGCTCCCCATCAAAACAGAATCCGGCATGCGGAAGCTTTCCTGGTTGGTCTCATCCACCATAATCAGCTGTTCATACTGCTTTTTCTCCCTGTCCGTCAGCCTGCTGCTTTCCAGCAAAAACTGGAACCGCATAGCTTCCGCCCCTACTATGGAGCACAGCATGGGACGGGTAAATAAGTTTACTTTTCCCCAATTGTCTAACAGTTCCATAATAAGCCCTGTTTTACCTATATAGCAAAAGCCCTCAGCCCTGATTTCTTCAAAACTCTCTATTCCAATAGGAAGTTTCTTTTGCCTGTTTTCGTCCATTGATTTCCTATCTGCCCCTTTCAGTTCCCCTCTTTTCATTCCATGATAATATTTTTCGGTACACAAAGCAACGAAATGGCTCTTGTTTCTCCAAAGCAACCAAACCTGACATTTCATTTCCGGAAATATCCGATTAAGTTGGTGGAATTATTCCTATAAGCAGCGTATAATCAGCATATTGCCATGTTAAAAATTTTTGCCGGCGGTTTGATTATATATGAAATTATATCCAAAACCCCTGTGCTTCGTTGGTGTATTCTTGGCTTGAAAAAGGAGAAATCAAATGTTTAAAGATAACCTGACACCCAGGGGCTGGCATTAATGAAATCAGGGCACTTTTTGAATATCATGAATATGCTGCCTAAGGCAAAACCATAATTTTTAGTTTTATTCTGCAATTTCCCAATACCCGCCTTTGGGAGAGCCGTGCCGCACAAGTATTCCCTGCTCTCTCAACAATTTTATATTCTTCTCAATACCTCTGGAAGAGAGCAAAAGTTCTTTCGCCATTGCACTGGCTGATATTCTATTATTTTTTTGAACTATCTCCAAAATCTGTCTTTGTGTTTCATTTAATCCTACGCTTTGTTTCTCCGAACTTTTTTTGGCTGTTCTCCGAACTTTTTTTGGCTTTCTCTTAATTTTTCTTGATTTTCTCCGAACTTTCTCCGAACTTTTTCCGAATTTTCCCCATATTTTACACTTTCTTCCATCAACATATTAGGGTATTTTATAGGTTTTTCTGAAAGCATATTGCGATATAGATTTATTCTAAACATATCATCAAAAGCCTGTACTTTAGGCATTGGAAGTTCATATTCTTCTGCTGCTTCCAGAATTCTTCTGATACCTGTTCCCCAAGATTCCACCAGGCCCATCTGATTAAAAACATTAGCAATCGCCCTATTTCTAAGCTTTGAATGCCCATTCATGACCTCTTCATAAGTAAGCCCATTATAAAGCCCACCCGGAGATGTTACTTCCAAACGGTCATCATACACCGCCACTTGGACACAAGATAAATCGGCCCCGTAAATTCACGTTTATCCAGAAAAACTGTTCTTTCTTTCCCTTTAAACAAGGCACACTGCGTTTTAGAAAACATGAAATAATCGGATGTCAACAGAACAAACGCATTGGATGCGAGCAGACACTCCTCCCCTTTCTTCAAAAGCCTCCAATTAAAAAGCTGGGAACTTGTTACCTCCCGTTCAGGCAGCCCCTGACATTCAAACGGTATTCCCTCTTTCGCTTCCCCTATAGTCAGTATAGCATATTGTGCATAATTTAACTAAATATTTTTCGTTGTCCGATTATATCTTGTCCATTCTTTATTCCATCGCCATGTCATCCGGTTCGCCCTTATCTTCCAGCAGTTCAATTACTTCTGCCTCAGTCATATATGCTGCATCAGCGATTTTGTCATCTGCATCACGGATAATTTTAATATTCACGGTTCCTGCCGGATTCATATTCAACGTATACAATGATTTGTTGGCGCGGATATCAAGAAAAATATTAACCAACTGCCCCTGGTAGTAATAATTTTTACCGTCTATCGTAACACCTACAGACTGGTATTCTTCCTTCCGGGCCTTATCCCATTCCCTTTCCCGCTTTTCTTCCAGTTCATCAAACTCACCGCCCCGCTCCAGCCTATCAAACAGCACGGACTGGAAATTCCACTTCCCATCCTCCAGCGCCTGGTCTAACCAGGACTCCAATTTCGTTTCATCCATACAATCTGCCAATATAGAGAAAAATCCAATCTCCCCATCGTCATACGCCCTTTGGGCAAAGTCGGCAAACAAAAAAGAATTTGTGCCAAGCCCACTCACGGCAACAGAAAAGAAAGCAAAGTCTTCATTTGCATAAAGCTTTTCCAGCCATATTTTTTGCTCACTTTCATCCAGCCGAGAGAAAGCAATTCCAAACAGCGGTAAACTGTCCGCTGAATAGTATTGCTCCATCTGCAAAAAAGCCGCATTGCTGTCTGCCTCTGTTCCGTCTTGCACAGGATTTTCTTCTTGTGTGAAAGTTCCTCCTCGCATAGGGATTCCATCCGTTCCCATCAAGCCTGATGTTAATAAAGATTCGTTCAATACCTCACCGGATGGGGCGGCGGCAGCATAAACACCGATAAAAGACGCCCCGGAAACAACGCCCAGTGTCAACAGAACTGTCAAAAACCGGATTGCCTTTGATTTTCTCTTGAAATCCATAATTGCACCTAACCTTTCCTTCAATAGCTGCTTATTTTCGCTTAAGCCGGCAACTCCGAGATTTTCCTTATATCCCCTAATTGCCGCCATAGCCCCAAGCAAGGTTTCTCCATAGCCCCTCGCATTATCATACCCTATTTTTGCAAGAACAGCTTCATCACAGGAAAATTCGCATGCTTTTGCAATTTCCCGGCCCATAAGATAAACAAACGGATTAAACCAATGCAGGCAGACCGTAATCTGTACCAGCCATTTATAAAACATATCCCCCCGCTTGTAATGGGTCAGTTCATGCAAGACGATATGCCGAAAATCCTTCTCCGAAATATCCACGCCCGGCAACACTATGCATGGATGGAAAAACCCAATCAACATCGGAGACGAAACCAGCGGATTCACACAAAGTTCTACCGGCTTTTTAACCCCTGCCTGTTCTGCAACAATGGACAGTTGGTCCAAAATCCTCATATCAGCAACCGGGGCCAATCCAGCCTTAATGTACCGTATAAAGCTCTGGTAGATTGTTACTTTTCGTATCACCATACCCAGCGTGGCCGCCAGCCAGATAATCCAGATATGATTTATCAGCAGTGATGCGATATCTTGAAGCGGGCTGGCCGCTGCTAAATCTTCTGTCGGGCTGGCCGCTGCTAAATCTTCTGTCGGACCAGCCGGTGCTAAACCTTCTGCCGGACGAACTGATATCAAGCCTTCTGCTGAACAAGCCGCATTTTCATTATCTGCTTCCGCCCCAACAGCAAAATGAAAAATGTCTTCCAGGGTAGAAATATCTCCTGAGGTATAAAAGGGGGTTGACCGTTCATATAAAGAAACGGCCTGGGATATCCCATCATCCATATCCTGATACATTTTCCCCATCAGGCTTGTTTCCGTTCCAAAGGGGAGCACCAGACGCAGAATAACGATAAGCCAAATGTAATACTGCCATTGCCGGCTGATTTTATTTTTTAAAAGCCTTCCTCCCAAAAGCAGTGCCAAAATAAGCAAGGCGCCGGAAAAAGACATCGACAAAAAAACTTTCAAAATCTCGTTCATTTTTCCCGCCCTCTCTCCAGTATTTTTTTCAGTTCCGCATATTCCCCATCCGTCAGCAAATCCCCGGAAATCAAATTGGACACCAGACCCTTTACATTCCCTTCATAAATTTTATCCAGAAAACTCTTCGTTTGCGCTGTCTGGTACTCCGTTTCGGAAATAAGCGTTGTATATTCGTTTCGCCGTCCAATTTTTTTGGCATTCAAAAAGCCTTTGTTCATCAGCCGTGACAAAAGGACAATCAATGTATTTTTCTGGCATGGCTTCCCCCTGGCCGCCAAGCCGTCCATGATATAGGGGAACAGCGTCACCTCATCCGGGTTTCCCCATACGATTTTCATAATTTCAAGCTCTGCATCGGATAATTGTTGAATCATGTTCTTTTCCTCCTCGATGTATAACATTGTGTTGACTTTATTAATATAACACGGTGTCATACTTCTGTCAAGATTAAAAGCAGGAGAATAAAAGATTTTACACAAGAACTTATATTTCCTCTTGATACTTGCAGCACACAATCCGTATAATATGATTGTAAAGAATTTTCCACATTCAGTGAGGTACGAATATGAGATTCCGGGAAGTTGAGAAAATAATTTTAGCGGATGGGTGGCAATACAAAAACGCAAAAGGCTCACATTGCCAATATATACATCCATTAAAGCCTGATACAGCACACCATAAAGGAGGGCCTTTCTATGAAATTAACTTATCCTGCTTGTTTCTATCCTTATGGCTACAGATGCCGCCTCCGGCTGGGTTCTTGATGAACTGGAAGACGGGAAACCCGCCCCAGAAGCAAGTCCATTGGAAAGCATTGCTCCAGAATCCGGCGGTTTTGTAAATCTGCTTGTTTTGGATATGGATTCCTTGACTACCCTCTATCCCTTTCCGCAGTACCACCGACAAATATATCCGTAGCAGGACACACTCCAATGCGCATCAGACTGTATTCACCAAAGAAAGCGACAGATACCAGTGGCTTGTGCTGGAGCAGAAAAGCCAGTGCGAAGTAGAGGTAAGGCAGACCGACAGTCATGGCACAATCACAGCGAGGGATAATTACGAACTGACAAGGAACCTCCCTAAGTGCGTGGGCGTGGAGCGTTTACGTGAGGGCGCAAATTTTCAGATACCTTTTAACGCTGATGAAATCAACTTAAATTCAATAAATTAACGGCTAAGGTGATTAATCATGATAGACAAACGCACATCAATCGGAGTTACTATACTGACAATAATAATGACCTTTATGGAAATGACCGCATTACCTGCGGCTTTATTCTATAATATACAAATAAGGGATATAGAACCAATTTATTTTTCTCTGATGATAAATTTTATATTTGCTTTTGCTTTATGTTATGTATGCAGGAAAACCATTATAAAAGAGTGGAATTTTGGATTGCAATTTCAAAATATACTGATTGGTTTGAAAAGATATGGTATTCCATCCCTTGTTGCTACACTTATAGTGGCAGTTGCTTTCTGTATAGGACTTTCACCGTTTAATAATAAACCAACAATATATAGAGTTATTGTAGAGGGTGTTGTGTATTATATAGGCGTTGCAATAATGGAGGAAATTTATCTGAGAGGATTGTTACAGAATATCATTGAAAAATGGTTTGGCAAACGAGATAATGCTACATTATATGCAGTTATTATTTCATCTGCACTATTTGGTTTTGGGCACATTTTTGGTGCACTTGGGCAACCAATTTTAACAATTATTTGCAAAGCTGTTTGGGCTGCTGCATTAGGAGTTTACTTTGGGGCAGTTTATGTCAAAACCCGAAATTTATGGATACCAATTATTTTACATTTTGTAGTGGATTTGTGCGGTATACCATTTTGTTTTTCTAAAAGTAATAAATATCCAACAATAGGATTAGTTTTCTGTTTAATAATGTATTTGTTATTAGGAATATACGGCATTTATATTATCCACAAAGATAAAGATAACTTCTGCCCTATTTACAAGCATTAAAATGATAAAATTATTTGTTGTTTACCTTTAGGTAGCGATTATCTTAACAGACAATCCGCTGCCTTTTTTATTTTCAGCAACCACCAACACAGCACAGAAAGAATGAAGTATCAGAAATGATTGAGAGCAAGAATGACACAAGCAAAAACTTAGAAAAGGCATTGCAGGCATTGAAACAGGCGCAACAGCGTGTAGCCAACGAAAAGAAAAAGCAGAATGAGAAGAAACGCAAAGCCGAGAAACCACTCTCCCACCCAATGCGCCCAAAGAGTATGCAGACCGAGCCACCTTATGGAACGCTGTTGAACTGTCAGAGAAAGGGCAGAAATCACAGCTTGCGAGAATGTTGAAAGCGTCACTCCCCAACGAATGGAGTTACGAACTTGCGGAGGAAGTCGTGAGGGATTATGTGCAGAGGAATTTTGTTGATAAAGGAATGTGCGCTGATTGGGCAATCCATGACAGCGAAAACGACAAAGGACAGCGCAATCTCCATATCCATGTTTTACTCACAATGCGCCCTCTCACTGAAAACGAGGTATGGGGAGCAAAGACCAAAAAAGTTTATGAACTTGATGAAAACGGCGAGCGTGTTCCCCTCATTGACAAAAAGACAGGTCAGCAGAAAGCACCTAAGAAAAATATCCGACCGAACCGCCTTACAGTCAGCCGACAATGCGGAGAAGTTCATCACGAAAAGGAAGATAGACAGCTTTGAGAGCCTTGCGAACTTTACAGCGGATAAGGAACAGAGATACCAAGAGTTGGAAACGGTACATCTTTCAAAGGGGCAGAAACTAAACCGGTTAAAGGAACTGTCAAAAATGTATGCCCTCTTTGCGCCAATTCAAGCTACCTATAAGGAGAGCCAGTCACTAAAAGGATTTGCAAAAATGAAATTTGATAAAGAGCATAAAGACAGCTTATCGAAGTACCCCGAATTAAAGGAACGTATGCAGAGCCTTTTACAGAATGGCGAGAAGATAATGCCGAAACAGTGGAAAGCCGAGATACAGTCTTTGCAGTCTGAATATGACAGTATCGGCAAGGAGCAGAGCAAGACCGCCACAGAATTAGCGTATGCGGAAGTTATCAGCTACAACAAAAAGAACCTTGAGAGAGAGCTTCAGAACGAGAGCCGACAGCATAACAGGCAACAGAACAGGACTAAGCGGAGGGAGGAAGAAATTTAATGGAAATTTGATAGAAATGTGAGTGTGATTGTGGTATTCTATTAGAGGTGCAAATCGGCATTTGCGGAAGGTGTTTCCTATGAAAAAAGCAGATATAAAAGCAGTTGTTGAAAATAGGTTCCGTGAACTTGGGGCAAAGCAATTAGAATTATATCCGTCAGGTATTTGTTGGACAATGAACGGAGAATTTTTTAAAGTATCTACATTAACAGACTTTTGGGTATTAGAGTGGACTGATAATCATTCTTATGCTGCAAATTACTGTTTTGAAGATATTTCCCCAATGCCATATGATATATCTGAGCAAGAAATAATCTGGCAGGTAGATAAACTATTATTGTAAATTTGAGTTTAAGAGGATAGAACAATGTTCAAGACAGGAAATTATAAGATAGGTTTTGATATATGGGGATTGACGTTGTTTTTGGCAATAAATATTGTCAAAAACCTATGAAGAAAGTATTGTTTAGAGGAATTGTTATTTTATTAGTGCTGTATTATATTAGCTGGTGCTTATGCTATGCAGGAAATATAAATCCAGCGGTAATTTTAGATTTGAGCATTGCACCTTGTTTAGCATTTCTATTGTTTTCAATATCAAGAAAAAATGTAGTAGCACTATTATCAGCAAGCATATTTATGTTATGTCATGTTCTGTATGGCATTATGAATTTCATTATGTAACTACAAATATTATTTGAAGAATATTCTACGTCATTTTTGCTTTTAAATGCTTGCATTTATCATCAAAAACATTTCGGGCCTTTACATCCTTAAAACTTTAGATTGATAAAAATATCAAAAGGGGATATAATATGCAATAGATTAAATTTTATTTAAATCCATTGCATTATATTCGGAAGAATAAAATCAATTTAAATCCATCAGGAGGAACATATGGTAAAAAGAGAACGCTATTTACAAAGAATACGCCCATTCTACGATTCAGAAATGGTAAAAGTAATCACTGGAATCCGCCGCTGCGGCAAATCCACCCTGATGCAGCAGATTATTGCGGAAATCCAACAGCGAAACGTCGCCGATGACCATATCATTTATATCAATTTTGAAAGCTATAAATTCAGAAAAATAAGCAATCCTGATGCCCTTTATGAATACGTTGAAAATAAAATTAAAGACAATAAAAAATACTATCTGTTCATTGACGAAATACAAAATGTGCCGGAATTTGAATTGGTAATCAATTCCTTTCGGGCCACACATAACATCAGCATTTTTATCACCGGGTCCAACTCGAAGCTTTTGTCCGGCGAACTGGCCACCCATTTAAGCGGAAGGACCTTATCATTCCGCATTATGCCATTTTGCTTTAAGGAATTCGCTGCTTTTTATGAAGAAAAAGGGGAGCACATCCCTTCCGAACAATTATTGGATAGCTATATGCTGTGGGGCGGCTTTCCTTTGACATGCAAAGAGGAAAATGACAGCGAAAAGGAAGTCCTGCTGTCCAATATCTATGATTCGGTAGTCCTGAAAGATGTTGTCATGCGGAATAAAATCGCCTCCGTCACTGCGCTCGATAGAGTATTGGAATATGTCATAGCCAATTCCTCCCTTACCATATCCGGAAATACGATAGCCTCATCCCTGAAAGCGGATGATATCAACGTCTCCGTGCCTACCGTTTATGACTATCTGAAATATATATCCGATGCATGTATCTGTGACAAAGTTCCCAGATATGACATACGAGGAAAAAAGGTATTATCCTTTGAGGAAAAGATTTATGTATGCGACTTGGGGTTCTTCCATCTGAAAAAAAACAGAAGCAAAGAGGAATATGGCCACATCGTAGAAACCATTTGCTATAACGAATTGATTTCCAGAGGGTATCAGGTATATGTAGGCAAAACCTATAAAAGTGAGGTTGATTTCATCGCACAAAGGGGAACGGAAAAGTTTTATTTGCAGGCTGCCTATCTGCTAAACAATGATGAGACTGTAGAGCGCGAATTTGGGGCGTATAGGTCGATTGAAGATAATTATCCCAAATACGTCATTTCTACCGACAGAATACCTATGTCCAGAGATGGCATTATCCATAAAAACCTGTGTAACTGGCTGCTGGAAAGTGTGTAGCTGCCCTTATTTCATGCCGCTTCAAACCAAGTTTAAATCTATGATAGTACCCCAATCAGTTTATTCCTCTCTTTTAACACATACTCAAATTTCCCTCAATAAACCTAACAGCGAAACAATTGCCGCCATGCTGGAAGCAGAAAGGATTGCGAAAGACCCGTCAGTAAAGGGCTATAATGACCTGGATGAACTATTCGCAGATTTAAAAGCATGAGAAAAACAGAGACCACAGCTTGTCCGGAAACTGGGCCGGACACCGTGAGTGCCATGTTTCGCCAGACTGGCTATTAATTTATCGCATTGATGACAATGTTCTTGTTCTGACCTTATCCCGCACAGGGTCACACAGCGACCTGCTAGGCAAATAATCCTTGCCTGCCGCCGTGTGAAATCCCCCCTCACTGCACCATCAAATTACTATACCCCATCAAACTCTCATCCACCGCCCGGGCGGCTTCCCTGCCTTCCCGGATGGCCCATACCACCAAGGACTGCCCCCTGTGCATATCCCCCGCCGTGAATACATTTTTCACGCTGGTTTCATATTTCCCCGCCGGAGTTTTCACATTCGTCCTTTCATTCAGCTCCACCCCGAAGGCATCCGCCGCATACTTCTGGCATCCCAGGAAACCGGCCGCAATCAAAGCCACCTCCGCCGGAAGCGTTTTCTCGCTCCCCTGGACTTCCTTCATGACCATCCGCCCCGACTTCTCATCCTTTTCCCAGGACAGCTTCACAATCTTCACGCCCTTCAAATTCCCGTTTTTGTCCTTCAAAAACTCCTTCACCGTAGACTCGTAAATCCGTGGGTCATGGCCGAATACGGCAATCGCCTCTTCCTGGCCGTAATCCGTTTTGCACACCTTGGGCCACTCCGGCCAGGGATTATTCTCCGCCCGCACATCCGGCGCTTTGGGCATCATTTCTATCTGTGTCACCGACTTGCACCCGTGCCGCATGGCAGTTCCCACGCAGTCATTCCCTGTGTCTCCCCCACCGATAATCACCACATTCTTCCCCTTCGTGTTCACATACTTCCCGTCTTCCAAACCGGAATCCAGCAAACTCTTCGTGTTTGCCTTCAGGAAATCCACCGCAAAATATATCCCCTTAGCATCCCTTCCCGGCGCCTGAATATCCCTGGCATTGGAAGACCCACAGGCCAGCACCACCCGGTGGTAATCCTTTAACAGTTCCTCCCCCTTCACATCCTTCCCCACATCCATTCCCGTCAGAAAGGTCACCCCTTCCTCCTCCATGATTTTTACCTTCCTATCCACCACACTCTTTTCCAGCTTCATGTTAGGGATTCCATACATCAGAAGCCCTCCGACCCTGTCGGAACGTTCATACACCGTCACTGAATGCCCCCTTTTATTCAGCAAATCCGCCACAGCCAGCCCCGCAGGCCCGCTTCCTACCACGGCCACCCGCTTTCCTGTCCGCACCTTAGGCGGCTTGGCCTGGGCATAGCCCTTCGCATAAGCATTTTCGATAATGGCGTATTCGTTCTCTTTCGTGGCCACCGCATCCCCGTTCAGCCCGCAAGTACAGGCCGCCTCGCACAGCGCGGGGCACACCCTGGAAGTAAACTCCGGGAAGCTGTTCGTCTTCTTCAGCCTATTATAAGCTTGCTCCCAGTTCCCCATATACACCAAATCATTCCATTCCGGCACCAGATTATGCAGCGGACACCCGGACGTCATGCCGCAGATATCCATCCCTGCCTGGCAGAACGGCACCCCGCACTCCATACACCTAGCCCCCTGCAGCATCTGCTTCTCCTGGGGCAAATGCTCATGAAACTCATTAAAATTCTTAATCCTCTCCCCCGGCTTCACCGCCTTAGAGACCTCCCTCTCATATTCCATAAACCCAGTTGGCTTTCCCATCCTCTACCTCATTTCCGCACGGTTTTTTTATATAATCGAGCAGGACAGAGCCATCTTCCCCTGCTCGCCGCGTTCCCGCATACTGCCTTAGCAGCAAAATTCCATATGCGAGCCTGCGCATAATAAAGTTTGCAGCCCCGTGCCACCACAAACCTCAGACCAAAAATTTCATTTCTTATCCTAAATTAAACTTTTACTTTCTTTTTTCAGGCATACCTGGTACATCCTTCTACAAATCACTATATCCCATACTTGCTTCAAACCCTCATTCACTCCCATCCCCCAAGCGGCTGTGACCCCGACAACCTCGGCTGAATATTCTCTCAGCCTAAATTCTCATCTCACACCCGCCTACTTCCTTTTGTCCGCATAAAACGCCTCTATCTGCGCCTGCTCCGCGCTCAGCCCCTTCTCTTCCATCTGCACGATAGCCGTCAGCATCCTCTCATAATCATGGGGAATAATCTTCTTAAACTTAGGCAGATAATCCTTAAAATGGTCCAATATCTCCTTCCCTTTCCTGGAATTGGTCAGAGCCACATGCTCCTTAATCATTTCCTTCAGTTCCAGCACATCGTACTTATTGGTCAGTTCCTGGGAAGAAACCATTTCCTTATTCAGCCTGATGTACAAATCATTATTTTCATCCAGTACATACGCGATGCCGCCGCTCATCCCGGCCGCAAAGTTCTTCCCGGTATGGCCCAGCACTACCACCCTTCCTCCGGTCATATATTCGCAGCCATGGTCGCCCACGCCTTCCACCACCGCATAAGCGCCGGAGTTACGCACGCAGAAGCGCTCCCCGGCCACGCCGTTGATAAACGCCTTCCCGCTGGTAGCCCCATACAGCGCCACATTGCCGACAATAATATTCTCCTCCGGTTTGAAACGGCTTCCCACCGGCGGATAAACAATCAGCTTGCCGCCGGAAAGGCCTTTTCCGAAATAATCATTGCTGTCGCCCACCAGTTCCAGTGTCAGCCCCTTGGGGATAAAAGCCCCGAAACTCTGTCCGCCCGCGCCCCGGCAAAGCACCCGGTAAGTATCTTCTTCCACCTCATCGCCCAGCCGTCTGGTTATCTCCGAGCCCAGGATAGTACCGAATGCCCTGTCCGTATTCTTCACATCCACTTCCATGCTCCGTTTCGCCCCTTTGCCGATAGCGGCTGACAACTGCTTCAGCAATACTTTTTCATCCATAGTCCTTTCCAGATGGAAGTCATAGACTTGCCCCGCATCGAAGGTAATTTTTTCTCTGCTTTCCTCATAGGGGTTGGAAAGAATCTGGGTCAAATCAATTTTCTTCTGCCCCTCCGTCAGGTTTTCCTTCACTTTCAGCAAATCGGTGCGTCCTACCAGTTCATCCACCTTACGGACTCCCAGCCTGGCCATATATTCCCGCAGTTCTTCCGCGATAAATCTCATGAAATTCATCACATACTCCGGTTTCCCTTTAAAGTTTTTCCGCAATTCCGGATTCTGGGTTGCCACGCCTACCGGACAGGTGTCCAGGTTGCACACCCTCATCATCACACAGCCCATAGTTACAAGAGGCGCTGTGGCAAAGCCAAATTCCTCCGCGCCCAGAATAGCCGCTATCGCCACATCCCGGCCGCTCATCAGCTTGCCGTCCGTCTCAATCCGCACCTTATTGCGCAGTCCGTTCATAATCAATGTCTGGTGGGTCTCCGCCAGACCCAGCTCCCAGGGAAGCCCCGCATTGTGGATGGAGTTGCGGGGGGCAGCGCCGGTACCGCCGTCATAGCCGGATACCAGAATCACCTGTGCCCCCGCTTTTGCCACACCTGCAGCCACCGTTCCCACGCCCGCTTCCGAAACAAGCTTTACGGAAATCCGCGCTTCTTTATTGGAATTTTTTAAATCATAAATCAGTTCCGCCAAATCCTCGATGGAGTAAATATCGTGATGGGGCGGAGGGGAAATCAGACCCACGCCGGGAGTGGAGTGCCTTGTTTTCGCAATCCAGGGATATACCTTACCGCCGGGCAGATGCCCGCCTTCTCCCGGTTTTGCCCCCTGCGCCATCTTAATTTGAATCTCTTTTGCGCTCACCAGATAACGGCTGGTCACGCCGAACCGCCCGCTGGCCACCTGTTTGATGGCGGAGCAGCGGTTTAAACCGTCTTCCCCTATGCTAAGGCGCTCCAAATCCTCGCCGCCTTCCCCGGAATTGGATTTCCCGTGAAGCATATTCATGGCGATTGCCATGGTCTCATGGGCTTCCTTGGAAATCGATCCGTAGGACATAGCCCCTGTTTTAAACCGGGTAACAATGGATTCCACACTTTCCACTTCTTCCAACGGCACGCTTTTTTCCAGGTATTGGAAATCCATCAGCCCACGCAGATTTTTAATGGAAGTTTCATCATTCACCAATGCGGTGTACTGCTTAAACATCCTATAGTCGCCCCGCTTCGTAGACTCCTGCAGCAAATGGATAGTGGCCGGATTATACAGATGCTCATCCGCTCCGCTGCGCATCTTGTGATGCCCCAAGCTGTCCAGGGTCAAATCCGCCTCCAGCCCCAACGGGTCAAAGGCTTTGGAATGCAGCGCATCCACCTGTTTTTCAATATCCTTTAAACCGATGCCGCCCACACGGCATACCGTGTTTGTAAAATATTTATTTATCACATCATAATCAATGCCAATGGCCTCAAAAATCTGAGAGCCCTGATAGGACTGAATCGTGGAAATCCCCATTTTTGACGCAATTTTCACAATACCGTGCAAAATAGCGCTGTTGTAATCATCCACCGCCGCATAATAATCCTTATCCAGCATGCCGCTGTCTATCAGCTCCTTAATGGATTCCTGGGCCAGGTAAGGGTTGACGGCACAGGCCCCATACCCCAGCAGAGTGGCGAAATGATGCACCTCCCTGGGCTCGCCGGATTCCAGAATCAGAGCCACGCTGGTCCTCTTTTTCGTTTTCACCAGATGCTGGTTTAAAGCCGATACTGCCAGCAGGGAAGGAATGGCCACATGGTTTTCATCCACGCCCCGGTCGGAAAGGATAAGGATATTCGCCCCTTCCCGGTATACCCTGTCCACCTCCACAAACAGCCTCTCGATGGCCCGCTCCAGGCTTGTATTTTTATAATAAATAATAGGCACTACCTCTACTTTGAAGCCCTCCGCCTTCATGCTCTTAATCTTGATAATATCCGTATTGGTGAGGATGGGATTGTTCACCTTTAACACATTGCAGTTCTTGGGCGTTTCTTCCAGCACATTCCCTTCCGTTCCGATGTATACGGTGGTGGATGTCACCACCTCTTCCCGGATGGCATCGATAGGCGGGTTGGTCACCTGGGCAAAAAGCTGCTTGAAATAATGGAACAGCGGGTGGTGGGTCTTGCTAAGCACCGGCAGGGGAGTATCCACCCCCATGGCCGCAATGGCTTCGCTGCCGTTTTTCGCCATAGGGAGAATGCTTGTTTTCAACTCTTCATACGCATAGCCGAAGGCCTTCTGCATCCTCTGCCTTTCCTCGTCGGAAAACTGTGGCACCCTTTCGTTGGGAATCTTCAAATCCTTCAACATCACCAGATTATTGTCCAGCCATTCGCCATAAGGCTTGGAGCAGGCATATTTTTCTTTCAGTTCATCATCATCTATTACCTGGCCCTTCACCATATCCACCAGCAGCATTTTGCCGGGGCGCAGCCTTTCTTTTACCACGATTTTGGCCGGTTCGATATCCAGCACCCCTACTTCGGAAGATAAAATCAGCTGGTCATCCTCTGTTATCATATATCGGGAAGGGCGCAGTCCGTTGCGGTCCAGCACCGCCCCCATCATATCACCGTCGGAAAACAGGATGGAAGCCGGCCCATCCCAGGGCTCCATCATAGTGGCGTAGTATTGGTAAAAATCCTTTTTATGCTGGTTCATGGTCCGGTTATTCGCCCACGGCTCCGGGATGGTAATCATCACCGCCAACGGCAAATCCATCCCGCTCATCACCAGGAATTCCAACGTATTGTCCAGCATAGCGGAATCAGAGCCGGACGCATTGACCACCGGAAGCACCTTATGCAGCTGGCCATGGAGATGCTCGGATTCCATATTTTCTTCCCTGGCCAACATTTTATCCGCATTGCCCCGTATGGTATTGATTTCCCCATTGTGGACGATAAAACGGTTTGGGTGCGCCCTTTCCCAGCTGGGATTGGTATTGGTGGAAAAACGGGAGTGGACAATAGCCACCGCCGACTCATACTCCTTATCCTGCAAATCCGCAAAAAAAGTGCGCAGCTGGCCTACCAAAAACATCCCCTTATAGACTACCGTCCGGCTGGAAAGGGATACCACATATGTATTGTCGCTGGACTGCTCAAATACCCGGCGTACCACATAAAGCATCCTGTCAAAAGCCAGCCCTTTTTCCACTTGCTGAGGCTTTTTCACATAACCCTGCATGATGTAGGGCATACATTCCAACGCCTTTTTCCCCAGGACTGCGGAAACGATATCCACATCCCTCCAGCCCAGGAATTCCAGCCCTTCTTTCTGTACAATGATTTCAAACATCTTCTTTGCCTGGTTTCTTTTCATTTCATCCTGAGGGAAGAAAAACATGCCTACGCCATATTCCCGTTCCTCCCCCAGTTGGATTCCCAAAGGCTTTGTCACCTTCACCATAAATTTATGGGGTACCTGGGTCAGGATACCCACCCCATCGCCGGTTTCCCCCTCTGCATCCTTGCCTGCCCTATGCTCCAAGTTTTCCACTATCTTCAAGGCATTTTCCACCGTTCCATGGCTTTTCTTTCCTTTAATATCCACGCATGCGCCTATTCCACAATTATCGTGTTCAAATACATCACGGTATAGGGGGGCAATAGGTACTGCTCGCTTTGCATCAAACATAATTTACCTCATTTCCGCACAGTTTTTGTGCATGTATAATCTTCTATTTCATAAAAAAGAATTGGCCCAGCGTCCAATTCCTAGTGACTTGCAACGCTGTGGCGTAATTTCCTATAATATAAAAATAGCCGCAAAGAGCCTTTCCTTCGCCTCTTTGCGACTTACGGGTATTACTATACACCTATCTTTGCGATTTGTAAACTATTTTTTTCTTAGAATTGTCTGAATGTTTGCTTTTTTTAATTATTTATCATTTTTATCTGTCTATTTATCCATAATCAGCCACTTGTCACATTGCACACGGGAATCCAACCAGCCTTACAAGGCCTGCTTCCCAAATCTCAAAAGGTATTCTTGCGCCATCTGCAACGATATATTTAGTTTGCTTTGCAGCTTTTCCAAGATATCATGTTCCGAAAGCCCAACTTCAAACCCTGTTTCAATAATGCCTTCTGCTTTTCCTTCCGTTTTCCCTTCTGCTTTTCCTTTTTCAATACCTTTTTCTATCCCCTTTTCTATCCCCTTTTCTATCCCCTTTTCTATCCCCTTTAATTCATTTTCTCTTGCAATCTCTTCAAATAAAGTACACATCCTGCCATCTCCTTTTTCAAATGCGTTATAATCAATCTTGCTGTTAGTCGCACCTGCCAATGTCATAATCACCGTTCTGTCTGTATTATGCTCTTCACTATATTGTATTACTTTTTCCTTTGCTTTCTCCCTTGGTATACTCCGATCTAAAACAATTTCAAGCAAATTGAAGAAATCCACATTATTTACATTATGCATCATCAGCCTGTTCTGCCTGGCTTCTACAAGTATCATCCTGTAGTCATTGACATATCGCTCCATCTCTTTGGGAATATTCAACATCTCATGAAGGGATGTTGCTCCGTTCCAAGGTTTCTCGCCATAGTAGACTACTACTGTAATAACTGCGGCAAACTTATCTGTTTTCCTCATCCCCGATAGATACTCATCCTCTTCCAGCCCTTTCAAGGTCCTGCATACCTCGGCATTACTGTCATATTGCTTTTTATAGATGCCATAGTCATACCCCATGACTCTCATGGGCATGGCATAATGGATATGTTCCTGTGACTCCATTCCGAGCATTACAAATTCAATCCCATATACAGTAGATTTCTTCCGTATTTTGATATTGTCTCTGGATGCCTGAATACTTTTTACAAATTCCCTGTGCTCCAGTATGGAAGATTCCTCAGTATCACCATCCTCTAATTCCTCTGGCTTAATAATCTGCCTTCCTTCAAACAGGACCGCATTGAAAAAATCCGCAAACCGTTCATTATTCCGCCAATAATTCTTCAATACCGTATCCGCTTTTAAGTCCTGCTTCTTTTGTGACATTTAATAATCCCCCATTAATCAAAGACCTCGCGGCAGTCGCCAAATGTCCAATCCAACCTTTGGTTGGATTTAAGCATGCCACTTGGCTCGTTGCTCGCGGGAATAAACTTACACTTTCTTCCTCTTTAGTATACAATTGTATCATAAAAAATGCAAGACAGTCTGTCTTCCATCGGCAAAGGGGGGGCGGATTCCTGGCTGATCCAATTCATTGGCTGCTAACCGCGCAGCAAGTGCGCAGTTGCAGGCTGAACTATTACAAAACAAATCAAAATACTTTATTTTTCATCCGCCAAGCCGCTGCAAATCCCAAAATTGCAATTCCAAAAAGCACTGCACAATTAAGCGGCGTCACGATATTCCCCTTCGCTATCCCGTCATAACCGGCAGTAAATACTGCCCCATTTGCCGCCGCATGAAACAGTACTGGCGCCAGGAAGCTGCAGTAGCGTTCGTAAGACCAGGTAATGGCAATGCCCAGAATGCATCCGTAAATCCCCTGTACCGGATTGCCATGATAGATGCCGAACATCGCGCCACAGGCAATAACGGATATCCACCTTCCAAAATATCTCCTCATCCGGTTATAAATCAGCCCGCGGAATACAATTTCTTCTGCCAAAGGAGAAATTACACCATAAATCAGCAGCCCCATACCAAAAGCCACCCCATACTGCCTTTTCGCCACTTCCTGATAGCTTTCGGACGCTCCGGTGATCCCCAGCAGAACAAAAAGTATATTCACCCCCAAAGCAACGGATACTGCAATGACAATCAGCAACGCATATTCCCTGACTTTTTTTCCTATACTCCAATCCTGACAGCCTTCTCCCCTATCGTTACTTTTCTCATCGTTACTTTTCTTATTGTTACCTTTCCCATTATTCCTTTCCTTATTGCTCTCTGCCTCTCCATCTCCGCCCGGCTTTTTGCACCTGTCAAGTTTGTGGATGCCGCTCAGATAGCTGTCTCTCATCCATATTTTGGCCCATTTCAATTCCCGGCGAGCCATAGGCCATACGGCCGCCATCCCTATGGCCAGCGACAGGGCATTCAGCAGTCCATTCACCGTTGCCCTATTTTCTGCCATCATTTCCCCGTAAGTACTGCCCCAAGCTGCTATACTCATATTCACAAGAAAAATCAATAAAACCTGTGCCAGGTCATGCACCACAAAATAAATCAAGAAAGGCAGAAGGACATTCGCCGATTTCCGAAAAGAACTTTCTGATGTTTTGATTCTGCCTCCCGTTTCCCTTTCCATCATTCTGCCAACAGCCTCCCTAATTCCTCCACCGAGTCTACCAGATAATCCGGCCCGGCCATTTCCAGTTCACCTTCCGGCGCATAGCCAAAAGTAACGCCCACCGTTACCAGTCCGTATTCCTTTCCCCCTGACACATCGAACTTCCGGTCTCCTATCATTACGGTTCCGGCCACCTGCCTTCCATCCGCCTGATGCCCATTTCCTACCCTATCCGTGCCCTTGATTACATCCCTTGATAGCATGCCATCCCTTGATTGCATGCTATCCCTGGCTTCTGCATCTATCTCCTCTGCCTTCCCCTTTTCCTCCATCGGCTTTTTTTGCCCTTCCACTTCCGACAGCTGCCTTAAAGCCTCTTCCACCACTTCTTCTTTCGTGCCCCTTTTCCCATCCAGTTCACTCCCGACAATAACCGTAAAATAATCATAAATTTCAAAGTGATGCAGTATTTGCTCCACAAATACCTGCGGCTTGCTGGAGGCTACGGCCAGAACCTTCCCCTGCATTTTCAGCTTCTCCAGCATTTCCCTGATGCCCGGATAAATGGCATTCTGAAAAATCCCGGTAGGCCGAAACCATTCCCGATACTTTTCGATAGCTTCCTCCGCCTGCTTCTCATTGAATCCATACATTTCCATAAAGCTGTCCTTTAACGGCGGCCCGATAAAAGGCGTCAGCCTGTCCAAATCCGGCTCTTCAATTCCAAAAGAGCGCAAAGCATACTGCACCGAAGCGGTGATGCCTTCCTTCGGGTCTGTAAGCGTTCCGTCTAAATCAAATAATAAATATCGGAATCTCATACTAACCTCCATGTCCTTTCCACATGTCTTTCTTCCATCCAACCATTGTTTCAGTCATAGCAAAGTAACTGATGACGCCCCTACTTTACTGTACCATTCCCCTGTATCAATAACAAGCATCAATTCTGCAATCTCTTCCGAAAGCGTACCCAGAACTTCTAACGGAACTCTCTTCCCCGTTTTCTGAAGCCGGTGCACCCTTTCCAGCTGTACCGAAATGGCCTGTTCCATTTCGCGGTGATTTCTGGCATGATAGTGGTAATTACACTGATTCAGCTTGGATGCAAAATAAGATGCCCAGGCCGGAAGCAGCAGAGCCGCCATATTGGCAAAGGAACGGACAAAGCTATTAAGGGATATGCCATTCCCCATTCCTGCCAACGGCATATATGAGATAAAAAACTGGATGAATCCACGCAAAATGACGACCGCAAACCCTATGGAAAACAACCTTTTATTCCATTGCTCCAGCCTTCTGGATACCCTCTCGTAGCGCTCCGCCGAGCTACGGTGGTAGGAACCCTGGTCTTCCAGCATCTCTCCTACATGATTCAATATCTCTCTGGTTTCTTCTTCCCCCAAAACAAACGAAGCTGACAGACTATCTTCTGTTGATTTACGGATTAACGCATAAATATCCCTCCTGCTGCCGCACAGCTTCCTGATATCCAAGCCGACTCCATAAGGCAGAAAATGTATCAGTATGCGGTACATCTCCGCCAAAATCCTGTTATCAATATAGCCCATATGCCAACTTCTTACCAATTTATCCTTTGACAAAAAATAAACATACAAATTCAGCATACCATGGATCAAAAAGCCGAACGCTGCCATAATTCCCCACAGCCCTGGTTTTATCCCCCATGGAATAGGAAGAATTCCAAAAATTGTTTCCGCATAAAATCCAACCCCAATGAACAGTGATGCCGCCAGGGGCAGAATCGCTCTCCAATACATAATCGCCCTGTATTTTCCGCCATATTCAATCGCCCGTCTATCATAGCGTTTAAACTCGTCCAGCATCTTCCTATGTATTTCCCTGCCGCTGCCAGGCTGAGATTTCATCCTATGCAATGTCTCCTGCATCCCCCGGGTTTCCCCTCTGTCATGGGCTTCCCCTCCGCCCGCTGCCGCTTTCACTCCCTGCTGTTCCCCTCCAGCTATGGACTCCCGCCCTCCCTGGGTTTCCTGCCTTTTGCCAAATTCGTATTCCTCCCGCAGCAGGCAATCCCTTTTGGCATCATATACCTTTGACTCTGCTTCGTATTTGCGCAAATAACGCTGCTGAAGCTTATTTCCCAGTTCCAGAAAAGGTATTTTCCTTTCTTCCTTTTCTCCCAAAATATCTCCGCAAAAGACAAGGTTCTGGCAAAGAGTCTTCAAATATTCCGGATTATACTCCCCATAATAGCCATTCTGCAGCCAGTAAAGCTGCCCGCTCTTGGATGAAATCCATATACAGGGAGTCTTTTTCACATACGCATGCTGCATTAATTCCCAAGTCATACCCCCACGTTCCGACACATCCTCATCCCACACCAAAAGAATCAGGTCCGCCTCTTTGCAAATCCAGTCCGCCGCCAAGCCCCGGAACTCGCTGTCCGCCTTTACCGCAAAACTACATGCATCGCTCCAGTCTTCCTCCTGTTTTAAACAAAATGCGTGCATCTGTACATGAGCGGCATCGGCTTTATCTTTCCAGCCAGCATCCGTATAAGACGGGCTTACAAGCCACCTTATCTCCGCTCCTTTTTCCTTTCCTTCCGAAAAAAGATAGGCCTTTATCTGTCCTGTCAGTTCATCTATCTGGCGAATCGTATCGGCCTGATTTGCCAGATTCCCCCCTACTGCCATACGAAAAATCATTTCTTTTGTTCTCCTTCCCCATTTCTCCTACCTGACAATCCGGTATCCCTTGGCCAATAAAGTCTTAATCAGCTGCTCCGATATCACCCTGTCATAAGTTTTTTCCGATTCGGGCAAATCTTCATAGGCAACCAGACAGGGATGTATCCTTTTCCCGTCATCCCTATGAGGCCCATATGTCCAGGAATCCTTCAGCCTCTGGCTGGCCCATACATCATGGGCATTCTTCGCCAACATTTCCACCAGTTCTTCCATTTCCGCCGTTAATGTTATATGGTCTGTATTAACGGGGGCTGGCTTGTATTCTCCCATCTCTAATCTCCTTTCAAACAAATTCGTTCTGCCTGCTGCCATTCACTCCATTAAATATCATTGCTGTTTTTCCATACCTCATATTGTTGAAATATATCCTCCATCTCATCTGCCGTACAAGGCTGGCTTACAATATGAATACCCACAATTCCAGGTTCAAAGACAAACCGATAAAAATCCATATCCGTTCCGTCTTTTACCCTTCCGATTACCAGTTCTTTCTCTCCCCCCATCCCCTGCTGAATTGTCAGGTTCAGGGCATCGCCCGCATCTATGATATTGGCAAAGTCAACCACTTCCCATTCGCCATACTTCATCAGAAAATCTCCGTTTTGCATCCCTGCCAACTCCCCAGGGCTGCCTTCCACGATATCATGAAGCACTACAAGTTCTTTCCTTTGCACCAGTTCGTTTCCATCCGCATCATAATTGATGCAGCCTATCTCCCTTCCGCTTTTATCATATTGATATTCCCTCTTGCTTATCCCATCTTCCCCGCTGATCAAATGCCCTTCCCCATCCGTATAAACTGCCGACAGCATCCAGCCCTGGCTGTTATACCCATATTCCGTAACCATATACAGCTTATCGTCCTGGTCATAAAACCTTTCCAGCGTGATATTCCCCAAAGAATCGTAATCCTGTTTCAAATGAGCATATCCATCCGTATTGCTGCATAGTTTTCCCATTTCATCGTAAAAAATTATTTCTGAAATTAGACCTGTCGCCGTATATCCATACTCCGCATAGGCGCATCCATTTTCCGATATCATCAGCTTTCCCTGGGAATCGCGGCATTCCCTGCGGATAATATTACCATAAGCATCATAGACATTCCATATCTGGTTTGCCAGTTCCTCCTTTGCTCCCCCTTCTTTTAAGGTATAATACATGCCATGGATTAACTGATTCCTCCCGTCATATTCATACACGGACTTCCTTCCCGCTACTCCGTCCCCATACCATTCTTCCATTTCGATCACACGATTTCTGTCATCATAAACATATTCATAAACCGCAATATTCTCCTCATCCTCATAGGGCTGTCCGTTCCCGTCAAAAAAAGCAGTCCTCGTCAAGTTATCTCTTTCATCATACTCATTCTTTGTAATGACTTTAAGGCAGTTTTCCTCTTCCTTGACATCGGGCCAGGGAAGCCTCGTTTCTTTTATCTCATTCCCCCTGACATCGTATTCCCAGCAAGACCTGCTATAGCCATATCTCACCTGGCGGGGCAGGCCATGCTCATTATAATAAGTCCGTTCCAATACATTTCCATACTCATCATAAAGGTACTCCGAATAAGCAAACCCTTTCACATTAGTAAATAAGTCTCCATTTTCATCACAATATTCTATTCGAATACAATTTCCATAATCATCATATAACATCCGGCATTCGTGATACCCTTCCGAAATGATGACCGGATTTCCTTCCTCGTCATAATATCTCTCGGAAATCCGATTCCCCCGATCATCATATCCAAATCTGGACTCCGCATACCCGCCGGTTATTATGCAGGGTTTCCCGAATTCATCTTTATAAACCGTTCTTGCCAGATTGCCAATCCCGTCATATTCATATTCCACAGATGCATAATTTTCCCTAATGCGCATAGGCTCCCCATTTGCATCATAGTAAGACTGTTTGAACAAATTGCCTGCCGAATCGTACTCCCCTCTCACGGATGCATACCCATACCGGCTTATCGCCGGGAGATACCCGGTGTCCAGATAGGTATCGCTGATTTCATTTCCATTCTCATCCCATTGACACAACATACCGGCACACCCTGAATTTTTTTCACAGACCGGCTCCCCGTCTGTACCCAAGACATACGCCTCTGCCACTCTTCCATCATCGCCGTATACGCATTCCAGCTTTGCATACCCGTCATTGTTATATGCCGGCTGCATCCCATTATCAAAATACTCAATACCAATGGCATTCCCCCATTCATCATAGGAATACCGATAACCGTGAATTCCATCCTCTTTCGAGCATACCGGGTTTCCTTCCCTGTCCAATAGCCTTACCTGAGCCACAAACCCCTGCTCTGTATACTCCGATACAGTCTGCGCATACCCGTCTTTGGAATTGCATGGAACATTCTGTTCATCCAGATATTTCAGGCTGATTATGTTTCCCACATTGTCATATATGGTCTCCAGCCGAAAATATCCTGCTTCGTTTTTTGCCTTCTCCCCCTCCGCATTAAAACACTCTCTGGCAATCCTTCTTCCTTCCCCATCATAGCTGTACACATATGCGGCATACCCAAATCTGCAATTATGGGGATTCCCATGTTCATCCAGCCCAATGGTTCTTCTCACCTGCCCATCAGCTTCCCGTTCGTAGCGAAAGCCATAATTCCCATTGCTGTCCGCGGCTGGCGTATTCCTGTTATCCCTCATAAAAAGTTCTTCTACTAAATATCCATTTTCATCATAAGTATTGATGTATCTGGTTATTTCGCTTTTCGCCAGTTCCGAAGGATTATTCGCATCCAGCCCATACCCTCCCTGCATGGATGACAGGGCAAAGGCCTGGCTGCTGTCATCGGACTTCTGGAAATCCACAGCCTTCAGGTTAGAAGAATAATCCTTCACAAGTATCAGGCTCCCCGCAGTATCCCTAAGTTCCGCCCTGGATAATTGCTTTCCTTCATAGAAGAAATCAATACTGGCATATGCTTCTTCCGATACGGCTTCCATTTGCTGTACCGGATTCCCCAATGAGTTCACCCGCTCCAGACGCACTACTTTCCCCTGCCTGGTCACTATCCGGTAATACTCGGACCTTCCCATACGTTCTTCCCTGGAAAGGGGATATAATCCCCTCGGAACTTCATAACAGCAGACAAAATCCCTGTAATACCTGGCATGCGGCATATAATACCATATCCCGGCCAATAAGCCCGCCAATAGAATAACACACGCCGCAATTGCCAAAACGCTTTGCTTCACCCTGCGCTTCCGATCCCTCATTACAATCTGATCAAATTTCAAATTCAGCAATGCAGCCACTACCCGGAGAAACGCTTTTTCTTTCCCCAGTTCTTTAACGCCTATACCAAGAAATTCTCCCTCCCCCTCCGTCCTCAATGCTGCAGGATAGCATTCCTGCCCTTCCTCCCTGGCAGCAGGTTCCCCATCCACGATAAAAGGGATAATATATTCCTCTCTGCCACTTTCCATGAAATGCCGGACTTCCTTATCCACCCATTCCGATCCGGCGCTGTTCGGCGAGCAGATGACAATCAGATATTGGGAACTGTCCAGTTCTTCATGCAGCATCTCCAAAAGCTTCCCGCCTGCCAGATCGGTTTTATCCCTGAAAACCGGATACAATTTCTGGGGCACATTCAGGTTCTGCTTTCTCAGCATCGCCGGAATACGGTATGTTTCCAGCCTCTTTTGCAGCCATTCGGCCCACGGTTCATCTTTTCTGCTATAGCTGATAAATGCATAATAATTATATGCCCTTTTATCCTGCATTCCCACTTTTACAATCCCCCTTCCACCCACCCTAGTACTGCAATGCAGTACTAGCTTCCATGCCGTTGCTTTACTGCGGCTCAAATCCGGATGAAAAATGCCCCCAATAACAGCAAAAGCAGACCGATACCAAATATTGCATGTTATCCATCTGCTTCTGCATTTAACGGCCGTTTATCTGCCTGTTCCACACTCCTCGTTTCGGCCAATACCACGATTTTTTCACAAAACATTGTCCTGCCAATTGCCTCCAAAGGAGATGGCACAGCAACTTTTCCGCACCAATATATGCATTTTATTATACTCTTTTATTGAAAAATTTACAAGAAAACAATCTCTTTTGTTTGTGCCCGTTTTAGGTGTAATAGTTCTGCCTCTCGGCTTCCCTGTTACGGAATCCGATTATTACACGCCCGCCATTTCCCTTACCCTATCCAGCCCTCTGCTCACCGGCGGAAGTGCTGCCAGCATTAAAGTAAACAGAGCCTCCAGTCCGATATAGGATCCGTTATACACAAGGGAATAGACCGGGGCTGTCATATTATAGCTGGACGCATAACTGCCGAAGAAAATCATACCCGATAAAAAGGTAAAGAAATATCTCCCCAGCACGCCCGCCACATAGCCTTTTAACAGGCCATACCTGGATTTGGAAAAAATCCCTGAAAGCCCTAAAGCCCCAAAAGCAAATATGTAATCCGTCAGCATCTGAGGGATGCTAATGATATAAGGGTCCACAATCAACTGCAAAAAGCCATAGGCAACCGCCGTCATCAATCCCCCCTTTAGGCCATACCAATAGCCTATAAGACAAATAAAAAACATGCTAAAAAGGGTTACGCTGCCCCCCATTGGCATATCCACCAGCTTTATCATAGAAGTAACCATGGCCAGCGCCATAGCCATAGATGAAAATACAAGCTGTTTGGTGCCTAGCTTTATTTTTTTCCCTTCCTTTGTCTTGCCGGACAAAAAACAGGCCGCCAGCAAAAGCGCCACCATACACGCAATCAATATTCCATACCCGGCCCCTGTGAGTTCAAAATAATTGCCCCACTCTTCATCCATGATTTCTTTCGCAAAAAATGACATAAAAAAACCTCCTTCGTAATGTTAAATCACTGGGAGGGGTTTCATTTTGGGATTTTACAGTCTCCTGATTATCTTTATCCTTTTGCCAAACCGCATTGCATTATGCAGCCTGCTTTTAACAGACAATAGAATATGAATAAAATCCTGCTTCCCTTCGCCGGCATTATCCGGATCAGGTTATGAGGGTTAGAACCTTTGGAAGGTCCAGTCTCAGCAAATGCTCCCCTAGCGATTTATGTAGTTGTCAACAAGTATAATATACCCTTGGAAAGAGTCCTTGTCAAGAAAAACAACGTCTGCTGCCACTGAATATCAATTTCTTCGCCAATTACACTCAACCATTCAGCTGCTCCATTTGCCTATCCACATTGATTACCTTTCCAGACTTCTGCAAAATATAATTATGCCGCCCATTCCCCGCATCTATTGAAAAGGCCCCTTCGGTAATCCCAACACTTTCACAAGCTGACAATACATCTTTCTTTTTGAATCCATACAAGCTCTTTCCCTGTGCCAATGCGGACAAAATATTCCCTGCCTTACACATTTCCCATTTATAGTTTTTGCCATCTTTATCCGTATTTTCTGCCAGTAATGACTCTGATGGTGCACGTCCAATCATTCCGTTATTAACCGTCCATGCATATCGGCTGCCATTCGATGCTGTCCATGAGTAATAACCTTTGTTATTTAAAACCAAAGAATTATTTACAGCGCGAATTTGCGGCAAAGAGCCTGGATTAATCCGTGGAACAGCATAATTAGGTATCATCTGTCTGCTGCCATTATAGTCAAAACAAATTACACCATACTCTTTAAAGTTCGGGTCATATCCGCAAGACACATTTTCACTAAAGTTTATAGCATCCAAAATGGCATTCATGTCATTATAATGGTTTAAATAATAAGACAATTGTTCTCCGGATGCATTCACACTACTGTCTACCAATGCAGCTATGCCCTCCTTTGAAAAACGCCTAGCTGCATCTGAAATACTTAAAGTATCCCGCCTTGTGCTTCCCCCTTTTCCAAAAAATATTTGAACGGCTTTCGGCTGTTCCATTATTCTATCAGTTCTTTTAGTATGCTGCAGTGAATGACCTGCTCTTCTTCCACTCATATCGGTCAATAATGTCTTCAACATTTTGTCCACTCTTTCAAAACTATACTTTTACTTACGGCTATTTGAATTGTTTCTCCTATCACAGTATAAAGTATATCCCCCAAAAAACAAGTAGTTATGCAGAAAACGGACAGTTAAAAGCAGAAAATAAACCAAAGCATTTTTAAGTTATAAATTATAAATTAGTAATCTCTGTTACTCTCTTATGCCGGAATAACAATTGAAAAATAAAATTCTTTATTTTGGTCTTCAATTACATATGAACCGCCATATTTCTCAATTACTTTTAATACATTTTTTATACCCATCCCATGTTCATCCGCATTTATTGTCTTAGTAGATTTTATATTCCCATCTTCGCAAATAACATCACAATTAAATGTATTTTTAACCGCAATAATTATAAGGTCATTCTCCTTAACAAACTTTAATTTAATTATTCTATTATCATCACATAACTCACATGCCTCAATAGCATTATTTAAAAGATTGGAAAGGATGGTAACCACGTCCTCATCGCTTACATTTAATTTCGAAAGGTCATTTACCCTAAATACAAAAGCAATTCCTTTTGCATCCGCTTCATGATATTTTGTATTAAGTATCGCATTTACTATTACATTATTGGTGTTAATAACATCCAATTCACTATTCCAACAGTTATAAATCCCTTTCAAATATTCTTCTAATTTGTCATATTGCTTTTTACTCATCAAAGATTCTATACAAACAATTTGATTTTTATATTCGTGTGTCTTTCTTTTTTGTTTATCAAAACTTTCAGAAATGGTTTTATACATTTCCAATTGTTTTTTCGCCTGTATTTGAAAAATCTTGTTTTCACGTATTTTCATTTCCCTTTTTAAAATATCGTTAATCAAATAAAATACAATAATATTCATTCCAACCATTCCAAATGCAACAATGGATAGCAGATTCGCCTGCTCCACTGTTTGTACATATTTAAAGACTGGCATCATTGCTGAAATAACCGCTATTGTAAAAACAGGGAAAAACAGAAATATTAACCACTCTGCATCTACCATCATTTCCAGTGATTTTTTCCCCAACTGCTTCCTTATAATCAAAATAACTAAAAATAATATTATTTTTACTAGCAGATATACCAAAATACCGTCAATCTCATATTGCTGTTCGGTCATCTCGCCCCCCAGTGACAGCCATCCAATCATTAAAACTACCAAATAGTCCATCGCTAACAGCAATGCATCAAACAGTACAGCCAGCACAAAAGATTTTTTTAAGCTAATTTTAACATGCCACAACATAAATGCAGAAATTATTAATATGCCCGTAACTTGCCGTATCACAAAATATTTTGAAAATATATATGAAATTAAACATATGCCGGCAAACAATAACATAAACTGGAGCTTGTTAATCCATCCCTTATACCGTACTTCACCAAAAGTTTCATAAAAAATCTTGCAGCACATTATTTCAATAAATATGAGCAATGCATTCTGTGTCAAATCGACCATCTATACTTCTCCTTGATATGCTATAAATTGCTTCTTAACATATGTATACCGCACTTTTGATATCGCCAGTTCAATCCCACTTATCAATACCGCCTTATATCTGACTACATTCTTTATATGTTTTATATTGGCAAGATAACTCTGATGTATCCTTATAAAATTATTCTCTGCCAGTTCACTTTCCAATGTGTTCAATGTTCCATACATAGTGTAAATCTTCATATCATCTTCCATAACATAAAATGCAAGCTTATGCAAATTGCTCTCAACATATAATAGCCTTTCCAGAGATATCTCTTTGATGCCCTCAATAAATCTAAATTCTTTTTTCCGAATTGAGTAATTCAGTTTATTTATAATGGCATCCATACATTCGTTGACTGTAGCCCGAAAATTAGCATCTCCTTTTAGTAAATACCTCACAACATCTAATCGGTATCCTTCTAATGAATAATCCATATATGCAGTCACAAATACTATAAACACTTCCTTACTTATCCTTCTAATCTTTTCTGCTGCTGTAATGCCATCTACCTTCTCCATATTAATATCCAGAAACACAACTTTATATTGTATAACTTTAATTCCTAACCCTACCAGTTCCTCACCTGAATTGTATGTATCTATTTCAAAAACAAGGCCTTTTTCCATCATATAACCAGAAAGCAGTTCTTTCAGTTCTTCTGCAAAATAACTTTCATCATCACATATAGCAATCCTTAACATCTGTTTTATGCACCCTTTCTAGCGTCTAATAGTAAAAATTATACACCCATTTCTCAATTTCTTCACCCATTCCATATTTCGGCACATCTTATAAAAATGTTATACTTTGCTCTGTTTATTTTTCTCTTATAAGAGTATTATTTCCTTTAATATGATTGAAGCAAGATAGGGATAATACTCATACCATATGTTAGTATCAAAAACCGAATATTTTAGCCAACATACGGTGCTTGTATTGGCTAAAATGGCAATGTATAAGAATCAGACAGACTAAAAAAACGAAATTTGAAAGGGAAACTTTATTATGAACATGACTATAGAAGAACTGGAGGCCTATTTACTTGACCATTACAGTAATGGTGGCGTGGACCAGAGTTTATTTATGAAACTTGCAGAAGAAATTGGTGAGGTTGCAGAAGTCCTGAAAAAAAGAATTGGCCCGGCGGCCAATTCCAAAGAATGCTTCGCATTCTTTCCTGGTGACTTACAACGCTGTGGCGTAATTTTCTATAATACCTGAATCCGTGAAACTGGTTGTTTTATGAGGCCAATCCCAAATCGGATTGGCTTGTTCTTAATAAATAGTCCTTCAAGACAGTGTTTTAATGAATGATGACTGATTTTGGTTTCAAATGGCAGTCAAGAATACTGGAAATCCTTAAAAAAGGGCATACTTCCCCTTTGGTTTTTCATAAGTTACCTGGCAGGACGATATTTACAATCGAAAATC
>Ga0209064_1001152_pt1 | contig 46090 bp, 45 predicted proteins | sample Inofromicrocosms_FD_187498 | JGI IMG/M metagenome (GOLD analysis project Ga0209064, IMG submission 187498) | Mouse cecum microbial communities from Vienna, Austria - Inoculum for glucosamine and mucus D2O microcosms (SPAdes) (version 2) | ecosystem: Host-associated > Mammals > Digestive system >...
GAGTTCTTTAATGACATGTGATTCCTGCTGTGTATTATTTAGGTTATCAATCCCATTTTTTATTTTAAATCAAAAGAAAAAATTTTTTGCTAATTAAGTGTAAAAATTTACATTATTTGAGTAAAATTTAATAATTACTTAACAAATTTAGCTTTTTTACTGTATAATTCTGTTATAAATACAAGTTATATGGGGTGAATATGATTGATAAAAAAATTAAGATATGTTTGTTGGCAATGATTATGATGCTTGGCGTTAGCGCTATTGCAGAAGAAGAGCCAAGTATGGTTAGTGAAGCTACAGTTCAGGCAGAAGAGAATGAATTGATTAAAGCTAATAAAGAAACTTTTGAAAAAGCTCAAGAGGCTATCAATAAAAAGGATTATCAATCAGCTATTGTTTATCTGACTGCATATATTTCATCAAAATCTAAAAAGTATGAGGCATATAAACTACGTGGAGAAGCGTTTTATGCTTTGCGTCAATATAAATTGGCATCAATGGATTTTCAAACTGCAATTGAGTTAAAAGCTTCGGATGATAAGTTTTTAACTGGGACTAAAGTATTGGGGGCAGTTGTATTAGGTGCGGATAAACAAAGTCAATACCAGAATCCGGAATTAGGAAATCTTTATGGTAGTTTAATGTATGCTCAAAAAGCCGTGAATAATCCGTCTTATGAAGTTTCATACCAAAAAGCTGTGGAATATAACTCTCATATTTATCTTCCTCAGCCTAAAAAAGAAGATATTGCAAAAATAAATTTCCCGCAAAAGTATGGTAAAATTTTAAATCCTCAAGGTGATGATACATATATTTACGGAGCAATAGAAGATATTGAAAAAGGTGATTTTCGTGAAGCTGTATTTAAGGCGCAATATCTAATTTCAAATTATCCAAAATATTATCTTGGATATTACTTATCAGGTGTTGCTTTTGCAGGTATGGAGCAAGAAGAAGATGCGATTACTGCTTTTGAATCATCGTTAAAATATAATCCGTATGATTTTGAATCTTTAGCAAGTTTGGGACAAATTTATTATAACAGGGCAGAAAAAACTTTTTCTAAAGAAGATGTAGAAAAGTCTGTTGATTATTTTGAAAAAGCGCTTGTATATAACCCAAATTGTTATTTATATCATTATTATATTGGATTGAATAACATGATTACCGGTAGTTACGATTCTGCAATTGCACGTTTTAATTCTGCGATTAAATTTAAACCAAATGATTATAACAGTATTTATTATAAGCTTGTGGCACAGCATATCAAAGGTGATTATCATTCTGTAATTACAGGAACTACCGGATTATTATACAGGCATGTGTCAAATTATAACTCAGTATTATATCTGAGAGCTTTAGCTTCATATAAATTAGGTAATGTAGAAAATGCGATTGATGATATTGAAAAAATCCATAATAATATGAATGATATCTATAATGCAGATATCAGAACGCTTTCAACTAAAGAAAAAACTCTTCCGAATTATTTATATTATTTAAAAGCTAAAATCTTAAAAGAGCAAGGCAACGGAGTAAAAGCAGATTTAGCAAAAGCTTATGAAAATCCTATTATTGCAGAGTTATCTAAGGGTGGTAATTTAGAAAATTCTTCTTTAAAATTGTCAGCAGATGAAATTGAACATCAATATGATTATATTAGAACAACATTTGATGATTTAGGAGTAAGTTTTACATACTTAAATCCTGATTATAAGTTTGCTGTTATAAAATCTTCAGAAGATAAAACCGTAAAGGTGTCTGAAACTCCTGGATTAAAAGCTTCTACAAGTCCTTTAGATACTTTAACATCAGAAAATCAAACATCTATTGCGCAAGTTTTGGCATCTCAATCTTTCTTTGTTCTTCAAAATGAAAAAACTGTAAAAATAGAGCAGAATGAAGCTCCAAAGGAAAACAAGATTGCAGTAGAACCGCAAGAACAAGAAGATGAGATAACAAAGGTTGAAGATATAGCACAAGCCCAACCTCAACCTGAGATTGAGCCTCAAACTCAACCTCAATCAGAATCAGAAGCAGAACCTGTAGCTGAAACTGAAACAAATGCAAATACTGATACTGAACAGCAAGCTACTGCTGTAGAACAAGAAGTAGAAAAAGCCATTGTAGAACAAGAAGTTACTAATAATGAGACAATTGCAGAAAATGAAGCTGAATCAATGAAGTTTGTTGCAGAAGAAGTAAAAGAAATTCCGGATTTCAAGATTACTTATGAAAATAATAAACCTGCAGTTTCAGGCTTGAAAGAAAATACAGTTCAAGAAGTTTCTTCGGAAATCAACTCTGAAGTTACAGAAGTTATTGAAACAGAGCCGGCAAAAGTTGTTGAAAAGCATGCAGATGTTAACCTTGAAGAATTTAATATTATTCCGGAAAAAACTCTTGAAGTTAAAGAAGGTGACGAAGTTGTTGCGCTAGAACAGGAAGCTTTGACTGAAAAGACTACAAATCCTGAACCAAAAGAGGAACAAGAAGAACAAAAGGCAGAAGATATTATTGCAGAAGCTCCGGCAGAAAAAACTGTTGATGTTAATGTTACAAAAGATGAAATGACTGTAAAAACCGAAAAAGAACCGGAAATTGTTAACGTCGAAATTGCAGACTCTGAGCCTGTTGAAGAACCAGTAACAGAGCCGGCAGTTGAAGTTGAAGATAATACTATAATTGAATCTGCGCAAACTGAAGTTATTGAAAATATTAAAGAACAAGATATTGATCAAGAAACAACTCAAATTAAGAAAAAACGCAAAGCTAAAAAAGAAATGGAACTAAAAGATTTCTTAGCTCCGTCTGAAGTTGCACAGCCAAAAGAAAAAAATGTTCAAGAGAAAAAAGAACAGGATTTAAAAGACTTTTTAAACGAGTCAGCTCCTGAAATTTCTGCAGTGTCACAAGAAGATAAGCCTAAAAAAGTTAAAAAATCACGTAAAAAAATAGAAAAAGCCGAAGTCCCAGTTGTTACAGAACCTGAAACAGAACTTCCTGCATTTGTTCAAGAAATAAAACCAGAAAAAGAAAAGCACGTTTGGTTCTGGCAAAAGAAAAAAGCTGAAATTTCTGAAATAGAAGAAACACCTGTTAAAGAAGTTTTAGAAGTAAAGCAGGAAAATATTGAGGACTCTGTTCCAGAAGTTGAAAAACCTAAAAAATCATGGTTTGGTTTTCTTAAACGTAAGAAAAAATCTGTTGTAGATACTGCTTCAACTGTTACAGAAGAAGTTACTCCGGAAGAAATAGAAAATGAAGCTAAGCTTGATGATATCCCTTATATCAGGCTAGATAAAGCTGAAGTTGAATCGGAGGAAGTTCCTGCATCTGAAAAACCAAAAAAAGATAAACAAAAAAAATCTGTAAAAGAACCAAAATCAGAAGCAGAAACAAAGGTTAATGTTAAACGTGTATCTAAAGTGACAGAACCTATTGAAATACTGCCTTCAGGTAAAAAGGTTATAAAACAAATGAATCGTCAATAATAAAAAAGAAAGACACATTATGTGTCTTTCTTTTATTTAAGTTTTACATCAACTAATGAATTTAAAACCTTTCGATATCTTTTGAGATATGAAATAAGTTTATGGATATCATCCAATGAAAATTCTTCTTTCATTGCTTTTTTTATTCTATCAGTTTCTTTATGACCTTTTTCTAAAAATACTAAACCCTTTTCTGTTATTTCGTTTCTTTTAATAATTATATTATCTCTGGTATCAGCTATTCGCTTAATCAAACCTCGTTCTTCCATATCGTTAAGGATTTTGCCGACGTGAGCTTTTCCTTTGAATAAAAATTTAGCCATTTCTGATTGTGACATATGTGGGTTAAAATATATACAGTAAAATATTGTCATTTCATCCGGAGTGATTTCTGTGCTTACATATTGCGACTGAAATTCTCTTCTAAATGATTTATTAAAATTTGCGGTGAAGTCAATTTGATATGGCAAATATTCATCTAATGGAATAATATCTTCTTTTTTTATCATACCCGTATCCTTTTCTACCTGTATGTTTTGATTGTACTATTTTTGGAGTATTCTTGCAAGTATTTATTGACAAAGTTTTATGTATTACGTATCATTACGGTAGAAAATTCTACCCTTAATCTATGGAGAAAAGTATGAAAATTAAAATGACAAGAAAACAGATGGCTGTAGCCACATTATTAATAATTATAGTACCGATTGTTTATAATAAAATTTCCGGATTTATTTCAGGTATGATTATGAATCATATGATGTCAATACCAAAAGAAGTGGTTGTTGATAAACCGCATAATGAGGATGCTTTTGTGACAGCAGAAGCAACAGGGCGTGTTGAAGCTAAGTATTCTGTTGATGTTATAGCAAGGGTTTCAGGATTTTTACTTAAAAAATATTTTAAAGAAGGGGATGTAGTTCATAAAAATCAGCTTTTATTCCAGATTGATCCGAGGGAATATCAGCTGGAAGTTAACAATTCATTAGCTACGGTTAATCAGTACAGCGCACTGTTAAAAAATGCCCAACAGGAATTAAACAGAGCAAATGCTTTGATTCAGGAAGATTTGGTCAGTCATTCATATGTAGATCAAAGTCTTGCTACACGTAACCAGAATAAAGCGCTTTTAGATTCAGCAAGACAGCGTTATGAACTTGCAAGAGTTAATCTTGGATATACATCTATAAAATCTCCAATCGAAGGTAGAATAGGTAAAGTTAAAATCACAGAAGGAAACTATGTAACAGCAACTTCAGGACCTTTGGTTAATATTTCAAGTACAAACCCTGTGTATGTAACTTTTAGCTTGAAAACAAGTGACTTTATTAAATTATTAAAATCCAGTGACAAGTTTAAAGATGTTGAAGTTAAAGTTCAATTTGAAAGCGGGCAATGGTATGAAAAGGTTGGTAAAATTAACTTTGTAGATAATCAAATTGATAAAAATTCCGGTTCTGTACAAATGAGAGCAACTTTTGATAATTCTGAAGGATGGCTTGTACCGGGTGATTATATGAAGGTTTCTCTTGTATCACCAAAGCAAATTTCATATATGACAGTACCGCAGGCTTGTACAAAAGGAGATGCTATGAGCGGTTATTATGTATGGGCTGTAGTTCCGGATGATAAAGAGAAAAAATCTGATTTTATGTCTAAATTTATTAAAACTCCGGAATCTAAAACTTTAAAAGTTGTTAGAAAAGATATCAAAATTTCTGATGATATTGATAATAACTGGATTGTCGAAAGTGGACTTAATGCCTCAGATGATATCGTTGTTGCAGGTGTTCAAAAAGTTAATGTTGAAGGGCAGACTGTATCGGTTATTTCGGCAGAAGAATACGCTAAGAAACAACAAAAAGCAGGTAAATAGTAATGAAAAAGATATTTGATTTTGATAAATTGTTTTTCTTCATAAGAAAACCGAGATTTGCGCTAGTTATATCTATTTGTATAGTGATTGTTGGGTTAATATCTCTTGCGAGTTTGAAGCAGGAAAGTTATCCTGATGTAACACCGCCTCAGATTCAGGTAACTGCAAATTATATGGGCGCATCAGCTGAAGTTATTGAGTCATCAGTTGCGACTATTTTGGAAAATAAGTTGAACGGTGTTGAAAATTTAACATATATGTCATCAACTTCATATGATGGCAGTTATACTTTGACAATGTATTTTAAGGTTGGTTCAGATAAAAATATCAACCTTATGAATGTTAATAACAGAATTCAACAGGTTCAGTCACAATTGCCGGAGGATGTACAAAGAACAGGGGTTACTGCTGTTAGTAAAACATCAGGTTCAGGTGCTTTAATTTTAACACTTTATCCTGAATATGGAAGCTGGAATCAGTTGGATTTGACAAACTACGGTTCAATTTATATTAAAGACGAGTTGAAACGTGTTGACGGTGTTGCCGATGTTAACGTATACGGTGCAGGCGATTATTCAATGAGGATATGGCTTGATCCGCAGAAAATGGCAGGGTTGAATGTTTCAACAAGTGAAGTTAAAGCAGCAATTGCCACACAAAACACACAGGTAACGGCAGGTGCTTTAGGTGCTTTACCTTCTGATGATAAAAACGCACTTCAATTGACTTTAAAAACAAAAGGCAGATTAAGTGATGTAAAAGAATTTGAAAATATTATAATTCGTTCAAATATGGACGGATCTAATGTTAAAATGAAAGATGTTGCACGTGTAGAACTTGGTGCGCAATCTTATTCAAATTTAGGTTTAGTTGATGGTAAGCCGTCTGCGGTTGTTGTTATTTCACAACAGCCTGATGCTAATATTATTAACCTTTCAAAAGCCGTTCACGCTAAAGTTGATGAACTTAATGCAAGAATGACAAACGGGATTAAAATTATTACAATCAAAGATGATGCGGATTATATTCACGAATCAATGAAAGAAGTTGAGTTTACAATTCTTTTAACAGGTATTATCGTTGTATTGATTATCTTTTTATTCCTTGGTGATGGGATGGCAACTTTAGTTCCTTGCGCGACTATTCCGGTTTCATTAATTGGTACCTTTGCGGCATTAAAAGCCTTGAATATGTCTATTAACTTGTTATCATTATTTGCCCTTGTATTGGCGGTTGGGGTTGTAGTTGATGATGCGATTGTTGTAATCGAAAACGTAAAACGACATATAGATGAAGGAAAATCAGCGATTGTTGCAACCCAGCTTACAATGGAAGAAGTTGGTGCATCACTTGTAGCTATGGCGATGGTATTAATGGCGGTATTTGTTCCGATTATCTTTATGGGTGGAATGACCGGTGTTATGTATAAACAGTTTGCTGTTTGTATTGCTGTATCAATTGCTATTTCTGCAATTTGTGCGCTTTCGTTATCTCCAGCGATGTGTTCTCATTTCTTAGGCAGAGAAACCATTCAAAAACCGGAAGATATTAATCATCCTTTCTTAAACAGATTCAAACACATCTTGGAAAGAATGAATAAAAAAACAGCTAGAATTGTTGAAAAATTTAATGAAGGTTTTGATAAGCTTGAAAATTTCTATATGGAGTTTGTTGAAAAATTCGTATATGATAAAAAACTTGTGGTAGTAACCTATTTGCTTATTGTTGTGTTAACTCTTGGTGCTTTTAAGTTCATTTCTACCGGTTTTATTCCTGATGAGGATCAGGGTGTATTGATTGCTAGTATAACCTTGCCTGATGGCGCTTCATTAACAAGAACAGAAGAAGTTTCAAGAAAATTTGCTGAACAGGTAAAACATATTGATGGTGTTGATGCAAGCAGATTAACAATATTCAGCGGTATGGGTTCTGTAAACTCAGCATTTTCAATCATCTTGCTTGATGAATATGCAGATAGAAAAAGTAACCCTATTGAATGGGTTAAACGTAAAATTCAAGGGAAAGAAACTGATTTAACACACGTTGCAATTTTATCTAAAATCAGACAAATTGCGGGTGGCATAAAAGAAGCTTCAATTATTGTCTTTTCTCCTCCTGCCATAAATGGTATGAGTATGATGGGCGGTTTTGAATTCCAGATGTTATCTCAAGGGGATTATACTTCTCAGGAAATGGAAACCTGGGCAAGAAAACTTATTGCCGAAGCCTCAAAAGACCCGAATGTATCTAACGTTAATACTACATTCCAGGCAAATGTTCCGCAATATATAGTTGATATTGATTATGCTAAAGCGCTTGCTCAAGATGTTGATTTGCAAGAACTTTATGCAACATTATCTTCAATGCTCGGGACATATTATGTAAACGACTTTAACAAATACGGACGTGTATTTAAGGTTCAAATTCAAGCTGAAAGCAGATTCCGCGACAAGGCTACAGATTTGGACGGTATATATGTGAAAAATAAGAATGGTGTTCAAGTACCGGTTTTATCAATTGTAAAACTTCGTCAAACTGTAGGTACAGCATCAATTACAAGATACAATCAGTATGAATCCGTACAAATTACAGGTCAGGAAGCTCCGGGAAAAAGTTCAGGGGATGCAATGACAGCTATGGAAAATATTGCAAGAGAAGTTTTGCCATCTGATATGACATTTGACTGGTCAGGTACATCCGCACAAGAACGTGAAGCTTCAGGACAAACTGCTATGATTGTTGCTTTTGCACTTGTATTCGTGTATTTGTTCTTAGTTGCACTTTATGAAAGCTATACAATTCCGGTTGCAGTACTTTTAATCTCTCCGATTGCAGCTTTGGGTGCGTTATTATTCCAGATGATGATTAATCAATCGTTTGATATTTATTCTCAGGTTGGTATGATTACACTTATCGGGTTGGCTGCAAAACAATCTATCTTGATTGTAGAGTTTGCGAAAGAAGAACACGAAAAACACGGCCTGTCAGTTAGAGAAGCTGCGGTAAAAGCAGCAAAATTAAGATTCCGTGCAATTATGATGACCGAACTTGCATTTATTATTGGGGTTTTACCGATGATATTTGCATCAGGTGCCGGTGCAAATTCAAGAATTTCAGTCGGTTCAACTGTATTTGGCGGTATGGTAGCAGCATGTACTTTGGGGGCTGTACTTACTCCGGCATTCTACGTACTTGTTCAGGAATTCGTTGATAAATTCCCTAAAAGAGAAATTACCGAAAAAGATTTGGAGATGTAATAAAAATGAAGATGAAAAAGATTCTTAATACAATTTTGATAGCATCAGTATTGGTCGCAGGTACGAATTTTGCTTTTGCAAAAAAAATAAAATCCGCTGCTGAAACTAATCTTGAGAAAAAAGATAAAGAAATACAAATTATTGCTCCTGAAAAAGAAGTAAAGGTTAATCAAAAAAAGGAAATAAAAAAGCTTAAATCAAATCAGCGTACAAAAGCTACTTCATCAAAAGAAGCTGAAGGTATGTATGAAACTAAGTTTCCTACAATTGATAGTCAAATTTCATACAATGACATGAATGGAGAAGTTACGTTAACTGATTGTATTAAGCTTGCAATAACTCATCATCCTGCGATTATGTCATCTATTAGTAATGCAGAAATTTATAAAACTCGTATCGGACAAGCATGGTCAAATTATTTTCCGACCCTAAGTGCCGGTGTGGATTATTCACGGAACGATATGTTTATGACTATGGCAGGTAGTTTTACAAGAATGATTCCGCAAAAGTACAATATGTTTTATGTTCCGACATTATCAGCAAATATGTTGTTATTTGATTTTGGTAAAACAAAAGCCGCAGCAGATTCCGCAAAAAGAACGTACGAATCTTCAAGATTTGATGCAGAAACAAGTATTGAAACCGTTATTTATAATGTAAAAGTAGCATATTACAATATGGTTTTTGCAAAGATTCAAAAAGAGGTTTATGAAACAACTGTTCAGGATTATGAATTGCAGTTAAAACAGGCAAGAGCATATTATGAAATAGGTAAAAAAGCTAAAATTGATGTGACTTATGCCGAATATAACCTTGGAAAAGCAAAATTAAATCTGATTAAAGCTAAAAATACTCTAGAACTTGCTTCGGTTCAACTCGCAAATGCTGTTGGTATTCCCGAGCTTGCAGAAGTTGTGTTAAAAGATAGTTTGAATACAAAAGAATATGATGTTAATTTTGCAGACTTAATTCAAATTGCAGAAACTTCTCGTCCGTCACTTTTAGCGGCTAAGAAAAGAATGGATGCGGCAGAACTTAATGTGAGAAGTGCAAAACGCGCTTTTACTCCGGATATTGGAGCCTATGGTTCTTATCAGTATGGTGGAAGACAGATAAATGCTGATTACGGTTATGCTTTAGGTCTTCGTATGCAGTATTCAAATTTGAATATGATGCTTATAAAAAAACAAGTTGACGAAGCAAATGCGACTTACAAAAAATACGTTGCAGATTATGAACAGGAACGCCAAAATGTTTATCTTGATGTGAAAAGCGCCTATATTAACCTGATGAATTCATATGACAGCCTTCCGGTTTCAAAACTTGCACTGCAGCAGGCAAAAGAACAACAATATCAAGCATTCAGACGTTATCAGGTAGGTTTGGGTGATGCTGTAGAGTTCAAAGATTCTGAAAACACTTATCTTAATGCTCAGCTTGATTATTATCAAACTCTTTTGCAATACAATATTAATGCCGCAGAAGTTGAACGTGTAATCGGCGCTCCAATTAAGGAATCAGACAAAGAGTTATAGGGGGCGGATTGTTGCGTAAAGCTTATATAAAGTGGTGTGAAATCCCTGATAAAATAAGATTCCTTTTTATCGGAGGGGTAAATGCTGCAATTTCTTATGTGATTTTTGCTCTTGCTTTGTGGCTTTTGGGTGAAGTGCATTATCAAGCATGTGTAATTTTACAGTGGACATTGTCTTCTGTCTTTTCATATTTTAATCAGAAGTTTTTTGTTTTCTGTACCAGAGGAAATTATATGAAGGAATACTTAAAATGCTGTTCTACCTGGGCTGTAAGTTATTTATTAAATGTAATTATCCTGGAACTTCTTGTAAGATTTGCCATAAAAAATGTTTATGTATCACAATTTATATCAATATTTTTAGTATCAGTTGTAACATATGTTCTGTTTAAATATTTTGCATTCAGGGTAAAAAAATAGTATAAAAAAGTTTGTAACGTAATGTTAATAAAATTTTACAATCTCTGAAACCTTGTTATAATGCCTTTTTGGGTATGGTATGGTATGGTATGGTATGGTATGGTATGGGGGTGTTTTTTGTGCAAATTCTAAATATCACTTGGTTTATAATGGATGTAGAAAGTTAGTGTGAACTTTAGAAAGGAAAAATATTATGTCACAACCATTTTTAACAGTAGGTAGAATGATTGGTTTAGAAAATTATTCTCAATTAAAAGGACTTGTAAAAGGATTAGCATCCGGAAAAAATGGTACATATTCAGCTCATTTGAAATTAGATGTAGAAGCCGCAAAAGATATGCTTATTAAAATAGCTGTTGAAGAAGGAACTCCGGCTACAGCTTTTCAAATGGGACATATCGTGGGATTAGCATATAAACATTTCCCTCGTTCAATGGCACAGGGTGTAGAAACTTTTATAGATGTAATTGTTTCTAAATTTGGACCAAAAAGCGGTAAACTTGAATTGAAATCTGTTCAAAAGGATGCTAAAGGTGTAATAGATGAAGCTGTTGTTAAATTGTTAGGTAATAGCTCAGGCGGCAAAGTTTCAGTAAAAGCTGCAGGTGAAGCCGGTACCGCAGCAAATATGGATGCTTATATCTCAAGAACAAATTCAGATAAAGCTGATTTAGTAAAATTAGCAAAATCAATTAATTATGCAGAAACTCCGGATGGCATAACAAAACTTGCTGTTGATGCTAAAAATGCCGGTGTTATTAAAACTTTGAATGTAGAAGTTACTTCTCCAACTGCTTATTTGGATGAAATTACCAAAGTACAAACAGGTTTGACAGTAAAAGAATCAATTGAAATGTTGAAATCAATGGCTGTTAAATAATCTTTAAAAAGTTCGGCGGGATTTCATCCCGCCGAACTTTTTTCATCCTTTTAACTTTTTAATTTTTCTTTCAACTTCTTTTTTTATGTTATCAGGAAGCCGGTTGATTTTGTAATTTATATAAAAACAGCCGAAAAATAGCCAACCTAATACGTTATGTTTAATTTTAATATCAAATTCATTTTTTACATAGGATTCGATATTTTTTAGAATTTGTAAGGCAAGCATAAGTTGAATAAATAACCAGCATATTTCAGCAAGGTTTATAATATATTTTGTTTGAATGCTTTTAAAGTGCATGTAAATAGACAAAATATTTAGTATTATCAGTCCTGCAAACCAGAATCTTCTTCTGATATGTTTTTTGGGGTAAAGTTTATTAACATCTGTAATTAGTTTCCACAGCCATATATACCAATAAAATCCGAGGCTTATTATACAAAGTGCCAGAAGTTTAATTGTAGAAGTTTTTCTGATTATTGAATGATTTTTATTTTGCATGTAATTATTATATTTTTATAAGGGATTTTAAAAATCCTACAATTAATTTAAAAATAAGTTCTTGACAATTAGTTTTGAAATGGTACTATATAAATACATTCGAAGCAATTGCTTGGAGGAGTGCCAGAGCGGTTGATCGGAGCGGTCTTGAAAACCGTCGTACGTGCGAGCGTACCGTGGGTTCGAATCCCACCTCCTCCTAATTTTAAAAGAGCCTGCAAAGGCTCTTTTTTAATTTTTACTTGTTTTTTGCTGCTTTTTTAATTCTTATTGCTCTTTTTCTTATTGGTTGCAGTTCTAAAAGGTGCTTGAAACCTTTTCCAATACTTCTTAAGCTGACTGCATAAAACATTGATGTAATGCCAAAATCTGCCGGCTGCCAGTGTGGTAACCTAAATAATTCCACACCTGCCGCAACTCCTGTCAATAATCCTAAATCCATGTTGCGGTTGTATTTTGCACGAACGGTATTTTTATATAAATAGCGGTTAAGTTTTCCTTCTATTCTTGGACCGATTTTTAACATATCTACTCCTTTTTGTTATTAAGTCGGAAAATTTATATTTTTGCTAATTAAAAATGCCAAATTTCAAAAATTGAAATTCGGCATTTAAATCTAAAATATTTTTGGTATAAATCTATGTTTAACTTTTTTTGTATATTCTTGATATTCAGGATCTTTTATAAGATGTCTTTCTTCTGTTATTGCTCTCAGATAATATATATAGACCCAGGCAAATGTTGAGAAAGTTACTAGTAATTTTTCAGCAATACCCATATCACTCATTAGATATAAAGGTGCGGTGGTTACTATAATATACAGAATTTGCATAGAGTAATCCGGATGTCTGATTATGTTGTAAGGAAATTTCGTAACAATTCCGCGGTTTGTGAGGTTACCTGCTTTTGTTCCAAGGCTTAGTATTGCAATTAAACTTCCCAGATTAACCAGAATTACAAGAAGATTTAATACTGCAAGTAAGTAATCATTTTGCACAGGTAAAAGAGATTCATCTGTTACTTGAATGAATTTATTGGTAAGAAGTGTTATCGGATAATAACAAATAATACAAGATAATACGCCTAACGGAGTTGTATCTGTTGATTTTATCTTGTTTTTGAAAATACGTGTTTCAGATAAATAACTAATTGTAAGTACAATTGTTGATATTGTCATGATAAGTTTTAGCCACATATCCCCAGTATCAATTAAATATTGAACAGCTCCCATTAAAAAGCCGTTTGTCGCAGTATATTGAACAGCTTGTTCAAACATTACCTTTAGAAAATCTATATTGTAACCAAAATTTGGCAGATAGTTATTACATAACATATTTACACAGTAAACACCAAAAAATGTTTGAACAAACAGTGTCATTAATGCCTGTTTTTCATCTTCTTTCGGTTCAATGTCTTTTAAACGAACTTCAAGCGGCATATCTTTTTGAAATTGTCTTGCTATATAATTAAATATGGTAATACTTCTGGATTTAAGCAGGGACTGCGGTTTGAATCCAAAAAATATGATTGGTGCAATAAATATGTAACCTACATAATAAATAAGGAGTGCGCCTGTATAGTCAAAGTTTTCGTTTGAAATAGTTTCATAATATGCAGGGCAGAAAATTAAAAATAATAAAATGATGCCGTATATGATGACTGATGCTAAATAATGTCTTAAGGCATCAAGGTTTGTAGGTTTTTGCATGTTATTTTCTTCCATTTAAATTTCCTCATCCAAAATACTTAATAAGTATATCATAATTTGAGATTTTGAACAAATTATGATATATTATCGTTGTTGTTATGAGAGGTTTTAGTATTATGAAAAAGTTTTTAATAGGAATTATATTATTTAGCGGTATAGGGTTTTCAGTTTCTGCAAATGAACATTACAAGGCGAGTACATATAATTCTGATATGAATAAAAATATGCAGACTTTTAAGCAGATGTATGAAATTTTAAGTAATACATCAGAAAATGCTGCTAAACTTAATAACAATAGATATACAAGATTTATTGATGTTTTAAATAAGAACGTGATTCCATCTAATGCAAAAAAGATTGATGGCGGATTTTTGATTCCCGGAAATTATGAAAATATCAACGGGAAATTACGCATCCCTTATAATTATGAGGTTAAGTTTCATAAGTTAAAAGATAATTGTACGCCGGTGCCTTCTGTGCCTTCAAAAATTAATGCTTCTACAGCTTGCGGTAAAGTTGTAGTTGATGTTAACGGGTTTAATTATGGAACAAATAAGTATTTCAGCGATAAAAATACACTTCAGCCGAAGGAAAGAGGAATTTTGTGGATGTATTCCAACGGTATAAAAGCTTCTCCAAATTCTGTTGAAGATGTAATTCTTATGATAGCTAAATAGTTTTATTTATTTTGTCTAAGGAAGCTTTCTACAAATTCATCGAGTTCACCATCCATAACAGAATCAACATTACCTGTTTCGTATGATGTTCTGTGGTCTTTTACCATTTTGTAGGGATGAAATACGTATGAACGTATTTGAGAACCGAAATTAATATCAGCGTTTTCGCCTTTTAATTCTGACATTTTCGCTTCATATTCAGCTTCTTTAATTGCCAGAAGCTTAGATACAAGAATTTGCATTGCGTATTCTTTATTTTGTAATTGAGAACGTTCTTGCTGACATTTTACGACCATTCCGGAAGGCTTATGGAGTATTCTTACGGCGGTTTCTACTTTATTAACATTTTGTCCGCCAGCGCCTCCTGAACGCATTGTGGTAATTTCTAAATCATCAGGCGGGATTGTAATTGTTTTTTCAAAATCTTCAATTATCGGAGAAACCTCAACTGAGGCAAAACTTGTTTGGCGTTTGCCGTTTGCATTAAATGGAGAAATTCTTACAAGCCTGTGTACGCCTTTTTCGGCTTTTGAATAGCCAAAAGCATATTTACCGCTAATTTTTATTGTAGCAGACTTGATTCCGGCTTCTTCACCGTCAAGCTTATCCAGAAGTTCTGATTTCCAGCCTCTTTTTTCAACCCATCTTAGATACATTCTTAAAAGCATATTTGCCCAGTCTTGAGCATCAGTTCCGCCTGCTCCTGAATTTATTGTAAAAATAGCATCCGCAGAGTCATATTCGCCTGATAGCATTTGTTCCAGTTCAAATTTTTCAAGTTCAATGTTGATAGTTTTAAGTTGCGATAAAGAATCCTTTATTAAATCTTCATCTGAAAGCTCAATAGCAGCAGAACCGTCGTCAATAACTGAATTCCAAAAGCTGAATTTATTTAAAATATCTTTTATATCTTTAACTTGCTGTCCTATTTTTGTTGCTTTTGATGTGTCTGACCAAATTTCAGGTTTTTGCATTTCTGTTTCTAATAAAACAAGTTCTTCTTTTAACTTATCAAGGTCAAAGACACTCCTTAAGTTTAGAGATTCGCTCTGTTATACTATTCAGTTCCTGCTTTAATTCTGTTTCCATAACCCTATTGTATAATAAAAATGCCTGCTTGCAATTGATATTGGTGTTGATATAATTATTTAAAGAGAGAGTAAATAAATGAAAACTTTTGATTATCTAAAACAATTATATTCAAGCAGAAATGTTTTGCAAAATCATATATCACTATTTTCGTTAATAGGTATAATGGTGATTCTTTTAAATAATGTATTGTCGGGTTTGTGGAATAAGTTATTGGTAAATTTCTTTTCTGTTCCGCCGTCATCTTCTTTAGAATTATGGCTGGATATGTTTTTCGGATTTTTAATTTTAATTTATTTGTTCGGATATAGGTATCGTTATATAAATTCTGTTTTAAATGGCGGAGACGGTTCGCTTGTCGAATTTAACTTAGAACCATTTGTTGTTATTTTGAAGGTTTTCCCTATGATTGTTCTCTGGCATGTTTATATGGCAATATTTACGGCTGTAGGAACTGCTGTTTTAATGTCAGTTGAGCATGTTGGATTATATTATCTTTTCGCATCTGTTGTAATATGTTTAACTCCGTTTTTATATCTTATATTGATTGATTTTTCGAAAGATTTTAAATATGAAAGAAAATATTTTTCACCAAAATTGATTTTTTCATTTTTAGAAAAATATTTGGGCGGGGTAATTTATTTATTTGTAGAACTTTTTGTAATTTCGCTAATTCCTGCGGGTATTATTTCGGGGGTACTTTTTAGTGCAAAATTCGTACAAGTTGAGACTTTAAAATTAGGATTACAGCTTGCTGCTTTATGTATAGGTGTATATTTTGCTATTATTTTAAAATACGTTTTAAGCAGAGGATTAGCAGAGCTTGTTAAGACTAATCCGGAATAATCTGGATTCTTCCATCGTCATATATGTCAACCGGTTCTTTAGTTTGTTTTAATATAGCTTTAATGCATTTTGTCGCGTCAAAAGAATATTTTTCAAGTATTCTGTCTGGCTGTTTAAGGTGTTTAAACCCGTCATTACCCTGTGCACAGTAATCATTTAAAACTGTCACGTAATACTTATCAGTTCTAGGGTTATTTATATCAATAGGGGTTTCTTTACCGGTTTTGTCAATGAATGCCATAGAGTGGATTCTGCCGGCGTTTGTCACAGTGTATTTTAAACCTGATGCGTAGAAAATACCCGGTTTGTTTGCGACATTTGTGAATGATTTTGCAGCTTGCTTAAATCCTTCAACAATATCTTTTTCGCTGTAACTTATTCTATAAAGTTTATTTTGGAATGGAAGAATATCAGTTAAGATTCTTGTATCAATTTTTCCAGGTTCAAAGTAGCCGCGAATATTTGATGATGGTAAGATTGCAATATCACAATCTAAATCTTTTCTTATGCAGTCTGTAATAAAGTAAGCATGAGGATTCGGTTCTATCAAGTCAAAAGATAATGGAGGCGGTGCAGATTTTACATATCCGTAGGTTTCACGAGCTCCAAAAATCTTATCAAATACGTATTTGGCAGGTATATTACGTTTAAAGTTTTTGGTATATCCAACGTTATTTTGGACTTTTTTAATAATGCCGTTTTTATCAAATTCAAGGTTCAGTACCCCGAAGTTTTTGCCGTCTCTGCCGCCTTGTGTAATTACAACAGGTTCACCTGTTTTTGAGTAGAACAGGTTTTTGCCTTCTTTAACATCAAATAATAAATCGTGTGAATGTCCGCCTAAGATTACGTCAATACCTTGAGTTTGGTTTGCGATGATTTTATCCATAGTAAAGCCAAGGTGAGAAAGCAAGATTATTTTATTTATTCCTTGGCGTTGAAGTTTATTTACTTCGTATTGAACATCTTGAACTGTTTCTTTTACTTTACTTACATGGATGTCGCGGTGAATAACCCCCTCTTTTGTACGTTTGGTAAGATCAATTGGCGATGTACCGATAATTCCGTATTTATTACCATTTCTTTCTTCTACTATAGAACCTTTAATTACACTGCTCCAAGGATTGCTAGGGTTTATTTTAACGTTACTTGCCAGAAGTTTATAACCGATTAAAGGAAGAAGGGTATTAACTTTTTCCTGCATATCGTATTCGTGGTTGCCGACGGCTGATGCACAAATTCCAATCATCTTTTGAAACATTATCGCAAGCTGATTAGTCTTAAAGTCCTCTCCAATCATAATATCGCCTGAAGATAGTTTAAACGTATCTACATTTTTTTTATCTTTATTTCTGGCATCAAATGCGTTTGAAGCGCTTATTGTACGTTCCATGTTGATGGACTTGCCATGATAATCATTGATATAAAAAATGCTGGTACTTACGTTATTAGACTGATTGATTGGTTTTATCATCTCGTTGTGAGTCCCTTTAGCATGAAAACACATCAAGATTTTTTTTGCGCATGTTTATATACTTTTTTTACAATTTTTAAAACTTGGGGTAAGTGGTTAAATATATATTATTTGTTCAAGGTATCAAATAACTTCAGAATCTCATTATTTGAACTTGCCATTCTTGAGCTAGTCTGTCATATATTTCATTTATTTTATCAATTACTTCAATTAAGACAATTCCATAATTTAAACATTTATATTCTCCCATATCGTGAAGCCCGATACGGGTTTTTATTACACAGCCGTATTCTGTTAAAATGTCTTGTAATTTTGAGGCTTCTTCTCGTCTGTTTTCGACTTTTATTCCTATTATTGCGGTCATATTAATTCTCCTCTTTTTTGAATCATTGGGATGACTTGGAAATAGCCGGTAGCAATATTTACTTCTACCCCTTTACCCTATAATATTTATCCCCAGCAAAAAAAATAATACCCTCAACAGGTATTATCTTTTTGTTTAAATTTTGTGATAATCTTATTCAATATCGAGATTATCGTCGGCTTGAAGCTGTTTTTTTCTAATATTATGCATAACTGCATCGACTAACAACTCATAAGATTTCATGCTTTCAATGCTTGGAAATTCTTCTTTGAGTTGGGCTCTGACCATTGCTTCCAGCTCTTGGTCGTCAGAAAGTGATTTTAGATTATCAACACCTGTAATTGCTTCCAAATAATCTGTGGTGCTTTTATCTAATTTATTTTTATTGGAAAATGAAAGCCATCTAAGTCTAGGGCTTACGGTTTCCCTTAGTTTTTGAACTAATTTTAAATTTTTCATTCGGTCGAACATTTTCTACCTCTACGTTTTGCCTTCTTGTATAATTTTAAAGTATCCTGAAAAAAATAATTGACTTTTTAACAATTGAACGTTACAAAATTTAACATTGTGCTTAAAATGCTTGTTATACCTTGCTAAAGTCAGTTAAGTAATCGTATTTTTTTCTTAGTAATGTTAACAAAGCAAGTCTGTTTTTCTTAACATTTTCGTCTTTATCCATGACAAGTACATCATCAAAGAATTTTGTTACATACGGATTAAGATTTTCAAGCTCTGTAAGATATGTTTTATAATCAACATTATCGTTCAATTTTTTAACAGCGTCATATAAATCTTTTTCTGCAGATTCTTTGAAAAAGATTTCACTGATAGAGTCTACGCTTGTGTCTTTTAGAATTCTTATTACACGATTAGCGTTTTCTAAAAGTTGTGGTGAGTTAAGATCTTTAACAACTTTTACTCTTTCAACATAATCAGCAATATCAACCAGTGGGTTTTTCATAGAGCATGCTTCAAGAATATTTTTATTATATTTTTCGCTCAAGAAAATAATCATTCTCTGGATAAAGAACTCGTTAACCTCATCAGCACAATCTCTTTGTACAGGAAGAAGTTGTAATGCTTCTTTAATATATTTATCCACATTGATTTTAAGACCTGAGTCAAGAATTGTTCTGATAACACCTAACGCTGCACGTCGAACACCAAGCGGGTCAGATGAACCTGTCGGTTTTTTACCTGCTGCAAAAACTGCACAAATGGTATCAATTTTATCTGCAATACCGACAATTTGTCCTTCAATTCCTTTTGCCGTATCTTCTTCAGCGTTTAGCGGGAAGTAGTGTTCTTTAATACCTTCAACAACTTTGCTGTTTTCACCTGAAACTCTTGCATAATCTGCACCGATAAATCCTTGAAGTTCAGTAAATTCAAACACAAGGTTTGTTGTTAAATCGGCTTTACAAAGAGTTGCGGTTCTTTCAATATCTTTAGATTCAATGTTTAAGTCTTTTGCAATCTGGTTTGATAATTTAATAAGTCTTTGAGTTTTATCAAACATTGTTCCCATTCCTTTTTGGAAGGTTATACCTTTTAAAGATTCAACGAAATCAATTAATGGTTTTTTGGTATCTTCGTTGAAGAAAAATACAGCATCATCTAGTCTTGCCTTAATTACTCTTACGTTTCCGGCTTTGATATTTTCAAATTCAGTACCTAAGTAGTTTGTCATAGTGATGAATTTATTTGTTAATTTGCCGTCTTTATAAAGAGCAAAATATCTTTGATGAACTGCCATAACTGTAACTGTTACTTCTTCCGGAATATCAAGATATCTCGGGTCAAATTCACAAAGCGCAGGAACCGGATATTCAGTAATGAATGTAACTTCTTCAAGTAAATCGTCTGTGTAATAAGGTTCTGCCCCGATTTTTGCAGCTTCTTCTTTTGCTCTGTCAACAATAATTTGTTTTCTTTCGTTTTGGTCAACGATTACACAAGCGTTTCTCATAGTTTCCACATAATCCTTAGGATTATTAATTAAAACCTGCTGCTGGGCAAATCTGTGACCTCTTGAATAGATTGAAGATTCTTTGTCAATGATTTTAATTTTAACTTCTTCATTATCCAAAATAGATACAATCCATTTAATCGGACGGGAAAATTTAGCTTCGTTATAGCCCCATCTCATAAAGTGTGCACCTTGAAGTTTCATAAATATTGACGGTACATTTTCCTGTAAAAGTTCTGCTATTGATTTACCTTTTACAACAATTTTTGCGTGAAGATAATTATCTTCAACGTATAAATCTTCTTTTGACAGATTATTTTTTCTTGCAAAACCTTCACCGGCTTTTGTAAGATTTCCATTTTCGTCAAATGCAACGTTTTTAATTGGGCCTTTTACAATTTTAACTTCATCAGCTGTTTTTGTATCAAGTCCGTCAATGATTACAGCAAGTCTGCGCGGTGTTGCATAAACTTTTATATCAGAAAATTTAACTTTATTATCGTTTAAAAAATTTGTAAATCCGTTGTTTAACTGTTCAATTGCCTGCGGGATAAACTTATATGGTAATTCTTCTGTTCCTACTTCTAATAAATAAATACTCATCTATTTTTAATCCTTATGTTTTCTTATAATCTATTAAGATTATAGTAAAAGCATAGCTTAATGTAAACCATTAAGGTCATATTATGTAAAATGTATTCTTTACTGTCTTGAAAATACCCAGCGGCCTTTTGTGTTAGTTGATACAACTATTTTTCCTGAACGGATTTCTTTTTTTTCTTCCTTTTTTGCCACCACTTTTTTTTTTGTTTTTCGGCTATGCATTGATTTTTTTGTTTCTCTTCGTTAAACGCGCTTGCCATAAGAGTTGTGGTGTAAACAGGAGTGGTATGAGCGTAATCAAATATGATAACCCCGTTTGAATTCATCATTCTTGTTTGATAAATTTGACGGATTAAGTCTTCAGGTGCACCGCCCATAAAGGTTATAAATAATCCTGCAAAAAGCTCTGTTTGAGGTGATTTTATTCTCATAACGTCATTCATCATAGAAACCAACATATTTGAATCGTTTGTTAAAAATAACGGAGTAAACCCATCAACATAATCGTTAGCTGACCAATTTCTCCAGTCTTGTTGTTTTGAAGCCAGGGCAGATGCTATATCAGGAAAAATTACTGTACTGATATAAATATTTTTACTGCGGCAAAGTTTTCCTGCTTTTTTTACAAAATTTGTGATGTTATTTCGTCTGTATTGATTCCAATCAAGCCATAATACATCTGATGTTGTAAGTTCAATTGGATCTGTTCCATGAAGAAGTTTGAAATCATTTCTTGCATATTCTGTATATCCCCAGGAATTTATATCTCCGGCAACATTTGCGTTAGGATATCTGATGTAATCAAGATTGATGCCATCAGGCTTGTATGTAGTGATAATTTCATCCAATAATTCCAGTAAAAAGTCTTGTACCTCAGGGTTTGCAGGGTCTATAAAATAGCCGTTATGTTCTGCTGCAGCTTTAGTTGCACCAGGTTTATCGGCGAATTTTTTTGTTTTATTTCCCCACTCTGGACGGACTGAAAGAATACTTGAAGGATTGTATTCCGGAGGCTGGTTGCCGACATAAAATGATTGAAACCAAATGTGCACTTTAATATCTCTTTTATGCGCTTCTTTTATCCAAACTTCAAGCGGATCGAATTCATTAAATTTTTCATATTGAACAGTAAAACCGTATTTATTCATTGTTTTACTCGGGAAAATAGTTTTTCCGTGAAAGTAAGTTTCTAAAAAGATATTGTTAAATCCCGCATCTTCAATTTTGTCTAAAGTTGCAATAATTTGTTCTTTTGTTAGTTCTGTTGGACGAATCCAGGTTCCTTTAAGCTCATTTTTTACATATGGAAGTGATGTTTTTATTGCCATATTAGCTGCATCAATAGCTTCCTGTGTGTATTGACGTAAAATTATACTGTTTTGTTTTTCATTGTCTGCGATTTTTAAATAATTCTGCGCAGTTTGAATATGACTGTTTGGAAGATTATAATTGTAATTCGGCAGATTATTTTTATAGTAATTCATTATAGAAAGAGCTTCTTCTATTTTTGCTTTAGCTTCATAGGTGTAGCTTTCTGATGTTGTATAAACCGTAATTGTTTTGTTCATTATGTCGATATAAACCTTAGAACCGACGGTTATATTTTGAGTAATCCATTTTTTTGCAGTTCCGTGACCGCTTATTACAATACCATTTTTGGGTATTGTTGAATCTGCCCCGCTTAAAGTTGTTACAGTATTTTCTTCAACTATTGCTTCTGTACCGAATTCATTTGTGCCTGTGTGAAGTCCAAAATTTGGGGTATATATAACAAGTTTATCAGCCCCGCGCCCGCCCGGATAGATACTTGCACTAAAACTTGGATCTATGCTGTCAAATTTACGGGTATTTTGTTTGAAAATTATTTCTTCATTATTAGCGCTTAATGGAGCAAATACTTTGGGTGAATCTTGCACCGGTACTTCCTGAGGATAAAAAATCATTGAATCAATATCATTTGCGTATACGCACAAAGGAGTCAGAAATAATGCTAAGAGTAAAATTGTTAAATATCTGAGTTTCATTATTATTTCTTGTTCCTTCTAAAGTTATAATATCCCGTATTTTTGTATCTTAAAGATTCAATTTCTCTGATTTTATCAGGTAATTCCAGATTTTCAGGTTTTACCAAATATGCTTTTTTATAGTATTGATTAGCTCTTAATAGGTCACCAAGTTTTTCATACATGACAGCCATTTTTAAAAGTACATCGTAATTTTCTTTGTATCCGTTTTCAAAAGCTGTATTATAAAAATATAACGCTTTTTTATATTCATCCCTTGCAAAGTAATAATCCCCGAAGTAATAATTTGTAGCTGCATTTTTTTTGTCAATTTTCAGAGCTCTGAAAAAATAAGCTTTTGAATAACTATTCTTATTTTCGTAATCATACACTCTTGCCAGTTGAACCAGCGGATGTAAGTTTTCCGGTTCCAGTTTGGTTAATACAAAATATTCACCACTTGCTTTTTGCAGTAATTCACTTTTTTCATTTTTATCTTTAGTATTTAGAGCTTTATTAAAATAAAAATCTGCCAACTTTTCAGTTGACGCCTTGTTGATGTTTGAATAATCAATAAAAGTGTTGTGATATTTTATCGAACCGAACTCTACAGCATTTACTGAATTACAGCAGGTGCTTCCAAGTAATATGAAAGCACCCGGTAATATCAAATATTTCTTATAAGTCTGTATAAGACGGTGTTGTGTCATTGTCATGATGATAGAATGAGTAATCTTCTGCTGCCGGATCTGTATAAACATACAATTTTCTCCAGAATCTTACAAATTTGTTTTGTTTTCTATAAGCAGCTTCATCAGCTGTATAATATTCTTGATTAGTAGCTCTTGCTTTACTTACGTTTACAGTATCTGCTGCTTGTGCAGAATAGCCGCTGTTTCTTAAAACTGCAGGATTTGTTGTTTGATCAACAGATATTGCAGCTTGAGACATTGTAGGAACCATAGCTGCTATAGCAATTAATAATAATCTTTTCATAGTCACCTCTTTTTTATACATTATAATTTTTTTTTGCAAGTATTGCAATAATATTATAATTTGTTAACAAAAAGATGTCATGGATTATTTGTATGATTTTAATATTATTTCTTCAAGCTTATCAAGAAGCTGTTCTTCAGGAACTTTAGCAATAATTTCGCCTTTTTTAAATACGTAACCTTCTCCGATTCCGCCTGCAATGCCAAAATCCGCGTGTGAAGCTTCTCCCGGGCCGTTTACGGCGCAGCCCATTGTTGCTATTGTAATGTTAGCATCAAGATTTTTGAATCTGTCTTCAACTTTTTTAGCTAAATTTATTAAATCAATTTGAGTTCTGCCGCAGGTTGGACAAGATACAAAATTTACACCTTTTTGTCTTAGTCCCAGACATTTAAGAATTTCATAACCTGCATAAACTTCTTCAACAGGGTTTTCAGTCAGCGAAACACGAATTGTGTCACCGATTCCTTGGGCTAAAAGAGTTCCTAAGCCTACAGATGATTTTATCAATCCGTTTTTAAGTGTTCCTGCTTCAGTTACACCTAAATGAAGCGGATAATCTGTTTTTTCAGCCATAAGACGATATGCTTCAATTGTTGTTAATACATCTGAAGATTTTAATGAAACTTTTATTAAACCGAAATCTAAATCTTCTAATATTTGAATATGTTTCATTGCACTTTCATACATTTTTTCATGAAGCGGAATATCTTTTTCTTTCAATTCTTTTTCTAAAGAACCTGCGTTAACTCCGATTCTAATCGGAATTTGCTGCTGTTTTGCAAGAGATACAACTTTTTCAACATTTTCGCGTTTGCCGATGTTTCCAGGGTTTAAGCGTAGCGCTGAAATTCCGTTATTGATACATTGAATCGCAAGACGGTAATCAAAATGAATATCTGCAATCAACGGTACCGGTGAAATTTTAACTAAATCCTTAATTGCTTCTGCTGCATCTTTGTTTAAAACTGCAAGCCTTACAAGTTCACAGCCAGCATCCGCAAGTTCTTGAATTTGACGGGTTGTTTGAGTGATATCGCGAGTATCAGTATTGCACATTGATTGAACACTAATAGGGTTATTATTACCGATTTTTACATTTCCTATTGTAATTTCTTTTGATTTTCTTCTTTTTATCATAAAATAATTGTAGCACATAATAAAAAGAGAGGGTTAATTTATGAGAATTGCAGTATTATCTGACTTACACGCAAACGCACAGGCTTTAGAAGCTGTTATGAATGATGTAGTGAATCAAGGATGTGAGCATGTTTTTTGTTTAGGTGATATTGCGCTTGCCGGTCCTCAGCCAAAAGAAGTTATCGAGTATGTAATGGCTCAAAATACTTGGACTGTTATTCAAGGCAATACAGATAAAATGATTGCACAATACGGACCGGAAGTTATAGAATTTTTAGATGCTCAATATCCTATTATGGCAAATGCATTGGCTGATGATGTTTTACAACTTGATGATTCTCACAGAGCTTATTTGGCAGATTTGCCGCCTATGTTGAGCTTTGATGTTGAAGGTTGTACGGTGCTTTTGGTTCACGGTTCTCCAAGAGCAAATAATGAAGATATTTTACCTGAAATGCCATTAGAAATTGTTGAAGAAATTATCGAAGGGACTACCGAAAAATTGATTCTTTGCGGCCATACCCATGTTCCTTGCGGATATCAGACAAATACTAATCAAACAGTTGTTAATGTCGGAAGTGTAGGCAGACCTATGACTCAGCAGCCAAAAGCTTGTTATGCGATTGTTGATTTTTCTCAAGGGTCGTTTGAAGTTCGTCACAGATTTGTAGATTACGATAATGTTTTAGCTGCTCAAATGATGTCACAAAGAGGTTTTGTTGGTGCTGATAGATTAGCAGATTTACTTTTAACCCCTGTTGAACGACATATTTAGGGGTGGGTAGTGAAGTTAAGCGATGAATATTATTCATTAAAACTAAAATATCGTAAGCTTTTTCAAGAATCGGCTCAAGAAATAGAAGCTAAATTAGAGCAAGGGTTATCAGTTGAACAGCTTGAAAAATCTTATAAACAAAAATGGCAGGCTGAGTTATCAAAAGTCGCAAATGACCGCGCAATAAATCATTGTTCAGGATGCGGTGTTTGTTGTCGTTTTGCTGTTAGTGAATTTTCTCCGGAAGAGTTAAAACAAAAGGCTGATAATGGTGATAATTTTGCGTATCAATTTATTCAGACTTTTATTCCTTATGAATCAATAGAACAAGCAAAAAAAGTTTTTCCTGAATATGTAGAGATGCTGGAAGAACAAGGGGAAAAAGATTGCTATATTTATCATTGTCCAAAAGTAACGGTTGATAACAGATGTCCGGATTATGAAAAGCGGCCGCCAATTTGCAGGGATTTTCCGGATAATCCTATTGGATTTTTACCAAAAACATGCGGATTTACCCCCTGGAAATTGCAATCTGAATTTGTTTTACTTAAACTAAATGCAGAAAGAGAAATTATAAATTTTTATTTGAAGGAATTAAATAAATTATGAAAATCCTGTCAGGACTTAACTTAAAAGAAATAGAAGAAATTACAGATTCACTTGGTGCTACAAAATTCAGAGCGCGTCAGATTCATAACTGGATATATCTTAAGTCGGTCAAAGAAATTGATGAAATGACAGATTTGTCTGTAAAATTTAGAGATGAACTGAAAAAAATTGCACAGATCAGCGATATAAAAATAAAAGTGAAACAGGTAAGTTCTGATGGTACGATTAAATATTTGCTTGAATTCCCTGATGGAGAGTGTGTTGAAACTGTTTTGATGCGTTTTGATAATCGTGCAAATTTGACAGCCTGTGTAAGTTCTCAGGTTGGTTGTGCGGTTAATTGCAGTTTTTGTGCAACCGGTAAACGAGGTTTTATAAGAAATCTTTCATATAAAGAAATTATTGAACAGGTTTTGACAATTCAACGAGATACAGGTCTAAAGGTTACAAATGTTGTATTTATGGGACAGGGTGAACCGCTTTTAAATATTAATAACGTATTAAAAGCTATGGAAATATTTAACGAGAATTTCCAAATAGGTGCGCGCCGCCTGACTGTTTCAACATCAGGTATAGTGCCGCAAATTAAAAGGCTTGCGGATCTTGATATGCAATCGACATTAGCGCTTTCTTTACACGCTCCAAATCATGAAATTCGTAAAAAGCTTATGCCGATTGAAAATAAATATAATATGGATGAGCTTCACAAAGCGCTTAAGTATTATGTTGAAAAAACAGGCAGACGTATTACAATTGAATATCTTTTGATAAAAGATTTAAACGATACGGTGGAATCAGCAAAACAACTTGCCGCATATTTAAAAGATATTAAATGCAATATAAACCTTATTCCTTACAATCCGACAGAAAAAAATGATTACAAACGTCCGTCAAATAATTCTATTATGAAATTTAAATATCTTATGGAACATGCCGGTAAAAAAGTTACTGTCAGGCTTGAACGCGGAGCTGATATTGATGCGGCTTGCGGTCAGTTAAGAGGTAAGGTCGATTAAGGTTCTATCGGAACGTTATCATAATTTTCTATTTCAAACACATTATTAAAGCTGTCTGTTTTATGTTCAATTACCTTAAGTTCTTGTTCATATTTGTCTAAAATTTCATTAATGTTTTCTTTGTAGTCTTTTAGAATTATCTTACCGCCTGCGTAAGCAATTGCAAGACTTGTTAATGCACTTGCTGCCCATAATTTTAATAATTTATCTGAATCAAGTGAACTTTTTTTCTTTTCTTTATTTTGAGTGAAATTAACTTGCTTATTTGTCTGAAAATAATATCTGCTTGAAATTGGTGAGATTTTCATTAAATATTCCTTTTTATGTTTATACTAAAATGCGGTAAAAATATTTTTTGCTATATGAAACTATTTTTTCTTATATTCAATATCATAATTAAGAATATCAAGGATGACTCTGAATTCTTCGTATTTCAAAGTTCTTCGTGCAAGTTTATCAGAAATAACTTTTAAATTATAGGGGTATCCGGTTTTTTCTTTCATAAGTTCAGCTAAGCGTTTCATTGTCATTGCTTCTTTTGCAAGTAATAGTTTAACATCTTCTTTTACGCTCATGAAATCTCCTTTGTATGTATTAAATATACACATTTATCTTGATTTTAGGTAAGTAGCGTGTAATAATACGGACAAATATGTATAAATAAGGAGAAAAATATCGGTATGTTAAGAAGATGTATGAAAAAACTATTCGGGTTTACGCTGGCAGAGGTCTTAATCACTCTTGGTATTATCGGTGTAGTTGCCGCGATGACAATTCCTACGCTTATGACAAATTATGCAAAACATAAAACAGAAACTCAGTTAGTGAAATTCTATTCGATGATGAACCAAACCTTAAGGATGTCTGTAGCTGATAATGGTGACCCTGATGGTTGGGTTAATGCAAAGAAAAATTATACATACGATGAAACAAACCTTAAGGATGTCTGTAGCTGATAATGGTGACCCTGATGGTTGGGTTAATGCAAAGAAAAATTATACATACGATGAAACAGTAGAGTTTCTAAATACTTACTTATATCCTTATATGAAACATTTAGGATACAGAGATTGTACTATAGCATCAGGTCAGATTGGAGTTTGTACAAATTTAATGGATGGCGGAGTGTTGTGGTTTTCTATTGACAGTAATGGCGGAGATATTGTTTATTGGGTTTCACCAAAATATCGGGATTTATCTATAGATGGGAAGCTTAAAAATAAGCCAAGGTATAAATTTCAGTTTCAATTTGCAAAAGTTAGCGGAGGTCCGGATAATGTAACCAATAGTATATCTTATATTGAGCCTTATATTTTTGGTTGGGATGGTACAAGAAATGGTCTTAAAGATGGAAATACCTGGGCTTGTAAACCGAATTGTAAAAACTGTGGGTATTGTACAAAGCTTATTCAAATGAATAGTTGGAAAATTCCTTCTGACTACCCATGGTAGGGGGTAAATATATTGGAACTATTTCCAAGTCATCTCAACAGTTCAGCTCCGCAGCGGATTTCGGCAAGAGTGAAGCAGAGCGAAACTTGTCCGGGGTAGAGCTGCGTTCAGCTGGTCGACCGCCGATAATCCAAGACAAGGGTACTTCGTACTGTATTATGCTACCAATTATAACCTAAAGTAAGTGATATTATTCAGCTCCGCAGGGTACTTCGTACTGTATTATGCTGCCAATTGTAACCTAAAATAAGCGATACTATTTCATCACAGGAATTCTGATTTCAAAAGTCGTTTGATTTTTTGTAGATTTTGTTAATTCCAGTTCAGCGTTTTGTTCTTGTAAGTATTTTTTACATAGTGCAAGTCCAATACCACATCCGTTACGTTTTGTTGTGTAGCCTTGAGTAAATATATCATTTTGTTTTTCTTTTGGAATAGGTTTACCGTCGTTTGATATTTTTATAATGCCTTTTTTATTTTTGATTTCAGCTAAAATCTCTATTTTTCCTCTAATTTCAATGGCTTCAATGCCGTTTTTTATTATGTTTACCAAAACTGCTAGAAATCTGTTTTCGTCAACAAGTATATTTGCTGAATTTTTTATAAATATATTAAATTCAATTTCCTTATCTATGACATAGGCTTTTGACATTTCAAGACCTCTGGAAATTATATTATTGAAATCAACAATTTGTTCAGGTGTGCTATTTAGAGATTTTAATTCTAATAAATTAGAACCAATTATTTGAACTGATTTTTGAATACATTCAAGCGCATTATTTATAGATGAATTTTCGATACCGGATTTTTCAAGATTCTTTTTTATAATTTGAGAGTACATATCGCAAATTGATAAGTGATTTCGGATTTCGTGTGATACACATCTTATTTGGTTTTGCAATTCATCTTGGGGAATACTTATTGTCATTGGTGACATTTGCTCCTTTCATCCCTTAAATATCCAAAAAATAAAGGGTTCAGCGGTTTTGCAGAACCCTTTATTTTATTATTTTCTGAATTTTATACTGTTGTCATAGCTGAAGTTTTACTTGTTTTAAAACCGTGGCTTAAAGCGTATAAAACCGCGTTAGTTCTGTCATTTACCTGTAATTTTTGGAAAATATTGTTTACGTGAGTCTTAACAGTAGTTTCTGATATAATCAGCTTTCCTGCAATACTCTTGTAGTTAATACCTTCGGTTAAAAGTTCAAGAACTTCATTTTCGCGTGATGTTAAGCTGTTTAATAGGTTTTCTCCATCTGAAGCATTGGCTTCTTCTTTGGCTGTTGTTTGGAAGTATTCGAAAAATCTTGTAGATAAAACCGCAGGAAGATAAATTTTACCTGATGCAACTTCTTCTATTGCGTTGATTAATTTAACAGATGCCATAGTTTTTAAAACATATCCTCTTGCACCTAATTTCATAGCTCTATAAATTAAATCTGAATCATCATAGCCGCTTAATGCAATGATTTTTGTTGAAAGATTTAATTTTGTAATAGCTTGGATAGTTTGTAAACCATCTTTTTCAGGCATATTGATATCCATTAAAACGATATCCGGATGATATTTTTTAACTAAATTGATGCCAAGGTTCGCGCTTGTTGTAGTTCCTACAATATCATAGCTGCTTTCAAGATTAATAAGCTCTTTGATTCCTCTTAAGTGATTAGCGTTATCATCAATAAGTAGCACTCTCAATTTTTTGTTAAAATCTCTCATCATTTATTCCCTCGTTTTTTAGTTGCTCTCTACACTTAACATACTAATCTTTTTAGAGGGTTTTTAAATCCATGTAGTGATTGATTATTGTTTATAAGAAGATTGAGGATTGGCATCCATCTATAGGTTTAGAAATTCTCTCAATCATGCTCTAAATCATGCTTTGACCGCATGGTTGATTTAGGGGCTAATGTATATTAGATAATTTTTTAATTCATATTAATGGTTTAGTACTATCATATGAATTGATTATTTTAGCAATATGTTATCAATAAGCCTTACTCCGCCTACTTTGCAAGCTATAAATACTCGGGTCGAATCGTTGGCGGTTGTTGTTTCTTCTAAGTCTGTTTCGTTCATAAATTCTAAGTATTCAAGATCGTGGTGCTCGTCTAAGAATTGATAGGCTGTTTCTTTTAAAGCTTCAATGTTTGTAATGCCTTTTTTATAACAGTTTTTGATGTTATTAAGAATTTTTGATAACGCAAGTGCGTGAATCTTATCTTCTTCAGATAAATATTTATTACGAGAACTCATTGCAAGTCCTGATTCTTCTCTTACAATCGGACAAGGAATAATTTCTACAGGTATGTTTAAATCATTTACCATTTTTTTGATAATAATAAGCTGTTGAGCGTCTTTTTCGCCAAAAAATGCGAAATCAGGCTGAACAATGTTAAATAATTTATTAACTACTGTACAAACTCCGTCAAAGTGTCCAACACGGGATTTGCCGCATAATTTATTTACATAGAAAAACGGCGGAATTACATAAGTTAGAAAATCATTTGTTCTCATTTGATTGTCTCCGTACATTTCAGATGGAGATGGAGCGAAAACAATATTAACACCGGCATCATCACAAAGTTTTGTATCAGCATCAAGTGTTCTGGGGTATTTGTCTAAATCTTCTCCCGGGCAGAATTGAATAGGGTTTACGAAAACTGAAACTACAACTTTGTCGCATTTTTCTACTGCTTTTTTTATAAGGCTTAGGTGCCCGTTATGCAGAGCTCCCATTGTAGGTACCAGCCCAATACTTAGTCCTTCTTTTTTCCATTGTTTAACTTGTTCTCTTACTTCGGCTATTGTGTGAATTAACATTTTTTCTCTCCTTTAAGGGTTAAAAAATTTCCTCATCCGATGGGAATTTCCCTGATTTTACATCTTCATTAAATTGTTTAGCGCAATCTAATATTAAATTTTTCATATCGGCGTATTTTCGTGCAAATTTAGGTTTGAAGTCGGAAAATTTGCCAAAAATATCATCGCTTACAAGAACCTGAGCATCGCAATATTTACCGGCACCGCAGGAAATTGTCGGAACTTTAAGGTTTTCGGTAATATATTTTGCGCTGTCTTGCGGAACCATTTCCAGAACAATTGAAAATACTCCGGCTTTTTCTAATTGCTTTGCATGTTTAAGAATTTCATCAGCGGCTTCTTGGGTTTTTCCTTGAATTCGGTATCCGCCAAGGGTATTTAAAAATTGCGGAGTGAATCCTAAATGCCCCATAACAGGTATTCCTGAATCTACAAGACGTTTGATTACATCTAAAATATAATCACTGTAGCCTTCAATTTTAACACCGTTAGCACCGAGTTTAATCATATTACCGCAATTTTTCACAGCTGTTTGGATATCTGTGTGGTAGCTTAAAAACGGCATATCTGTAATCACCATTGCGTTTTGCACACCTTTTGCCACGGCGCGGGTAAATATTGACATTTCGTCAACTCCGACAGAATTTGTATTTTCGTATCCTAAAGCTACCATAGCAAGGCTATCGCCGATTAAAATAATATCAATTCCTGCTTCATCAAGGTATTTGGCAGTAGAGTAATCGTAAGCTGTTAATACTGAAAATTTTTCATTTGATTCTTTGTATTTTTGTATTGTCCTTACTGTAACTTTTGCCATAGTGTTTAAACCCTTTCTTATTTAAGTCCCCAGAAATTTGGTTTTTTCTGCTGTCTTCTGAACCAGTAATATACAGCTCTTGCAACCCTGTTTGAACTGTGGCGGACAAGTCCTTCTTTGCTGTCTTCAATAAGTTTTTTTGCAAAAACTCTTACACCTAATTTTTTAATTTCTGTGATATCCAGTTTTACAGGATATGAACCTGATTTCTGGTATTTATCGGCAAGTTTATCAGGTAAATAATCATTTACAAGCACTGCATCGACAATTTTGTTTGAACCGGCATGTTCAATCAGGGCTTTTAAATGATCAGAAACTTTGTAATTATCAGTTTCGCCAGGTTGGGTCATAATATTGCATACATAAATCTTTTTAGCTTTTGATTTAGCAATTTCTTTCGCGATTTCTTTTATTAAAAGGTTTGGAATAACACTTGTATAAAGGCTTCCCGGTCCAAGGATTATAAGTTCGGCATTTTTTATTGCATCAATTACTTCAGGTAAAGCTTTGCAGTTAGCAGGTTGTGTGAAAAGTTTTTTAATTTTTCCGTGCGCTTCCGGAATCATAGATTCGCCGTAAATAATTCTGCCGTCTTCCATTTCTGCGGCAAGTTTCATATCATCTAAAGTTGCAGGAAGAACTCGTCCTCTGATTGATAAAACGTTAGATGATTCTTTTACAGCTGTGACCATACTTCCAGTGATTTCGCAAAGCGCAGTCAGGAAAAGGTTTCCGAAACTGTGTCCTTCCAGACCTTCGCCGTTATTGAATCTGTATTTGAAAAGTTTATTAACCAAATCTTCATCATCGGCTAATGCAGTAATACAGTGTCTGATATCACCTGGCGGCAGGATTCCCATTTCTTCTCTTAATCTTCCTGAGCTTCCGCCGTCATCGCCGACAGATACGATTGCAGTTAAGTTATTTGTAATATTTTTTACTCCGCTTAAAAGCATTGATAAGCCTGTACCGCCGCCGACTGCAACAATTCTTGGACCGCGGTTAAGTTTGCGTCTTCTGTATAAGTTTTCAAGCAATACGTCATTATTTCTGTCTTCATCAAGGTCAAGTATAGAAAGGTTTGTTTTTTGCCAGCCTTTAAAAAATATTGCGGCGCCAAACATTACTATCCCAAAAGCAAGCCATTCTGTTGAAATTTTTGTAGCGATTTTACTAATAAACTGCATAGTATTATATATCGGCTGTAAATCAACAAGTATAAGGATTCCGACAGTCATTAAAACAGCTCCCGCGAAAATAAGTGCGAACCATCTTTTAACTTGTAACCCGGGGATTAACCACCCTGCTTGTTTTGGCATTTTTATTTTCTTAATCATACATATTCCTTTTAAATAATTACAAATATAACCCGGAGTGTGCGTTTAGTGTTGTTTATTCTACCCAACCGGAGGTTTGGGCGTTTTTGTAGTTGTACGGTAACGGTTCAACTATTTCGCGTGCCTGGATTATTAATTCTTTTGCGTTGGTAAGCTTGTTTGAAAAGTGGATAGAATCTGCTCTTACAACAGTTTTTCCGCCAACGTTATTTGATACAAAAGAATTTTGAAGTAAATCTTTTAGTCTCTGAATAGAAATTGATGTGTTTTCTAAATCTCTTGCAGAAAAGACGATATTTCCGTTTTCGTCATAAATTTTTTCTAAGTGAACCTCGTGAGCGACTTGAATATTTTCTTCTTCGCCTATTGTAGCAAGGTTTTCACCTGTTGCACCATAATAAACAAGCCAATTAGAACATTTTTTAATTGCTTTTGCAATTGTTCTTGAAAATTCTAAATCTTCGGCAGTTTGACGGTACATAGCACCGTGTGGTCTTACGTGTTCGATTTCCATGTTGTAAGCTTTTGCAAAGGTCATTAAAGCTCCGACCTGATACATTACAAGAGCTTCTAATTCATCAGAATCAAGCTCCATCTGACGGTAACCGAACCCTTGAATATCATCAAAACCAATGTGTGCACCGATTACTATATTTTTTTCTTTAGCTTGTAGCAAAGCTTCTTTGATTGTCAGAGGATCACCGGCATGAAATCCGCATGAAATATTAACAGAACTTACATAATCAAGAAGTCTTGATTCTGAACTGTTTTTATATATCCCGAAACTTTGTGCTAAATCGCAGTTAAAATCTATATTTTTGATTGATTTTCTTTCTAAAACATTTTGCATAATTTTTAAATCTCATTAACTAATATATCCTTCCTTATTATACATGATAAAGATGTAAAATCTATTTCTTTATATAAACTTAATGAGATTTGTGAAATTATTTTTTAGGTATTACCGGCAGTTTAAACCCTCGTCTTTGAGCTTTGACAGTACAAGCTGTTCCGCAATAAGGGGTACCGTCAGTACATTTTTTGCTACAGTTTTTATCAACTGCATCTTTTGTCATGTGATAGCCGCCCGGGAGAAGTTCATTTTCTGAAAATTGGAGTGCAAAAATATCTTCTCCTATAATATTTGGCTGTTTATCTCCGTTAACATCTACCAAAATTCCGATAGTTACTCCTCTGGTATTTACTCCAAATCTAAAATCTGCATAATCGTCCATACAAACATAACTTCCGTTATATAGAACAAATGAAATTGATGCTGCACCGCATCCTGTTTTAGAGCTTGTATAGGTCTTACCGGCGGAAGTCTTAACGTTTTTGCTCCAGCAGCCTGATTCGTCATAACATACGCTTGTTGTTTTTATGTATGGAAGAAAATAGGTATTAAACCATTCTTTCATTTCATCCATGTTATTTCCTTTTACAATATTTGCCATTGCGCCTTCTTCATTTGCCATCTTCATCATCTGCTGAAGGATGGAGTAATCTTCTTTTAATATTGCGCTTTCTCTGTCGTTTTTTAATTTTGTCATAAGTGTCGGGATAGTCATGGCTGCAACTATGCCGATGATGCCTATTGTAATCAGTGTTTCCGCAAGTGTAAATCCAGCTTTTTTGAAGTTATTCATTTGTTATCTCCTGTATAAGTCATGTGTATTATAATATACAGTATTGTATATGTAAATATCATTTATTGAATATTATAATACTCTATTATAAAGAAATGGATTATGATGAATTTAACAGTAAATTTGGAACAAAATTAAAATATTACAGATTGTTAAATGGGCTTACGCAGGAAGATTTATCTGAAAAACTCGATGTGGATGCTCATTATATAAGTGATATTGAACGCGGAACACGTAATATTACTATGAAAACATTTCATAAGATTGCTCTTGCTTTAGGTGTTGAACCTTATAAATTGTTTTATTTTGACTAAAATTATTATTTAATATATGATTGATTAAAAAGTGGGAGAGGGGATTTTTATGGAAGGTAATAATAAACCGGTTGTCAATTTGATATCAAAACCGGAAAATATGTTGAAAACAATTTATACAGCATGCAGAACTTGTTACAGTGCGGATTATCCGATAAATATTTATGAAAGCACTGATGATGAAGCAAAAATGCTTAAACTTATTGAGCGAGTTGTAGGTTCAGGGCATTATTCAACTATTGAACATATTCAGGTAAGTTTTGCTATATCAAATGTTTCAAGAGCATGCACCCATCAGCTTGTAAGACACCGTCATATGTCTTTTTCTCAAAAATCACAGCGTTATGTGAAAGAAAAAGGACAGTTTGATTATATAATTCCGCCAACGATTGAAAAAAATCCTGAATTGAAAGAAAAATTTATTGAGTTTATGGGCAAAATTTCAGAACAGTATCAGGAATTTGTAGAAGCAGGAATTCCGGCAGAAGATGCTCGTTTTGTTATGCCAAATGCTGCGGCAAGCTCTCTTGTTGCAAGTTTAAATTTGCGTGAAATGATTCATCTTGCAAATTTAAGACTTTGCACTCGTGCGCAGTATGAAATCAGATGTTTGGTTAAAGGTATGTGTGATGCGCTTATTGCTGAAGAACCTTGGTTAAAAGATTATCTTGTACCAAAATGTGAAAAACTCGGATTCTGTGATGAAGATAAATGCTGCGGGCGTAAAATTACAAAAGCTCAATTATTTGAGGGTAAGTAGTTGAAGGCTTTAATCCAGCGAGTAAAACGTGCATCTGTTACAATTGACGGCGAATTGTATTCAAAAATCGGCACAGGTATGCTTGTGTTTCTCGGTGTTGAAAAAGGTGACGAGAAGGAAAACGCAGATAAGCTTGTTCAAAAACTTGTTAATTTGCGTATTTATGAAGATGAAAATGGCAAAATGAATCGTTCTTTGCTTGATGTGAAGGGGGAAATGCTTATTGTTTCTCAGTTTACTCTGTGCGGAGACTGTAAAAAAGGCACGCGACCAAGTTTTGATAAGTCCGCTCCGCCTGAGATAGCAAATGAATTATATGAATATTTTATATCGCAGGTTAAAGCTTTAAATATACCTTGCGCAACAGGAAAATTTGCCGCTATGATGGATGTTGAACTTATTAATGACGGTCCTGTTACCTTTATGATTGAAAAATAAATTATTAACACTTGCGCATATTTTGTTTTCATGTTAAAATATGACTATAAGTTATATTTTTTATTTGAAATCGATTTATATTGTGAGGAATGTTACCTTAAATTATTTTATTATGAGTTATTTTTTATTAATTAAGAGGCTTTTATTATGTATGTAAACAAGTGCATTAAATGCGGTCGTGAGTTTGAAACAAAAAACCCTAAAAGAGTCATTTGCCCGGATTGTTTGTACCCGGATAAAAAAATGATGGTTAATTCATCTGAAGCACCTGAAGCTTCTGCTTCTGCAACAGAATCTCAAGAACAGCCAAGAAACAGCTATTCATCAGAAGGTAGACAGTTCTACAGCAGCTATTCAAGCGGCGGTGATGATAACCAAAGACCGTATAACAGACCTCAACGTCAATATAATAACCAGGGCGGATACAATCGTGACAACCGTCAAGGCGGATATAATAGAGATAATCGCCAAGGTGGGTATAACCGCGGCGGATACAATAATCAAGGCGGCTACAACCGTGATAATCGTCAGGGCGGATATAATCGCGGTGGTTATAACAATAATCGTCAAGGCGGTTACAACAGAGATAACAGACAAGGCGGATTCCAACAAAGAAGACCGCAAAATAACAGATTTAACAATAATAGAAGACCTAATAACAGAAACGCTGCTCCTAAGCAATTATTAGTAAGCAGAGAACAATTAGAACAAATTGAATTGTTGTATAAATTGATGCTTCCGTTACCTAATCCTGATGCGCACGAAGTTATCGGTGAAAAAATTGGTCTGGAACCAAGAAAAGTATTTTTCGGCATCAACCTTGTAAGACAAAAAATGATGCTTCCGAAATTACCGTTCCCGAAACGTAAGCTTGCAATTACACCGGATCAGTTAAATGCAATTAAAATGCTTTATGAACCGTTATTGCCGCTTCCTCCAATCGGATGTCACAAAATTATTGCGGCTCAATTGAAAATGGATGAATGGAGAGTTCACGTAGGTATTGGTCTTGTTCGAGCTCAAATGGGTATGGAACGTTGGAACCAAGAACGTGAAGATGCTCCGGAAGAATTTAAAAAACAAAAATCCGAAGAAAAGAAAACAAAAGCTAAAAAGGCTGTAAAAGAAGAAGCGCCTGAAGTTGCAGCAGAGGAAGAACCAAAGAAAAAAAGAGGCAGAAAACCTAAAGTTGCAGAGGGAACTCCTGCTGAAGAATAGTTATGGTCAAGTATGTTTCAGTTGGTAAAATTGTTAATTTTCACGGAATAAAAGGCGAAGCTAAGGTCGGCTGTTCGAAAAGTCAGCAAGATTTTTTTCTCTCGCTTGATACTGTTTATTTGAAAAATAATAGCGAATACGTGCCGTTATATATAGAATCAGTCAGACCTAATAAAAACTTGATGATAGTTAAGTTTGAAGGTATTAATTCTATAAACGATATTTTAGAATATAAAGGCAATTTGCTTTTTGTGGATGAATCGGTTATAAGAGAAACTCTTGATGAAGATGAATTCTTAATTGATGAACTTGTCGGATTGGAAGTTTTTGATAATAATGATGGTAAAAAACTGGGTTTTGTAATCGGAGTTTCAAATAACGGAGCAAGTGATTTGATTTCGGTTAAAACCAGTTCTAAAAAAATCTGCTTAATTCCTTTTGTCAGTGCAATTGTTCCTGTTGTTGATATTGAAAACAAAAAAATTATGATAAATAATTTGGAAGGGTTGTTGGAATGAGGTTTGATGTCTTAACGCTTTTTCCTGAATTTATAGAATCATATTGTAATTTTAGTATTATGAAACGCGCAAAAGAAGGGGAAGTTTTCACTCTTAATACTGTTAATCCACGTGATTTTACAGAAGATAAGCATAAAAAGGTTGATGATACCCCTTATGGAGGTGGTGCGGGAATGGTTTTGATGCCGCAGCCGTTTGTTGATGCGTATGAAAGTGTTGAAAAGCTTGATAACTATATCACTGTAATGCTTTCCCCTCAAGGAGAACCTTTAACGGAAAATCTGGTTCTTGATTTAGCTAAATATGACCAGATAATCATGCTTTGCGGACATTACGAAGGGTTTGACGAGCGTATTCGTGAAATTATTAAGCCGAAAGAGGTTTCTATCGGGGATTTTGTTCTGACAGGCGGTGAATTACCGGCACTTTGCCTGATTGATTCTGTAAGCCGTAAAATCGATGGAACTTTAGGGAAAATTGAATCAGCAGAAGATGATAGTTTTTCAAACGGGCTTTTAGAATATCCGCAGTATACAAGACCGCGTGATTTTCGCGGGTATAAAGTTCCTGAGGTTTTATTAAACGGCAACCACAAAGAAATAAATGAATTCCGAAATGCCGCTCAAATAGAACGAACTAAACAAAGACGTCCGGATTTGTACGAAAAATATTTAAAAGATTCTATTTAATATTTAATCCGTTACCTGGTACACCTATTCCAAAGAAATCTTTAACGACTTTGCCAAGTGCATAAACCCCAAATGCTCCGGCGCAGATTTTTGCGGCTTTACCTTTTGCTAATAGTGCACCTAAGCCAAGTCCAAACGGGATTACGTGTGAAACAAGCATTGAAGTAAATCCTTTAACGTAGCCTATTCCAAGATTGAAGAATCTTCTCCAGCCTTGATCAAGTTCCATTTCGTATGCCGCGTTTCTTATTCCGTCTTCGACTTTACTCATATTAGTTGTATACATTGAATTATTTAGATAGTAACTGGCAGCTTTTGCATCTTTTTCACTTGCATAAAGATCAGCTTGAAGTTTTCCAATGTAATGAGCATCTGATGCAACAAGCCCAAGTGCTGCAAAACCTACACCTTTTGTAATGTATTTGCCTGCATTTCCTTTAAGTGCTTTTGATATACTGCCGAGTATCTTCATAATTATGCCTTTTTACTTTCTTTTGGTTCTTCTTTTTTCTTTGGAGTATCTTTCACTTCAAATTCTTTTTCGACCTGTTTTCCTGACATTTTTAACAGAATATTGCTTGCATCAACTGCATCTTGTCCGTATCCGTTGTTGTTTTGCTGCATATTTTTTAAGACATTTACTGTGTAATCATCACCTGTAACTATTTTACTGTCAAGCGCAGATAGTGCTATTACTCTAATTTCTTCAGACGGGTCTTGAAGCATTTTGTTAACAAGTGCAGTTAATGCCTTATCGTCATGTCTTGATTCATCTTCTTCAAGTCTTGCGTAAACTTCTTTTGCGGCATTAAGTCTTACACCTTTATCTTGGCTGTTTAAATAGCTTTCAAGATTTTTGATATATTCATCTGTTAATTGTATGATTTTGCGCTTTTCTGTTTTCTTTTTATTCTCTTCTTTTTCTATTGAGTTTGCAGAAGTTGTTGTGTTATTAGTTGTGTTTGTATTTGTTGTATAGGTGTTGTTATTATTATCACCTATTGTACCACTGTTTGTTCCGTTGTTGATGTTGTCACCGGTGTGCGGGTTGTTACTTCCGTTGTTCGGGTGAAGTTTTCCATCAGCGCCGACAGAGCTTGTATAGTATCCTGATGGATAACAAGGTGCATTTACGTTGTAAGTCGGAGCTTTAGCACCAGGTGTTGCAACTGACGGGTTAAATATCTGAATATTTACACCTGAAGCTGTTGCCGGAATCTGCATATTTTGATTTTGTGCAGGTTGATATTGTGGGTAAACAGTTTGCTGTGGTGGTAAATAGCCTTGCGGATAAGTTTGCTGGCATTGTGTCTGCTGATTTGGAGCAGTACAGCATTGAGTTTGCGCAGTACTGTTAAAACTGTTATTATATTGATTGTTTTGTTGTTTTACATTTTGTACCGGAACTTGCATAAACGTAATTTCCCCTAAATTCTACCTATTATATTAAAGTATTTCATGGGAAAAATTTTGCGTTTTTTGTAAACTTATGTTAATTATAAAATAAAAGGATTAGCGATAACGCTAATCCTTTTTAATATACATATTTAATTTATCGAGTTTTACTTTGTAAAAGTCTACGTTAATATTTAATTTACGTCCTATTTCAAGCAGAATATTAATGAATTTAATATCTTTATCTTTTGGAGATTCAAGGTTATTTTCAATAATATCGCCGATGCGGTGGTAAATTTTATTATAATAAATATTTTGAGCTTCAGATATATCTATTTGAAGATCAAGTTTTTCTATGATATCGAATAGTTCTACAATAGTGTCAGCTTGCTGAATCTCAAAACTTTTGGTAAGTCTGTTTAAATTAGTAATGATTTTTTTAGCAAAGCTTTTATTTGATGGAGTTTTATCTATATCGATATTCATTTTTTTTGATTCAAAGTTAATATCTCTGATTTCTTGAATAACAGCTCGTTCTACAAATCCGTCAGAATGAGACAGAAGATCGTTGTAGCGCTGGCTAAGAGCATACGCTGCAGAAATCTTAAATTCGTTAGGGATTTCCAAGCCCAGATTTTGCATATGATAAATAGAGCCTTTGCCTTGATTATACATTTCTTTGTAGGTATTTGCGAATTTTTGAAGCTGGTCTTTTAACAGAACTTGTAAGATTTTCTTTCTTTCTTCGATAAAGATGTCTTTAAGTGTAAAGTATTCTTTGCCGAATTTTTCATCAAGTGCTCTTATGATTTCTGTTAGCGGAGTTAGCATAAATGTTTTTATCAGAGAAGTTTTAAGTTCCTGATATTCTTCATTTGTTGAATATTCTTTTATTGCACAGTGGAAATCTCCACCTGAGTATTGCATAAGTGCAAATACAAGGTTAGCTTTTTGTAATGTAACTTTTGAACGGATTTCAATATTACCTATTACAAAATTTGCGTTATTTTTTTGAACTTTTTGATAATCATTTCGCTTAACGGTGTAGCAGTAAACATCTTCTTCATCGTCAAAGTCTTGATATAGTGAAGATATTGCCCACAGGCAGGCAATTTGTTTTGATGTTACAACAGACGGTTTTACGAAGCGTTCGTATATGTCTTTGCCTGTACCAAATTCTTGAATATTACTTTTTGCCTGGGCTAAAATATCAAGGAATTTTTCTTCAAAGTTTTCTTTAGAGAATTTTGAAGCCAATTGCATAGCACGGGCTGCATATTTCATAATCTGAACGGTTTCAATACCTGAAATTTCAGAGAAGAACCAGCCGCAGCTAGTGTACATAAGCATAGCTTGTCGCTGAATTTCAAGAAGTTCCATACCTTTGATTTTTTCTTCTTCAGATAGGTCAGGTTTGAAATTATCTTTTTGGAATTTTTTGATTTTAGAGTAGGTTCTGTCTAGGATTACTTCAATGTAACGGTTTCTAACTTCCCAAACATCTGTGTTGAAGTATTTTGCTCCTTCTTGTTCAAAAATTTCAGCAAAATGGTCGCGAAGATAATCAAGAGCTTCTCTTAGTGGTTTTCTCCATTTTTGATTCCATCCCGGATGTCCGCCTGTTGAACATCCGCAATCATCAGACCATCTTCCTACACCGTGGAAGCAGCTCCATGATGAAGCTTGTTTGATATCAACTTCGTAGTTGCTTCTGTATTTGTCCAAGTATTCAGCGTAGTTTGTGATTTTAAAACCTTCATCTTCTGCTTTAATTTTTAAAACGTAAGATAAAGCCATATCGCCGAATTTTGTGTGGTGTCCGTAACTTTCGCCATCTGTTGCAATGTTTATTAATTGCGGATAATCGCGAAGTTCTGATACACCTTCTTTTAGGCGTTTTATGAATTTGTTTCCGTCTGTTAAGAGTTCATCAAATGCAACAGAACGGGAGATTGCGCCATCATAGAAGAATAAATCAATTGATTTTGTCGGATCACTTTTTATTGTGTATTTGTATGAACGTGCAGGATCAATATTTCCCCAGCTTACGTCTTGCCATTCCTTATCTGTAGATTTTTTCATTTTTAATGCCTGATAAGGGGAAAGTACTGTGAATTTAATCCCATTGTCAACAAGAACTTTTAATGTTTCATCGTCTACTGCGGTTTCAGCAAGCCAAATTCCTTCTGGTTTTCTGCCAAAGCGGTATTCAAAATCGCGAATACCCCATTTAACTTGGGTTTCTTTATCGCGGTAATTTGCAAGCGGCATAATGATGTGGTTATAAACCTGTGCCATAGCATTACCGTGCCCGCTGTGTTTTGAGATACTTTCGATATCGGCTTTAATAATTCTTTCATAAGTTAACGGAGCGAACTCTTCCATCCAAGATAACAAAGTTGGACCAAAATTATAACTCATATATTCGTAGTTGTTAACGATATCAAGAATCCTATTTCTGTTATCTACGATTCTTGAAACAGAGTTTGGATTATAGCATTCTTTGCAAATTCTTTCGTTCCAGTCGTGGAAAGGAAGTGCGCTGTCTTGCAGCTCAATTGCTTCAAGCCACGGGTTTTCTCTTGGCGGCTGGTAAAAGTGTCCGTGAATTGTTAAAAATTTTTCGTTTTTAATATTTTCTGACATAATCTTATTCATACCTTTATTTAGTGGGAGTGACTATTTTGTTTCTTTTTTTTCGACTTTTTTAATAACTTTAAGGTTATCAACGTCCATCCAAGGGTCGCCTAATGCAGTTGAAAATATTTTACCTTCAAAAGAAATTTCATCTCCTGTATTCAGGTCAATATTTTTTTCAGCCATTTCTTTTTTTAGGAAAATTTTCAATTCTGATAGAGGTATATTGTGATTTGTAATATCCGGTCTTTGAATCATAAATGAGATGTACTTATCGTGTGGTCTCATTGCTGCAGGATAGTCTAAGCCGAGTGTTGAGAATTTGTCAAATTTACCTTGAATTCTTATGTTTCTGTTTTTGTATTTGTAAGGGTTAGAAACTACTTCAAGTGCTTTAACATCTGTATATTGTGCTTGCGGTGTAGATGGTGCTGAAACTTTGACAGCTGTTGCTGCAGGTGCAGAGTATACTTGATTAACACCGATTCCAACTCCTGCGGATATGACTATTGATAAAACTAATATTTGTAATTTTCTCATTTTTACCCCTTATTTAAACTTATTAACAATAAGATTTTAGCACATAATTAAAATAAAGGAAACTATACAAGTTAATAAATTTTATTTTAAACACTTGTAAATTTAAATAAACAATGTTATAATATATCTGTTAGGATATACGCTGTAACAAATTGTAAAATTTTACTTTTAAGAGTTAAAGATACAATAAGGATGATCCGATGAAATACTCGGTAGAATTAAAATTACACACCAAAATAATCAAAATGTGACATCGCATTTGAAAGTTACGTTTTAATTTGTTATTTTCTACAAATCAATCTCTATAATTTATTGCAATTTTCACTTCATCACGGCTTAAAGCCATATCATTCCTGATTTATCAGGAATACATCATTTTGATTAAAATGATGTATTAATTATGAGGTCAAATTATGAGAAAGAGTAAAATTATTAGAAACAACAAATCAAGTGCTAAGGTATTATCTGCAGCACTATTTGCAGGATGTGCGATTGTGGGACTTGGACAAAATGTAAATGCTCAGGAAATTTATCCGGGGGTAGATATTCCTGATGAAGTTTACAAAACTGAATATGGTGATAATGAAAAATATTCTGAAATCAAATATTATAAATGGGATACAGATTCAGACGGAGCAAAAGTTCTTATTGAGGGAACCAGTACAGATAATGATTTAAAATACTATGTTAGTTCTCAAAAAGATACAATAACAGATATTTCAGGAGTAATTAAAGATAACCAAAACGGTGGTGATATTAATATTAATTTTATAGACTTGCCTTTAGATAGCAAAACTAATGCTATATATAATGCGGTAGGTAATGAGATTGGTAAAATCAATACGGATATTGTTAATAGTGGCGGAAATATTTTGCTAAATAATTCAGGGACAATTGATAGTATTGATATAACTGCTATCAATAATTCTAAAGGAATTATAAGATCACTTGGAACAGATGCTAAAATTAAAAATATAACAGGTACATTTATAGGGAACTCAAATACTAAAGGAGAAGCCCTAATTAGCGGTAATATTGACTCTATTAAAGGTACATTTATCGGTAATAAGATGACTGGAGATAATGCTTGGGGTACTGCAATATCAACAACAAATACAGCTCAAGCTCATATTGGTTCTATCAAAGGTATTTTTATAAATAACTATAATAATTCTAGAGGTGGAGCTATTGCGAATGGACACACTATGGGTTCAATCAAAGGTATTTTTATAAACAATTACGGTAAAGAAGGAAGCGCTATATGGCAATTCGGGACAGTGGACTCAATAGAAGGATATTTTGAAGGTAATAGAGGATCTGCCGCAATATTTGCCTACCAAAGAAAAATTATTGGTGATGCAAAGTATAATATTGGTTCAATAAATGGTATATTTAAAGATAATGATGTTGCAATATATATATCCGGTCAAAAAGTGGGCTCAATAAATGGTATTTTTATTGGAAATAAGGGTGCCGTACAAAATGATTGGGGGCGTCCTACAATTGATAGTGTTACCGGTTATTTTGAAGCTAATAGCAAAAGAGCTATTACTAATGGCCAAAGTGCTACTTTACATAATATTAGCGGAACATTTATTAATAACAACTTAGCAAACACCGATAGCAATGCATCTGGCGGTGCAATCTATAACACTGGCACACTCGGCACAATCACCAATAGTACCTTCACAGGTAACTATGCAAAAACAGAAAGCGGCATAGCCCTAGGCGGGGCTATCTACACGGCCAAAGACCTGCAAATAGTAGCAGATAATCATCAATCAGTGTTCCGCGGGAACTACACAGAAGAAAACGGCAAGCGCGATGACAACGCAATTTATGCAAATAGTGGCGCCGCGGTTAATTTCACAGTAAAAAACAACGGTCGCATAGAAATGTACGATAACATCCGTGGCGCATCTGTAGAAGTAACAGAAACCGACGAAGATGGTAACGAAATAAAATATATTAAAAATTATTCTGTCAACATCACAGGCGACAACACTGGTACATTCGGTCTGTACAACGACATCTACGATGCTAACGTTACCATAGGAAATACCAACCTTAGTACCGTTAACAATCTAACTCATACTTACAACTTTAACTCTCTTTCTTTAACCGGAGATGTTAACGCTAATGTGGATGTCGACTTAAAGAATAAATCAATGGATAGGCTAGTTGCGGATAGTTATGGTACTCATGCTGGTAATATCAATGTAACTGGTATGAACTTGTTATCCGACGCAGCTGAAGGCGAGAAAGTTAC
>Ga0209064_1001155_pt1 | contig 46038 bp, 35 predicted proteins | sample Inofromicrocosms_FD_187498 | JGI IMG/M metagenome (GOLD analysis project Ga0209064, IMG submission 187498) | Mouse cecum microbial communities from Vienna, Austria - Inoculum for glucosamine and mucus D2O microcosms (SPAdes) (version 2) | ecosystem: Host-associated > Mammals > Digestive system >...
CTTCTCCTTGACTATCTGCTTTGCACTTTTTCAAGTTTTGGGTGTATTTTCTCACTTTTCTTCTCTGTTGTACAGGCGGGGCGTTATTGGGCGCTTACGGGGAAAAGGATATATAATAAAGCGGCGGCAAATCAAAGGTTATGGAGGTAACAATGGATTTTTCAAAAGATGAATTGAATGAAGCAAAAAGACAAATTGATTCTACTTTGCATAAGCTAAGGGAAACGATAAAAACATTTGAAGCCAAAGAAAACACGGAAAGATACAAGTCACAAATTACATTAGCTAAAAGACGGGTAAAGGCATTTGAAATTGCAAACTGGTTTATTGAAAATGAAATCAATAAAAATTAGAGTTTGTCTATCAGTAGGGCCTCTATCCCCGGAAAGTCCAGTGTTTTCAAGGCTTTAAGCCCTTTCCTGATTTCCCTTTTCCCTTGTTTTTTCCCTTACGAGAAAATTTAAGGGAAAACCGCGTCAGCCGCTGCTCACTACCTTGTCCAGAAGCCTTGCACTGGAACGCTTTGCCTCCCTGGTGGCGTGGGCGTAGATGTTCATTGTCGTGTTGACATCCGAGTGTCCCAGCAGCTCCTGCACATCCTTGGGGGCCGCGCCGTGGGAAAGAAGGTTGCTGGTGAAGGTGTGACGCAGCATGTGGAAGTGGAAGTCCTCCAGGCCAGGGACCTTTTTCTTTGCGCTCCGGCACATCAGGCTGACGGTGCTGGGGGATTCAATGGCCCCGTCAGGCCGGAGGCAGACAAAGGACAGGTGTTTATCCGCTTCCGGCGTGGCCTCCGTCCTGGACAGCATGTAGACCTCATAATAGGTGCGGTTCTTCTCCTTGACCGCCTTGCAGTAGTTGAGCCGGTAGAGCGCCCCATATTTCAGACTGTTCCGGGCCTGCTCCCGCTTTGCCTGCCGAAGAATCTCCGCCAGGGTGTCGCAGAAGTCCACGGTTCGGACTTTCTTTCGTTTGGTGGCCCCGATCTCCAGCTTATGCCTTGTCCCGTTGTAGCGCATACTGCGGCGGACCGTCAGACACTGTTCATTCAGATCAATGTCCTGCCATGTCAGAGCGCAGACCTCGCCAATCCGAAGCCCGGTGTAGTAGGCGATCTGGATAGGAAGGAGCGCGGGGTTGTTCTTGGCTTTCAGAAAATCGGTCAGGCTTTGATACTGCTCATAGGTGATGGTGGGGACCGCGCCCTCCGGGTCAGTCCCGCTCTCAAACAGGTCGTAATCATCGTCCTTGGAGCGGCGGACCACATACTGCATGGGGTTAAAGGTAATCAGGCGCTTTGGAAAGACCGCGAAGCGGAAGGAATTTTGCAGGACGGCAGAGTACAGACGCATATACCCAACGCTCAACGCTTTGGCCGGTGTGCCGTCAGGATTTGTGCCGCCGAAGCTCAACAGGTCCATGTAGGCTTGCAGATGGTCGGCGGTGACGGTTTTCAGCCTGCGCTTGCCGATGGGGTGCTGCTTGATGCGGCTGACGGTGGACTGATAAGCCATGACTGTTCCGTTGCTCAGAGAACCGGGCTTTAAGTCCTCCTCCACCCACATGTCCAGCATATCGCCCAGGGTGATGTTTTTGGCCTCCGCAAGAAACATCTTGGTCTCGTAGTCCTCCATCGCCTTGCGGAGCAGGGATTCCGTTTCGCTTTTGCTCTCCGTTCCGGGAAATTCCTTCTGGATGCGGTTGCCGCTTGCGTCCTCAACGTAAAAGCGGTAGTACCATTTCTTTCCCTTTTTTCTAACAGAACCTTTTGCCATAGCTATACTCCTTTCAATCGTGGCAAAGGTCGCTGTCGTGATGTGATGGTCACATTATAACAGAGAGCCGCCGCCGTTGCAAACATGCCGTCTGCTTTTCGTCAGGTCACTTGCTGTACCTGGGCGCAGTCCAGCAGATCGCGCCCCTGGTTGATCTCCATGAAAGTGCTGATAACATCCACCCGGATGATGGTCTTGCGCCCGATCCGCAGGACGGGGATTTTTCCCCAGGAGACCAGCTTCCGAAGGGTGTTCCGGCCAATGCCGGTGCAATCGGCGGCCTCGTCTATTGTCATGCCGAGTTTCCCAGCCCCAAAGGGCTGCACAGCCTGGGCGCACCCGCTGTTCGGCAGTTGAATCATCGCATTACGCATAGTCCTGTGTCCTCCTTTGAGACAGGACAGCCGCGCCGGAAAATGCTGTGTCCGCATAACATAAGCGGGCGGTACTCCGGCGCGGCTGATTTCGTTTTAGCTTCTGTCAGGTCCGCCGTATTTGCCACGCGCCCCCGGCGGAGGGGATATTGCAGGCCGCTGTCGGCACAGCTGTCATAACTCCACAGCGCCGTTCTGAACGTGCGCCGCAGGGTTCCGCTTCAAGTCTGTGAGCGGGCGTGAGCAAGTTTCATTATCCCCCATGCTGTCATCGCGTCCCGGCCTGCCATAGCCGGTTGAAAGAGTGCGTAGATCGCTCGGCCAGCTTGTTTGTTCACCTCCCGAAGCCGGTGTCCTGGCGGCGCATCTTTTACCGCTGTTCACATGGGTTTTGTGCCTGCAATACCGTGTATTCAGTTTTGAAGGTTCGTGAAGGTGATATTGGGGAAACGCACCTTTCACCTATCACAAAAAAGAGGGGTGTTTGTTACCTATTTTCGCCCCCTTCCGGGAAAAAATTTGAAATATTTTTTAGAGCGGCGGAGATGGACCGGGACGCGCTGGCTTTCGAGATGCCCTCTGCCCTGGCAATAGCGGTCACGTTCATTTTCCGGGCGTGGAACATCCAAAGACGGCGGTACTGCGTTTCGGTCAGGCAGGCCTTGATCTGCTCCATCAGAACGGCAGTCCTCTGGGCCTGCTCCGCGCTGGCCTCGGCAGCATCCAGCGCGGCGAGGATGCCTGCCTCGATGGAGGGAACGGCCCCCAGCTTGTCCACACGGGGGTCCAGCGGGATGCCGTTGTCATAGAAGTCGCGTCCGTCCTTTTCGGTGTCATAGTAGTCACCGTCAGACCAGACTTTCCAGCGGAGAAATTCTTCCTCGCTGGCAAAGTCCGCACGGGTCAGCCGGATATGTACGCCGGTGACGCTCCTGCATACGATAGCGTCTCGATCAAACTTGTTCAAAGCAAAGTCGCTTTTTGTATCAAACATGATAGCTCCTCCTGATAATTTCAATGGTTGCGGCGAGGGTCGGACCATTGAAATCCGGGCGGAGCGCGGGCGGCATACCCTATTCCGACTGATAGGAAAAATTTTCTTCTTTCTTTTCCAAAATCAGCCAAGGAAAGAGATTTTCCGCAAAAAGCACTATCTTTTTTCGACAGGCTTCTACAAAGTTCCCTATAATTTGATAGGGGATTTTGTAGAAGCCTGTCGAGTGAAAAAAGGGGCGCGAACAACAGTAAAGTTGTCCGCGCTTTTTGAAAAATATAGGGCGGAGGGGGGCGTTCCCCTTGCCATTTAACGGTTTTTATTCGCACAATCAGCCTCTTTTATAGCGGCTTCTCCTGTTAAAAAGTATAAAAAAAGAAAAGGCAGCAAGGGATTTTCTTCTCCCTTGCCGCCTTTTGCAGCTTGATACACTGGATTCAAACAGTAGAAAAATGTGTTGATACTATAAAATTTTTCCAGAATTATCGCTTTACACTCCAGCTATTGACATGATTGTTTAATGCAGAGCGTCAGCATAAAAGGATTTCCGCTATTCAGCTTCTAAAAGAGGGGGGCGGGAACAAGCCCCGCCCCTCTTGTGTGGGATGATGTAATCTGCAAATTTCCGCCGGATTAACCCAGCAACTGGAGCACGCCCTGGGGCAGCTGATTGGCCTGGGCCAGCATGGCCTGGGCGGACTGCACCAGAATGTTGTTCTTGACGTAGCTCATCATTTCTTCGGCCACATCAGTGTCGCGGATGGAGGATTCAGCATCCTGGATGTTCTCAGCCATCACGGACAGGTTGTTGGCGGTGTGCTCCAGGCGGTTCTGGATCGCGCCCAATCCGCCGCGGACATCGGAAACGTAGTTGATGGCGTTCTTGACCACATCAATAGCGGCGGCGGCTCCCTCCTGGGTGCTGATGTCCAGGTCAGCGATGCCCAGAGCGGTGGTGTGCATATCATTGATGGAGACCTTCAGCTGGTTGTATTCATCGCTGGTGTCGCCGAGCTGGAGCTTCAGACCGCCCTTGCCGTCGTAGAAGCTGACGTTCAGCTTGGGGATGGAGCCCTCCGCCTCGTTGGCGGTGATGGTCACAGTGCCATCGTCTCCCACCTCAACGGTAGCGCCCTTGGCCACGTTGGCGAAAGCTTCGCCCATGGCCTTGGCATCAATCTTGTTAAAGTCGGAGACCTCAATGGCGGTGCGGCCGCTGGAAGCCTTTTCGCCCTTCTTGACAAACTCATAGGTGTTGGAGTTGGTCCCATCGCTGATGGTCATATAGGAACCGGCCTGGACCATGCTGGGGTCGAACTTGAAGGACACGGTGGGGACCTCGTCGCCGTAGGGGGTGGTGATCTCCATGGCCTTCACATCGGAGCCCTTCGCGTGGGTGGTGATCTTCACGGTAGCGCCGTCCGCCGTGGCCGTGTACTCCTTCGCGTCGGCATCTGCCGGGTCGTTGGCGGAGGGAGCGTTCTCGTTGATCTTCTGAGCGAAGGCGCTGGCAATAGCGTTGGGGTCGCTCAGGTCGCCCACCACCACTGCCTCGTTGCTGCGGTTGGTCACGTCCCGGGCGTCGGCCACCAGCTCGTAGGTCTTGCCGCCCACGGTGATGGCGGTGCCGTAGCCCACGTCCTTATCAAAGGTGAAGGAGGACTCGGCGGCGCTGGGATCGGTGCCCTTGGTGATTTCGGTCTTGACATCGGCGGGATCAGACGCGCTGAAGCTCACGTTGGAGATACCGCCGCCAATACCGGCCTGGACCGGACCGGCCTTTGCGGAAGTGAAGGTAATGCCGGTGGCGGCGGGCGTGCCGATGGTGATCTCCTTACTGGTGCCGAAGATTTCGCCGGCATCGACCTGCTTACCATCGTTCAGAGTGACCTTGGTAGCGCCGTCGCCGGTCTTTTCCAGCTGGGTCTTCATGTTGGTCAGGGTAGCGGCATAGGTATTCCCAATGGCAAAGTCCGTACCGGCAGTCAACTTGATGTTGAAGTTGCGGCCATCGGACAGGGAGCCGGTCAGCTCGATCACGTCGCCTGCGCTGAAATTGGTGCCGTCATCCGTGCGGGTAACCTCGTACTTGGAGGCAACGTTCGCCGTACCAGCCTGACCGGCAGTTGCGGCGTTGACGGTCTTATCACGGCTGGAATCCTCGGCGTTGCTGCGCGCAACACTGGCAATGTCAAACTGGCCGTCCAGCTTAGCGGCTACATAGACGCTGCCCTGCTCAGTGGACGTACCGTCGGCGAGCTTCATATTTGCCCTGATATCAAAGAGGTCGCCCACCTTGAAGCGGCTCTCGTCTGCAACGGTGCCGTCCTTGTTCTCAAACTTGGCTTCCTTCAGGGCGTTGACGATATTGGTGGTGGTGTCCGCAGGGCTGCCCCCGATCATGTCCTTCGTGACATTCACCTTGGCCACCAGATTGGCATTGCCCTGCGCATCCTTGAAGGTGAAGGTGAGCACGTCGCCGTCCTTGACATCCAGGCTTGCGGCAGTGCCGTCAAACAGCTGGGTAAAGCCGCCCTTTTCCATCTTTTTGGCGGCGGCGTTTGCAGTACCCAACGTATAATCGCCGGTGCCGAAGGTCACTCCCTTGTCGTTGACCTTGACGCTCTTGACGGCGGCCTCGGAAGCACCCTCGGCCTTGGCGGTCAGGGTCACCTTGGAGCCATTCACCTTCACATCGAACTTCTGGGAGATATTTGCGTCCTTGCTCAGGAGATCCTGAATGCTGGCAGCCTGCTCCTCTGCGGTAGCCCCGGTGATGTCGGTGCCATAGGTCAGGGTCTTGGTGCCGCTGGTCCCGAGGGAGGTGTCTGTGAACTCGATGGCCAGCGTATCGCCGGTGCCGAACAGGCTGGACACGTCGATGGTGGCCTCGCCCTTGGTGCCGCCGCCGTTCGCGCCCTCGTTGATGGTCAGGCCCTCGATGATGCTCTTGGTGGAAGCCTTCACACCCTCAGCGGTGAGGTTCTGGGAAGAGAGGGAGCCGTCCAGCAGCTTGATGCCGTTGAAGTTGGCGCTGTCGGCAATGCGGTTGATCTCGTCCTTCAGGGCGGTGACTTCCTTCTGGAGAGCTTCACGGTCCACGTTGTTCTGATAGGTGCCGTTGGCGGACTGGGTAGCCAGGTAATCCATGCGGTTGAGCATATCGTGGATTTCCTGCATCGCGCCCTCGGCGGTCTTGACCAGGGAGGTGCCGTCCTTCACGTTCTTCTGGGCCGCCTTCAGACCGGTGATCTGGGCGCGCATTTTCTCGGAAATAGCCAGACCGGCGGCGTCGTCACCGGCACGGTTGATCCGGTAGCCGGAGGACAGCTTTTCCAGGTTTTTAGCCAGCGCGTTGGTGTTGTTGGTGTAGTTCCGGTAGGAACTCATAGCGGGGATGTTGTGTTGGATTCTCATAATTCAGATTCCCTTCATAATAAATTTTGGAATTTTGCGACCCGCTGTGCTTTCGCTAATCTTCCCTGCTCCCACACAGCGGATGGTGCGCCGCCCGGTCCAGGCCCTGTGGCCTTTAGGGCATGAAGCGTGTGCGGCGCTATATTTCAACCGGCTTATCAGCCGTTTGAAACCAAATCAGTTAATCAGGACAAGGGAGTCGATAAACCGCTCCACTTCTTTTTTGTTGATGCCATGGGGGCAGTACAGCGAAAAGCTCATCTTCCCGTTGTTCCACAGGGTCAGGTAGTAGCAGTCCGGGCGGCCTTTGGCGAGAACATGGTATTTGCCAACGGTAAACGCCTCGCTGTGCTCAAACTTCTGGTAGACGCCGGAGATGTCATCGACCCCTCTGGCCGTGCGGTAGATGATCCCGTTGGCGTATTCCACCTCCGCCACCTTTCCGCCGATGACCCAGACGCCCTTAAAGTTTTCCTGGTTGTGCAGGCTCGCAGGTACTAAAATCCCGAATCCCGCCGCGTATTCCGCCTCGAAAATGTAATCGTATTTCACAATGGGAGAGGGGGCTTTTGTATCGGCGGGCTCCATGCTCTCGATCATCTCGCGCAGGCTCTCGTCCCTGATGCCGTATGGGGTGCGCAGCGCGAAGGTGAACTCCCCGTTGGTCCAGTCGGCAGTGAACACCCTGCCGTAGATGCCCCGCTCTGTCACGGTGTATCTGCCCACTATGACGGTGTTTACCTCTGGGTGGTAGGTCCAGTCGCCGGAAATATCCTCCGTTCCCCTTGCCATGCGGTAGACGAGGTCATTGCTGAGCTTCAGATCAACGACCCTGCCGCCAATCAGGTAGATTGCTTTCACATGCTCGGAAACGCCCTGGGGTAGCAGCACCTGAAATCCGGCTGCTTCCTGGACTGCCGCGATGGAAGCATACTCCACCACGGGATTTGCTGAATTTGCCATGAAATACCTCCTCCGTAAAAATGACGTGCTTTGCGCAAACCGCAAAAGCAGCTTGCGCCGGACTATATTTCAACCGACCTCACAGCCGTTTGAAACCTCGTTCACCGGCTCACCCTGCGCAGGCGGAAACATATGGCTCAGCTGCCGCCGCAGGGTTTGGACATTGCTGTCCCTGCCGTCCATCTGGCTGAGCAGCGTCCGCATGGCGGCCAGGGCCTGGGCTTTGCTTTGATTCCAAATCAGCTCCTTCCGGTGCCAGCGGGGGCTGTCGAACACGCAGTCCGGGCGATGTCCGCCGTTTCGCTCCAGGACCTTCCCGCGCAGAACGGCGATCTCTTTGGGCGCATTGATCACCAGCTTGCACCGGTCGCCGGAGATGCTGTCCAGCTGGACCACAACGTCCTCACCGATGGTCAGATACTCACCCTGGTTCAGATTTAAGCAGAGCATTTTGTCAACTCCTTCTTTTGTTGGGCGGAAAGGCACTCCTTCCTCCCGCCGCATGGACGGTGCTTCATCGTCACAATGTTGTGAACGCCCTTTCGGGCTTTGGATATGCGTACATATCCTCTCGTTTCCCACTTGGCAGTTTGGAAAACGCTGAACGAAGAAAAACGGTTTTGATTTTCCTTCGCTCAACGCTCCCCGCACTGCGTTCATGGGCATCCACCGGCGTTCCGACCGGCATATCAGTCAAGCGCAAATCTGCGCTAAACCTGCTGTTTTGATGTTTTTTGCAGCGTTGATCTCACGGTTATGTATCGCGCCGCATTTGGGACAGGTCCAGCGGGCCTTTTTGTAGCTGACCTCGCAGTCCATGACCAGCCCGCAGGCAGCGCATGTGCGTGTTGTAGGCTGGTAGCGGTCTACAACAATGAGCGTCTTTCCCTGACGCTCCAGCTTGTAGCGCAGGCACTCACGAAACATACCATACCCGGAATCCATCATCGTCCCGTGGGTCATGGCTTTGGTCAGGTCCTCAAAGGCGTCAGCCCTCACACACACGGCATCCCAGGCGTTGGCTATCCGCCGGGACTCCTTGTGGATGAAGTCGCGCCGCTGATTGGCGATGTGTTCGTGAAGCAGGCGGTATTGCTGGACCGCCTCCTGATAGTTCTTAGAGCCGGACTGCATCCGGCACAGCCGCCGCTGGATTTTTGCCAGTTTTTCCTGTGCCTGTCTCAGCCAGCGGGGCGGGTCCGCCATACTGCCGTCATCCGCCACATAAAAATGGGAGAGGGAGTATTTCAGCCCTATTGTTGTCTCTGGCGTTGGTGTGACTGGCTCCGGCTGTCTCGCTGCGTACTCGTATAAAATGTAGCAATAGTATTTTCCACTGCGGGTCTTTTCCACGGTAATTCGCTTGAGCTTCCACCACGCCTGGGGGCGGCGGTGAAACTTGGCCCGAACGATCCCCGCCTTGGTCATGCGAATGCCGTCCCTGGTGGTGTAGATGGTGGGGCCGGATTCAAAAACGTGGTTGCAGGCGGTGAAGGAATCCCGATCAGTCTTTTTCTTCTTGAAATTGGGATAGCCAAAGGAATCCGGGCTTTTGAAGAATACCCGGAACGCCTGGGACAGCTTGTTGTGCTCCTGGATCAGCGCCTGGTTATCCACTTCCCGCAGAAACGGGGCCCCGTTTTTGTATTTGGCTGGGGTGGGGATAAAATGGGCTCCGGTTTCCAGATAAAACCGCTGCTGGTCTGCCAGCATATTGTTCCAGATGTAGCGGCAGCAGCCGAACGTCTTTTCAAACAGCTCCGCCTGGGCCGCATCGGGATAGAGACGGACCTTGATGGTGCTGTATTGGATAGCTTTGTCGTTTTTGCACGGCATTTTTTGCCTTCCCGGCATCACAGGTCCGCCTCCTTTTATCCGAAACATCAAAAATTTGGACGAGGTTGTATACTTATCCGTCCAGGGGGATTTCAAGGATTTTCACCTTTGTTCTGTATTACATATCGACATGAGCCGTGGAGAAATAAGACTTTTTGAAAAAATATTTTTTGGACGGGGTTTTATACAATACCGTCCAGATTTATTTTGTCTCCGCGCAGTTTACAGCCATCTCAGCGCGGAGGGCAGCGTCACGGAATGTGGATTTGGGAATGCCGCAGGCTTCCGCCGCCGCCCGCAGCGTCATCCGCCTGCCCCGCCACGCCTGCCGCAATTCTTCAAAACTATCCGGCAATGTGTGGCATGGCGGGCCAAAGCGTACCCCTTTGGCTTTCGCTTCCGCAATGCCCTCCGCCTGCCGCTGGCGGATGTTTTCCCGCTCCGTCTGCGCTACATAGCTGAGAAGCTGGAGGACAATGTCCGCAATCAGCGTTCCGGTCAGATCGCGCCCCTGCCGGGTGTCCAGCAAAGGCATATCCAGCACCACGATGGCGGCTTTCCGCTTTTTGGTGATGACGCTCCATTGCTCCAGAATTTCATCGTAGTTCCGGCCCAGCCGGTCAATGCTTTTGACCACCAGCACATCCCCTGGCCGCAGTGCCCGGACCAGCCGCTGATAGCACGGGCGGTTGAAGTCTTTTCCCGACAGTTTTTCTATAATAATGTTTTTTTCTGCCACGCCAAATTCCTGCATAGCGGCAAGCTGACGGGCCTCATTTTGTTCTTGGGTAGATACCCGGACATAGCCGTAAGTTGTCTCTGTCATACTTCGGCCCCTTTCTGTAATATGGTATCTCTATATTTTACAGAAAAAGAGGCATTTGAAACATCCGATGGCGAACGGATATATTTTATTGAAGTCTTCGGCCCGAATAGCTGACCAGTTAGACAATAGTAAATTCCCCTGATTCAGTGGAGTAGCGGCCAAAACGGGGGTTTGGAGAAACGGGCAAGCAGGGCATCGTGGGACCCACGATGCAAAATTGGACCTCCCGCCGTGGGCGGGAGGTCCAATCTGCTTGTTGGTGGCAGCGCCCCCAAACCCCTTTGAACAGCTCCATTCTGGAGCTGGCTGCGCGTTCCTGCGGAACGCTTTTTGTCGGGCCTGCGGCCCTCCGGTACGGTGGAGAAATCAGCGTTCCTCCTCCCGGCGGTCCGCTTCTTTTTCATGCTCCTGGGCCTCATAGCCCATGAGCTTCTGCACGTTGGCCCGGACGGTCAGCAGCTCCTTCATATCGTCCCGCGCCTTGCGGTAGTCGGCATAGGCCGTCTTTTTTTCTGCCAGCAGCGCGGCATATTCGGCCTGCAAGCTCTTGACGGTGGGCAGCTTTTTCAGCCCGGATTCATCAAAAAAGTTCTTCGCCGCCTGATGCAGCAGTATCTCGCTCTCATGCTCGGCCTTGAATTTTTTGGAGTACCCGGCCTTGCGGTAGGCCACATAGACATCGCGGGTCTTGGCGTAGTTGATGATGTGCGTTTTCAGCACGGCGATCTCCGCCATGCGCTGCTCCGCCGCCTTGATCCTGGCGGACAATTCGTGATAGCGCCCGGTGGCCTCGTCCGCTTTGGCGGTCAGGTCGGCATAGTCCAAAAGGCCATGCTCCGTCAGATAATTCAGCGTCTGCGCCATCTGTTTGAGATTGAAGGTCCTGGCCCATCGTGCGTACCCTGCGCCTTTGCCAGCCTGGAGCTTGGCTTGAATATCCACCAGCAGATTTACCTTCGGCGGATCTGCGCGGCGGATATTCTTTGAAAGCGGAGTGTGCTTTTTTTCACCAGCGAGAACAGCCAGCAGCGCGGCGATGCAGTAGTCCGCGCCCATGCTGTCCTCGTCCAGCCGGACGAACCGTTTTCCTCCCGGCAGCTTCAGCCGGACGGATTTTCCACGGGGCGAGACCTCAACGCCAGCCTCCCGCAGCAGCTTCAGCAGGGCATCCAGGTCGGCGGGCTTCTGCGCGAGGACGGCATCAATCGCCATGCGGAGCTGGTCCCGCTGGCAGGGCGGCTTACTGCCCATCCACTTGTTGTAGCTCTTGCCCCGGCGCTTGGGATTTGCCACGATGGAGTAGCCGTTCTGGATGCAGATGGTGTCGTTGAGCCGCCGCACCGCTTTCCCGGAACCGAGGAAGTCCCGGAATTTCCGGTCGTGGTCCAGGCTGGTGGAGTTCCAGATGATGTGGTTATGGATGTGGGCCTTGTCCACATGGGTACAGACGATAAAGGCGTGTTTCCCTTTGGTAAAGCGCCGCGCCAGCTCATAGCCCAGGCGGTTGGCCTCCTCCGGGGTGATCTCGCCGGGGACGAAGGACTGCCGGATGGTATAGGCGATCACATCATCGGCCCCGCGCTGCCTGCCGGTCCTGGCCTGATACTGCCGCTTGGACAGCAGAAACTCTGCATCGGCGCTCCTGCTGTCACATTGATAGCTGGAGATCAGCCTGCCGCCGTCCGTCTTGTCCGGGTTCTCCACATAGTCAATGATGTCACGGATGGCCTTGCCCACGCTCCGGCCCTTGCCGGTGTGCAGGGACATAATGCGGGTGGTTGCCATGATGAATCCCTCCCCGTCATTCTAACTTTGCCAGGGCGGTCAATATCTTCTGCGCCGCATCCCACAGCCTGTCATAGCTCTGCCGCAGCTCCTCCAGGTCCGCGTCATAGAAACGGCCTGTCTCATGGACGCGGCGTGTAAGCTGGTTGAGGTTGTTGCTGGACCGGCGCAGCAGGGAGACCATCTCCCGCAGCTCCGGCAATTCCAGGTTGACCGCATAGCCGTCCACGGCCATTTTGCGGAGATATGCCGCCATGTTGGTAGTGCCGAGCTGTTCCATCTTCCGCCCGATCAGCGCCCGCTCCTCTGGGGTGACGCGGAATTTCAGCTGGACCTCCCGCTCACGGTTCGGGGCCTTCACCGCTCCTGCCCCTTGGACTTGGATTTGCCGGGGACGCTGGGGGCGGCGGGAGCGTCAGGCTGCTTCTGCAATTTCTTCCGCACGGAGCGCCGCTTGGCAGGCTGGCCGCACTCCTGTTCCATCTGGAGCATTTCCTTCCGGGCCACGGTGATGAACTCGTCCAGCTTGGCGGGGTGGCTCCTGGCGGTGCAGTAGGCCCGTTTCTCCGGGGGGACGAACAGGGGAACGGTCTTGGCCCACGACACATTAGCGCCGGAAAAGCGATCCTCCCATTCTTTCTGCTGGACGGTGTTTGCCAGCACATAGGCAACACGTTCCGGGCCGAAGCGTTCCAGTACGGCCTTCACCGCGTCAGGGGCAACGTGCATCCCGTCCCAGCCTGCGCTGACGGCATCATCAATTTCCTCCTGGCAAAGCAAATTGACGCGGCGGGACATCCGATACTCCGCCAGCTCCCCGGTCTCCTTTGCCAGATCGTAGGTCCCCCGGTAGATGGGGAGGGAGAGAGACGCTTCATCCCGGACCATATGTGCAAAGATGTCAATGAGGCCGGGGTGGGACCGGTAAATTTCCAGCTCCATAGTCCGGTCCCGCCCGTGGGTGTCCATATCCTCCACCAGCGGGAACGCCCGCGCCCACGCCTTGTTGTCCTGGTCAATGCGCCCATCGCTGTCCTTGGCCCGGATGGTGGCGGCAAGGACATACAGCGTGCGGTCAATGCCAAATTCCGCAATGACTTCCTTGGCGGCGTCCCGGCTCAGAATGTTGTTGCGGTGGTGGTCAGCGATGGCCTGCCCGATGGCCTCTTTGCAGGCCATATGTGCGTTATGGGAGGCAAAGTATTTTTTCAGCTCGTCATGCTCCTGGGCATATGTGCCGGAGTGACGGTAGATCGGCGTTTTAACCATGATGAAAACCTCCATTTCATTGTGATCGGATTTGTGATAAGAGAAGTCAGGCGGGGGCGGCCCCGCCTGACGGTCAACGCTCCTGCTGGGGGCGCTTGGATTTATCGGGCGCTTTCGTCCTGGGCGGCAGGGGACGCTTCAAGCCGTCCAGCACGGAGGGGCGGGGGCTTTTGGCAATGTCCTCCAACGGACGCGCCCCGCCGTCAATGTTCAGCAGCACATCCAGCTCCGCGAGGCGGGCGGACTTCTCCTTCAGCTCGTCCTCCCGTGGGAACGGTTTGCCGACCTCGGCTTTTGCCGCTTCCCGCTGGTCAAAAAGATTTTCCAGCTGGACCTTGACTGCCGCCAACCGCTCCGGTATCTTGGCAAGGGTGTGGTCGATACGGGCCAGTGCGCCAAAGGGGTCGGTCCCCAGCGGGGTACGGTGGGTCATCTCGCCTTTCAGCACCAGCTCACGCTGGAAGTTGCGGACCTCGGTGAACATGGTAAAGCCCCGGTAGCTGCCGATCTCCGCCAGCTCCGCCACATCTGCGGTCATGTACGCCGACAGGAGCGCCTTGCCCGCCTCCTCCTTGTCGGTGAAGGTCTGCCCCTGCACCACCATCCCGGCGAAACCCTGCATCGTCTCCACAGCAGCGGCGGGACCTTCTGCGGCCTCCGTCTGGACAGCCGGGGCCTCCGTCCCCGCTTCCGCCTGCTCACCCTGGGCCGGGGAGGGCTTTTCCTTGACTACCAGAGGATGCGGATGCTCCGCCAGGGTGTTCATATCGGCCTCCAGGCCCTTGATGAAGCCCTGGTGCTGGGCGATCTGCTCCGGGAAATATTTCAGAAGATTGTCCTCCATCTGGAACTGCTGGCTCTGGTGGGCGGACTTCATAATCTTGAGCTTGGACACATCCACATCCAGCTCCATGCGCTCCTTGATACGGGGGTCTCCGGCGCACAGGGCTTTGATCTCCGCATAGGACAGCGCCGCCTCGTCCACATCCTCACAGGTCCGGGCCGGAGATTTGCTGGTCATGATCTGCGAGATGAATTTTTGCTTGTTCTCCACAGTCTGCCAGAGGTAGGCATCGAAGGTCGCTTCCGTGACATAGCGGTACACATGTACTTTCTTGTTGTCGTTGCCCCGGCGCTCAATGCGGCCCTTACGCTGGGTCAGGTCGCGGGGCCTCCAGGGACAGTCCAGGTCATGGAGCGCGATCAGCTTGTCCTGGACGTTGGTGCCAGCGCCCATTTTGAAGGTGCTGCCCATGAGGACGCGCACCTGACCGGAGCGGACTTTGGCGAACAGCTCCTTTTTCTGCACATCGGTTTTGGCCTCATGGATAAAGGCCACCTGTTCGGGGCGCATCCCCCCGGCAATGAGCTTCTGCCGGATGTCCTCATAGATGGTGAAGGGCTTTTCCGGCTCCAGCGGGATGGCGCTCTCCAGCATGTGGAGGGTGGGGTTGTCCAGCTTATCCCCAGCCCCTTTTACCGTCCGCTTGGAAGGGGCGGCTTTGGGTGTGGAAATATCGCAGAATACCAGCTGTGTCAGCTTCCCGCCGTCCCCGTCCCGCCACTGTTGCAGGATATTCTCCACGCAGCAGTTGACTTTGGTTCCCGGTTCATCGGGGAGCATGGGGTCGATCACACGCTGGTCCAGCCCCAGCTTGCGGCCATCCGAGGTTATCTTGAGCATGTTGTCCCTGCGCGGGTCCACCCGCCCGGTGTGTACCTCGCTGGCCCGCTGGGACAGCTCCTTCACCATGGCCTGCTGAATCGTGGTAGGCTGGGAGGCAACCGTGTGATACTCCACCTCCGGCGTGGGGAGGTTGAGCTGGTCGGCGGTCTTGATGTCAGCCACCTCTTTGAACAGGTTCATCAGCTCCGGGAGATTGAAGAATTTTGCAAAGCGGGTCCTGGGCCGGTAGCCGGTCCCCTCCGGGGCCAGCTCCAGAGCGGTGGTGGTCTCCCCGAAGCGGGAGGCCCAGCTGTCAAAATGGGTCATGCCCATTTCCTGCAAACGGTCATACTGAAGGTAACGCTGGATGGAATACATCTCCGTCATGGAGTTGGAGATTGGGGTTCCGGTAGCAAAGACGATGCCGCGCCCCTTGGTGATCTCGTCCAGATAGCGGCACTTTGCAAACATATCGCTGGACTTCTGCGCGTCAGTGGTGGCAAGTCCGGCCACATTCCGCATTTTGGTGTAGAGGAACAAATTTTTATAGTTGTCGCTTTCATCCACAAACATCATATCCACACCCAGCTGCTCGAAGGTGACAACATCGTCTTTGCGGTGGTTGGCTTGCAGCTTTTCCAGACGGGCCTCCAGCTGGCGCTTGGTCCGCTCCAGCTGCTTGACGGTGAACCGCTCCGCGCTGCCCTCCAGCTCCTGGATGCCATCGGTGATCTCCCAAATCTGCTCTTGCAGCAGACGCTCCTGCCGCTCCGGGCTGATGGGGATTTTCTCAAACTGGCTGTGTCCGATGATAACCGCGTCATAGTCCCCGGTAGCAATGCGGGCGCAGAATTTTTTCCGCTTCCGGGCCTCAAAGTCCTTTTTCGTGGTGACGAGGATATTGGCGGAGGGATAGAGGCGGAGAAATTCGGAGGCGGTCTGCTCGGTCAGGTGGTTCGGCACCACGAAAATGGACTTGTGGCACAGGCCCAGCCGCTTGCTCTCCATCGCGGCGGCGATCATCTCAAAGGTTTTCCCCGCGCCCACCTCATGGGCCAGGAGGGTGTTGCCGCCGTAGAGGACATGGGCAACAGCGTTGACCTGATGGGGCTGCAATTTGATCTCCGGGTTGATGCCGGAGAAAACGATGCGGCTCCCGTCATATTCGCGGGGCCGGATGCAGTTCATTTCCTCGTTGTACTGCGCCACCAGCGTCTGCCGCCGCCTGGGGTCCTTCCAAATCCAGTCCTTGAAGGCTTCCCGGAGGGCCTGCTGCTTCTGCGCGGCCAGGGTGGTCTCCTTGGCGTTGAGGACGCGGCGTTCCCGCCCGTCCGGGTCCACTACCGTGTCATAAATGCGAACATCCCGGAGGTTCAGAGAATCCTCCAGGATGCGGTAGGCGTTGGCACGGCTGGTGCCGTAGGTGGTGTAGGCGGCAACATCGTTGTCGCTGACGCTGCCCTTACAGGTGATGGCCCACTCTGTCGTGTGCTTGGAGTGGTTGACCTTGATTTTCCCCCGCAGATAGGACGGGGTTTTCAGCGTCTCATACATAAACTGCTGGATGTACCGTTTGTCGATCCAGTCCGTCCCCAGCCGCACCTCGATCTCGGAAGCGTCCAGGTCCTTGGGCTGGGCGGCGGTCAGGGCCTCCACATTGGGCCGGATGCGCTGCTGCTGGGCGGGCGGCGTCACATCATAGAGGGCCTGGGCCATGCGGAGCTTTTGACGCACATTGCCGGAGAGGTATTCGTCAGCGGTGACAAGGGGGTAACGGTCCAGGTCCACAAAGGCTTTGGGGATATGGTCAGGATTTTCGGCACAGCGGATGTCCCGGAAGATCACGCCGGTCAGCTCCTGTTCCAGCTCGGCCTCTGATTTTCCGGCCAGCTGCGCCATAAAGGGCATATCCACCTTTGCCCGCTCCCCGATGGAGACCGCCAGCGCGTCCATCGCCGTGTCCACGCTGGTGACGCGGGTATTCTGCTTGATGGTCCGCTTGGTGAACATATCCGCTTTCCGTTCCAGCCGCCCATCATCGTCCAGCACCTCCAGGGAGCAGAGCAGATAATAGGAGGAATCCCGGTCAAAGGCCAGACGGTTGGCCCGGTCATTGACAAGGCCGAATTTCGCGGAAAAAGCGTCATAGAGCCGGTCCAATTCCGTCTGTTTCTCCCGGATGGCGCTGTCGGGGACATATTCATCCATCTGGAGGTCGATCAGCTGCCGGACGCAATCCCGCAGCCCGATCATGGCCGTGACGCGCTCCTTGGCGGAGGCGGTCAGGGCGGGCTTCACCATGACGGAGTTCTCCCGGTAGTAGACCTCGCCCTCCACGATGGCATAGGAGTAATTTTTCACGCCGGGGTCCGCAGGGATGGCGGTGATCTCCATTTCCCCAATGTTTTCGTCCAGCTCCGGGGGCGCGGCCTCCCGGTACTCGCCATGGATATGGGAAACCGCTTCATGGAGCTGCTGGGCAAGGTCCGCATCGGGGATGGCCCTGCACTCCAGCTGGGGGCCGAAGGGACCAGAAGTGATCTCCAGATTGCCCAGCACCATTTCCGGGTGGGCCTGGAAGTAGCGGTTCATGGTGACGAATCCCCGCTTCTCCTTCCCATCGCCGCCGGTGTAGGTGTGTTCCTCCAGCGTGTCCACTTCCGTCCACTCCGGCAGGGGGTCGTTCAGCGACCTGGGCATATCCCGCTTTTGCAGGAAAACAATGTCCATGCCCGCCTCCGTTCCGGCGTTGGCGAGGGAGGCGTTGGAGGGCAGGCGGACCGCGCCCAGCAGATCGCAGCGGCGGGCGATGTATTCCCGTGCGCGGCGGTCCTTCTTGTCCATCGTGCCGCCGCTGATGCCGTTGGAGGTGACAAAGGCGATCACGCCGCCCGCCCGGACCGCATCTATGGTCTTGGCGAAGAAATAGTCGTGGATCAGCAGATGCTCCCGGTCATAGCGCCGGTCCACCAGGGAATAGTTGCCAAAGGGGACGTTGCCGATGGCGAGGTCGAAGAAGCCGTCCGGGAAGCCGCTTTTCTCAAAGCCCCGTATGGCGATGTTGGCCTTGGGATAGAGCTGCTGGGCAATGCGGCCCGAAATGCTGTCCAGCTCCACGCCGTAGAGTTTCGATGCAGCCATACTCTCCGGCAGCAGTCCGAAGAAATTTCCGATGCCGCAGGAGGGTTCCAGGATGTTCCCGGCCTTGAAGCCCATATTCTCCACCGCCTCATAGATCGCCTTGATGATGGCCGGTCTGCTGTAATGGGCGTTCAAGGTGGACTTTCGGGCGGAGGCGTACTCCTCCGGGGTGAGCGCCGCCTGCAATTCCAGAAATTCGTTGGTCCATTCCCCGTTGTTCTCGTCAAAAGCCTGGGGCAGACCGCCCCAGCCCACATAGCGGGACAGAACCTCCTGTTCGGCGGGGGTGGCGGTGCGGCCCTCCAGCTCAATGGCCTGGAGGGTGTTGATGGCCTCCATGTTCATGCGGAACTTGGCCCTTGGCCCGCCCTCGCCTAAATGATCGTCTGTAATGCGGAAATTTTCCGTGGCGGGAGCTGCCTCCGGCTGGGCCTGTTCCGGCTGGCCGGTGTTCAGCGTTTGGACGATAATATCATAGGGCAGGCCGTTTTTATCGCCGGGGTACAGCATGGCGGTCCCCGGCGCGGCGGCAGTCTCCGGGACCTCCTGTTCGGGGGCCTCCGGGGAGAACAGACCGGCGTTGCGCTCATCATGGCGCACAGCGTCCTCAAAGAAATCGCGGGTAACAGTCTGGTGGCTCCAGGCATAGGGGCCGGTGTCAATGCGGACATCTATCTCTCCAATGTAGCCGATTGTGCCGTTGACCTCGTGATCGCCAAAGGGAAAGGCCACTTTGTCGCCCACCTGATAGGACAGCTTCCCCTCCAGGGTCACAGGCTCCCGCTGGGGCGGCTCATGGGTGAAGCCGTCCAGCTCCTGTTGATACATCGCTCGGAGGATGGGCGCGACAGCCTCCCAGGACAGGGCCAGCTTTGTGCCGAATTTGTCCTGAATTTCCACCGCCATGCTGGTGGTGGAGGTAAAGTAGTCCGCGATGTCTCCGGTCTCCAGCGTCACCGTCTCGGCGCGGCTGGCAAAGGCCAGGGACAGCCGCTGGGCGATCCCCCGGTTATTCTCGCCGGAGCGCAGCCAGCCGGAGATGTAGCCCTTGTCCCGGTCCGTCAGCAGATGAGAGGCCAGCACTTCCCGGAAATCATCGTTGACGCGGTTCATGTCGGCGGGGAGATATTGGACAATGCGGTCATTCCGGGGGTCCATGTGCAGCAGCCGCTCAAAGTTTTCCTTGCTCTCGGTACGGAATAGGGGGATGGGCAGCGCAGGGTCCCGCAGTTCCACATCCAGCAGGCCGATTCCGGTGATCTCAAAAGCGGTATCATTGAGATATACCGTATCGCCGGGGGCGTAGGCCGGGGCCAGCGGGTCATGGGGCGGCTGGTCTGCCGCGCCGGGGATAACATCCTGGATGGCCTGCCAGTCCCCGTCAGAAACGGTGATGTCAACCTCATGGACGGCGGGGCCGTCTCCGATGGTGATGGTGTCCCCATCACGGGTGACGGGCTGGCCGGAGAGGTCGGGGACCGCCGCCTGCTCCTGCTGGGGCTGGGAGAGGACCGGATAGGTCTCGTCTATGATCTCCCGGTGGAGGCGGTTGCGGAAACCGGCCATGCCAAAGTACAGCCGCATAAAGTCCGGCTCCTGATAGACCATCGCCGCCCGTGTGACCGCTTCATGCCCTTCCAGCACAGCGGTGTCCCGGTCAGAATTTAGGCAGGCATTTTGATATGGCCCGTCCGTCAGCACGAAACCTTTGATTTTGGGCTTGTAGGTCTCATAAATCTGCCGGACGGTAGGCGCGGGTTCCGGGACGGGGGCCTGCTCCGTGGTGGGGAGCTGTTCCGGCGCGGGGGACTGTTCCTCATGGGAAAGGAACAGGTCTTTCTGTACCAGCTGTGCGATCCTGCGCTGCACCTTGGCCCAGGGAAGGTGCTGGTACTGTCCAGCGCCGGGGAGCTGGACGGGGAACATGGGCAAGTCCCCGCCGTACTCCGTGCGGAGCCATGCGGCGGTGTCTTTCTCACGGGCATGGTCCGTCATGTACTGCTGCACCCGGCGCTTGCTGTCAGCGTCCCCGTTCCAGGCTTGGAGAGCAGCGTCAATATCGCCCTGGGCAGTCCCTTGTGCCGGGGCCGAAGCGGGGATTGGCGGCGCGGCCCCCGGCACATGGACCGGCGCGGCCTCCTCCGGGGCGGGGGCCTCCGTTTCGTGACTGCCGACCGCTTCCCGCCCGACAGCGGGATAGGAGACAGTAAGCCGTTCCCCGCCTGCCCCAATGCTGGAGACCGTCACATCATGGCGCTCCCGGAGCTTCTGCACATATTCGTCCAGCCTGTGGCCGGGGATGCCGCACATGGCAACGCGGCCCAGGCCGGGGTGGTTGCGGTTGGTGAGCATCAGGTCCAGCTCAATGTGGGCCACTCGTGCGTCCGGCCCGAACATCTCATAGAAGTCCCCCAGCTGGTACAGCACGATGTCGCCGGGGTGGGCCGCTTTGATCGCTTCGTACTCCGTCAGGAAGCCCGCGCTGTCAGGCATGGGCAGGCTTTCCTCCGGGGCGGGGGCCTCCTGCCCCCGGACCTGTGCCAGCTCCTCCGGGGCCAGGTATCGGCCCTCGTCAATGAGCGCGCGAATGTGACCGGCTAATTCCTCAAAGCTGATATACCGCATGGGGGAATCGTTTTGATTGCGGCGCAGCCGCAGCTCCGCATAGACGAAATAGCTGTACCCCTTGCTGCCGTCCGCCAGGGTGACAAAGCCGCTGTTCTGGCTGTTGTAGCCGCCCCGCTGGTATTCCTCCCGGAGAAAGGCCGCGATCTCCTCATTGGAGCGCCCATCCTGGTACTGTGCGAAAATGCGCTGTTTCCGGCCCTCCGCGCCCCAATCGTCAAGCAGCACCCTGTTGATGTCGGCCTGGGTGATGCCCTCCGCCGGGGCCTCCTCCAGATGGTCGCTCAAATACTTTTCCATCTCCGCCGTGGAGAGGTAGCTGCCCTCCTCGACCATTTGGCGGATGCGCTTCTCCACAGCGGCCCATTTGACAACAAATTTTTCGTCTCCTACGTTCTTCCAGAACTCCAGGCCCGTGTTGGGCCGGTAGTCCAGAAAAACGTGGGAGCCGTCCGAGAGTGTGAAGCTGCCGCCCCCTGTGCCATATTCCTTTCGGATAGCCGCAGCGATGCTCCTGGCGGGGAGGTCCTGCTGATAAAGCTCGAAAATTTTCAGCCTGCCGCTGTACTCCCGCAGCGCACGGTCCACCTCCGCCTGGGGAATAGAAAAAGCAGAGGGCGCGTCTGCGCTCTCTGCTTCCTGGATCGCCTCCAGCTGCTCCCGCTGGGACGGGATGGCCGGGGGCATGAAACTCAGCTGTAAACCAGTTCCGACAAAATAATTTCCTCCGCCTGGGCCTTGCAGCTGTTCATCAGTCCCACCCACTTCATCTGGTCGGTGGCTTTCAGCTGCTCCGTGGCCCCCGCCGCCCTCGCCAGCTGGGGCATCATGGCCTCCAACCGGCTGTTGGCTGTGTCCTCGATCTCCAACAGGTGGCTGAACAGGGTCCCGTCCATCGTCATGGCCCCCCACAGGACCGGGCGATGTTCCTTCAAGTACCGCAGGCGCATCCTCCCGTACTTGCCCAGGTCCCGGTCCGGCTGTTCCGGCAGGCCCACGTTGGGAAACAGGTAATCCCCCGCCTGGGTGTAGGTCAGCTCGTTCTTCATGCTCCGTACTCCTCTCCGCGCCTTTCGTGCGCTCATACTGTTTGACGGTCCTCTCGATCTGCCGAAGCACCTGTTCGCTGGACTGGCTCACCGCCATGCCCAGCGCGGTCACGGCGTTCCTGGTATTGAAATCGAAAATGCTTAAAAAATCCTCATGCTGGAAGTGGGTTTCCGGTTCCAGGCCGCAGCGGGACAGCAGGGTATAGGCGATGCTGACGGCGGCGGCATTGCGGAACGCCGCACCGATGTTAAATTCATCATACTCCTCCAGGAAGGAGCCGTCAACGATGTGGAGGATGTCATATTGGTGGTCGGTCCAGTATTCGTTCGCCAGCTGTGCGGCGATCTGCTCCAGCTGCTCCGCGAGGCCGTCTGCGCCGGAGACCTCAAAGCGGCTTTCCAGCGCCGCCGTCACCGCGTCCCGGTGTTCCTCCCGGTACTGCCAGAGGTTGGGGTTCAGCCCCTTTTCATCCTTCCGGCTCGTGTCGGCAACATCGAACACATAGCGCAGCGCGGGCCTGCCCCGGCTGGTGTCCAGGAGGACGATGCCCTTGGAGCCGCGCCGGATGTACCGGCGCATCCGCTGGTTCCAGAAGTCCCACTCCGCGCAGGCGGTGGCTTCGGGCCGCTGGGTGTAGATCATCAGCTGCTCCGGGAAGGGGTATTTATAGAGACGGCCAGCGGTGGATAAAAAAGCCGTCCACTCCTGATAGCTGCTTGTGACCTGTCTTGCGGCGTTGTCCGCCATTTGCAGGGCCGCCTGAACGTTGTTATTCCCCATAGGCAGCGTCCTCCGGGCCAAAGTCGGGGATCAGGTCGAGGGCGGAGAAGGCCGCATCGTCCATGCCGCGCAGCTTGCCCAGGGCGCTGTCGGTCAGCCCCAGCAGCTCCGTCTCGTCCGGTTCCAGATAGCGGCGCATCTCCTCCAGGGCGGCGATGGTCCCCAGGCGGGTCCCGCCTCCGCTGTAAATGCAGACCAGATTCCTCTCCTCAAAGGTCAGTTCCGTCATATTATCGCTCCCTTTCCGCGCTCTTTTTCGGCGCTGTTTTTTTCCGGCCCTGCCGGGGCGGGGCGGCGTTCAGTTTCGCCAGGACGGATTTTTTCTCCCCGCGCTCCTGCTTGACCGCCTGTGCCAAATCCATCAGGGAAATGGTCTGCCCCGCCTTGACCTGGGCCTCCAGCTCGGCAACAGTCGGCCCCTCTTTCGGGCCGTTGTTGATGATGCCGTCAATCATGCCGAGATCATCTTCCATCGACATTTCAGCGGATTTCAAATAATTTTCCGGCTGGATGAAGTCCGGCAGCTGCTTGAAGCCGTAGCTGTCGCAGTAGTGAAACGATAACATACCGTCCAGCCGGATGGCAATGATGTCGCTGACGGACATAGACGGGCGGCGGTAGTCTGCCGGGTGATCGTTGTTGAACAGGTTCCACAGCCGCGCCAGAGCCGCGTCCGCGCTTTTGACCTCGGACAGCGGGGCGGTGTAGGCCAGCTCATAGTTACTGCGTTCCACAGCCCGCCCCATGGATTTCAGCCGGTCCATGGATTCATAGCGGATGTCCCGGAGGGAAGCGTCATCGCCCAGCTTCACCTGATAGATGGCGAAGCAGTCTCCGCTATGGTTCAAAAACGCCTGCTCCCGGTCCTCCTGCCGGTCCATGCGGCCTGCCACAGCCTGCTGGAAGTCCTGGCTGGTCTCCCACTCCTCGCGGGGGATGGCGAACATCACGCCCTCCGGCTGCTCCATCAGGTCCTCCCGGTCAAAGACCATCTCCGGGTTTTCGCCGGTCCGCACCATGTAGACGGTCATATCCCGGTCCACCAGCTCCGCGCCCCGGTCCCTGGACAGAGGCAGGAGGTCCGTCTCCGAATAGCCCAGCTCCGCCAGATCGCCCAGCGTCATGGAGCTGTCCGGCATGGGGTATTCGTCCAGGGCCGTGTCCCACAGCGCGGCATCCTCCTGGGAAAAATGCTCCCGCAGTTCCCCGGCATAGCCGCGGCCCTGTTCCGGCTGGACAGCTTCCAGCCCATGGTCCCGCAGTTCCTCCAGGACTTCTATGGAAACAACGTCAACGGCGAGTGTGCCGATCTCCTCCGCCTGCCGGATATGCTCCACAACGCCCGTGATGGAGAGGCCGGGGTCGTCCAGCTGTCCGCCGTCCAGCTGCGCCATATCATGCTTGGTGTAGAGCGTATAGTCCCACCCTTCACCGCTGGCCTGGATATGGAGGTACACGGAATCATCCAGAAGGTAGAGGGCTTCCTCCGCCTGCTCCGAGGGCGGCGGAATGGGCGGGACCGTCTGCTCCGGCCCGTCCTCCCTATGGAGCGGAAGGGCGGCGAAATTCTCCAGCTCCGCCTGGGTAAAATATCCTGTTGCCTGGAGTTCTTCCTGGGTGCGGGGCCTGTCTACCCCGGAAATGGCATTGAATACCCTGCCATTGTCAGAAATGTGCATCAGGGAGCGGTCGTTATTGAGATAGTGGCCGCGATTGTCGTAATGGTCGCTCCTGCCCAGGTACACCTTATCATCCGGCCCCACCAGGGCATCCAGCTTCGCGCCGTCCCTGGTGGTATAGGGGCTGATCCGCGCCGCAGCGACAGTAACGAAATCGTCCGGGTGCAATGCGCCGCTGTTCAGCTGCTCCAGCAGACCGGCGCACACCTCATTTGTGCCGCAGAAAAGGATTTTTCCCGGCAGCGGCGCTCCCTGCCCGCCGCGCTGCTGGGCCTCGATGAAAGACTGTCCGGCAATGCCGGTTGCTTTCAGAGCATACACATAGGCCCGCTCCGGCGCGGCTGGCGGTTCAAAGTCCGGCTGGCGCACATCCCGCATGGTGATGGTCCCGACCTCCAATCCGGCCACCACGCGCTGGCACTCGTCCATGGTCCCAACAAAAACCGGCTTCCAGGGGATAAGCCGGTCTCCCTGCTTTTGATAGGTCTGGACCGCGCGGCGGTCAATCGTGCTGTCAGTCCCGAAAACAGGTTCAATTTTACAGACGAGGGCCGCATCCCACTGGTCGCTCAATTTTTCCAGCCGGTCCAACAGCGCCGCGCCTGTGGGTGTGACAACGTGCGCGGCGGCATCGCGCAGAAGGGAGCGGGAGCCGTAAAAATCACCCTGGCACAGAGAACCAATATAATGCTCCTCCACTTCTTTCCGGTCCAGACTTCCCAACGGAGGCGGGATTTCCCCCGCCTCATACAGACTTTGCAGATAATTGAGCATATCCGCAACAAAACGCTCCGGGGTGTCCGGCCCATCCAACGTGGGCGCGGCCTGCTCCGGCTGTGCGGCGAGGTCAATGCCCCGTTCCTTGCATATCTCGGCAAAATGCTTATCAATGGAGCTGATAAGGCCGCTGACGGTCTTGGTGATGGTCTCCAGGCTGGCCTTCAGCTCCGGCAGGGACTTGTCCCTGCTCCATCCGGCGATGTAGCCCAGGGAATTGGCGCTGGTGTCAATACCGTAATACTGGCAGACGGCAAAGGACACGCTTTCGGCCTCCACCTCCATCGTGTTCTTATCCTTGGCCTTGGGCGGTTCCTTGTCCGTATTCCCGGCAGCGGCGGAGAGGCGGTCCTTCTCCCGGTCATGGAGGACCGCGTGGCCGATCTCATGGACGGCGGCGCACACCGTCTGCACCTGGCTCATGCCCTCCCGGATGGAGATGGTCTGCCGGGTGAAGCTGCAAAGGCCGTCCGTGTTGGGGTCCAGGGGCGCAAAGGAGATGGGCATGGGGGATGTGCGCCGCAGGGCCTCCATGAACGCCTCGTACTGCTGCACATCGCCGGTCAGGGCAACGGCGAGGCTGGGGAGGGGCTTGCCGTCCGTCTGGTCGGCGGTAAAGACCTTGACCGGCTTGAACAGGGGGATTTCCACGGTCTTTTCATCCATGATGATGTTGCCGTCCCGGTCCAGCACCGGGGTCCTGGTGTCCGGGTCCAGCCGCATCTCCTCTATCTTCTTTTTCAGCGGCGTGGGGGCGATGATGGTCAGCCCCTTCTCACCCTTTTTTACATGCCGCCCGAACTGCTTCCACTTGTTGAAGCCAGCGGCGGGCATGGCGGCATGGGGCCGCTGCATGTGAATGAGGATGGTGTTGTTGACGGAATAGCTGTGAAACCGGGACATCGTGCGGAGGTAGTCAAAATACCGTTCGCTTTGGAAAAGCTCCTGGATATTCTGCTCGATCCCCGCAACGATCTCTTTGACCCGTTCCCGGTTGCTGGGCTTGGGGTCAGCCATGATAAATCAGCTCCTTTCTATGGGCTGTAACGGTCTAAAACCGTGTTTTGGCGGGTCCGGGGGAAAAGATACGGGCGCTCCCGGACCAGGGCCGGAAACGCCCGGAAACAGCAGGGTTTTCGAGGGCCTAAAGCGTTACGTCCGCCCCCTGTGGCGGCGCACCCGGTCGCGGGTTTTTCGCCGCCGCTCCTTTTGGGCGCAGGGAGCGCAGTACATGGCCCGGTTGCTTTTGGCGGCGAACCTCCTGCCGCAGAGGGTACACCGCTTCCAGATGTATCTGCCGCCCAGGACCTCCGCGCACAGCTCCCGATCAGCCGGAAGGACGGCGGCGCGGAAGTATTTGCAGATCACGGTAGGAGAGATCAGCTGGGGGCAGGGGCAAACGTCCCCATCGTCCAGGGGGAGGCAGTTGCCGCCGTCATAGTTGGCGCACAGGCGGCGGATGAGCTTTCCGGCGCGGCGGAATTGGGCCTCGCTCATGCGTTCACTCATGGCCGAACTCCAGCCTGTATTGGGCCTTTTCCCCATCATCCACCAGCACAGCCACCGCGTCATAGGTCTTGCCGGTCCTCTCGGAACAGCAGCCGGTGAGCCGCGCCCGCCCATCCTTCAGCAGCGAGGCGGCGATGGATTTTGTCAGCTGCTTCTTTTTGGCGGAGAAGAACCGGCTGTCTTTCCAGAGGGCGAAGCGGCAGTCCCGATTCTCGCAGAAAAAGCCCTTTTTGCTCTCGGTGACAGCGCCGCCGCACCGGGGGCAAGGGCCGACCGTCTCCCGGTCTGAAGGGAACAGGACCTCCCAGCCGGGAACCGGCTGATAGTCCCGGACCAGATCGCGGACCAGGGCGGCGATGCCCTCCATGAAGTCCTCCGGGGCCAGCGTCCCCCGCTCCACCTCTCCCAGCCGCTGCTCCCATTCGGCAGTCAGCAGGGGGGATTGCAGGGCCTCCGGCAGAACGGTGACGAGGGAGCTGCCCGCCTGGGTGGGCAGGAGGCTGGTGATCTTCCTGGCCTTTTTCCGTTCCACCAGACCAGAGGCCACCAGCTTTTCCAGAATCCCGGCGCGGGTGGCGGGGGTGCCGATGCCCTTCCGCTCCGCGTCCTCCGGCATATCTCCGGCTCCGGCGGTCTCCATACTGGCGAGGATGGAATCTTCTGTGAAGTGCTTGGGCGGGGCCGTCTTGCCAGTCTTGACCTGTGCCGCCGCCACCGGCAGCGTCATTCCTTCCGTCAGATCATCCGGGAGGGCCGCGTCCTGGGGAAGCTCCGCATAAGCCCGCCAGCCAGCGTCCAGCAGGACCTTCCCCTTGGCGGAGAAGCTGTGACCGGCGCACTCCACCGCCACGGCGGTCTCGGCATACCGATAGGGCGGACAGACCGCCCGGAGCAGGGCCAGCGACACCAGCCGCAGCACCTCCCGCTCCCCCAGGGGCAGGGCGGCGAGGTCGGCGGCAGCGGCGCTCCTGGTGGGGACAACAGCGTGGTGGTCTGTGACCTTCCCGCTGCTGCACACCTGGGAGGCCAGCACGGTCCCCGGCGCGTCCGTGCCGCAGACGGAAGCGGCGGCGGAGACCAGGGCGGGGACCGTGTTCTCCATATCGTCCGTCAAATAGCGGCTGTCCGTCCGGGGATAGGTACACAGCTTCTTTTCATAGAGGGCCTGGAGGTAGTCCAGGGTCTGCTGGGCGGTGTAGCCCAGGGCGCGGTTGGCCTCCCGCTGGAGGGTGGTCAAATCATAAAGGGCCGGGGACTTCTCGGACCGCTCCCGGCGTTCCGCCGTCCGAATGACGGCGGCGCTGCCTTCACAGACGGCGGCGAGGGCGGACGCATCTTTTTTGACGCTGATCCGCTCCCCCGCAGCGGTCACGCCGCCGCAGTCCAGCTCCACCGTGTAGAACGGCTCCGGGGTAAAGGCGGCGATCTCCGCCTCCCGCTGGACAATGAGGGCCAGGGTGGGGGACATGACCCGCCCGATGTTCAGCGTCCGGTTATACAGCACTGAAAACAGACGGGTGGCGTTGATGCCCACCAGCCAATCGGCCTTTTGGCGGCACAGGGCCGCTTGGTGGAGACCGTCATAGTCTTTGCCGGGGCGGAGGTTGGCGAAGCCCTCCCGGATGGCGCTGTCCTCCATGCTGGAAATCCACAGCCGTTTTATGGGCTTGGTGCATCCGGCCAGATGGTAGGCCGTGCGGAAGATCAGCTCCCCCTCCCGGCCAGCGTCACAGGCGTTCACTACCTCGGACACATCCTCTCGGCGCAGCAGGGTCCGCAGGGTGTCAAACTGGCCCCGCTTGTCCTTGCCGATGGTAAAGCACCAGCTTTCCGGCAGGATGGGCAAATCCTCCCGCCGCCACTTGCCGTACCGGGGGTCATACGCGGCAGGCTCGGCCAGCTCCGCCAGATGCCCCACGCACCAGCTCACCAGCCAGCCCCCGCCCTCCATGCAGCCCTCCTTCCGGGCTGTGGACCCCAGCGCCTTGGCAATGCTCATGGCAACAGAGGGCTTTTCCGCAATCACCAGCTGATACAAAATAATCACTCCCTTCAAAATAGGGAGCGGCCCCGATCACCAGGGCCGCTCGTCAGGTCTACACCGGCTGTTCCCTCACACCCCGGTAACAGGGCAGGACGCAGCCCTCGCCGTACCGCTTGCAGCCGTGGCAGGAGTGGCCCTCCGGGGGCTGGGGCGGCTGGTCCCGCTGGGCATGGGGGAGCTGCATCATCACCCGCTCCATCGGGCGGTCCGTGAAGTATTTCATGCTTCCCCGTCCTCCCCGTCAGGTTCGTCCTCCTCGTCCGGCTCGTCCCCGTAGTCGTAATCGTCCAGGTCGGTGCTGCCCTTGGCCTCCGGCTTTTTCTTCATAAATTTCAGATAGTACACCGCGCCGCCACCCGCCAGGGCCAGCGCCAGCACGATCACCAGCAGGCCGCTGCTGCCGCCCTTTTTCTGCGGCTCCGGCTTCTCCGGTTCCGGGTCAGGTTCTGGCTCCGGCGCTTTCCCGGCGCACTCGGCCATATTGACGGAACAGACCGCGCAGGAGGTATTCACCGTCCCCGCCACGCACTTGTCCTTACAGGAGCAGACTGCCGGGGCCTGTTCCCCGTCCTCCATCAGCGAGAGCAGATCGGCCTCGTCCACCTGGTTCAGAAAGTGGACGGTGTTCTCCCCATCCTCCGCCCGGTCAATGATGATGTAAAAATAGTTGCCGCTTTTGGTGACAACGGTGATAAACTGTTTATCCTCCGGGGCGCTTCCGGTCAGATCGTCCACCAGCGTCAGGTTGCCCTCCGGGGTGAGCGCGCCGGTGTTCCCCTCCGCGCCGGTCATGCCCTGCATCATCAGGGCCAGAAACAGCGTCAGAAACTGTTCATCCAGCAGGTCGGGGGCCTCGCCTGTCTCCTGGGGGGCTTCCTCCACATTCAGATACTTTCCGCAGACATAGCCCCGCTTTTCGGTGATAAGGACCTCATACCAGCCGTTTTCCTCCCCCAGCACGCGGACCTGATCGCCGGGGGCCAGCTGCCCGATCACAGCATAGTCCGTACTGCTGCCGGAACGGAGGTTCAGCCGGGACCCGCCTGTGACCACCGTGCCGACCCGCTCCGGCTCTGTGACCGGCTCCGGTCCGGCGCTGCCGTCTGCCTCCAGGCTGGCAAAGGCCCTCTCCACCTCGTCCAGCGTCCAGTCCTTACCGCCGAAGGAAAACAGAGTGTCCCCGCCCCCGGAGAGCAGCATGGCAAAGAGGCTGTCCAGGTCGATGGTATAACCGCCTGCCGGGGCCTGCCCGGATTCCCGGTCAGCCTCGCCGCTGGCGGCAAAGGCCGGGGCGGGAAGCGCGGCGCAGCACAGCGCCACGCAGAGCAGGACGGACAGTATGCGCGTTGCCAGTTTATTCATAGTCGGTCTCCTCCTTCTTCTCCATGTCGGTGGGCCTCGCGCCCTGGATGAGCGCCGCCAGCTGGTCGGGGGTCAGGCCCATGTTCCGCACGATGCCGATGATGTCCAGATTTTCCAGCTCCAGGCGCTGCTTCTCCAGCTCCCGCTGGCGGGCTTGCAGCTCGGTGATCTTAGCCGCGTTCTTCTCATACTCGTTGTCGATCTTCTTGATTTTCGGGTTCATTTTGCATCTCTCCTCTCATGGCAGACGGCCATAGCAATAGAAGTGATTTTGCCAATAACTGCTGTTCAAATTGGCGTAAGAAATGGGATTTCCACAGTGAATCATCATATTATTGCCCACATAAATTCCGCAATGCGTAGGCGCGTTGGGGTCCGGCGCATCGTAGGTGTTGATGAAAAACACCAGATCGCCGGGGCGGGCGTTGGCGGGTGAGACCGGGGTGCAGAGGTTACACAGGGCTTTGGCCCCCAGCCGCCCCACGTTCCAGCCGCTGTGATTGATGACCCAGGAGACGAAGCCGGAGCAGTCAAAGGATGTGCTGGGGCTGCTGCCGCCCCAGACATAGGGATAGCCAAGATATTTCTCGGCTTCGGCCAGCATCGCGGCAAAGGTCTCGTCCTCCAATGCCTCCGGGGGTACGTCATAATCCAGGTAGTCCTCCCGCTGGGAGGCGTTAGGGTATTCGCTCCGTGGGAACAGGTCCGGCCTGTTGCCCAGGGTAGCCATATAGGTGGCGTACATGCTGACCTGATCCTCACCCATGATGTAGACCGGGAGATGGGACAGGTCGAAATTGTCCAGGGTCACATTGCAGATGTAATAATTGTAGGGGACCTCTACGGTGTAGCTGTTCCCCTCGCTGTCCGTCCGGGTCTCCGTCCGGTAGCGCACCTCCACCACCACAGTCTCGGTGAGGGTGTACTGCCGGTCAAATAACATTTGCAGCGTCCCCTGCACCTCCGCCAGCGTCCATTCCCCCTGGTGGTAGGCGGTGAGGATGGAGACCAGCACATAGGGGTCGTGGCTGATCTCGTCCAGGTCAAAATTGTATTCGTCATAGCCGGGATGCAGGGCGGCATAGTTGTCCAGCTCATACTGAAGCTCCGCCTCCATTCCGGCGTATGCGGCCTCGGCCCCCAGCATATCCTCGTCCCGGCAGGGGTAGGTGGAGCCGCCCAGCATGGACAGTCCGCCCTCCAGCAGAATGGAGCAGGAGGCCATGCAGTTGAGCAGCAGGCTGACGCAGGCCAGCAGGCCGATGATGATGCCAACGCCCTTTTTGTGCCGCCAGATAAAATTGGCGGTGTCTTTGGACTTCTCCGCCGCCTTTTTCGCGGCCTTGGCGGAGTTCTCCATTGTGGCGGCGGCGGTCTGGCCGGACTTCACCGAGGCGGCGTACTGCTTCTGAATGGCCCGTTTCTGCTGCCAGCGGGAGAGGGGGCTGCTGGCAAGCTGAGGGTTGTCGTGGAGGTGCTTCTGATACAGCGCGTTCACATTGGCCTTTTCCAGCTGCCGCTCCGCCTTTGCCGCCTCCCGGTAGGGCCGCAGCTTTTGGGCGCGGTAAGAGTATGCCGCCAGCCGGACCCCGCCCTCCGCCGCCTCCTCCAGCCGGTGGGCGCTCTCCAGGCCCGTGTTGTCCTGTTCCGCCTCCCGGATTTTCCGGTGGGTCTGGACCGAAGCGGCGTTCAGCGGCGCGGATTGGACGGCGTGGGTCAGCTTGGAGGGGGGCCTGGGCCGGTCCACTTCCTCGAAATAGAGGTGCTTTTTGCCCCTGCGGGCCTTGCCGGACTGCTGCTCGATCATGCGGCGTTTGAGCTTTTTCCGGTCCCTGGGAATCTTCTCCCGCGCCCGTTCCACCTTGTCCGCCGCCCGCTCCGCCCGCCGGACATGCCGTTTCAGCTTGGGGGACAGCTCTGCATCCGTAAACTGGAGGCGGGGCTGGCGCTTCATACCGCGACCTCCTGGGGCTTGGTGGTGAGGAGCCGGTACAGCTCCGTGTCCTTGGGGAAGCGGTCCACAAAGGGCAGGATCACATTGCCATAGAACAAAAGCCCCTCCCCCTCGCCGGAGTGGGTGACATAGGACAGCTGGTGGGGGGAGATGTTCAGCTGCTTGGCGAGAATCTGCCGGTCCCCAGCGGCCTGATTGAGCATGTAAATGAAGTCGCTGTTCTCGAAAATGTTCTCGATTTCCCGCGAAGCCAGCAAATCCTTTATGTTTTGCGTAATTCCGGTAGGAATCCCGCCCCATTTGCGAAACCGCTTCCAAATCTCCACGCTCCACGATGCCAGCTCGCCTTTGAGCAGCAGATGGAACTCGTCCACATAGTAGCGGGTGGTCTTGCCAGCGGCCCGGTTGACGGTGACGCGGTTCCATACCTGGTCCTGGATCACCAGCATCCCCAGCTGTTTCAGCTGCTTGCCCAGCTCCTTGATGTCGTAGCAGACGATGCGGTTGTCAATGTCCACATTGGTGCGGTGGTTGAATACGTTCAGACTGCCGGTAACGTAGATTTCCAGGGCGGTGGCGATGAAGTGGGCCTCCTTTTCCTCCTGCTTCAGCAGAAGGTTGTAAAGGTCCTCCAGAATGGGCATGTTCTCCGGGCGGGGGTCCTCCAGGTACTGCCGGTAGACCAGCCGCACACAGCGGTCAATGACCGTTTTCTCCACGGGCTGGAGGCCGTCCTTGCTGCCCACCACAATGTCGCAGAAGGACAGGAGGAAGTCCACTTTCAACGAAAGCGGCGATTCATCATCGGAATAGTCCAGGTTCAGGTCCATCGGGTTTACATACTGCCTGCTGGTGGGGGAGATTTTAATGACCTGACCGCCCAGCCGCTGGACCAGGGGATAATACTCCGCCTCCGGGTCTGCAATGAGAATATCGTCATTGGTGGCGAGGAACACGTTGGAGATTTCCCGCTTTGCGGAGAAGGACTTGCCGCTGCCGGGTGTGCCGAGGATAAGCCCATTGGGATTTTTTAATAGCTTCCTGTCCACCATGATAAGGTTGTTGGACAGGGCGTTCAGCCCGTAGTAAAGGGCCTCCTTCCCGCTCTGGAAAAGCTCCTGGGTGGTGAACGGGACAAAAATGGCGGTGCTGCTGGTGGTAAGGCTGCGCTGTATCTCAATCTGATTCACACCCAGGGGGAGGCTGCTCATAAGCCCCTCCTCCTGCTGGAAATCCAGACGGACCAGCTGGCAGTTGTGTTTCTGCGCGATGCTGGAAGCCTGGAATACGTTGTTGTCCAGCTGGCGTTGGCTGTCCGCCGTGTTCACCACCAGGAACGTCACCAGAAACATCCGCTCATTCCGGCTCTGTAAATCTTGCAGCAGCTTCTTGGCCTCATTGCCATAAGTGGCGAGGTCGGAGGGGATGATGTCCATGTCGTACCCGGCGCGGACCGCCTTTTTCTGTTCTTCGATCTTGGCCCGGTCCAGGTCGGTGATCTTCCGCTTGACGGTCTTGATGGCGCTGACCTGATCTACGGACTGGATGTGCAGATTGACGATCTGGCTGCTCTCCATGTCCAGGAAGTCCGCCAGCATCCGGTCATTCAGCTCCGGGGCCATGATCTGGACAAAGGAGGCCGCGCCAAACTTCCTCCCCATGCGGAACATGCGCCCGTTTCGGAACTCAAAGGAGCTGGGGGCGATGAAATCCTTGGTGGACAGGCCGGAGGGGGCCAGCCAGTCCCAGGAAAAGCGGAAGGTCTCCTGACCGTCCATGTGGAAGATGGCGTGGAACAGGCGCAGGCGGTCCCCGCCGCTCATGGGCGCGGCGGTCACGCCCAGCCGCTTGAAGTTGTTGAGGATGTCGGTCTCGATGCGCTCCAGCCGGGGCTTGGCGGTTCGGATGTTGTCCCCGTCAATGCCAAAGGTGAGATATTTGGTCTTGGCAAGGCCGTTGTTGCCCTTGGACAGCTGATTTTGCAGCATATCCGAGTATTCCTGCCGCACATCGTCAAAGCCGTCCTGCTTCATGGGAATGACGATATTCCGGGAAAAACCGTCCTGGGAGGCGGACAGGTTCAGAAAGGACAGCTGGAAGCGGATGGAGCTGTCAAAGTATAGCGATAGGTAAGCCTACAGTATCAACGTTTCCGGCTTTTCCCCCGCTCCACACCGTGCATGAGAGTTTCCCCTCACACGGCGTTCCATCAATCAAACTACATTTTCATTGTCACAAGTTATTACAAGCAGTTTAAGAGGTGTGCCGCATTCTATCCGAAGCCGTTTAGATAGAGATTGGCGTGTTTCCCGCTGCTATGCGGAGTTTGTTTAGCTTGGAAATTTGCCTTTTGCTAAGGTTGAGAATGGCAAGATGCTTTGCTATGGTCTCATCGGTAGTCGCATGAATTAGCAGATGTACAGGTTCTCGCACCAACACAAGGTTGTTGTATTGGTCAGTACCACCTTTTGCCCTGGGCAGCTTATGATGACAGTGGATATCAGCCAGAGACTGGAAGGGTTGTCCAGTAACAGCACATTTTCCATACTGTGCGCAGAAAAGAGATAGCCGGTTATCAGCGTATTTGGCACTGCGCCATCCTAATATTTGCTGCACCATTGCTTTCAGCAGAGATGTGTTAATTTCGAGATTGGTGTGGATTTCTTGCCTGCCCTCTGGGGTATACTTCTGAACAGCCTGCCTTTTGAACATCGGAGGTTTTGTCTGAACGTATCCTATGGGGGCGATGGGCAGATTTTTCAAGTATCGCGTTTGTGCAGAGCTGCCATATCTGTCTGCTACTGCCCCTTTTGTTGGTTGTTGTGGTTTCTTTTTCAGCCTCTTTCCCAGCCTGTAAAGTATTTTTGCTGCAGGATAGGATAATCTTGAAAAATCCACACTGACCGCTGTAGCCATTCGATAATAATTATGTACACCCATGACAAATGCGTTATAGTCATGTACTGCATGTACATCAGTCGTACCATGCTGTGGGCGGACAATTGCCTTTGCTTTTTCCTTCGCTACCGTCTGAATCCTTTTCATTGCCTTGCTGCTGACCCGTGAGTGGACTACCATGCCTCCTTTCTTGGGCCTTAGTTGCATTTTGATACCGAGAAATTCCGAGTATTGCGTTTTAAGATTAACAACTCTTGTTTTCTCTGGGGAAATATCCAGTCGCAGCCGCTCTTTTAACCATTGCGTAACGGCAATTTTTGCCCGATATGCCACGTCTGCGCTTGGACAGAAGATGCGGAAATCATCGGCGTAGCGTACCATGTACATTTCCTTCAATCTGGTTTTACGCATAGCTTCATAGCCGTGACTTTTAATCCGTCTCCCCTTTGTGTCATAGTAAGCCTTGCGATTATAAACAATGGGATTTTCCTGCCACTGGCTTTCCAGCCACCAGTCCAGTTCATTCAGCACCACATTTGCCAGCAATGGTGAAATAATTCCACCCTGCGGGGTTCCCGCAGTGGGAATTACTACCGTGCCGTCCTCTAATTGAATAGGAGCCTTTAGAATGCGCTTAATGACGTATAGCAATTGTCTATCCTTGACACCTAAAGCCCACAACTGCCTGAGCAATTTGGAGTGGTCTACATTATCGAAAAAGCCCTTTATGTCAAATTCCACTGCATACTGCATATGCGAACGCTGCATCAGTTTATATGCCGCAGCTATCGCGTTTTCGCAACTTCGGTTTGGCCGGAATCCATAACTGTTGTCACTGAATTTTGCCTCGCATATTGGCTCAAGAACTTGCAGGATACACTGCTGTATCAGCCTGTCCCAAATGCACGGGATACCCAGCGGCCTTGTTTTGGTTGGGTCATAGGGTTTTGGGATTTCCTTGCGGCGAACAGTTCGGGGTCGATAATTTTTGATAATATTACGGACTTTGGCTACCAATCCATCCGGGGTGAACTTTTCAACATCGTGAATTGTTAACCTATCCGTACCCGGTGTTACACTGCCGGTATTGCCTTTCATATTTCGATAGGCAAGAAGTATATTGTCCCGGCTTAGGATCAAATCCATTAGCCGTCCGAAATTCTCCTTTTTTCCGGCTCTTGCAAACAGTTCGTCAAATGTCTCCTGCATACTGTAGTATTCTGTGTGCCGGAGGTTATTTACTTTTTTCGGCTTCGTTTTTTGCTTTTTGACTGCTTCTGTAACCATACAGGCATTATCTCCTTTTGAAGATAACCTTTTTGTCCTATCCGAAATCCTGTTGTTCACTTGTGAATAGACGTTTGTGCTTGATTGACTCGTGGCCGTCACTCCGCCCCCCATTACTAAGGCTGTCAGCTTTTGACTGCCAGCCGTAGGGACATCAACGCTATTGCCACTACTTTACCCACCGCTTCGACTGCTTATATGTTTCGTCAGCCTATATCCCGAATGAGGGATACGCGATAGGCTTTCGCCACGTTCCTATACTTTTATCTGTACATATGCCCTTAGGTCTCGCTATAAGCCTGCCAGCTTGACACCGCCTGTAACGGTGTATGGAATTTTGCCTGAACCAGAACTACTTTTCCACACTGACTCCCATGTAGGGATAGGGGGATTAGCCCCATTCTTCCTTTAGACCCTTACATTCGCGTTTTCGTCAGTCCCTTCGGACATTCTAACCATAGGCATTTTATAGACCCCCGGCCTAACGCTCACAGCCACCTCTGGCTTGCTTTGCGCCTGTCGCTGTTTCCTTTGTTTACCGCGAGCAGAGCGAGCGCAGTCAGCCGACTTCACCGAGCTTCTGACCCTGGCCGTTTCCAACCAACGCCAGTCGGAGTATTAGGGGAGCGTTTCAGGGCGTTACCCCATCATTCCACTCTTCAAAGTATAAGTTGTTGCCTTCGTTTGTCTCTGAAGGCCCCCCGCTTTTACCACCATATGGTCTTTTCGTCCACAGAGCTTTACTCCCTGTAGAATGGTGTTTGTACGGGAACGTGTCGCACAGTTGAGAAAATCGGACCAGCCCTCGAAAATGGCGGTCTTGTCCTCATTCTGACTAAGCTGATAGTTGATGTCCTGGAATTGGACGGTCTTGGTGTAGAATGTATCGGTGACGCGGCAGATGCCGTCCGGGAACATCCGCTGATAGGGGATGCTGTCTTGGGCCGACAGCTCCTTTTTATCCGTCCGCTTCGCCCTGGCGATAGCGGCTTCGATCTGTTTTCGTTCGCTGCGGGTGAGCTTCCGCTTTTGGGTAGACAATGTGGTACACCTCCCTGTCTAATCGGTCCTGCTGTTCCAGGACGGCGTAAAAGTTGCGGGTCCGGTAGGGGCGCTGGCGGGGACGGAGGAAGGACACGCGGATGATGTTCCCCACGATCTTCTCCAGCGGCTGGCCGTTCTTCTCATACACCCCCAGCATGAAAAAGGGGAGCATGACCAGGATCATGCACAGCGCCGCCGTGTTGTTCCCCAGCGGACCTTTGAGCAAAAAGAACAGCGGAACGCTGACCAGCGCCCCGCCGCTGAAGCAGACCAGCTGCCTCTTGGTGAGATTGAACATGACCTTCGTTTTCACTTTTGTCAGGTCCTTCGGCACAGGTACATAGGCCATCAGGGGGCCTCCTTTCGTTTTAATGGGCGGAGAACACGCTTTTTGCGAGGCTCCCGGTCTTGAACAGTGTGAAGCACAGCAGCACCGTGTAGCCCATGCAGGTCCAGATCGCCGTGCTGATGTCCCCACTGGTGGCGATGCTCTGCACCAGCACAGCATAGATGCCGACACAGATCATAATGAGAAACGCCTGGAAGCCCAGGGCAAACAGGGCTTTCAAATAGTTTTGGCCCATGCCGCCGAACTCCTTGCCCATCATCGCCGCCATAGGGATAGGGGCCACGCTGGTGACTAAATACACCTCGATCATTCTCCCGTAGGTGATGATGAAAATGCAGATGGTCAGCGCCCACATGGTAATGCCCACAAACATGGACTGAAACCACAGGCCGAACAGCGGCCCCAGCTCCATTGCCTCCAGCTGGGCCTCCATGTCCGGGAGGACCGCCGCCATGTCGATGCTGGTGTCGCCGATGATAACGCCGGACGCCTGATTGACTGCGCTCTGCGCCACATCAAACACACCCATGACGATGTTCCAGGTGTTGGTGACAATGAGGATGGCGCAGGCGGTCTTGAATATCCATTTGAAAAAAACCGCCGATTCGATGTCATGGTGGTTGTTCTTGTCCATGAGTATCTGCACCAGCTCCAGCGTCATGACAAAGGCGAGAACGGCCCCGGCGATGGGGAGAATGACAGTGTTGGACAGGTTCTGCACCATACTGAAAATGCCGCCGTTCCAGCCCTGGGGGGTCGCGCCCACCTGGGCGGCGATGTCTCCCACCTTCTCATTTACGCTGTCAAACATCCCGGACAGATTCCCGATGATGCCGCTGACCAGCAGCTCTTTGAGCCATTCCGTGATTGCGTCAAGCACAAAATCCATAGGGGCTTACCCTCCTTTCGAGGCCCCTCCCGCCAGAGGCGGCGGGAGGGACCGGAGTTATGGCTGCGGCCAGCGATCAGCCGAACAGCCCGGACAGCAGGGGGACCAGGGTGATGCCGATGAGGGCCACGCCGCCGCCCGCCATGAGCTGCTTCATGCCCTGGCTCTTTGCGCCGGGGTTGTCGTTGCCGTAGCCTTCCAGAAGATTGATAACGCCCCACACACCGAGGCCAGCGCCCAGCGCGATCACGAGGGTCTGCAAAACATCAACAGCAGAGTTAAAGAAATCCATATAGTACCTCCGAAAAATATTGATAGATTTTTGAAGGCACATTTCCCCGGATTCTTCACGAATCGGATTGGCCCCGTCTATTCGGAGCCGGGGTCCTCCTCTGATACATCTACCTCAAACACATCATAGACCTCGTTGGGCCTGGGTTTGAGCCGGACGGACAGAAAACGCGCTATGTCAAAGGCGTTTTTCTTGTCATGGTCGGCAAGGTATTTGTATAGGGGATGCTGGGTTATATCGAATTTATCCGAGAGGAACGGACGCACGCCCCGCAGTTGCAGGATGCACTTGCCGCCGTCCATCACGGCCAATTCGTCAACGTCCATGAGCGCCTTGCCCAGCTTCTGATAATTCAGAGAATGGGACAGCTCACGGCCCCGGCTCTCGCCGGTGTTGTAGGTGTCAATGGTCTCTTTGCCCAGCTGGGCCGACAGCTCCTTCAACGTGGTCGGTTCCTTGCCGCCCAGGAAGATGGAGCAGTCGCAGTTGCCCACAATGGTGTCGGCGTTATCCTTGTATATGGCTTTCAGCTGGCTTTGGGCCTGCAAAATCAGGCAGGCGGAAATCTCCCGGCTTCGGATGGTAGCCATGAGCTTTTCCAGCTTCGGAATCTGCCCGATGTTGGCGCACTCGTCAATCAGGCAGCGCACATGCACCGGTAAGCGTCCGCCGTACACATCGTCCGCCTTTTCGCACAGGAGGTTGAACAGCTGGGTATAGGCCATGCTGATTAGGAAATTAAAGCTGTCGTCCGTGTCGCTCATAATGAGAAACAGGGCCGTTTTCCGGTCTCCCAGGGTGTCCAGCTCCAGCTCGTCATAGGCGGTGACTTCCCGCAGCTCCGCAATGTCGAACACCGCCAGCCGCGCACCGCAGCTCACAAGGATGCTCTTAGCGGTTTTGCCAGCCGCTAAGCGGTATTTGGCATATTGACGGACGGCAAAGTGGTTGGGGTCCCGTTCCGCCAGCTCGTCAAACATCAGGTCCACCGGGTTCTTAAATTCCTCGTCATCCTCCCGGACCTCCATTGCATTGATGAACTCAATGAGGGTGGAAAAATTCTGCTCCTCTTTCGGGGCCTCATAGTAGATGTAGCCGATCAGGGCGGTGTAGAGAAGGGTCTCGGCTTTCTGCCAGAAATCGTCACCGCCCTTGCCCTCCCCCTTGGTGTTGGCAATCAGGGTCGTTACCAGCTTCAAGATGTCCTTTTCGCTGTGCAGATAGGCGAAGGGGTTGTAGTGCATGGACTTCTTGAAATTGATCGTGTTTAGAATCTTGATCCTATACCCGTTGCGCTGGAGCAATTTTCCAGTGTCGATTACGATGTCCCCTTTCGGGTCAGTGACCACGAAGGAGGTCGGATAGGAATTTGACGTACATTGCATGAGGTTCGGCTTCAGAAAAAAGCGGGTCTTGCCGCTGCCGGAGCCGCCGATCACCAGCACATTTTTGTTCCGGGCGGTCTTGGGGTCCTTGGGGCGGCTGTTCATGGTGAGCCGTTCCGTCTGCGTCAGGATGATGTTGTCCTCGAACTTCGGCGCGATATACGGGGCAATGTCCTGGGAATTTCCCCAACGGGCGGACCCGTATTCCGCATTGCGGCGGTATTTCTTGGCATTTTTGCCCTTCATGTAGACCGCCAGCCGGAGGGCCGCGCCGCACAGCAGCCCCACCACCAGATCGGCGGGGTGGAAGCTGGGCAGGGCGGACTGGAACGCGGCGGAAAAGCCGTCCATGATGTGCAGCAGCTTTTCAGAAGCATCCGCCCCCGCCGCCAGCCGCCACGCCTGCCCCAGCTTGGAGGCATACAGGCCGAGGAACACATAGGGCAGATTCAGCAGGACCAGCTTTTTCACATTGATCTGCTTCATCTCTCCAGCTCCCTTCGCTTCTCCCGGTTGACAACGGTATTCTTCACCAGCTCCTTAAAGTGGGCCAGCCGTTGCAGCACCGAGGGCCGGGAAGCCTTTTTGACCTTCTTTCCAACGTACTCGTTGAAAGCGGAGGTCAGCGCGTCCGCGTCCCGGCTCTTGAAGAAAACCAGAAACTTGGGCGGGTCGCTGCTCCGGTCCCGCTTGATGGCGTAGTCCACGCCGTATTTCCGGGCGATACGGTCAAACTGCCGGATGGAGGGGTCGGTCAGCTCAATGTTGGACACGCCCTGGTCCTGCCCGATGAGCTGCTTTACCGTCTGCTTGCCGTGAGGAATCACAGGGGCCTCCCGCTTCTGCTGCTTCTGGTGCTTGACCTCCTTCCGGTGGGCCATGTACTTGGCAATGGCGGCTTTGAACATCCGCCCGGTGAACTTGCTGCCGTTGACCATCAGCGTCAGCGTTTTGTTCTCCACTTCCTCCTGCATGGACCGTCACCTCCCCTGGCTCCTGACGACGAGGATGCCGTCCAGGGTGGTGGCGGTGATCCGCAGGCGCTGGGCGGTGGCGATGTCGTTTTTCACCGTCTCGTCCACGGTCCGCCCGCAGACCACCAGGACGCGGGAGCGCCGAAGGTAGTCCCGCGCCATGTCGATGCCGTCCTTATGCTCCTGGGGGACCGCATCCTGGAGGAATCGGGCGGTGAGCAGGATGGGACAGATGGGGGAATAGCCAGCCTCGTACACCTGACGGCAGTACCGGGCGGCGTTCTCTGCATTTTCGTACTCGTTGCCGCTCCAGGCGGCGGTGATGTAAGCAAGGGGTCGCTTCATGGGAAGCTCCTTTCTCCCGTGTTCGGGTCAAGAAAAAGACGGCTATCCGCCGCCGTAGAGGTCGTGGTTGACCAGCATCGTGTAGTGGTTGTCCGTGGTGGCTGGGGCGTTGAACAGCGCAGCCAGCAGATAGGCCCTGGTGTTCCAGACGCGGGTGGTGTTTTCCCGGATGCCGTCCAGCACCTTCTCGATGTGGCTGCTGTCGATAAGCTCAAACCGCTGCCGGACCAAAGCTGTGGGGTACTCCGCGCCCCGCCCGATCTTCATGGTGGGCGCTCGGCTCAAAGCAACCTCCAGCATGATCTCCACCAGCTCATTGATCTGCTCCCGGTTGGCTCTGTCGGCAATCAGGTCATACTCGATCTGCTCCCGAATTTCATCCCGCTTCTCATACACTTCCGTCATTCCTTCCGCCGCAGGCGCGGACCCTGGCCCCGGAGGGGGCTGGGGACAGAATGAATGAGTATTTGCTTGATAAGTATTTTGTTTTTTACGGGAATTAGTTTTCTTAGTATTTAATTGCGCCGGGTTTTCCGTATCCGGCGCAACCGTATCCGGCGCAACCGTATCCGGGAAACCCGTACACGGTGAAGCCGTACCCGGTAAACCCGTGTCCGGGGGTGGCGTGTCCGGTTCGGAGGGGGCCGGGGGCGGTATCTGGGGCTTTTCATAGATGGTGTACTCCACATTGCCCACGCGCCCATTCCCGTCCCGCAGCTGGCGGCGCACCACATAGCCCGCCCGCTCCAACTCTTTCAGCGTGTTTCCGATGGCCTCCACGCCCTCTTTGCAGATGGCGGCGAGGCCCCGCGTGGAATAATTCCAGTCGTCCGGGAGGGACAGCATGATCGCCAGCAGCCCCTTTGCTTTCAGCGACAGGCCGGGGTCCTTCAAGTGATGGTTCGACATCACTGTGTAATCCCGCGTCCGTTCTACACGATAGACGGCCATTCTTCACTCACTTCCTCATTAGATTTTGACTTATGCGGTGTCCGCCGCATCCTCGCGGGCAAAGCGTTCCTCCAGCCGCGCCACGCTCCAGTTCTTTTTGAACTGTCCCAGCGGACCGGGGCCGAACATGGCCCGCGCCCGGTTGTCCATATCCAGCAGCTGTGCCCATAGCTCCGGGTGGTGGCGGCGGAGCTTCCGAAGCTCGTCTATACGTTGAAAAGGACAGCACCAGCACGAAGCGCGATGGTATATTTCATACAGTCCGCCCCAATCGTAGCCCCGGTCATAGCAGACCTGGAGGGCCTGGGCCTCGGTGATGCCCCACTCCACCAGGGGATAGCGGTTGTGGGTGTCCGCCTTACAGCGGTGGGCTTCATCAGCGGCGATGCCGATAAAATGTAATGCGTCTTTTTCTTTTTTCAGATGGTTGACCGTTTTATTGATAAGATGGGTTTTCAGCTGGCCGGTACACCAGCGTACCTTGATCCCCGGCCAGCCGTTCCCGTACGGCGGTATTCCCAATCGGGCGCGGCGTTCCAGGCAGCTCGGCTTTTGCTTTGGCTCCTCAAACATCATCCACTCAAAGCCGTGGGGGTGTTGCAGGGTGGTGATATGGATGCCGCGCTCCTGATAGAGAAAATCATCCAGCTTGGCGATGTGGGCCTCCATCTGCGGGAACTCCATGCCGGTGTTGGCGTAGAGTACGCTGTCAATGGGCAGGCCCTTCTCGATCATCAGCAGCAAAAGACACGAACTGTCTTTTCCGCCGGAGAGGGAGACCGCCGAAAAGGTTTCGCTGTTATTTACAGCTCCCATGTTGGGAGAACTGCCTTTTTACGCTCCTTTCCCTCCGTTTACAGCTCGTAAACGGGAATCTCATGTTCATGGACGGGCCAGCACAGCTTATCCAGCCGGTCCGTCAGCTCCTCCAGGTCCAGGCACATGCCGCTGGTCCAGGGGTCGCCCAGGCCCTCCCGGTACTCGGCCACATACGCGCCGCCCTCACAGACCACGGACACGCTGGCAACGGCGGTGATTGTCATATCCTCCAGCAGCCACAGCTCCACGCTGCGGGTGGTCAGGACGGCCTCGGCGGTACTCTGGTCGAAATCGTCATACAGCAGCGTGGCCCGCTGGCCGAACAGCTCCGCCCCCCGGTAGTTGAACGACTTGGGGTGATTGCCCTGGGTGGCGAAAGCAAAGGCGGTCTCGGCGTGGTGCCGGACAGCCTGGAGCAGCGCATGGAAGTCGATGCCGTCCAGAAGCTCCTCCACCTCGTCAGCGGACAGGCCGCTGTTGTCTCCAATGCCGGAGCGGTACAGCTCCCGGATGGCATACTCCAAAGAATCCAAAGAATACATGTGATCTACCTCCTGTCAGTTTTTGCGCCGTTTCCTCGGCTTGTCGGGAAGGATGTGGCCCTCGATGATGCTGGCGTGTCTGCGGATTTGGATGCCGCCCTGCCGCACATGGGCAAGGGCCTCCTGGTAGCCGCCCTCGGTGAGAAAGCGCCGGATGTACTGGCCCTCTTTTCCCAGGGGGCAGTCGGCCAGCACCAGAAACTCGATCATGTGGCGGGTGCCGTCCTGGAACCGCTCCACCGCCAACAGGTCATGCCCGGTGATGGGCAGATGCAGCGGCTTCATTTGCGGCTCCTTTCCTTGATCTCCAGCACGGCGGGGCCGTACCGGGCCACCAGAAGGGCGTTGACGATCAGGCTGAAAGCCAGGGTGTCCACCACCTCGCTGTTGGCAAGGTCGGTCAGGGCCACGCCGGACCCCTCCGCATAGATGTCCCGCGCCGCAGAGAACAGGGTGTAGCAATGGGGAGAGATGTCTTTCAGCGTCCCATAGTCAAACTCAATGCCGTGCCTGCAAAAGCAGTTGGCAGACCGGAGAAAGAGGTCATCATTGGCGGTGAGCAGATACATGGCGGCGAAGTAGGCCGGGGTGTCCCGCTTCCGGCGGAAGCCTTCCCGCGCTTTCAGCCGCTCCATGCGGCCCTGGTGGGCGGGGGAGAGGAACAGGGACCCGGTAAAGCGCCGGATGGCCGTATGCAGGCGGGCGTCCAGGTGGGCATTGCGGGGGAACGTCTCCATAACGGCCTCCTCATATCCCACCACACCGGCCTCGATCCGTTCCGCCAGCCAGGGACAGCCCTGGGCGGTGCAGCCCTTCTTTTTACCGGCGTACTCGGTGCAGAGCCTGCAATCCACATGCTCCGGCTTATATTGGAATGTGTTGATATACAACGTGCTTCTCCTTTCCCGGACACGAAAAAACCGGGCAGAGAGCTTCCCTGTCCGGCGTATCTGTCCTATATTCAGTTAGCGTTCCTGACTGCGCTGGCGCTTCTTCTGCCACGCCTCCAACAGCTTGATGATGGTCTCCTCCATCTTCCGGGGCGTATAGGAGCGGGGGAAGTATTTGCGGAGGGTATCGGCGGTCAGCACGATTTTGTCCACCTCCGGCTTCTTCTCCGCCGACAGGATGGAGAGCATGGTGTCCTCGTTCAGCTCCCCGGACTGGCTCAATTTTTTCATGTGCTGGGCCTGGGAGACGGAGGGGGTGGCCTGTTCGCTTTCGATGGTCTCCACCAAAAGCGCCTGTTCCTCCGGCTTCAAGGCGGCGATCTGGTAGGCAGGGGACAGCGCGATCTTCTTATCATCCACCATCTGCTGAAGCTCCGGGACCAGCTGGGTAAGGGAAATGTAATTGCGGACGGTATCGCCGCTCACGCCCATTGCCGCGCCGATTTCATCATCGCTGCGGAAATTCGCCGAAATTTTCGGCGAATTATTTTCGGCCTCTTTGGTGGGCCTCCCGGCGCGGCGCTTGATGGCTTCCAGCTTCATTTTATATGCCTGCGCCCTCTCGCTGGGCAGGATGTTCTCCCGCTGGATGTTGCTGTCCACCATCAGAATAGTGGCGGTATCATCGTCCAGACTGCGGACCAGGGCTGGCAGCGCGGACAGCCCCGCCAGTTCACAGGCGTGCTTGCGGCGGTGGCCCGCTATGATCTCATAGCCGCCTCCCTCGCGGGGGCGGACGATGGCCGGGGTCAGCACACCATTTTCTTTCACGCTTGCGGTGGTCTCTTTCATAGCTTCATCATCCCTCACTTTGAACGGGTGGTTGGGAAACGGGTGCAGCTCCGCCAGGGGAATGGGGACCACCATCTCGCCCTGGGGCTGCGGCGCGGGGGCGGGGGCCTCCCGTACCTTGGGCGGTCTGCCCCGCCGCTTGGGAGGGGATGTGTTAGGACTGCTCAAAATATCTCACCTCCAGAGAATGAAAAAACGGGCATCTTCCGATGTCCGTTTTCTGGTCGTGTATGAAGTTGAAGGGCCGATACAGGGTGCAAGTTTGCTGGCTGGTCACATCACGACAGCCCACGCTTGCCATATCCTTGACGCTCCAAAATCCTGCATCTTCCCTTGATTTTTCCCTTGCCAGCTCCCGTAAAGCCCTTAACAGAGGGTGGGACCGGATAACAGGGAACAGGGTGTTGACTTGCTTAAACCCTTGTGTTTCCAGGCGTTTCAGAGGATTTAATAACATCCTATAAAAGCTCCTGATGGCTGGTAATTTCTTTTGGTTCAAATTGCACTTTGTATAACCGCAATCACATGACAACTGAATAACCGCCGCCACATAGAACGGCATACCAAGACAGGAAATCATAAAAAGGTTTCCTGTTTTTTTGCGTTTATTTTCGGCGTTTTTGAAAAACCGCCGTATTGCCCCACGAAAAGGGAAACATGACACGCTCTTTGTTTGGCAGTTTTCAATTTTCGGT